>Ga0196962_10000470_pt1 | contig 16646 bp, 15 predicted proteins | sample S3v_20metaG_FD_183186 | JGI IMG/M metagenome (GOLD analysis project Ga0196962, IMG submission 183186) | Soil microbial communities from Anza Borrego desert, Southern California, United States - S3+v_20 | ecosystem: Environmental > Terrestrial > Soil > Desert | place: USA: California | collected... | reverse complement strand
CCGCGCCGTAGTTTGACTTCCACGAAGACGAGAGTGTCGTCCTTGCGAACGATCAGGTCGATCTCTCCGCGCCGCGTCCTGTAGTTGCGCTCGACGAGCGTGTAACCGTGTCGGATCAGGTAGCGCAGCGCGAGGTCTTCACCCCAGGCGCCGGGGGATTTGTCTTTCAGGCTCCGACTCCGACGTAACTGAGACGATGAACCCGGCAGTGTCCGAGTTCGGAGAGGGCGAGCCGGTGCTCGGGCGTCCCGTACCCGCTGTTGCGTCCGAACCCGTAGCCGGTGTGGGTCTCGGAGAGGGCACGCATTGCGTCGTCCCGGAGGACCTTGGCCACCACGCTCGCAGCCGCGACCGCCGCGCTCTTGCTGTCGGCCCTCGGCAGGCACTCCACGTCAGGGCCGAGCGCCAGGTTGCCGTCCGCGAGGCTGCTCCCGGCGCAGGATTTCAGCGAGTCGAGAGCCCTTCTCAGGGCTTCGCGGTTCGCCAGGCCGATGCCGTGGCGATCGATCCACCAGGCCGGGAAGGCTACTACCGAGACGGACTCGGCCCTGCGGAGCAGCGCGCCGAAGATCTCCTCCCGCACAGATGGCCTCAGAAGTTTGGAGTCGTTGATCCCGGCGACCTCGGCGTCACCCAGAACGACGGCCGCGGCCACCAGTGGTCCCGCCAGTGCCCCACGTCCTGCCTCATCAGCACCGGCCAGTGGCCCGCGGCGACCCAGCACCCATGCCGCGTCGAAAGCGTAGAGAGAACTCTCCCCTGGCGGAGGGCCGGTGGAATGAGTCCCCGACAACGCTCTGGCCTGCTTACTTGGCCTTCTTGACCCTGGCTTTCTTGCCCACCTTGTCGCGGATGTAGTAAAGCTTCGCCCGTCTTACGGCGCCACGAGAGGCGACTTCGATCTTGGCGATCTTCGGGGAGTGGAGCGGGAAGATCCTCTCCACGTTGACCCCGAAGGAGTTCTTCCTGACCGTAAATGTCTCGTGAATCCCGCTGCCCTTGCGCGAGATACACAGGCCCTCGAAGACCTGCACACGCTCCCTGTTGCCCTCGATAACACGGTAGTGGACCCGTACAGTATCTCCCGGCTTGAACGTGACGTCCTGCTGCTGCAAATTATCGCTCGTTATCATCTTCTTCTCCTCTCATGGACTTTCTCCGGAGGGCCAGGGCGACCACTTCCCGGTCGTCCTTGCGCGTGTACGCTCTCGCGCCTCGTGCTCGCGCCAGGCGCGGATCTTTGCGTGATCGCCCGATAATAGCACGCCAGGCACCTGCTCTCCATCCCAGCTGGCAGGCCGCGTATAGGTAGGAGGGCCGACCACATCCTCGGCCGAGAACGACTCTCCCACGAGGCTTTCGGCGTTGCCGAGGACGCCGTGTAGACGCCGGATCGCCGCATCGGCGAGCGCGGCGGCCACGATCTCACCCCCGGACAACACGAAATCACCCAGCGATACGGCCTCCGTGGCGAGGGTGCTCCAAACCCGCTCGTCTATACCGCCGTAGCGTCCGCAGATGACCGTAAGATCCGGTCCGGAAGCCACCTCATCGACGTAGCCCTGTGTCAACCTCCGTCCTGCCGGCTCCGTAAGGACGACCCGCCGCCCCGTTCTCACCTCCCTCGCAGGAACCCCGTAGACCTCCTCGAGGGCCCTGGCCACGACATCGACCCTGACGACCATCCCGGCGCCGCCACCGTACGGCATGTCATCGATGCGGCCATCCGGAGAGTAGGCGCGCAGGTCGAAGCTGCGGTAGCCGACGATTCCGTTCTCTATGGCCCTGCCGACGACCCCTACTCCCAAGGCTGCGTCGACCGCATCGGGGAAGACACAGAAGACATCTATGCTTCTCAACTCTTAGCCTTCCGGCGGACGGGCCACGATCCGCCCCGTCTGCAGATCCACCCGGGGCACGTGCTCCAGGGTAAAAGGCAGATAGAGTTCCTGCCCGGCTCTGTCGTAACGAACCACGAGCACTTCGTGGGCGGCGGTCTCGAAGGTATCGGTCACCGTTCCGAGGACTTCCCCTGCGTCGCTCACGGCCGTAAGGCCGAGGAGGTCGGCCACGTAGAATTCCCCCTCCTCGGTCGCGTCGAGTTCTCCGCGGTCGAGCAAGAGCTGTTCGCCTCTCAGGCGTTGCGCGTCGGTCCTGCTCTCTACGCCTTCCAGGTTGAGCAAGAAACCTTTTGGGGTTCGCCTGGCGGAAGAGATGCGTCGTCTTACGCCTGCGACTAACGGCTCCTTGCCTTCCCTGAGGTGCTTGCCCGGACCGAGGGCACGAACCCTCAGCGTGCCGCGGACCCCGTGCGGTGTGACCACGACTCCGATCGCCACGGGATCGGAGAGATCCTCCACGGTCTCTAGTCCGGGACCTCCACGGTGACCCGCTTTCCGGCCTTCACGGATGCGGCTTTTACTACCGTGCGGATCGCCCGTATCGTCCGTCCCTGGCGGCCGATCACACGCCCCATGTCCTCGGGCGCCACCCGCAGTTCGAGATCCACCCTCGAGTCCGACTCGGTCCCCGAGACCTCGACCTTATCCGGTTCGTCCACGAGTGCGCGGGCCAGGACGAGCAACAGGTTCTCTAGCTGCGCCACCTAGAGGACCCCGGAGATCTTCAGCAGGTTGCGCACCTGGTCGGTAGGCTGCGCCCCCTTGCCGAGCCACTCCCTGGCCTTCTCTTCGTCGACCTTGATATCGGAAGGTTCCTGCTGCGGGTCGTAGGTCCCGATCCGCTCTATAAACCGGCCGTCGCGAGGGCTCCTGGAGTCGGCCACCACTATCCTGTAGAAGGGGTTGCCTTTGGAGCCGTGTCTCGCGAGTCTAATCTTTACCGCCATGCCATCTCCTCTCGAACTCTATCTACGCCCCGACAGACCCGGTATGCGCGGCAATCCGCCGCCCTTGCCCATCTGGGCCATCATCTTCTGCATCTCCTTGAACTGCTTGACGAGCTTCTGGACGTCCTGCTGGGTCGCGCCAGAGCCCCGCGCAATCCTACGCGCCCGGCTCGGGTTCTGCAACAACTTGGGGTTCCTGCGCTCCTGGACGGTCATCGAGGTTATCATGGCTTCGACCCTGCCGAGCTGCCTGTCGTCGATCTCCACGTCCCTGAGTTGCTTTCCCAGGCCAGGGATCATACCGAGCAGCCCAGATAGCGGACCCATCTTCTTTATCATCTGCATCTGCTGCAAGAAGTCTTCGAAAGTGAACTTGCCGCTCATGAGCTTCTTGCCCTGCGCCTCGGCCTCGGTACGGTCCATCTGCTGTTCGGCCTTCTCGATGAGCGTAAGGACGTCACCCATCCCGAGGATGCGGCCGGCCATCCTGTCCGGGTAGAAGTAATCGAACTCGGCCATCTTCTCGCCCTCTGAGGCGAACTTGACGGGCCGACCCGTCACGGAGACCACAGAGAGCGCGACCCCACCGCGGGCGTCGCCGTCGAGCTTGGTCAGGACCATCCCGTCGAAGTCGGCGTACTCCTGGAAGGCCTGCGCCACTTCGACGGCGTTCTGGCCGGTCACGACGTCGAGCACCAGGAGGACGGAGTGCGGCCTCGAGGCCTTCCTGACGCGCCGGATCTCCTCCATCATCTCCATGTCGACTACCTGCCGGCCCGCGGTGTCGACGATCACGAAGTCGTACCCGCCGTCTCTGGCCTCCCTGATGCCGCGCTCGGCGATCTCCTCCGGCTTCGGACCCGTGCCCTCTGTGTACACGGGAACAGAGAGCTCGCGCCCGATCTGCTGCAGCTGCTCGATCGCGGCCGGCCTGTAAGTGTCGCAGGCGACCAGATAAGGGTTCTTCCCGAGCTTGCGTACGAACAGCGCGAGTTTGCCGGCCGCCGTCGTCTTGCCGTGTCCATTCAGACCAGCGAGCATCACGACCGTGGGCGGCCTGGAGGCGAAGGAGAGCTTGTGAGCTGTGCCTCCCATCAGGTTCGCAAGCTCCTCGTCGACTATCTTGACGACCTGCTGGCCGGGGCTGAGGGCCTTCGAGACCTCGGCCCCCGTGGCCCGCTCGCGGACGTTGGAGACGAACTCCTTGACGACGCCGTAGTTCACGTCGGCCTCGAGGAGGGCCAGCCGGATCTCACGCGTAACCTTCTTTACCTGGTCCTCGGTGAGGTTGCCGCTACCGCGGACCCCGTCGAGGGCTTTGTTGAGCCTTTCGCCTAACGTATCGAACATCTAAAGATCTCCAAACAATGCTTCTGCGAACTCGCGCGCGTCGAACGGGTGGAGGTCCTCGACCCTCTCACCGACCGAGATCAGCTTGATCGGCACCCCGATCTCGTTGGCTATGGCGAGGGCGATGCCGCCCTTGGCCGTCCCGTCGAGCTTGGTGAGGATTATCCCGGTGAGTCCGGCGACCTCTTTGAACATCTGGGCCTGCCGCAACCCGTTCTGACCCGTGGTCGCGTCGACGGTCATCAACACCTCGTGCGGCGCCCCCGGAAGCTGACGCTGTACGACCCTCTGTACTTTATCCAGCTCGGCCATAAGGTTGACCTTGGTATGAAGCCTGCCCGCCGTGTCGATGAGCAGCACGTCGGTACCATCGCGCCTGGCGGCATGCACCGCTTCGTGGGCGACGGCGGCGGCGTCGGCGCCGCGCTCGCGCGCGATCACGGGAGTGTCCGTCCTCTCGCCCCACTGCTGGAGCTGCTCGATAGCAGCGGCCCTGAACGTGTCCCCTGCGGCGAACATCTTGGTCCCCGGCAAGAAACGCGAGAGCTTGCCTATGGTCGTCGTCTTGCCCGTCCCGTTCACGCCGACCATCAGGATCACCGTGGGCTCGTGCGAGACGTCGAGTTCGACGGGCCCTTCGAGCATACGTGTGGCGTGCTCGATCATGAGCTCCCGCAACTCGGCACCGCTCTTGATGTTCCTCTCCAGCGCCTCCTGCTCGAGCTCAGCGACGAGCTTCGCCGTAGTCGGTACCCCTACGTCGGAGGAGATCAAAATCTCCTCGACTCTCTCCCAGAACTCCTCGTCTTCGACGTCCCTGAACTCCGCAACAGCCGCGTTGAGCTGTCCGACGAACGACGCGCGGCTGCGGCTGAGACCCTGCCTCAGCCTGCCAAACCACCCGCCAGACTCCTGCCGCTCGGCGATCGCCTCTGGTGCCTCATCGACCGCGCCGGGCTCGGGCAACGATTCCTCGGGTTCGGTCTCCTCGATCTCCCAAACGTCTTCGGGAGTAGGCTCCTTCCTCTCGGCCTGCACCTCCTCGGCCGGAGGTACCTCTACGAGCGATTCGAGATCCGCATCGAGGCGGCCGTTACCTTCCTCGACATCTTCGGTGGAATCTTCCGGTTCGCCGGCTACCGCCGGGCCGTTCTCTTGTTCTTCATCTGTGTTTCGTCTGAAAAAACTTCGCCACGAGCGCGCCATAGGCGACTTCTTACTCTCCCTGCAAACGCTTCGACACAACAGTGGTGGCCCCGGAGGCATCCTGAATCACCCCGTAGAGCACATCCGCCGCGGCCATCGTTCGTTTCTGATGGGTGACCAGCAGATACTGGCCGTTAGCCCGGTGAGAGTCTACCACAGTGAGAAAGCGGGCCAGGTTGAGATCGTCGAGCGCCGCCTCAGCCTCATCGAGCACGCAGAAAGCCCCCGAATCCCCGCCTGGCCGGCTTAGAAACACGCTGAACAGGAAAGACAGCGCGAGCAAAGCCCGCTCGCCCCCGGACAGGACGCGCAACGGCCTCCAGCCCTTCCTTCCCAGCCGCAACCCGATCTCCACCCCCTCATCGGAGAGATCCAGGACCCCAGAAGATCCTTCCATCATCCGCGGCACCATCTCCCCGAACGCATCCCTTACCCTCCCGAAGGTCTCCGAGAAACGCGACTCTATCTCCCCGTCAACCGATCGTATTATGCGGTTGAGTTCGTTGGCCGCATCCTCCGCGTCGGCCCTCTGGGCCGAGACGAAACGGTGGCGTTCGCGCAGTCCCTCCTCCTGGGAAAGGGCGAGAAGGTTTACGTCCCCAAAGCGCTTCAGTTTTCGGGCGAGCGTTTGGCGTTCTGCGTCGGTGCTCTCCTCGTGCTTCTCGGCCTCCTGGCGGGCCGCGTCTAAGGTGGCGCCCCACTCCGCCCGTATCTCCTCGCCGGCTTCGGCCGCCGCGGATTCGGCCCTGGACACCTCTTCGGCGAGGCGTTCGGCGTGGGCCCGGGCGGTGGCCAGCTTGCCCGCGAGATCCACGGTCCTGCGCGAGAGCGTCGTGCGCTCTGCAGAGACCCGCCGGTGCGCCTCGGCGGACTCTCCCCGGAGGCGCCGCAATGCATGCCTGCGCCGGCGGACGGTCGTAACGAGCTGTGTAGCCGCCTTCGCCGCCTTTGCGGCTAACGCCTCAGCGTTGCCTGCTCCTTCGTCTTTAGTGTTCGCTGAGCGATCCAGCCTGCGCGAGACCGCCTCCCTGCGACTTTGGCCGGAGGCCAGGGTAGCGCGCAACTCCGACAGCCTCCGGTCCGAGTCGGCGGTCGCCGCGGCGGCCGACTCGGCGGCGGCGGTGGCGGCGGCCAGTTCCTCCCTCGAACGCTCCGCATCCTTCTCGGCTTCCGCAAGCGCATTCTCCGTGCGAGCAGCATCGTCGGAGAGGGTAGAGAGCGACTCTTGCCGCTCCAGGAATGATCTCCTGGAACTCTCCCCTGCGGTCTTCCGGCGTTTTGCGTCCCGTGAGAGCAGGGCCCGGGCGCGCGCCGTCCGGTCGGCGAGACCCGTCACCTTGCCTACGGTTCCGGCGAGGTTCTCCAGGCGATTCGAAACATCCGAGACGGTCTCCCTCAGGTCGTAGAGGGTCTCGCCGGGCCCGTTCTCCAGAGCTTCGAGGTGTTTCAACCAGGCGGCGAGACGCGCCTCGCGGGCGAAGTTACCGGGGCCGGGCCGCAGGCTCACGCCCGTTCTCGTGAGGCGAAAACCGTCCTTCGTAACGGCCACGTACCCGTTGGCGTTCGCCCCGTCACCGGGACGCTCCACGACGAAGATGCCGGTCAGGAGGCGCCGTACCGCTTCGTCGTAGCGCGCGTCTCTTACCTCTACGCATTCGATCAGGGGTTTTCCGGGTAAGCCCCCGTTGGATTCCATGGCCCTCGCGTCGAGGCGTACGGCCACCGGCTCGGCGTCCGACAGAAGCTTCATCCCCTCGTCGAGGTTCTCCGCGAGCACCCCGGCCCCGTACTCTCCGAGGGCCGCTTCCACGGCGACCTCGTAGCCAGGACGCGCCCGGATCACCTCGTAGAGCCGCGTGCTCGCTCCGTCCTGGGCCGTCTCCTTCAAGGCGCGTACCCGGGATTCGGCCCTCCCCACAGCGGCGGCGAGGGCCCCGCGCCTGCGGCTGACCTCCTCGGCGTTCACATCGACCCGCGCGACCATGCCGGTAACCTCGTCGCGCAGCCCGCGAAGATGACCCATCGTCGCTTGGTCTTCCGCCTCTTCGAGTTCCGAGATCACGGCCCCAAGGTGCGAGAGGTCCTCTTCGGACATCACGGGCTGTACACCGTGGGACCCAAGCCCGGCGAGGCGCGTGCGCAATCCCTCCAGTTCCCTGGCCAGCCTGGCCCTCTCACGCTCGGCAGACGCGCTCTTCGCGCTGGATCTCGCAACGACCTTCTGTAAGCGGTCTGACTCTTCTCGCCTCTCCGATAACTCGGCCTCCAGGTCTCTGGACCTATCTTCGAGAACGGCCAGAGTTTGGGACACCCGGCGTAACTCGTCTTCCAGGCGGGAGACGGCGAGCCGCGTCTCCCCCTCGCGTCCTCGGGCCGCCTCCAGTCGCAGTAGAGTCCTGTCCGAGCGCAGGGCCTCGACCCGCAATTCCTCTGCGCTATCCTCCAAGTCTTCGAGTCGCTGTTCGGTCTTTCCGAGCCCCTCCTCGAGCCGCTGCAGGCGGCTTTCGATCCCTGCCTCTTCTTCGCGAACGTCACGTTCGCGCGCAGCCAGATCCTCGACCTGCGTCCTGGCTTCCTCGAACCTTCCTCTGAGCCCGTCCAACCCCCTGGTTGCGATCCGGTAGAGGTGCGCCAGCGAGAGTTCGCGGTAGCGGGATTCGATCTCCCGGTACGCTCGGGCGGCGGCGGCCTCCCTTTCTATTCTGCGCAACTGGACTTCGAGCTCGGCTTCCAACTGGCGGCTTCGTTCCAGCTGGATGTCTGCCTTCTCCAGACGGCGGCTGGCCGAGAAGCGTCGCCTCCTGTAGACCCCGAGCCCAGCGGCCTCTTCCAGTGCGAGCCGGCACGCGGCCGCCCCACCGGCGACTATGGCGTCCACGGCGCCCTGGCGCAGTATGCTGTGGCGACCTAGTCCCGCCTCGCCGGCGACGGCCCGTACGTCCGCAAGACGGGCGCGGGAGCCGTTGATCCTGTACTCCGTCTCCCCACTGCGGGAGATCCGGCGCGAGATCGAGACCTCCCCGTAAGGGAGCGAGATCCGGCCGTCTTCGTTGTCCAGCACGAGGGTTACTTCGGCGGCGCTCGCACCCGAAAGCGTCTCCGAGCCGGAGAAGATCAACTCGCTCATCGCCCCGGCCCGCAACACCCCGGGACTCTGCTCCCCGATCGCGAAGAGCACGGCGTCGGTGATGTTGCTCTTCCCCGAACCGTTCGGACCGACGATCGAAGTGATGCCCCCTTCCAGCGGCATCCTGACCGGCCTGGCGAAGGTCTTGAACCCCTTGATATAGATCGCCGAGAGCACTGAAAGTGTATTTTACGCAACTTCAACACGAAAAGCACGTAGAAAAGTGCAGCAAAATAGCTATCAGCAAGTCAGCTCGCCGTCCTGCGGGCGGCTTGTCAGTCAGCCAGAACCTACCCACGCCACAAACCCCACCACAAAGTCCGGGCTCATCAGAACCGCAAACATTCCTCAGGCTCGCCGGGCTCGCAGGCGTCTTCGTAGATCGTGTAGAGGCTCCCTCCGTCGAGATCGCAGAATGCGAACTCTTGCCTTCGCACGTACCCCTCGTCTGAGCCTGACAGAGTCATGGCGATCAAGGGCGAGCCAGAGTATGTCGTCGGGCCTCCGTCATGGTCGTATCGCTTGAGGAGCCACCGGTATGCACAGCCATCGAGGACCGGAGACTATGGGTCATCTGGTGCCCGCTTTTCTGGCCTCCATTCCGGATTCATTGAGGATTCATCGCATTGTGCTTGGATACTGGCCGAGTAGGTGAGTAAAGCGACAAGCTTGGGAAAGTATCCACACTAGGTGAGAGCGGGAGGTGGCATCTTTCAGCTCTAGAGCACCAACGCGACGCGAGGAGCGCTCGGGGAGGGGACCCGAAGCCGTACGCGTATGGTTGCTCGGAGGCTTCCGGCTATCGGTGGGCTCGCGGACCATCGGCGAGGAGAGGTGGCGGCGGAGGAAGGCGCCGGCACTCGTCAAACTGCTGGCCCTCGCGCCGGGGCACAAACTGCATCGGAAGTGGGTGACGGACCTCTTATGGCCGGAGCTGGACGTCAAAGCGGCCACCAACAACCTCCACCAGATACTCCACCATGCTCGTCGAACCCTAGAGCCTGCCGGCGAACCAGCTGGCGCTACTCGATACCTCCTCCTGCGGGCAGAACAGCTTGCGCTGTGTCCCGAGGCACCGCTGTGGGTGGACGTGGAGGCCTTCGGGGAGGCCTCGGCGGGCGCTCGACGTGCCCGCGAACCTGCTGCCTACCGGGCGGCGATCGAGCTGTACGCCGGTGAGTTGCTGCCCGAAGATCGCTTTGAGGGGTGGGCCGAGCAGTGGCGAGAGGAGCTACGCGGGACCTACCTCGATTTGCTTGTTGAACTGGCTGCGCTGCACTAGGAGCGTGCTGAGTACGAGCCCGCTATTGAGGCGTTGCGGACCGTAGTTGCCCAAGAGCCACCTAAGGAAGAGGCACACGCGGGACTAATGTGCCTGTACGCCTTGGCTGGGCGCCCTCAAGAGGCTTTACTGCAGTACGAGCGGCTCGAGAAGGCCCTATCTGGTGGCTTCGGCAGGAAACCCCACCAGGCTAGCCGCCGCCTCCGCGACGAGATAGCGGTCGGCAGGTTGCCGCGCTCGTCTGTGGCATTGGGAGGTTCGACGTCGGAGGCACATCCGAGCGTTGGTCGGCACAACCTGCCAGCCACTAGGACCAGCTTCGTAGATCGCGAGCGTGAGAGGGTAGAGCTCAAGCGTGAGCTAGCGATGACGCGGCTCTTGACGCTCACGGGGGCAGGAGAGACGGGCAAGACGCGGCTAGCTCAGGAGGTTGCAAGTGACCTCGTGGGAGCCTACCCGGATGGAGTTTGGCTCGTGCAACTGGCTGGGCTCGGAGAGCCCGAGTTAGTGGCGCAGGTGGTGGCAGGGACGCTCGGGGTGCGAGAGCAGCCGGGTCGCCCGCTTGGCGCCACGCTAGTTCAGGAGCTGCGGGCGAAGCATCTTCTGCTCGTTGTGGACAACTGTGAGCACCTGATCGAGGCCGTGGCGCGCTTTACGAATGAGTTGCTTGATGCCTGCCCGAAGCTGCGCATCCTGGCCACCAGCCGCGAGCCGCTGCGCGTGCCCGGAGAGGTGGTGCGGCGGGTGCCCTCGCTTCCCGTGCCCGAGCCCGAGGATCCCACACTGCTTGCCGAGGGAGGGTTGGCGCGCTTGGCGGTGACGCGGCTGTTCCTCGACAGGGCGCATTGGCGGAAGGAGGAGATTGTGTCCTCCGGGAGGAGCGTCCAGACGGTGGTGGGCGTCTGCCGGAGGCTGGAGGGCATCCCGCTGGCCATAGAGCTTGCGGCCGCAAGGACGGCGACGCTCTCCGTGGAGCAGATCGAGGAGAGGCTTGGGGACTCCCTGGGGCTCTTGACAACGGGCTTTCGGAGCGCGGATCTTCGCCACCGGACGCTCAGGGCGACCTTGGACTGGAGCCACGCCTTGCTCTCCGAGACCGAGCGGGTCTTGTTCGGTCGCCTTTCGGTGTTCGCGGGCGGCTGGACACTGGAGGCTGCCGAAGCACTAGGATCGGGCGTTGGGGAGGGTGAGGTCTTGGATCCTCTCTCGCTGCTGGTGGACAAGTCGTTGGTAGCCCTCGAGGAGGGCGAGCATGGCGCTATGCGCTACACGATGCTTGAGCCCGTGCGCCAGTACGCCCGCCAGATGTTGAGGGAGAGCGGCGAAGAAGAGACCGTCCAGGGGCGCCACGCCGACTACTTTCTCGCCCTGGCCGAAGAGGCCGAGCCCCAGATGTCGGGGCCGAACCAGGAGGCGTGGCTGAGGAGGCTGGAGAGGGAGCACGCCCATCTGCGAGGTGCCCTCGCTTGGGCGCTTGACCCGTCGGATAGGAGAGAATCGAGGGAGCACAGCACCGGGCTGGGTTTAAGGCTGGCGGGCGCGCTGGGTTATTTCTGGGCCGTGTACGGTCCGGGTGAAGGGCTCGGGTCGTTGGAAAAGGGTCTCAAAAGGGGTAGGGCGGGATCCAAACCCGCTCTGGCAAAGGCCCTCTACGAAGCAGGCTGGATAGCGCTCTGGCAGGGCGAGTCCGACAGAACGATCGCCCTGCTCGAGGAAGCCCTCACGCTGTTTAGAGAGCTGGAGGATAGACGGGACGTCGCCACCTCGATTACCAAATTGGGGGCAGCGCTGCTACACCGGGGCGATATGGAGGGTGCGACCCCACTACGCGAGGAAGCCGAAGCGTTGCGGGGAGAGCCTCTCGACCGGTGGGTGCTTGCTTGGTTGACCACCTTCCTGGCGGCGGCCGCGTTGTTCGAGGGCGATTACGAGCGATCCGGTGCGCTTGGCACAGAGGGCCTCGCCGTCTACCGAGAGCTGGGGGACAAGCGGGGCATCGTCATGTGCCACGTAGGCTTGGGGCTCCCCGAGCTGGCAAAGGACGATCACGAACAAGCGGCGCTGCTGTTCGAAAGGACCCTGCGCCTGCTGCGTGGCCCAGGAGAGAAGTCGGCCGTCGCTTACGCCCTCTTGGGCTTGGCAGGGGCAGACGCCGCGCGAGGAGAACCAGCTTTCGCGGGAAGGCTGTGGGGGGCCGCGAAAGCCCTACGCGAAGAAATCGGCGCCACCCTTTCGCACTGGGACCTGTACGGCTACGACTACGAAGGTCGGGTGAGCGCCGCACGCAACATGCTTGGCGATGAGGGCACCTGGGAAAGGGCTTGGACGGAGGGGAGGGCGATGACGCCCGATGAAGCCATAGAGTACGCTTTGGGCACAAGGGAGCCGGCCCCGCCCACGGCTCTCACTTCACGCATGTCGTCTCTTGTCGAAGCGCCCGACGATCCCGCACCGAGCGCGAGCGGGAGGTGGCGCTCTTGGTGGGGCGTGGGCTCACCAACCGCCAGATCTCCTCACAGCTCCACCTCTCAGAGCGAACGGTCCACAACCACGTCCGCAACATCCTGAGCAAGTTGGGGTTGCGTTCGAGGGCCCAGATCGCCGTCTGGGCGGCGCGGTGGGACTCATCGCCGCAATCCTCGCAATTTCCGTAGAGGGGCTATTGGGTTTCTAGATTCCTCCTTGCCCACGGGCCGCAAGGCGTCCACGTGGACGCGTCCAATAGAGTAACGATCGCATTCGATACACGGCTCTTAGCTGGCTCTTAGCTGGAGGGCTCGAAACGTAGGCATTTATACCCATTTCTTGGACGCACCAGGACAAGAGATTGTGCCGGTTCTTCTTAGGGGAGTATGCTGCGTCCATCACGTGTTAGGGAGACCTCACGTGAGGGCGCAGGACGTCTACCTGCCCTCCTTCTAGACCGGGGCCAGCTACCCGCCCTCCTACTATCTCGCTGCGGTTGAGGTGCGAGCAAGGAGTGTAGGGTCTCTTAAACGCTTGGTGTGAATTATCTGCGCTCAATTTGAGCGGAAGGTGCCCACGAACTAAAGTCGGCTTGCTGCCCGATCCCCAAGGGAAAGGAACCGACCCCTCATGCTCGATGTGGACACCTTCCTCACCGCACTCTACGTCATGGTCGACGACTTCTGCCACTCCCGCCCGCCCAAAAAGCGACCCGGCCCCAAAGCTTCCCTCTCCGACTCCGAGGTAATCACCCTGGCCATCTTCGCCCGATGGGGCCGCTTCCGCGGCGAACGCGACTTCTACCGTTACGCTCGGAGGCGCCTGCACGACGCCTTCCCCACCTTGCCTGATCGCTCGCAGTTCGATCGGCTGCTGCGCTCGCGTGTGAATCTCATCGAGGAAGTCGCCCTGCACCTGAGGCTCATGCAAAATGCCCGAGCCATCGCCTGCTAGGAGGCTTTGGACACCTCGGCGATGCCCGTTCGCGACGCGAAGCGCACAGGCGAGGGATGGCTTGCTGGCTACGCCGACATCGGGTGGTCCAATAGCTTGGGGTGGTACGAAGGCTTTCGCCTGATCGTCGCCCTCGACGCGAAGGGGGTGATCACCGGCTTCGGCTTCGCCTGCGCTTCCACCAAGGACCAGCCGTTGGCCGAGACCTTCTTTGCCCTGCGGGCTCGACCCGACCGCAGGCTCCCAAGCGCAGGATGGGCGGCTTCTGGGCCATACGTGGTCGACAAGGGCTTTGAGGGCGAGGACAACCACCGAAGATGGCTCGATCGTTACGGTGTGCGGGTCATCTGTCCTCCCAAGCGCCACGGACGCAAGAGGAGGAGTTGGCCCAAAGGGCTGCGGCGTTGGGCTGGGAGCATCCGCCAGATCGTGGAGAGCGTCTACGAGAAACTCCACGCTACCTTCGGCCTTCGCGCAGAGCGGCCCCACGAGCTTGAGGGTTTGCGGGCGCCTCTGACGGCACGGGTCGCACTGCACAACTTCTGCATCTGGCTTAACGATCAGCTCGAGCGCCCCTACCTGGCCTTTGCCGACTTGTTGGGATGGTGACCTCAACTCACACCAAGCGTTTAAGTGTTCTCTGTGCCCGTCAATCGGTTGCCGACCCTATCGCTCCCGCTGAGGGTGCTCATTGAAGAAGCGAACCATCTCCGCAGAGGCGTCTGGGCCCTTGGGATCGGTGTAGGAGCCGGAGGAACTACCGCCCGACCACGCGTGCCCGAGTCCGTGCACGGTCCACCGCTCCGCGATGGCGCGTCCTCCGGTGTCGCGGTACGTAGCGCGAGTGTAGGAGTGCCCGCCGGCAACCTGTCCCTGGCGCACCGTCCTCCGCGGTGTCGATCCGCTCGCCTCCTCTTGGCAACCGGTGAGGTTGGCGGGACAGTAGTGTTCGAGCAATCGGTCAGCGTTGCGCGGGTGAACCGTCTTGTCGCGATCTCCGTGAAATACGATCGCGGGCACTATCCGGGCAGACTCTCCAGTGGCTGTCGCGGTGGAAACTTCCCGGCGCGGGGTAGCCGGCCCCCCTTGGTGCATCGCGGCGAACGCGGAGGGCATGTCGTGGGCCGCGCCGGGGGCGAGACCCGAATGAATGCCGACCGCAGCGTAGAGGTCGGGGTAGGTTTCGGCCATGATCGCCGCCATCGCTCCACCGGCCGACATGCCAACCACGTACACCCGGCCATCGGCGACGTTGTACTCGTCGATTACCTGGCGCGTGATGCCTGCGACCAGCGACGGCTCGCCCCGCCCGCGTTGTTGGTCTGAAGCCTTGAACCAGTTCCAGCACTTGTTCATGTTGGCGCCCTGAGCCTGCGCGGGATATGCCACGAGGAAGATGTTCTCCTCGGCGAGCCTGTTGATCTGGGTTCCGGCGGCGATGTCGTTGGGGCTTTGGGTACAGCCGTGGAGCATCACGACCAAGGGCACTTCCTGACCTATGTAGCCGCTGGGTATGTAGAGCTTGTAAGTACGCGTCCCAGTCTGATTGGTGTAGGAGCGCTCAACAAAGCGTCCCCCCGTCGGAACAACGGCCTGATCGGTCTCTCCCTCTTTCGGGCTGGGCATAGTGCCGGGCAGGTCAGGCAAGCCGGACAAGACCCCTGGCATGGTCAAGGGCATGCTGTCAGGTATGGTCAAAGACAAGCCCTCCGGCATGGTCAAGGGCACGCTACCGAAGTGCGGGGGCGACGCGGCAGGGCGTATCGCTGTGGTAGGCCCACTAGCTGCGGCAGGCCCACTAGCCGCCCCAGGGTGCGGCTCTTCGTCTACGAGGGTGCTTTCCACATCTATCGGCGCGCCGGCACCGCTAGGGGCATCCGGCGAAGCCACCGGCTCGAATCCACTCCCGAAAGAGCTACCCCCAAGGGTACGTTGGATGACGGCGGTCGCCTCGGTCAGATCGCCTTTTTGCATGAGGCGCATCGCCTCCGCCATGCCGCCCTGCATCTGGTCACTCATGGTCATGTTCTCCTTTGCCATCATCTGTCTAACATCTATGCACCATCCACTCAGATGGTATACTACACCCTGATGAGTTCTTGTCAAGGAAACGAGGCTGGATGCCGCGCAGAATTGCAAATGGGCTTCTATCTAGGCAAAATGAAATTGAGCGTCACCAAGTAGTTGCCAGGCGGAGATCTCAGGGGCATCTATTGGCGCTAAACCACTCCGTGCGAGACACCAAATCTACGTACGACAGAAGTGGCGGGTGGTACGAGCAGGCTGAGAACCGATAAGACTATGAAGCGTTAGAACTTATGGAAAGTCATAGTGGAGCCGACGCTCTTTCGGCTCAAGAGGTTGCGAAGCTTATGCAGCGTCATTCTGAACCCTAGGTCTAATTCTAGAGTGGGAAGAAAGCGCAAGGGTTAGGCCGGACCAAAAAGCAGATGCCTAAGTGCCTCCTTGCTCAGAGCGCACCCCTCGCATAGCGTTCGTTTGCGAGGTGCGCGACTGTAGGGTGGGGCTATTACCGGAATGGAACAATCAGTCTCAGTCTATTCTATGCTGGATCGTGAGGGCCAAGCGGCAACAGGAGGTCAACGGTAAGGTGGTCACTTTCCGCGTTACGTGGACCGAATCCGTCCTGCTAGTGCCGCCTTGACCTCTGGACTCGCCCTGAATGCTCCCAGAACGTCGATGGAATCGATCGTCTCACGCGCTAGCTCCGAGGGGACGTCGTCGGCGATGGTTGCCAGGCCCAGCACCCTAATCTCCAACGTCTCGCCGGCCTCGCGCAGCGCCTCCAGCTCAGGGCGGGTGTAGTGCTGCAGGCCGAGCACCAGCTCCTTGCGTGCCACCGTCTGCTTGACCGCTTCGGCGTGCGCGTTAAGTTGGTTGCGAATTGCCGTGCGGATGAAGTCGGTACGGTTCTGGTAAAAGCCCTCCTGCACGAGCAGATCGATCTGCCCGAGGTCCACCAAGCCTAGATTGATCGTGATCTTCTCTGTCTCGCTCAATTCGTCAGCTCCTTGCCGTCCATGTGGATGGTAACGTAGACTTGCTGCCTTCGCTGTCACGTGGGTTAGAGGGGCTGATGCTTGTGCACACACCCTTGCGCTCCCTTGTGGCAAGATAAATGCGAATCGAATCTACTGGGAAGTCGGCATAGCACCGGTTCTATGTCGCTAGGCCCTCGCCCACGTCCCGGCGGTTTCCTGCCGCTCAAGCGACTCTGCGTCGCCAGGCGACCACCACGCCTGGCTCGACTCGAAGCCCCGGCGTTACACGGAAACGAGCGTGATATTGACAGCACTCTGGCACTACCGCGAGCGCATTACGGTGCAACGCGGGGCAAACCAGGGAAGGGAAACCGGCTCATCCATGCGGCACTTGCAAACCCGTGCAGACCA
>Ga0196962_10000469_pt1 | contig 16669 bp, 15 predicted proteins | sample S3v_20metaG_FD_183186 | JGI IMG/M metagenome (GOLD analysis project Ga0196962, IMG submission 183186) | Soil microbial communities from Anza Borrego desert, Southern California, United States - S3+v_20 | ecosystem: Environmental > Terrestrial > Soil > Desert | place: USA: California | collected... | reverse complement strand
TAGACGTCTATGACGAGGATCACCTGCTCATCTCGGCTCGCAGGACGAGCGCGGTCTACAAGGTGGACAAAAGAACGGGGGAAGTGGTGTGGCGACTGGGTGGGGAGAAGAGCGACTTCGAGATGGGGCACGGCACCAGGACCGACTGGCAGCACGATGCCCGCCACCAGGGTGACGGCACCATCACCATCTTCGATAACGGCGGGGTCGAAAAAGACGTACAGTCCCGTGGCATAGTGGTCGAGATCGACGAAGACGCTATGAGCGCCACGCTGGTAGGCGAGTACACTCATCCCGACAAGATACTCGCGGCCACCCAGGGTAATCTCCAGGTGTTGCCCAACGGGAACGTGTTCGTCGGGTGGGGCAGCGAGCCATCCTACTCGGAGTTCGGCCCTGACGGCAAACTGCTCTACGACGCGAGCTTCCCCTCCCAGGTCGAGTCTTATAGAGCCTTCCGCTTCCCGTGGAAGGGCCAACCGAAGGATCGGCCCGCGGTCGTGGCCGAAGCCGGGCCGGACGACCGGGTAACGGTCTACGTCAGTTGGAACGGCGCTACGGAGGTAACTGCCTGGCAGATACTGGCCGGTGGAAGCCCCGACGAGCTCGAGCCCGCAGGCTCGGCCCGCCGCAGGGGCTTCGAGACCGTCGTAACGCTGCAAACCGGCGAGCCTTACGTCGCCGTCGAAGCCAAAGACGGCTCCGGCAGGGTGCTCGGTACCTCCGAGGCGGTCGAGCCGGTAGGGCACTCCGCTTCGACGGGCCAAACCCGCACGTAAGGAACCCTGCAGGGCTGGATAGTGGACAAACGCCGGATACAGCTTCGATGGTTCGAGGCCGGCGCCGCGCTCGCGGTGATCGCGGCATTCGCCGTTATCGGTCCGTTGAGGGGCACCTTTGCGCCGATACCCTGGGTCATGTTGCTCTGTACCCTTATCTTGTTCTTGACGCCGGGCGCACTACTGGTACGCTGGTTCTGGAGGGACTACTTTTTCGGCGCCGCGCTCGCGCCGGCGGCTTTCGTCACGAGCGTCGGGCTCTTCGCCCTCCTGGCGGTGCCCATGCTCATCTTGCAGGGTACCCTGGACGCCTACCTGTGGGCCTGCGGCACGATCGTCGCCGCGTGTTGGCTCGCCGCCGTGGTCCTGGCGTTCCGCCCCGAGCAGGCGGAAGAAGCTCAGAGCGGCTTCTCGCTCTCCGACCGAGGGGGGATGCTCTGGATGCCGTTCGCCGCCCTCGTCGCTGCGCTCTCGTACATCGCCAGGAACACGGCCCCGAGCTACTACGGTGACATCTGGATCTATCTCTCGTGGGTCAGGGAGTACCTCGGCGGTGGCAGGCTCGCCTCCGTCGAACCCTTCTTCGGTAGTGAGGTGGGCCTCTCGCGCGCCAGGATCAACGGCTGGATACTGGAGCAGGTCGCGGTCTCCAGAGTCTCTGGGGTCGACCCGATAGAACTGGCCTTTTCATACCTGAACCCTGCACTGGTGGTTGTGGCTTTCCTGGTCTTCTACGCCCTGGCGCGCATCCTGTTCGAGAGCGAGAAGGCGGCGCTGTTCTCCGGATGCCTGTACGCCCTGTTCTTCTTTATACACCTCAGCCAGTCGCGCATTGCCTGGGGAGGGGAGTTCGTCCAGCGCCTGCCCGAGGACAAACTGGTCGCCAAGTTCCTCTTCTTGCCCCTGGCCCTCGCGTTCGCCTACGCCTTTATGCAAGGCGGGGCGAAGAGGTACTTCATCGGTTTCTCGTTCCTGTGCTGTGCGGTCATGGCCGTGCATCCCATAGGCCTGGCGATCATCGGTATCTCCATGGCCGGGTTCTCGGTTTTGCACCTCGCCGCCGACCCCCGCAGGCGGGCGGCATGGATCAGGATCTCGGCCATGGGCCTGACCGGTGTCGCCATAATCGCCGTTCCGGCGGTCCTCGTCTCGTCGTTTACCGATGAGTCGCTGTCGAATGCCCTGGCCGACTCGGACATCAACTCCGGCGACCCCGACGTGCTACGGAACATGATCTTCGTCAGCCCGGAGAGGAACCGCATCTTCGAGCTGGCCGACGGCTCCTACATCATGCACCCTTCGTTGCTCCTCGATCCCGTGATAGCCGCCGCATTCTTGATCGGACTCCCTTTCTTGCTCTGGCGCTTGAAGCGGAGTCTGGCCGCACAACTGCTCTTCGGGACGATGTACGTGACGACGATCATCGTCTACGTACCCCCGATCGCCACGTTCCTCGGCGATAACGTCGTGCTCCCCGGCCAGATCTGGCGTCTGGCCTGGCCGGTACAGCTCGCCGCCGTACTGACGCTTGGCTGGCTCGTGTGGGGCGCCACAGACTTAGTGGCCGCGTGGCTGCGAAGCTTCCGGCCGGCGCGTCTGCTGGCGGGGGCGCTACCTATCCTGCTGGTCATCGCCCTGGCCGCAGCGGCCGTGCCCCAGGCGCGTCAGGGTATGGAGTCCATTCAGGCGCACAGGGAAGCGAGCCGCGAGTCTGGCTTCTATCCTTCCGATCCCATCTTTCCCTGGTTCCGCGAGGAGATTCGCTCGCCCGTCGTCGTGCTCGCGCCCGACATCCAGAGCGCCCGTATCCCCGCTTACTCCTCAGAGGCGAACGTCGTCAGCCGCAGGGGAGGATTGGTGTTGAGGGTCCTCCCCGAGCTTAAGGAGCGGGCACCGGGCCAGATCGAAGTGCCCCAGGGGTCCCTGGACGTGCAGGAGTTCTTCAGTGGGGCCACGCTGCAGCAGGACATCGAGATCCTGCGCCGCAACGACGTGGACTACGTGATGGTGGCCAGGGACTCGCAACTGGCCGTATCGCTCGAACGCCTCTCCGGCTTCACCCCCGTAGAGACACCCAGTGAGAGGTACGATCTCTACGCCGTGGACCTCCAGGAGGTGGCCTCGGAATCAGGGGCTCTGCCGAGTTCGCCCGGGGCCCATTCTGTAGAATGGCCCTCTCCGGATACTCGACCTGGGAGGCTTATCTCTTGACGTTTTTCGGAAGGCTCGGCGATAGGGTGGTCGGCGCCCCTTCGATACTCGCGGCCGATTTCTCGGAACTGGCCGAGGAAGTGCGGAGGGCCGAAAGGGGTGGAGCCGCGCTCGTACACTTCGATGTGATGGACAACCACTTCGTCCCCAACCTTACCGTGGGCCCCGCCGTCGCGGCCTCGCTCGCCGCCGCGGTAAACCTCCCTATTGACGCCCACCTCCAGGTAACGAACCCTGACAACCTGATCCCATCTTTCATCGAGGCCGGGGTCGTCAGCATCTCGGTCCAACCCGAGGTGGTCACGCACCTGCACCGCACGCTCGACCTGATCCGAACCGGCGGTCGCGAGGCCGGCGTCGCCCTGAACCCGACGACTCCTCCCGAGTCCATAGAGTGGGCGCTGCCGTACGTGAGCTACGTAAACGTAATGAGCGTCAACCCCGGCTTCGGGGGTCAGGACTTCATCCCCGAGATGGTCGAGAAGGTCAGGCGCCTCAAGGAGATGACGGACGCCCCCGTGGAAGTGGACGGCGGCATTACGGTCGAAACCGCGCCGCTCATGGTCAGGGCAGGCGCCCAGGTCCTCGTCGCAGGTTCGGCGGTCTTCAAGGGCGATCCGGCGACCGAGATGCGCAAAATCATCGAAGCCGGGCAGGGAGCTAGTCAGCATCTCGGCTAGTCAGCACGCTCCTTTCAGCCGGTGCGTGCGCAAACGCGAAGCGTTTCCTTGCTGCCCTGCTCCTCGTGTGGTATAGGTTGCTCAGTAACTTTCGGGGGCGGGTGGAATTCCCGCACCGGCGGTGAGCCTGGGTAGTTCGCGAACCGCCCCTACCCGGGGAGCCCGCGAACCTCTTTGGAGGTTGAGCCGGTGAATGCTCGTATTCGGTGCGAGCCGTAGTCCGGCGCCGACGGTCAGAGTCCGGATGGGAGAAAGGAAGACGTGCAGCAGGATTCGATGATGGATCTTGCCCGTTGCCTCGCCGAGCGCGGGCGCTACTCGGTTGCACCGAACCCCCTGGTGGGGGCCGTCGTCGCCCGTGACGGAAGCGTGCTAAGCGAGGGCTGGCATTCCAGGGCCGGGGAGGACCACGCCGAGATAGTGGCCTTGAACGGGGCCGGAGGAACGGCGCGCGGGCACACCTTGTACGTCACGCTCGAGCCTTGCAACCATTACGGTAGGACGCCGCCGTGCGTCGAGGCCATCTTGCGATCGGGTATCTCTCGCGTGGTGGTGGGACACCTGGACCCCAACCCGAAAATGCGGGGGCGAAGCGTGGGGATCTTGCGCGACGCTGGGGTCGAAGTCGAGGTAGCCGCCGATCCCGTCTTCGAGTGGCAGAATGAGCAGTACTTTCACCACATGCGTACCGGAAAGCCGTTCGTCCACATCAAACTCGCTGCGACGCTCGACGGAAGGATCGCGGCGGCGGGGGGCGACAGCAAGTGGGTGACGGGCGAAGCCGCGAGAAGGCGGGCCCACGAGCTGAGGGCCGAGGCCGGGGCGGTACTCGTCGGCGCGAACACCGTCCGGACGGACGACCCTATGCTTACGGCAAGGGGCCTTCCCGTACCTTCGCCCCTTATAACCAGGGTGGTTCTGGACCCCCACCTGACCATAAGCCCGGAGAGCGAGCTTGCGAGGAGCGCCGGAGAAGCGTCCGTCCTCGTCTTCGCCTCCCAGGCCGCGCTCGATGGCCGCGAAACCAAGCTGGAAAGGGTCGGCGTCGAGGTTGCCGCCGCCCCGCCCTCTGAGGAGGGCCTCGATCTTCTCCATGTCTTGGGTGAGCTGGGTGAGCGTGGGATCAAGGGTCTGCTCGTCGAGGGCGGGGGCGAGACGGCCACGCGCTTTGTCCGCAGGGGGCTCGCCGACAAGCTCACCCTGTTCTACGCGCCGAAACTACTCGGCTCTGAGGGCGTGCCTATGATCGGTGCGCTCAGGGCTACGAAGGTGGCAGAGTCGCTTCGATTCTCGGTCTCGGAAGTCGAAAAAGTAGGCGATGACATCGCCGTGACGCTCTATCCCGTCGGGGAGGAGGAACGTGTTCACCGGGCTTGTTGAGGAAGTAGGGCGCGTCTCCTCGATCGGGGAGGGCGAGATGTTGCGATTGAGCATCTCCGCCGGCAGGGCGTCTGAGGGTGCCAGCGCTGGCGACAGCGTGTGTGTGAACGGGGCGTGCCTGACGATCGGCGAGGCCGATGGTGAGACGCTCACCTTCTTCGCCATGCCCGAGACGTTGAGGCGCACGGCGCTGGGGGGCCTCGTCGTCGGGAGCCTTGTCAACCTGGAGCGGGCGATGTCCGCGGGGAGCAGGTTCGGGGGTCACATCGTGCAGGGTCACGTCGACGGCGTAGGCGAGGTGCTCGGGGTGAGGCCGGAAGGCGACGCGGAGATCTGGGAGTTCGCGGCCCCCAAAGCCGTGCTGCGCTACTGCGTCGAGAAGGGCAGTATCTGCGTCGATGGTATAAGCCTGACGATAGTCTCTATCGGCGCGAACGCATTCACCGTCTCCATCCTGCCCCAGACCCGCGCGAACACTAATTTGCGGGAACTCGGGACGGGGGGCAGGGTAAACCTCGAGGCCGACGTTATTGGCAAGTACGTAGAGCGGCTGCTCGGGCCGCGCTTGGCAGGAAGACTTTCAACTAGCGAGAGGAGTGTCGCAGATGCCTTTTAGTCCCATAGAGGAGATCGTCGAGGATATCAAGCACGGCAAGATGGTTATCGTTTGTGACGACGAGGACCGCGAGAACGAGGGCGACCTGACAATGGCCGCCGAACTCGTAACAGCCGATGACATCAACTTTATGGCCTCCCACGGTCGGGGTCTGATCTGCCTGCCGATGGCGGGGGAGATCGTGGACCGCCTCGACATACCTCAGATGGTCACCCACAACGCTTCGAGGATGGGCACGGCGTTCACGGCCTCCATCGAGGCGAAGGAGGGCATCACGACGGGCATATCCGCCGCCGACAGGGCCCATACCTGCAGGGTCGCCGTGGATGAGGCGACAGGCCCGGAAGACCTCGTGATGCCAGGACACGTCTTCCCTTTGCGGGCGAAGGACGGGGGCGTCCTGCAGCGCGCCGGACAGACCGAGGCCGCCGTCGATCTCGCCAGGTTGGCCGGGTTCAAGCCCGCGGGTGTGATCTGCGAGATCATGAAAGAGGATGGCACGATGGCCCGCGTACCCGACCTGGAGAGGTTCTCCAAAGAACACGGCGTCAAGCTGGTGACGGTGGCCCAGATCATCGAGTACCGTCACGCCTTCGAGACGCAGGTCAGGTGCGCCGTCGAGACGCGGCTACCCACCCCGTTCGGTGAGTTCAGGCTGCGCGCCTACGAGAACGACATAGACGAACTTACCCACGTGGCGCTCGTCATGGGCGAGCCCGAAGGTAAGGACGATGTGCTCGTCAGGGTCCACTCGGCGTGCCTGACGGGCGACGCTCTGCACTCCTTGCGCTGCGACTGCGGCGAGCAACTGGAGGCCGCCATGGGACGCATCGCGGAGGAAGGCGAAGGCGTGATCGCCTACATGCAGCAGGAAGGTCGGGGTATCGGGCTCCTCAACAAGATGAGGGCCTACCACCTCCAGGATGAGGGGATGGACACTGTCGAGGCCAACCAGAAGCTCGGTCTCGCCCCCGACCTCAGGGACTACGGGGTCGGGGCCCAGATCCTCAAAGACCTCGACCTGAAGCGCATACGTCTCCTCACCAACAATCTGACGAAGGTCGTGGGCTTGAGGGGCTTCGGGCTGGAGATAACCGAGCGCGTCCCCATCGAGATGGAGCCCAACGGCCACAACGAGCGCTACCTGAAGACGAAGCGGGAGAAGCTGAACCACGTATTCGAGAAGTTCTAGGAGGGGAGCGTGGAGGGAGCCAACCACATCGAGGGGAATCTCTCCGCTGAGGGGAGTTCCTTCGGGATAGTCGCCTCGCGCTTCAACGATTTTGTCGTAAAGGCGTTGCTGGAAGGGGCTATCGAGGCGATCCGGCGTCACGGGGGCGACGCGGAGGCCGTCGACGTCGTTTGGGTGCCCGGTTCCTACGAGATACCCCTCGTCGCCAGAGAGCTGGCCCTATCGGGACGATACGATGCTGTGATCTGCCTGGGGGCCGTGATCCGGGGCGCAACGGCCCACTTCGACTACGTCGCCGGCGGGGCCGCCGGAGGCATCTCCAACGTGGCGCTGGAGAGTGGGGTGCCCGTGATCTTCGGTGTCATAACCACAGAGTCGATCGAACAGGCTATAGAACGCGCCGGCACGAAGATGGGTAACAAGGGCTTCGAGGCGGCGGTCTCTGCGATGGAGATGGCAGACCTCATGGCGAAGCTTCGCGAACGCGCGTCGCAAAGGGACACGCCCCTCGAGAACCCCTGAGGGCTAGATGGCCTGCGACGTCGAGGAAGGCGCTCCTATGGAGGCCTTCGTGACCTTGAACCCCTTGAGGCACGAGGTGCAGACCCATTCGCGCCGCGTGGCCGGGCCTACCTGGATACGGACCTTCTGCAGGTTAGGGTCTCTGCGCCGGCGCGTCGCCTTCAGCGAGTGGCTGCGGGCGTTGCCGAAGTCTGGTTTCTTTCCGCACGAATAGCAAACTTTCGCCACGAAACTTCTCCTGTGCTAGGATACCGGTCGAATTTGGGGACCCCGGAAAGCCCGACTCGCAAGCCCAATCCGGATGTCGGGCGGTGATTGTACCAGATTGTCGACGATCTCCTAAGGTGGGGATCGGTCTGCCGGAAACCCCTCGAGAGGAGCAATGAAGGATTCCTTGCGATGGCGATAGAGGTGGCCCCCATGGTTGCCGCGGCCCACGCGGCCCTCAAGGCCCAGGTCGCTAGGATCAACGACCTCAACGTCTATCCCGTGCCTGACGGGGATACCGGCACGAACATGTTGCACACGCTGGGTTCCGCGTTGAACGAGACGTCGGGCAAGTCCTACGGTAGCCCCGAGGAGGCGAGCAAAGCCTGCGCCAGGGCCGCGCTGATGGGCGCGAGGGGAAACTCTGGGGTCATACTCTCGCAGATGATCCGGGGCGCGTGCGAGGTACTGGCCGGCAGGAGATCCCTGGACGCCGAGGCCTTCGCCGCAGGGCTCGAAGGCGCTAGGGAGCGGGCCTACGCCTCCGTTCGCGAACCGGTCGAGGGCACGATGCTCACCGTCATCAAGGATGCGGCCCTGGCCGCCCGCGAGGCTGCCGAAAGAGAGGACGCTGACCTGCTCTCTGTGGCCGGAGTGGCGAGACAGGCGGCCCACGATTCGGTGCGCCGCACCCCGGAGCTACTCGATGTCTTGCGGCAGGCCGGCGTCGTCGACGCCGGGGGGTTGGGTGTCGCCGTGGTCCTCGACGGCGTCTACGCCTGCGTTAGCGGGCAGGAGATCGAGGTTCCCGAATCCGACGACGCCGCGCCGGACCTGGAGGAGATCCACGCCCAGGAAGTGGCGTGGGGGTATTGCACGGAGTTCCTCGTGGACGGCTTCGACGGCGACGTGGAGGATTTCAAGGAGCGCGTATACGCCTCGGGCCGGAGTGTACTTGTGGTCGCCCAGGACGACGTGGTCAAGGTCCACGTGCACACGCAGGACCCCGGCGCGGCCCTCTCCTACGCGGGAAGCTTCGGCCGCCTGGCCGGCGTGAAGATCGACGACATGGAGGCCCAGGTCCGCTCCCGCGAGCCGGGGGACAGACTGGCAGCCAGGCTGGGTGTCGTCGCTGCGAGCCGCGGGGATGGCAACCGCGCGCTCTTCGAGCAGATGGGGGCCGTCGTGATCGAGGGCGGTCAGGGCGAGAACCCGAGCGCGGCAGACCTCGCCGGGGCGGTCGAAGAGACGGGGGCCCGGGCCGTCGTCCTGCTTCCCAACAACAAGAACATCGTCCCCACGGCGGCGCAGGTCGGGGAGCTGGTAGAGGCTGAGACGTACGTGGTGCCGACGACGAACATAGCCGCGGGACTCGCAGTGATGGTCGGATACGACGGTGAGGGTGAGCCCGACGAGGTGGTAGAGGAGATGCGCGACATCTCAGACTCGTTGCGCGTCGCCGAACTAACGCGTTCCGTGCGCGAAGCGCGCATCGGCGACCGGGAGGTCCCCGAGGGGGCCTACATAGGGTTCCTGGACGGGGACCTCATCGCCGTCGAGGGCGGCGTCCGCCAGACTGCGCTCGTGATCGCCAGGAAGTTAGTGGACGGCGGCGCCGACGTCTTGACGCTGCTCAAGGGCGAGGGGCTCTCTGAGGGAGATCTCGAAGAGATAGTAGATGGGATCAAAGACCTCGACGACGCCCTCGAGATCGAGGCCAGGGACGGCGGACAGCCGTTGTATCCTCTGCAGATGGTGGCCGAGTGACCACGGCCCTCGTAACCGACTCGACCACGAGCCTCGCCCCGGGTGTGCTGGAGCGTCCCGACGTCAGGGTGGTCCCGCTCACGTTCCACTTCGGCGAAGACGAGACGTATACGGACAAGTTAGATATGACCAACGAGGAGTTCTACGAGCGGCTGCGAGACTCCGACGTCTTCCCTACTACGGCGCAACCCTCTCCCGGGGCCTTCGTCGAGGCCTACGAGGCGCTCTCCGACTACGACGACATCCTGGTTCTCACGCTCTCGAGCAAGTTCAGCGGCACCTACGACTCGGCCCTGCAGGCGGCGGGGATGGTGGACCGTCCCGTACAGGTCCTCGACGCCAAGAGCGCCGAGATGGGGTCGGGTTTGATCCTGCTCGAGGCCCTGCGCTGTATCGACGAGGGTGGGGACTTCGACGAGGTCAGGCACGTCGCCGAGCGGGCGATCGGGGGGGCGAGGGTGCTCTTCGCCGTCGGCACGCTGGAGTACCTGGCCAAGAGCGGGCGCATAGGAAGGGCGCAGCGTCTCCTCGGCACGGCACTCGACGTCAGGCCGGTGCTCGAGATAGCGGGCGGGGAGATCGTTCCTTTCAAACGTACGCGTGGCCGCAAGCGGCAACTGGCGACCATCGTCGAGGAGGTCAGGCCGGCCGCGGAGGCCGGCCGTCAGCTCTACTTCGGGCACATCGGTGCCCCCGAGCTCCTCTCCGAACTGGCCGAACAGCTCGGGGTAGAAGAGAAGCTCATCGCCGAGATCGGGGGGGTCGTCGGGTCACACGTGGGCCTGGGAGCCTATGGCGTCGCCCACCTATAGGGCCGGCAGGGCGTCTCCCCTCCCCGCACGGACGACCCTGACGGACCTTCGCGCGCGGCCCGTGAGCGAACTTCCCGGCGTCGGAGTGCGCATCGAGGCGGCCTTGGGCGACCTCGGCATAGCGTCGCTGGCCGACATGATCTCGCACTACCCCTCGCGCCACGAGGACCTCTCCAACGTGAAGCGGATCTCCGAGTTGCGTGTGGGGGAGAGGGCCACGGTCTTCGGCACTGTGGTCTCCACGCGCCCCGTCGGCAAGCCCGTCAGGGGCCGCGCCCCGGGCTTCTCGGCGCAGCTCTACGACGGTACGGGATACATCCCCGTGACGGTCTGGGGCAGGGGCTGGCTCCTTAACCAGCTGCTGCCAGAGGTGCACGTGGTCGCTTCCGGCGAGGTCCAGAGCCGCTACGGTATACAGATAGCAGCGAAGAGTATCGAGGTGGTCGAAGATCCAGGGGCGGACGAAGGACCGCACGCCGGGCGGTTCGTTCCCGTCTACCCGGTCAACAAGGGCATACAGGCGCGCCGGATGAGGACGCTCATCCACCGCGCGCTCGACGCGGCCGGGCGCATCCTCGACCCTTTGCCGGCCGACGTGCTCGTGCGCCACGGCCTGCCCAACCTGCACGACGCGATACACGAGGTCCATTTCCCGACCGAAAGGGCGCTTCTTGCGGCGGCGATGCGGCGTCTGATCTTCCACGAGCTGTTCTTGATCCAGGCGGGTCTCGCCGCCCGCAAGGCACGCCTGGACAGCACCGAGGTCGGCGGCAGGCACCGGGGCGACGGGAGCCTGCTCAACCCCTTCCTGAAGGGTCTCTCCTTCGGGCTCACCGGGGCGCAGGAGCGGGTCATAGAGGAGGTCCTCGCCGATATGCGACTGGAGAAGCCGATGCGCCGCCTCCTGCAGGGCGATGTGGGCAGCGGGAAGACCGTGGTCGCCATCGCCGCGCTCCTTACCGCGGTCGAGGCGGGAGGACAGGGGGCCATAATGGCCCCGACCGAGGTCCTCGCCTGGCAGCACCACCTCTCGATCTCGGCGGCCCTGGCCGATCTGCCCGTAAACGTCGTCTTGCTCACCGGCTCGCAGGGCGTGGCGCAGAGACGAGAGGCCCTGGAGCAGATAGCAGCCGGTGGGGCACACGTCGTCATAGGGACGCACGCCCTCATACAGAAGGGCGTAGATTTCGACGACCTCTCGCTCGTCGTCGTCGACGAGCAACACCGCTTCGGCGTCGGCCAGAGGACGGTGTTCCGCGAGAAAGGGACGACCCCGGACACCCTCGTCATGACGGCCACCCCTATACCAAGGACCCTCTCCCTCACGCTCTACGGCGACCTCGAGGTCTCCCTGATAGACGAACTACCGCCGGGAAGGAAGCCCGTCGAGACCGGGGTGGTCGACCCCGCCGAACGACTCGCGGCCTACGAAGAGTTGAGAAAGGAGCTCGAAGAAGGGCGGCAGGCTTACGTGATCAGCCCGCTCGTCGAGGAGTCCGAGGCCATGGAAGACGTACGCGCCGCCGAGGAGCTCTACGAGGAGCTCGCGAACGAGATCTTCCCCGAGAGGGTGGTCGGCCTCTTGCACGGCAGGATGAGGGCACAGGACAAGCGAGAGACGATGGGCCGGTTCCGGGCGGGGGAGATCGAGGTGCTGGTGGCGACCGTCGTCGTTGAGGTCGGTGTCGACGTGCCGAACGCGAGCGCGATCGTGATCGAGGGCGCCGAGCGCTTCGGCCTCTCCCAACTCCACCAGCTAAGGGGCCGGGTGTGCAGGGGCCTCCATCCCCCGAAGTGCTTCCTGGTGGGGGCTCCCAAGTCCGAAGATTCCGAACGACGTCTTAAGGCGCTGGAGCGCTATCAGGACGGGTTCAAGCTCTCCGAGGTCGACCTCGCCATAAGGGGCGAAGGCACCCTCTTCGGTAGTCGCCAGAGCGGAATGCCTGACCTAAAGGTCGCCAAGCTCTTGCGCGACGTCGACGTGCTCGTCGAGGCCAGGCGCGAGGCGTTCGCGCTCGTGGCCGGGGATCCTACCCTAAAGCGGCCCGACCACAGGCCCCTGCGGCGCGAGATCCGTGAGCTGCTCGGCGCCGACGTAGAGTGGCTGTTCAAGGAGTAGGGTGCGGCCATGAGGGTCATCGCCGGGTCGGCCGGGGGCATCAGGCTGGCGCCCGTACCCAGGGGCGTGCGTCCCACGTCCGACCGCGTGCGGGAGAGCCTGTTCAACTCGCTCGGACAGTTCTTCGAGGGCGGCAAGGTCCTCGACCTCTACGCGGGGACCGGCGCGCTAGGTATAGAGGCCCTGAGCCGCGGGAGCGGGTACGCCGTCTTCGTCGAGCGGGACAGACGGGCGCGGGCCGCGATCCACGAGAACCTGCACAGGACCGGCTTCGTAGAGTCGGCGGAGGTACTCGGCGGCGAGGTCGAGGCCGTACTGGGGCGGCTCGCCGGGCGCGGTGACCGCTTCGATTTGATCTTCGCCGACCCACCATATAGAATCGCGGCGGAGGTCGGGGGAATCTTGCACCGGCTACGCTCATTGCTCGCGCCGGGAGGAACGGTCGCGATCGAGAGCGGCGAGGCTCCGGTTGAGGGCGCAGGAGGCAAGAAAGGGGTAACGCGCCGCTACGGCGGCACGTTCATAACCATACTTGATCGGTCCGAGCTGACAATGATCGTGGCTGTATGCCCGGGTAGTTTCGACCCTGTAACGACGGGGCACCTCGATGTCATCAGGCGTGCTTCCAAGATCTTCGACCACGTGATCGTCGCCGTTGGCACTAACCGCCGCAAGCAGACCCGCCTTCCCGCGGTCGACCGGGCGCGGCTTCTGGAGAAGGTGACCGCCGACATGGAAGGAGTCTCCGTCGAGGTGATGGAAGGGCTCCTCGTGGATTTCGCCAGAGAACGTGGTGCGCAGGCGATCGTGAAGGGCCTCAGGGCCGTCTCGGACTTCGAATCGGAGTTCGAGCAGGCGCAGCTCAACCGAAGGATGTTTCCCGAGCTCGAAACCATCTTCATAATGGCATCGGCGGAGCATAGCTTCCTCTCCTCGAGCGTGGTCAGGGAGATAGCTTCGCTCGGCGGAGAGGTGCGCGGGCTCGTACCCGAGGGCGTGCTGGAGACCGTAAAGCAGATATATTCCGGTGGGGACGGTAATATACAGGGATCGTAAGCGAAGGATAGGTAGTAGAAGATGGACGTACTGGTACTCATAGACAGGTTGGAAGAACTGGTCGAGGACGCGCGGAGCTTCCCCGGTTTCGGCAACACGGCGATGGTCGACCGGGACGCCGCCTTCGACATCATAGACCAGATGCGCCAGACCATACCCGAGGAGCTCAAGCAGGCCCGTTGGATCGTCAAGGAGCGCCAGGCGATGCTCGACGAGGCCCGCAGCGAGAGCGACCGCATCATCCGCAGCGCCCAGGACGAGGCCGAGAAGATAACTTCGGAAGAAGAGGTCCTCAAGAGGGCCGAGAAGCGGAGCGCGGAGATCATGGAGGACGCCCGTCGCCGGGAGCGCGAGATACGCCTCGGCGCCGAGGACTACGCCGACGAGGTCCTCGCCAATTTGGAGGACAACCTGGGCAAGCTCCTCGAGGCCGTGCAGCGCGGACGCACCAAGCTGCAGGGCGTTCAAGAACAATAGCAAGTAGTAAACTAACCTCATGAACCATTTGATCCCCCTAAGGCGACCCGGTGCGGAGGTCGGAGACACACACGAGGTGCGTGCCGAGTTTTCCGCAGATCCTTTCGACCTCTACGGACGCCACCACGAGGTGACGAAAGCAGAGGCAGAGGTAGGCGTCACGCGTCTCTCCGAGGGATTGCACCTCGACGTGCTGGTTATGGCGACGGTCCTTACGACCTGCGACAGGACGCTCGAGCCCACGGAACTCACGCTGGAGTTCGGCGACTCCGAGTTCTTCTCGGGGCCGAACAACGTCGAGTTGAGCGTCCAGGACTGGACCCTGGATCTGGCGCGCTACACGGAGCGCGCCCTGCCGAACGAGGTACCGATGCAGGTGTTCTCGCCAGGCACGGAGCCCGTGCACCCCGAGGGTGATGGCGACGAGGTAGACCCGCGCTGGCGGGGCCTCGACGGTCTATTCGCCTCGCGATCTTGAGTAAGTAGCAACCAGGAGGTATTTTCATGGCCGTTCCCAAGAAGAAGACGTCCCGGGCGCGCAGGAACCAGCGCCGGGCGCACCACGCGATCACCGGCCCAGGCCTCGTCGCCTGCCCGAACTGCGGCTGGCCGCACGTGCCGCACAGGGTCTGCCCCGAGTGCGGTTTCTACAAGGGCCGCACGGTGCTCGCCGTGGAGGACATCTAAGCCCCGATCGGCCCACCGGTGCGTATCGCGGTAGACGCCCTCGGCGGAGACAACGCCCCGCGGGAGATCGTCGCCGGCGCCCTATCCGCGGCCGAAGGGCTGCCGCGCGACGAGTTGCTCCTCGTCGGAAAGCCTGACGTTATCGAACGCGAGGTGGGTTCTGACCTCCCTCCGAACGTCTCGCTGCGGTCCTCCGGGGGAGCCGTCGGGATGGACGAGGAGCCTTCTGCGACGCTGAGGGCCCATCCTGACGCCAGCGTCGCCGTCGCGGCCGAGATGGTTCGTGACGGTGAAGCTGACGCGTTATTCTCGGCGGGAAACACCGGCGCCACGGTGGCGGCGTCGCTGCTCAGGATAGGACGCCTCGAAGGATGCCGGAGACCGGCGATCGCCACGGTGCTTCCTTTCCCTTCGCCGGTCTTACTACTCGACGCGGGAGCCACCGTCTCTTGCAGGCCGCAAGATCTCTTGAATTTCGCTATTCTTGGCGGTGTGTTCGCAAAGAGTTACTTCGGGTTGGACGGGGAGGCGCGGGTCGGGCTCATCAACGTCGGCGAGGAACCGGGGAAGGGCAACGACCTCGCCAAGGAAGCGTATCGTCTCATGGATGAGTCGGGGATGCGTTTCGTGGGGAACGTGGAGGGTCGCGACATCAGCCGCGGGGTGGCCGACGTGCTCGTAACGGACGGCTTCACGGGTAACATCGTGCTCAAGACGGCTGAGGGGGTAGCGCGGGAGATCCTCGGAATGGTTCGCTCCGCGATGACCGGCGATGTTCTGAGTAAGCTCGCTGCGGGTATCCTGCGTCCAAGGCTAATCGAGGTGAGGGACACCATAGATCCGGAGGAGTACGGCGGTTCCTTCCTGCTCGGAGTAAGGGGCTCGGCCGTGATCGGACACGGGAACTCGCAGGCTACGGGTGTCGAGAACGCGCTCCTTAGCATCTCGTACGTCGGCGCCGGCCTGACTGGGGACCTGCAACAGGCGCTCTCCGCGCATAGCCTCCGTACTTCGGACGGCAGGTCGGCTTGAACGGTGATGCTGCCGGCAGGATCGTCGGAGTAGGCAGGGCACTCGGGGGCAGGATCGTCACCAACGGCGACCTGGAAGGGGTGCTCGACACCACGGACGAGTGGATCTCGGCGCGTACCGGGATCAAAGCCCGCCACTTCGTCGCCGAAGGCGAGAACGCCGCGACGCTCGCCGTAGAGGCGTCGAAGAGGGCCCTCGAGCATGCCGGAGTACACGGCGGGTCGGTCGACCTCATCATCTGCGGTACGTCCACCGCCCCGGAGTCCATGCCCTCGGTAGCGTGCCTGGTCGGGGAGGAGATAGGAGCCCCCGGAGCCGGTGCGATGGACCTGGCCGCGGCGTGCGCCGGCTTCTCTTATGCCGCTTCGGTCGCTTCGGCCATGCTCCGCTCAGGCGCCGCGGGCAGGGTCTTGCTTATCGGGTCGGACGCCATGAGCACCATCGTAGACCCGACAGAGCGCTCGACGGCCGTCCTCTTCGGAGACGGCGCAGGCGCGGTAATACTGGATGCCGGCGACGGCGACTCCGGTTTCGTCGACCACATACTGGGAGCCGACGGCAGGGGTGCTCCGCTCGGGCGCGCGGGCCATCCCGGCGACGACGAGAAGCTCTTCCAGAACGGGCGCGAGGTCTTCAAGTTCGCCGTCAGGATACTGCCCGACATGGTCGAGAAGCTCCTCTCCCGCAACGCACTCTCTCCCGATGAGGTCCAGTACGTGATCCCCCATCAGGCGAATGCACGCATAATACGTTCCGCGGCGCGGAAGATGGAGGTACCGGAAGACCGGGTCGTGATCAACCTCGACAGGTTCGGCAATACTTCGGCGGCGAGCATCCCGCTCTCTTACCCCGACATCTACGACGCGATGGAGCCGGGGAAGTACGTCATCACCGTCGGCTTCGGGTTCGGCCTGACCTGGGCTGCGAACCTGTACAGGATCTAGTTTGCGGGGCGAAGGGATAGAACGGGCCGTTGTCTTCCCCGGGCAGGGTACCGTTGGAGGAGAGACCACAGGTCCCGCCCGCGACGCCGCCCTGGCCTACGCCGGAGACGAAGCCTTGCCCTACCAGCTCTCCGTATTCGCCGCATCCGTGGACCTCCACTACCGTTTGAGGGAGGCCGGGATCGTCG
>Ga0196962_10000468_pt1 | contig 16681 bp, 17 predicted proteins | sample S3v_20metaG_FD_183186 | JGI IMG/M metagenome (GOLD analysis project Ga0196962, IMG submission 183186) | Soil microbial communities from Anza Borrego desert, Southern California, United States - S3+v_20 | ecosystem: Environmental > Terrestrial > Soil > Desert | place: USA: California | collected... | reverse complement strand
TGCGATGCTTCGAGGGACGTGTGTACGACGCTACGCATGGTGCGCGGTTGGGTTGCGAGCGGTGCTCTGACAGTGGGCGAGTGATGGTTTACCTCTACCCTAAGCTAAAACGCCGTCCACGGTAGCACGGCTGATGATCCTCTTCAGGCCGGAGTCCTACTGCTACGCCGGATGGCGGGATGGTTGGCCCGCTCGCGAGGCCTTTAAGACGGTTTGTAGGTCGTTAGACGAAGATTGCATAGCCAATTCATCGTCGATTCATCGTGTCCTGCTAGCGTGTGGAAGCCGTAGGACGCTAAAGAAGGTCGGAAGTTTATGCAATCGCTATGGCCGCTCGTTATTGCAGGACCCTGGTTTTTGTTGTTGCTCTGGTTAGGTTATAACCCGGGCGCGCGAATATCAGGCTTCGGTCCTCATGCCGTCAAGCGAACTGAAACCCTCGAGTATGTCGATGGAAGCGGGGCAAAGCGGACAGACGCGACGGAATGGCAAACGGGCAGGACGTTTTGGGATTGGATGACTGTTCTGACGGTCTCCGCGGTGATCGCCCTCGCCGCGCTATTGTTCACACTCTCACAAGAAAGACAGCAGCGAGAAATTCAGGACCGGCAAGCAAAGGACGGTAGTGTCCGCGTGAGTGTGTAAAAGAGAAGGCCGTTGACGAAGACGGCCACCGTGTGGTTCCTTCGGAAGAGACCAATCAACCGAGCAGGAGGACACGATGGCCGATGAACTGAGGATAGGACTCTTCGAGCTGTTGCGCAAGGCGATGATCGATCAAGACGCGGACTTCCTCAAGGAGGGCGTTCGGGTGCTCTCCCAGGCGCTCATGGAGATGGAGGTAGAACAGCACGTAGGAGCCGCGCCTCACGAGCGCAGCCCTTCTCGCACAGGACAGCGCAACGGATACCGCGAGCGCTCCTGGGACACGAGAGTGGGGACCGTGGAGCTGAAGGTGCCTCGGGTGAGGGACTCCAGCTACTTCCCCTCTTTGCTGGAGCCGCGCAGGAAGGCCGAGCGGGCGCTCTCTGCCGTTGTCCAGGAAGCATACGTGCATGGTGTCTCCACCCGCAAAGTGGATGAGTTGGTGAAGGCTCTGGGGATGACGGGCATCTCCAAGAGCCGGGTCTCCGAGCTTTGCGAAGAGCTCGACGAAGAGGTCGAGCGTTTCCGTGGCCGACCGCTCGAAGGCTCCTACCCCTATGTCTGGGTCGACGCCACCTACCTCAAAGCCCGCCAGGACGGTAGGGTGGCCTCAACGGCGGTGGTCATAGCCGTGGGGGTTAAGGCGCAGGGCGGCGAGAGGGAGGTTTTGGGCTTCGATGTGGGTCCTAGCGAGGACGGGGCCTTCTGGAGATCGTTCTTGCGCTCTCTGGTCGCAAGAGGGCTCTGTGGGGTGCGGTTAGTAACCAGCGACGCCCACCAGGGTTTGAAGAGCGCTGTTGAGGCTGTGTTGGTAGGATCCTCCTGGCAAAGGTGTCGGGTTCATTTCATGAGGAATGCCCTCTCTTTGGTGCCCAAAGCGGCCCAGCAGATGGTGGGGGCGACCATCCGCACCGTCTTTGCCCAACCCGATGCACAGAGCGCCCACCAGCAGTGGCTAAGGGTCTCGGAGGGCTTCAGACACCGGTTTGCGAGGCTCGCGGAGTTGATGGAGGAGGCCGAGAAGGACGTGCTTTCCTACGCCCTCTTCCCTCAAGAGCACTGGCAGAAGATCTGGTCGAACAACCCCCTGGACCGAGTCAACAAGGAGATCAAGAGAAGAACGAACGTGGTGGGCGTATTCCCGACCGAGGGATCTGTGATAAGGCTTGTGGGCTCGGTCTTGAGTGAGCAGCACGACGAGTGGCAGGTTTCCAAGCGCTACTTCAGCATAGGATCTGTGGCGAAGCTGGAGCGAAAGGAGGAACTCACAGAGCAGCCGCGGCTGATGGCGGGCTAGGAAGTGTGGAACCACGCAGAGGCGATTTACACACTTGACAGGACACATACCAAAGGAGGACGCCATTTTGCAGGCGTACCTCGATCAAATGACGCAGATGGTGCTGGAAAGCAAAGAACCCATACAAGAGTGGACACCCGACTCCGAGGAGGGCGTAGCAGTGCGCGCGCGGACGGTCACAGTACTTAAGAGGCTAGATGGAGAACAAAACAATTCCATCATTACTTTCCTCAAGGAGTCAGGCTTAGTTAGCTTCGGGCTTCCAGGTAATAAGGAAGGAGGCACATTGAGGCTCGATCGAGCCAACTTGGAGGGCGTCCACTTGGTGGACAACAACCTCAGTGGGTTCAACCTACTCTTTGCCAACCTACGTGACGCCAAATTACGCGATGCCAACTTCGCGATCGCCAACCTAGCATTCGCGGACCTGGGTCGAGCTGACCTAAAAGGCGCGGACCTGCGGGACGCCGACTTGGTTCTTGCCAACCTCAGCCGCCCCAACCTTACCGGCGCCAATCTTACCGGCACCAACCTGGACGGCGCCGACTTGTACGGAGCGAACCTCAGTGGTGCCGATCTCAGCAGTGCCGACCTCGAAACCGCAATGAACCTCACACCGACGCAGATCGACCGAACGGTGGCGGGAGACAAAGCAACAATAGTCCCAGAGGATATCCGCGAGCCTTCGAGGTGGAGCACCAGTAAAGACTCCGTCATGTGGCCAAAAACTGATTCTAGGCTCAAGGCCTCGCTAGTGGCTATCAGGTCCCTTAAGGAAGAGGACCGCGATAAGTTAGGGATACCGGAAGACGTGGACACCTCTGGAGTCTTGGTCACCACCGTGACTCCTGGCGGCCTCGCGGCTTCTGCTGGATTCAAGGCCGGGGACGTCATAATCTCCGTGGGCAAGAGACGGGTTCGGGGTCGAGAGGACCTGCAACACGAGTTAGAGCGTTATGAGGTCGGTAATCGGGTCTGGTTCGTAATGTGGCGCTCCTACTTTCAGGGTTGGAAGAAAGGGACCCTAGACACTAGGTTCGGGGACGAAGAGGCTGCGAACTAGGTCCCGATACCAGGATAGGGTTTGTCTTAGCCTCGACCTTTCCAAACCTCCGTAAGGGCGAAGTACCTAGAAGGTCGCTCTAGGTAATGCTGGAGCATAACTTCGTGGCGGTTAGATCAACGCTACGTCGACCTCCTACAGCAGTGAGGATAAAGATTGACCCATATGCGATCGTTGGAGGATGAGAGCCTACTCAAAAGACCTCCGCAAGAAGATAGTCGCCGCCTAAGAGCCGGTTAAGTCAAAAGCCCAAGCAGCTTGCACCTCCGACGTTAGCCTCTCGTCGGTCAAGCGCTACTCGAGATCCGCTACTAGAGGAGGGTCGCTTGAGCCAAGTAAGTACCCTGGGCGACCCTGCAAGGTAGATAACAAGACCCAACTCCTTCTCGAAAAGAACGTAGAGGAACGCCCAAGCGCCACCATCAGCCAAAGACGTCGCTTCCTGGAGCGCTGGACAGGCGCGACCCTTAGCGACTCCACCGTAAGGCGCCATATAAAAGGGTTGGGCTTCTCCCAAAAACGAACAGTGGAGGCACTGGAACGAGACGAGTTCTTGTGATGTGCCTGGAGAGTGATGGTCGCTGAGCATGTCGAGCCTGAACGGCTGGTCTTCGTCGACGAGATGGATTGGTTCGGCTGCTGCCATATGGACGTGGCTCATCATGATCGCAATCGACGCGATCCTGGCCCGCAGGAGCGCCGGTGATATTAGCGAGGAGGAGGTGGAGGGGATCAGGAACCGGAATTTTGCCAACCCTTTGGTGAGCCAGGTAGCAGCGCTTGCAGCGGTATTCGGGGTGCCGCCCTCCTACCTGCTGGACCGGGCGAAGGAACCCTCAGTCCTCGACGAGGAGGTTCTGGAGGCCCTGACCGTCGAGACAGCAGACGCCATACTCAGGGAGAGCGCTCGCCTGCCAGAGAGGGAGAAGGAGATCGTCCTCGGCATAGTGCGGCAGTTCGGAAGCCAGATAGACGATGCCTAGCGGTTGCGCCCTTCCCTGCGCCAGTGTTGTGAACTTGCCTTATGATTTCGGCAAAAAGATGGGGAGAAAAAATATGGGCGGCGCGGGAAGCGGCAACTGGTACAGGTTCGATAAGAAGACTACTACTGATGAATGTCATAGCGTGGACGTGCGCTATCTCCATCAGGAGGGTCTGCTCACACCGGGTCATGGGTTCTCATTGCGCTGGTCGCGGGCCGGTAGGGAGAAGGGCTCTATCCGCTGTGCGGTGGTAGGGAACGAGAAACCGGAGCGGGTGATATTGACCTACCGGCACCGAAGCGGTTCAGGTGACGAATGGGAAAACGTGTGGGAGCCCGTGTCCCTCGACTGGACGAAGTGCAACTTCGGAGGAGAGGCCGTGGTTTGTCTGTCCCGGAGCGGGCTGCGGCCGGAGGGTAGCTGTGATGTATGGACCGGGGCGCTACTTCCTGTGCCGTCATTGCTACGATCTGGTCTACGAGAGCCAGCGGGAGAACCAGATGACCCGTGCTCTTCGCCGGGCGCAGTCCATCAGGGAGCGCCTCGGAGGGAGCGCGAACATGACGACGCCGTTCCCGGAGAGGCCAAAGGGGATCACCATGAGACCTACATGAGGATGTTTTGGGAGCACCACGAGGCGCACATGGAGCAGTTAGCTGGCATGAGGGAGTGGCTAGACAAGATCGAGAAGAAGGTAGGATAGCCCTGCTCAAGGGGTTCGTTCGGCAGTTCTTGGGGATTGTCGGCGCAATCAGCAAAGCCAGTCGTCGCCAGGTGGGTGCTTGCGGCCCCTGCAGAGTTCAGTGTATCCCGAGAGGGTATGCTGGCATTCCTCTCTCGGCATGTTTATCCACTACCACTAGACCTAGCGGTTCGATGATGCTGCGTGGGCTGGCATCTAGCGGCGAATCGTCGGCCAATGGGGAGATTTAATGCACGATCCTGCAAACAGGCTTTCAAAAAAGATCAGCCTGTTGAAAAAACCCCTCTACGTCCCTTCCGAGCACCCTTCCAGGACTCAAAAACCCCGCCATTGCAGTGTGTTAGCCTTGATGTCTAAGTGTTTGGATGCGGTCGTGGACTACTGGCTGGTCCTATAACGACTTTTTCAACAGGCTGTCCACTTCCACGCACTCGGGTGAAGGTCTTATACGAGCGGGTCAGGTTGATCACTAGTCAGTCGGGATGGAGTCTGAGGCGGCTTCGTCAGTTCCTCGGGCTCCTCGAGTATCGCGAGTCGCTTTGGCTGTCGGTGCTTATTCTTCGCCGCAACGCGGTAGCTGAATGTTGTATTGCCGGTACCAGCTTGCTGCTCTCGTACAATAAACGACCTGGCGCTCCTGCTTTCAACATACAACCCCTGGGTATCACCCTCAGGGGTGAGAAAAACGTGGTATTCGCCGTCTTCAATACCAAGCACCGCGACGAAATCGGTATCAAGCTCCACTTCGACGCGCCCACCTACCAATTGAGCCCTTCCATAGTCCTCATACCAGCTTTCGGGGCTCAGAGGCGCATACAGTAGGCGCTGGGAACCATCGGGATGCGGTAGAGCCTCCGAATACTCGCCGTTCGACTTCACAATTTCGCCGTCGACTCTAAGGCCTCCGGAGTTAACCCACGGCACATTGGATCCAGCTTGCCCAGTGCTGAAGACCCCACCGTACCCGGTCTCTGAGTAGCCCTTAACGCCCGCGGCCTTACCATTGGGGCCGCTCGGATCTGTGCCTGGGGCGCGTAAGCTCTCGCCGAGAACGGCTGCTCTATCCCCGTTAAGGAGGCCGAATGTGCGGCCAGCGACACCGTAGCCTCCTACGGTGTTCTCCCCGTAAACCCCACTCGCATTGTAACTACCGGACACTCCTTGAACGCCGTTGCGCTGTGGACTGCGCCCCCACACGCCATTGCCGTTGCTCACGCTGTTTCCAAAGACCCCCGTCTGACCCTCACCAATGACCCCAGTGCCATCAGCATAACCCTGAACTCCTATTCCTCCCGGCAAATCCAGCCCCAGGCCCCCCGTCGCCCTCACGGCAACCGGGCCCCCCTCCACTCTGAGACCGCTCCCGGCGGTAAGGCCCCCCGCTGGTTCGTTCCTAACCACTAGCGTTTCTTGGGCATTGTTCTGTGCCCTTAGGATCGTTTGATTAGGTTGATTCGGGCCTGCATTATTATCTGCGCCAAACTGCATCGGTCCTGTTGCCACTCCTGCCTCCTTGACCGTACATTTGATGATTTATTGACCGGTGCGTTGAAAGCTAATTCGTCCGTCTCACTTGCCTCTTCCCCTTTCTCTTTTCCCTTTCTCTGTTGGTTGGCGAAAGACTCTCCTCAACGCCACCACCTAGCTGATGGCACCACTGTATCAAGCACTGTGCGCTAGGCGTATCCCCCAAATGAGTGATTCTTGTTGCATGCTACGGTTACAAGCTGGGTGCTAAGTGCAAGGGTGGCTTATTTACCGTGCAACCAATCACTCGTTCGGGGATGTGCCGACCCTCTCGAGGGTATATGATGAGACGATTATTATGTAAGGAGTGCGCCTTCCTCTTTGGGAGGGAGATATGGAGCAAGGAAGAGAACAACCCTTCCACCACGCGGGGAGCGAGCAACCCGCCAATCAGATCATTACTTTTCGGACAGAAGACGGGCAAGGAGTCGTTGAGCAGGCTATCGAGGAGCTTCCACAAGATGCCTTCTCTGAGCCACGGCGCGAATGGGCAGAGCGCGAAGAGGTGGATGGGGAAGAGCTACCACGCCCAGATAAAATCCATCCGGTGTTGAAGGCCATGATCGACCATCGTCCCGATGATAGGGAACACATCCTGATCCACCTGCTCGACGACGTTACGATTCCCCGCTTCCCAGATCTGGTGTCGGGGGAACCGCGCGGATCGGGGGCCAACACGGAGGTAGCACGCCAGACCGAGGAGTTGACTACCGAGATAACTGACCGTCGGGCCGAAAGTTACGAGCGACTGTCTCAGGAGCTCGCCGAGAACTATGAAGCCGAAACCTTGGAGACGTTTTGGCTGGTTAAAGTAATGCTGGTCGAGATGCCGTTGTCGACGGTGCCCGATATAGCCGAGCGTGAAGATGTGCTTTATGTTGAGCCCAGACATTCTGGTGCGGCGCCGCCCCAAAACCCCAACGCCAACCCCTTAGACGATGTGAATGATGGCCGGGCTCGTATAGGGACCGATCCCTATTTCGACCTTGGACTTACGGACGGTTTCATAGGGGTTTTGGACACCGGAGTACGTTTCACCCATGAGCTCTTCCGCCGCCCAGGTCGTATCGATTTCGAAGGCGACTGTGTAAACGGCGGCGCGACTTGCCGCGTCGGCCAAATCAATCCCGCTGACGATTGCTGGAACCATGGCACTCACTCGGCTGCTATCACTTCCGGCAACGACAACCTGCGCGATCGGTATCGGGGTGTGTCCGGTGTCACACTGGATAGCTGGAAGGTGTATCCCTCCAGCTTTAACCCGACCACTGGGGCTTGTGTGGGCTCTCTCGATAACGTTGCCGTGTTGAGGGCCTTTCAAAATGCGGTGAGCGTCGGCGATCGTGTCATTCTGGCTTCGGTGCCAGATGTCGGAAATCATCTGAGCGCCATTTCGAGTGCTGCCGATAGCGCCTTCGATTCGGGAGCAGCGATACTGGCTGCCAACGGCAGCCTTGGCGCAGGTGCTGGTACAGTGAAGTCACCTGCTAGCGCGCACAAGGCCATCGGTGTGGGCAGCGTCGACGTACAGACGCTGAACCAAGATCCTTGGCAGGATCTTGGGCCTGCGCCAGATGACCGCATTAAGCCGGACATTCAGGCGCCAACCAACACTGAGACCGCCAGCAACGCTGGCGATACGGCCCTCATAGATGGATTCGGCGGCACAAGTGGAGCGTGCCCTTACGTCACAGGGGCCGCGGCTCTAGTACGCAACTTTCTGCTGAATCTGACCCGCATCGATTCCTCGCCTGCGGGTAACGTCGATCCGGGACAGGTCTATGCGTACATGATTCTTTCGGGACAGGTTCGGAACTTTAACAACACCACGGGTGCTGGCCTACTAGTGTTACCGAACGTTGCTGGTCGTCTTGCGGGTATCGTAGGCCGGGTGGACGTTAGAACTGGGCAGACCGTTAGCATCCCCTACGCGAACATCGGTGGGGGCTTTAGTCGTTTGGACGCTGCCATCTGGTGGCCTGACCTTAAGGCGATCTTCCGCGGCCCGAAGGATCCTCATAGCAGGGTTGATCTCGATTTAGTAGATCCGAATGGACTACAGGTAGACACAAGCACGCACGCTTCTAGCGTGTTTCAAAAAGTACAACGCATCGGGACTATAGCTCCAGGGACCTGGAGTCTGCGGATCCGCACCGGTACGGTCTTTAACAACCCCCCGACCAAGCCCCTACCCGTGTACTACGCGGCAGTGGCCTCATGAAGCGGCTTGGCCTTGTGGCATAGGAACCGGGAAATGCAGCATCCTGCGTGTGGACTTCCGAGAATGCCGAACAGGCGAACTTCTCAGAACTCCGTTCGCGCGAAGCTCGTAGAAGAGCGGAACGGCGACGTTCTCAGCAAGCGACCATACAAGAAGGCAACATCGGCGAAGGCTCCACCCGGAAGGCAAGACGTCCCACGTAAAGGCCCTGCCCGTACACCTTTCAAGATCGGCCCTGCGGGTGCAGAGATGCCTAGAATGCTACCCCCCTCTCGTATCCGGTATTCGCTCTCCTCGCCGCTCTGCCTGGACTCTTCTTCAAGACGCCTGAGTACATCTTCGTACGGGACACCGAGCGCCTCAGCCTCCAGCTCGGCCTGGCGCTGGACCGGACTCCGCGAGCGCCATACCTCGGCCTCGTCTTTCATGGGAGCACGTGCTCTTTCCATCCACTAGGGACAGGTGAACTTCTTAGAACTCCGTAAATTGGAAGTCCAACTGGAGGAGGAGTTGCCTTGCACAAAAGGTGGCGAAGGCTCTCCCTCAGCTGCCAGCCAATCCGTCAACGTCCAGCCGAGCCAAGGGAGCAGCGCCGCCTGCCCGCCTGACCTGCAACGCTTCAAGCTCATGGAGGCTCTTGTGGAAGAGCCGGGAGAGGTGGGCCTCGTAGCGAGAGACCTTCTCCAAGGTCTTCTCGTCTGGGAGGAGCCGCTCACGACTCATCCTCGCCAGATCTTGCTCTACTCGCTCTGCGGCCGCCTTGGCGCTGATAATCGCTAGCTGAGCCCTCTTGGTAGCAGACTCGATCAACTCTTCCTCATCTTCCTTAGCCGCAGAGGCTATGGCTGAGATGCACTCACGCACTAGGGACACGGTCCAGCCGTCCCATTCGGCCATGTATTCGTCCAGGCTGGCCCACTCAGGGATTGCTTCGGGCATTTGCACCTCTTCGGGTTCCACCTCTTCGTCCACCAGCCCCCAAATGAGGTCGAGGATGCTGGCTGCGTCGGGACCGGAAAGGCCCTTGTCGTCTGGCAGCTTGGGGAACCGCTTGATCAGACGCTGGGCTCTTAGGGCGTCTTGGAGCGCTCCTCTCACATCCTCTGGGTGCGAAGGCCCGACCACGTAGCTGTCGAACCGCCTCCTATCCGCTAGGTCGTCCTCTAGTTTCTCCTGCGAGAGAGATATAGTCTCAGTTTCGTAGCGGGTGACGCGGTTGAGTCTCCAGGAGAGCAGCGCCACCCTTTCTGCCAACACCAGCTCCAAGTGTCCTTCAGGGGAGAGACTCTCGAGTATTCCATCCCTGTACTCTGCCCAATCCTCGTGCTTCTCCACTCCGGGTACGACCGGAGCAGGGGAGCGGATGCCGTGGCGGGTGGCGTTCCATTTCACCACCTCCTTGCCTTCCTGGGTCGCCGGCCCTCCCTTGGCCAAACTCGAACTATCCGTTGAACTCGAAGAACTCATGCCGCACCTCCCCTGATTCGTATCTGTTCCATAGCTTCTAGCCCCTCTCGGGTCCAGCCTTCTAGAACTGCTCGGAAGGCGACCGGGTCATTCGCCAATCCGGCCTCGTGCATCCGCTCGTCCCACACCTCTTGGGCCGAGAGGTCCACAGCATCTTTCTCTTCGGCGGACAGCCCAGCGTAAGTCCTGGCCAGGTGAGCAAGAGCATCCCTACACAAGTCATGCGCCCACTCGGCATCCCACTGTGCTGCAGGCGTATCGGGCAAGAGTTCCCTGGCCAATCCGAGTAGGGCGTCCTCCACTTCGTCCTCCTGGAGCTTCTGACCTCGGTCATTCAGCTCCTCTCGGAACTGCGGGGCTTGCGAGCGCAGCCTAAAGGTGCTGGTCTCGCAACATGAGCGGAAGAAGGCCCGCCACCCACTTGACTCTTTGAACAGCTCGAGCAGAACAGTACGAGCCTTCATACTTCCTCTAAGGCGTCGCTGGCGAACAGGTCACGGACTTCTTCGACGATGATGTCGTCTTGATGGTTATCAGCTTCTCCCGGTTCACAGTCTGAGGGGGGAAGGGGGGCTTTATCCCCTCCTGCACACGTGCACGGCTGCACGCTTTGTATGCATCATCCGAGTTTCGCCCGTTACTATGCGGTTTGTGTGCTCCATCAAGGCGTGCATTGCTCGATGCACGCTCCTGCATGCTCGCACGCACGTCCTCCGGGCTAGGCAGTATCTGCAGGTCGTCTGGCAAATCGTCGCCGGGTATCAGGCGAGATGGCTTGCGCTGGTTGTCTTCAAGGTCCCTGAGATAGCCACGCTCCTTGGCGTTCCTCACCCTCCGCGATACCGCCGAGCGGTCAAGCCTCAACTCTCGGGCGAGGTCAGAAACGGTGACCGGCTCGCCGTTAGAGTCCTCCCTCAACCTCTTTACGGCCTCAACGGTCTCTCGGACGGTTTTGGGCACAGTGACCTCTATACCATCTGAGACGAGGTCTGCTACGAGCTCCCGGACGGCTGCATAGTCTTCTATGGTGGCGACGACGCGTCCCTTGTCATCCCTATGGCGGCTGGCCTGGTGCAGCAAAGCGTGTGCTCGGATGAGGTTCAACAATGCCCCGAAGTCTCGCCTGAGCCTGACCCCCACAGGGGGTATGAGGTCGGCCAGTATCTTGGCGTAGGGTATCCACACACGATGCTCGGCGCTCTCAAGCCAAACCTGGAAGGCGTGCCAGGTTGCGAGGTCAGGGGTAGCTTCGCCCGCTTCCTCGGCCAAAGCTGCCATGACTGCCCGAGTCTGCTCCTGAGTGTCTGTGACGGTAAGGGAGAGAAGTCGGGTCTCGTTCTCTGGATGTAGCTTGACGGCGGTGGTCGTGACTATCAACCCGGTCGGTCCTTCCCGCTCGATGAGGCGGGGCTTCATGCCCTCCGAGGTCTTCTCCACCGTCTCGTAGCGGACACGTCCTTCAGAGAGCAGCGAGCGCATGAGGTAGGTGGCGAACTCCCCGCTCATTCCGGCTGCTTCGTAGATGACCAGGAAGCGATGCTTTATGGGCTCCTCCGAGTAGGCGAGGGTGCGTTCGCTCATGGCCGTTAGAGCGTAGTAGGCGCTCTTCGGGACGAAGGAGAGCACACGCTCCACAACATGGCTCTTGCCACCGGACGAAGGACCTTTGAGGGCGATGCTGACCGGCTTCTCCAGCAGACGCGATGTCACCGCTAAGTACAGCAGCTTGGCTAATCTCGACTCTCCAGCTACGCCCGACTTAGCTAACTCTGCGGCGAACCTCTCCAGTATGTTGGGTGCCTTCGCTAGCGCCTTGCACTGCTCCCACGCTTCGTGGGAAGTTGCTTCCGCCTGCTCCCTCTCCAGCTCGATCCAGGGCTCGGCATTCTCCATGGCAGCCTCAAATCGTATCCTGAACCGATCTGGGTCGGCGACATGCAGGGCGCTTGGGTCCTTGTGCTCACTCCGCTCTAAAAAGTAGAGCCTCTCGCGGATGGCCTCGCAGCCGCTCAGCTTGTCGCGAAGGGTGTCCCCGCCCTGGTCGGGTTCGATGATGGCGTATATCTTCTCGATGCCTTTCAGGTGAGAAGCCCACTCTGCTTTCCAGTTGGACGCACCAGGAATGCCCAAGGCCGGTATCTCGTGGTACCAGAGCGTGTGACAGTCGCTCTCTCCCTCCACCAGCACCAAAAACCCGGCCTTGCGCGCCTCCCCAAGAAGCTTCAGACCGTATGGACTAGGCTTGTCGCCGCTCCGCCACCTGAACTTCTCTGCGCCATCGAGCGAGACGCGGAAGCGGACAGCCAGCTGTTGGCCTTCCTCGTCGGGATAGGGGATGCGGATGGCGGGCTTCTCGAAGTAGGTTATCTCCTTCAAGCCCAATCCGTGTAAGAAGCCCTCTGGTAGCTTCTTCATTTCGGAGTACTCCTTGAGTGTGCAACCGTGTTTAGGGCGTGCATCGCCACTTGCACGCTCGTTTTGCCCATTGGAATGCGGGTTTTCACTCTGAGCGTGCAAGCGTGCAGGCGTGTTCGGGGGGATCTTTATCCCCCCTCCCCCCTCAGAGAAAAGATCCTTCATCTGAAGACCTATCTCGGAGACGATGTCCTCCGGGCGGCACCCAGCGAAGCAGTTAAGTAGCAGCTTGCCGTCCTGTGCTTTGAGGCTGAGGCTAGGGCTGTTGCGGTCGTCGTGGGCAGGGCAGAAGGACATTGCCTTCTCGCCGTTGCGAGTAGCTACCTCCAACTTGTCCAACACATCCTCGAAATCTGCTAGCATACTAGGCGTCTCCTTCGAACGAGCGGGGCGCCCTGATAAGCGCCCCGCAGCAAGCTTTCCATCGCTAAAGCGGAATTTGAACCAGATTTCCTTCCCGCCCCTGGGAGTCCTTCTCAGGGTCGGCGGCCGTGGTCTTGTCCTTCCTTGGAGGCTTGACCGTCACAACCTTGTTCTTCTCAGCGCCCTGGGCGTCCTCGGCTGCCTCAAGGACTACGACACACTCGCCACCGATTAAGTCTTCCGGTCCCCACCCTAGCTTTGGGTTTATCTCCCCTGCTATTGCGACCGCCCACTGATACGCCTTGGCCTTGGTGGAGGGGCTCATGCTCGTAAAGCCCACGACCTCGGTGTTCTCTCCGGCAATTTCAAAGTTCCACATGAGGCGGTCGCCGAACTTCGTTTGCTTCTGCTCGACGTTGAGTAGCTTGGCGTCGTAAGCGCCGTCCTCGAGAACCTTCTCTACCTTCACGTCCATTCGAAAACCCAACGTTTTGTCTCCTTCAAACTCGTGACCCACGACTCTTCAGATCTTGGTGTCTCTAACTCTCCATAGACCTCCTAGCCTCCCGATGAACCTTCCGAAGCCCGGTCCAGATACCCCTCTAAGGATCGGCGATTGATGCGAACGGCCCGACCAACGCGGGCCGCCTTGATCTCGCCGGCGCTAAGCAGCTTCCAGAGGGTAGTTCTGGAAAGCGACGAGAGCTCTTCGGCTTGCTTGTAGGTGACCCACTCTCGAGTTACTTCCGCCTGCATCTGCGCTCCCTTCTTGTGGTCGGTTGTCTCTAGCTGTACTCAGTATCCTCTAGATGTTAGGCTTCCGTAACGGATAATGAACTATAAGCGTAGCAACCACTTCGGTTACAAGGAGCTGAGGGTGCGATCAAGGATTAGCGCAATGGATATCGAGCGATCAGGCCGGTGGTTGGAGGAGAATCCGTTGGAAGAGTTGGAAGGGTGGCCTGTTTGTAAACAGTACGATGTTCAACGAGGCGAAATCATCGCTAAATTCCCTCCTGAGGACTTCGAAGAATGGGACATTTCCTGGCCTTTAGAAGAAGCGCCGGATTTGTTTCTCAGATTCGCCAGACTTCATGAGGAGCCTGATTTCGAGCAAGCCGCTCTTACCTTTGCGCATGAATATTGACTTCCTGATGGCGCGACCATCCGCAGCCCTTTCACAGGTAATCAGCGCCCGTTTCCGGATAAAATGGACATCTCTCGACTTCTCGACGAGTCCAGACGGGCATGGATCGTACTTGCCCTCTACGAATCTGTTCTGAATCAGGACGTTGAGCAAGCAAGAGCTCTAATCTCCGATCTCCAGGGAGATAGAACGTTTGGGTGGTACGTTCGGCTTGACAGGATGGAACAAGCTGCCCGCACCCGCTTCCCGCCAGAGCTCGAGCTTGCTTTTGGGGCGGCTGTATTCGTGGCGAAAGGCGTTTCGGATAGACTTTGCACTGCGCGGATCAGTCTTTCTCTCGATGATGCTGTCGAGCTTGACTCTTCCTGTATCCGAACCGATTGGCATTTCGACAATCTTTTGGGGGTTATCTACTTGCAGATGTACCGGCTCATAACGTCGGGTGGGGGGCTTACGCGCTGTAACTACTGCGGACGCATGATTGCACTTTCCTACACTGACCCTAGAGGCAGGAAGCGCAGACGAGATAGGAAATATTGCGATAATGCGTGCCGCCAGGCGCATCACAGGAGCAAGGAGCGCTCTGTAGACAGCCCTTCCTGACAAAGATTTGACAATTACCTGCGCCAACGTTCGCAAACATCGAGATACAGCCCACTCGGCGAGGATACTGTTGATCCGTGTGGCCACCACAAGCACTGCCGCAGCCCAGTGGAGGAAGGTAGCGACAACGGCCGTCTGAGAACCGTACACTCATAGCGCCATGTAATGGCCAGGGCACAAATGCTCCGACCCTTGCATGCTCATGTACCCTGGCGATGTTACTACCCTCCCAAGTAGACCATCTCGCAGCTTTTCGCGACCCTATCAGCGGTTTCCAGCAGCATTGAGCCAGAGAGTTCAGTAGTGACTTCTAGCCCCATAGGAAGCGGTATCTGTCTCTATCCGTTGAGGCTCAGTCGACGATCGCTTTTTCTCAGATCTCGACCTTCGGCTCGACCACAACGTCGGTACTGAGCGAGTTATAACTACAGCTTTTGCGATGGTCGAAGGTGTCTACTCTGAGGGTCGCAGGCGTACGGATATGTAGAGCAACCATAGGCAAGGACTATACGTGGCTAGTTATATCCTACGTTATGCCCTTAAAGCTTCCGTGACCTATAAACCTTACACGAAACCAAGGTATAAAAACCTCAATTTCAGTTTCACTGGTCAATCCTTGAAACTCTGCGACTGTACTAGTTTGCTTCTGTGTTACTCCGACCACAACGCCGTGTGTGTTCGCGCCCTTTAGTGTCGCTTTCCACGGCTTTTCATCAGAATCCATCATCACCGCTACATCTTCATCTATCCACTCCTCCATATACATCCTCCTGGTTTAAACCGCCACGACATGATTTTCCCTAAGTACGGGCCTTTCCAGTGTTAGGGTGGTAGTGAACTATACGCCTAAATTCGTAAGGCGATTTTGCGAGTAGCACTCACGCGAGGCTCCTATCGGTAGTTTGTTGGATCAAGAGACAGTATTGTTTTGTATCCCAGGAGAGCCCAGTTTGTGTCTCGATTTCCGTATGCTTGTGGGGATCGGACAGGCTCATTTGAAGCGACCTTAGCTCCAATATCCCGTCCCAACAAACTACCGCTATAGCGGTATGCACTGATATTGAACCCTCTCCTTCACCTATGCACTCTGGTGCTTTTTCAGGAACCCCAACGCCCTACGTTCCATTGTAGAAGTTCGATGTCGTAGGGATGGCTCAACTGCAATGACTACCGCTAATCGTTAATAGCCCTTTAGGAAATTCAGATCCTCGCGAGTTAGGTGCCGCCTGAATTCGCCCCGTTCCTGAGTCATCTCAAAGTTGGGCTTCACACTTATCGTGCCATCCTCGTGCGTTAACTCTACGGTGGCCGTAAAATTACCTCCTCCGCCCGAGATATTTGTGAGCTTAGCTGATTCTACAGGAGGCCTGGCTCTGGCTTCTTGATGTGCTTGCTGCTTGCGTACCCACTCTTCTCTGGTGAATTGGCGTTTCGAAGCTGAGTCCAGCATCGAGTAGGTCGCATCCCAATCCTCGCGCCCGACCGCAGCGTAGTAGGTGGAGACGAAGTGCTGTTGGGACGAGGCTGCCTGGTCCTGAGACACTTGCGGCTCGTCCGACTTCGCGGCGGGTGGAGGTTCGAGAACATCCTTAATACCCGAGGGCAAATCTTCAGAATTCGGTAGGGGTGCGTCCGATTTGGGCGCGGTAGCGGACGGAGGCGCGAGTGCCTTCGCTGGTTCTGAAACGTCCGAGGAGGACGACGCGACGAGCGGCACAGTTCCGAGCACCAGAATGCCACACGCTGCTGCGGTGATAATCCCGAACCATTTCGGGTGCGCCGAAGGAAAGGAACCCGTACGCGCAAGCAGAGCTCCGGCAGCACCAAGCCCCGCAGCGAACGGCAAGATTAGCAACGCCCATGCAAGGGATGCCCTAAAGGCCACGTCCAGATCGAGCGCCGCCACCGAAAGGTTCATGCTCAGGCTTGCCAGGATAGCGGTTAGCAGCACGATCACGGTATAGGGAACCGCAATCAACGCCCCGAAGCGCCAGCGGTGGGAAGAGGGGGCACCGTGCGCCGCAACCGCCCCCCCGAGAACCAGCCCTGCGACCGGCGCCAGCAGCAGCAACCTCCACGCTCCTGAAAATGGCCAACTGCCAAGAAGGCTGGCGGACAATCTTACGTCCTTGAGCGCCTTACCAACTAACGGTATGTCGCCGAGGTCGGGCACGTTCTGTAATCCTACCGGCAACCCATGCGCGAACAGCCACAGCGTACCCACGCTCGCCGGGAGGCAAGGCGAAC
>Ga0196962_10000467_pt1 | contig 16699 bp, 16 predicted proteins | sample S3v_20metaG_FD_183186 | JGI IMG/M metagenome (GOLD analysis project Ga0196962, IMG submission 183186) | Soil microbial communities from Anza Borrego desert, Southern California, United States - S3+v_20 | ecosystem: Environmental > Terrestrial > Soil > Desert | place: USA: California | collected... | reverse complement strand
ACGACCGCCACCCGCGACGACTGGAGCACGCTGGGCATCGCCGGCCCGATCAGTGGCCGTTGGCCGAGAAGTGCATGTAGTCCTTCGTATCGCCGGTCCACGCCCCGCCCCAGCCCCACCCCACGGCGGCGAACGCGCGGACCGCCCCGCGGCCGACCATCCCGCGGCGGCGGTTGGAGCGGTCGCGGTAGGAGCGGGCCGTCGGGTCGCGGCTCTGCCCGCACCCGACGTACGGGTTCTCCCGCGGGTTGATGTCGACGGCGAGGCCGTAGGCGTGCATGGACCACGTCCCCGTCCCGCTGCCGCCGACGCACGGCGACGGAACGGCCTCGCGGCACTCGAACGACGCGGTGACGTCGCCGTCCGCCGGGCGGCCGCGGGCGGGGCCGTAGTAGTCGGCGAAGCGCATGTGGCGGATGGGGAAGCCGCGCCGGTACAGGCGCCGGAACGCCTCGGTGAGCGGGGCGACCGCCCTGCGGTTGACGACCAGTTGCCCCGTGCGCGCGCGCCGGTCGAAGCCGCGGTGGGTCACCGTGAGGAGCCGCAGCTCGGACAGGCCGACCGGGCAGCCGCGGTGCCAGAAGCCGCGCTGCTCCAGTTGCGCCTGCATCGACTGCGGAAGCGGCCGCGAGGAGGCCTGGAACGGCGGCGCGAGCGACAACAGCAGCGCCGGCAGCACGAGGAGACCGAGCACGCCCGGACTCTACGCCTCCGGACCCGAGTCAGGACGGGTGGCCCCCGCGCTCGCGCCGCACCGCCACCGTTGTCGCGAGCTTCACCCGGCGCGCCTCACCCGGGCGGGATGATCCGCGCACGAGGCACCGATGACTTCCCGCCACCGCCGCGGTCTTCCGTGCACATGACCTCCGCCGAGCCCCTGACGGACGCCGCGTTCGCCACCCGCTTCGAGCGCCACCGGGCCGAGCTGCAGGTCCACTGCTACCGCCTGCTCGGGTCGTTCGAGGACGCCGAGGACCTGGTGCAGGAGACCTTCGTGCGGGCGTGGCGCAACCGCGCGGGGTTCGGCGCCGACGGCCGCTTCTCGTTCCGCGCGTGGCTCTACCGGATCGCGACGAACGCGTGCCTCGACGTCCTGCGCAGGCGCCCGCGCCGCGTCGTGGCGCCGGAGGTGGCGCCGCCGGCCGACCCGGCGGCGCCCCCGTCGCCGCCCGCCGACCTCCTCTGGCTGCAGCCGTATCCCGACCGGCTGCTCGCGCCCGCGGAGGACGAGCCCGGCGCGGCGGTCGCTTCCCGGGAGACGATCGAGCTCGCCTTCCTGGCGGCCATCCAGCACCTGCCGCCGCGGCAGCGTGCGGCGTTGATCCTCCGCGACGTGCTCGGCTTCCCCGCGCAGGAGGCGGCCGCGCTGCTCGACGCGACCGTCCCGTCCCTCAACAGCGCGCTCCAGCGCGCGCGGGCGACGCTCCGCGACCGGCTCCCGGAGCGGCGGACCGACTGGGCGCGGCCGTCCGCGCCGAGCACGGAGGAGCGCGCGCTGCTGCGTCGCTACCTGGACGCCCACGAGCGGGCCGACGTCGCCGCGCTCGCCGCCCTTCTGCGCGAGGACGCGACGCTGACGATGCCGCCGCATCCGACGTGGTACGCGGGGCGGGAGGCGATCGTCGTCGCCTCCGCGAAGGGCTTCGACCCCGCGTTCGGCAGCCTGCGCAGCGTCGCTACCGGCGCGAACCTGCAGCCCGCGGCGGCGCACTACTTGCGGGCGCCCGGCGAGACGGCGCACCGGCCGCTCGCGCTCGACGTGCTGCGGGTCGAGGATGGGCGGATCGCGGAGATCACCTCGTTCGTCTTTCCCGCGCTGTTCCGCGCCTTCGGCCTCCCGCCCGCGCTCTGACCGATGAGTTCACGGCGCCTCGTCGTTGAAGAGGCGACACGCTCATCCGCGAACGAAGGAGCCGCCGTGAGGATCCTCGCCGTCAACACGTTCATCTCGCTCGACGGAGTCATGCAGGCGCCCGGAGGCCCCGACGAGGACCCGACGGGCGGCTTCGCGCTCGGGGGCTGGGGCGTCCCGTACTTCGACGACGAGATGCTGGCCGGGATCGCCGAGTCCACGCCGTACGAGCTGCTCCTCGGCCGCGGGACGTACGAGATCTTCGCCGCGCACTGGCCGTACGACGAGGGCCCGATCGCCGACCACCTCAACGGCACGCGCAAGCACGTCGCGTCGCGGACGCTCGAGCGGGCGGACTGGAACAACACGACGCTGATCGCCGGCGACGTGCCCGAGTACGTGCGGGCGATCAAGCGGGAGGACGGCCCGGAGATCCAGGTCCACGGCAGCCCGGGCCTGATCCAGACGCTGCTGCGCCACGACCTCGTCGACGAGTTCCGGCTGTGGATCTTCCCCGTCGTGCTCGGGTCCGGGAAGCGCTTCTTCGGCGAGGGCGCGATCCCGGCCGCGCTCGCGCTCACCGGCAGTCGCGTCTCCAAGACCGGCGTGACGATCAACACCTACACGCGGGCCGGCGCGGTTCCCGCCGGGTCGTTCGAGTTCGACGAGCCGACCGAGGCGGAGCTGGAGCGGCGACGGCGCCTCACGGCGACCTGACCGCGCGATACAACCTGCGCCGTGACCGCAACGCCGGAGCCCATCGCCGGCGACGCCGCCGGCGTCCCGTTCGTCGCCCTCCCGCCCGCCGGCGGCGAGCGCCCGTCCGCCCCGCTCGTCGTGGCCTGGCACCTGCTCGACGCGCCGCGCACGGGGGCCGCATTCGCCGCGGCCGTCCCCATGCGCGACCTCGACGCCTGGCGCGTCTTCCTCGGGCTGCCGCTCACGGGCTCGAGGCTGCCCGCGGACGGCTGGGACGGGCTGATGCAGCTCGCCTTCGAGGACGCGGTGCTGAAGCTCTACGAGCCCGTGATGGTCGGCGCGGCGGAGGAGTTCGCGCGGGCGCTGCCCCGCCTCCGCGAGCGCTTCGGCATCGACGCCGGCCCGATCGGCGTGATGGGCGGCTCCGCGGGGGCCGCCGTGGCCCAGCTCGTCGTCGCGGAAGGGGACGCGGAGGTCGCCGCGGCCGTGCTGGTCAGCCCGGTCGTGCAGCTGCGGCGCGCGATCGAGGCGGGCGCCCGCGCGTTCGGCTTCAGCTACCCGTGGTCGGAGGAGTCCGAGGCGGTCGCGCGGCGGGTCGACTTCGTCGCGCGCGCCGCCGAGCTGGCCCGCAGAGGCCCCGCCGTCCTGGTCGTCGCCGGGGCGGAGGACGAGCCGGAGTTCCGCGAGCCGGCACGGGAGCTCGCCGCCGCCCTCGGCGATCGGGCCGAGCTGGCGACGATCCCCGGCATGGGTCACGCGCTCGCCGAGGAGCCCGGGACCGACCCGGCGCCGCAGACCGCGCATGCGGCCGCCGTCGACCGCCTGGCCACCGCGTGGTTCGCGCAGCATCTCGGCGGCCGGTCGGCGGCCTCCTGAGCCGCCGGCGGCGTCAGGAACCCGGCCCTTCACAGCTCGGTGACCGGATCCCCGGCGCCGGCCGTCATCCTGCGGCGCGTTCCCCGGCGCTCGACAGTTGGAGCTTCCCATGACGACGATTCCCGACGCCCGCTCCCACGCGAACGGCTCCGCCGACGCGGACGGGCTGTCACGCCGCTCGGTGATCGGCCGTTCCGCCGCGGGCGTGGGCATCGCGCTGAGCGGCCAGCGTCGCCGGCCTCTTCGGGGCCGGCGCGGCCCACGCCTCCCCGGACCGCCGCGGCTCGCACGGCGGGCACCCGAAGCACGCCGCCGGCTACGGGCCGCTCGTCGACGACCCGGCGGGACTGCCGTCGCTCCCGGCCGGGTTCTCCTACACCGTCATCGCCGAATCCGGCCTCACCGTGCTCGAGTCCGGCGAGCCGACGCCGTCCGATCCCGACGGCGCCGCGAGCTTTCGTGCGCCGCGGCGGCGGCAGCGTGCTGATCGTCAACCACGAGGTCGGCGGGAACGAGCCGCACCCGGTCCCGCGCGTGCCCGGGTTCACCTACGACCCCGCGGCGGGCGGGGGGCACGACGACCATCGAGGTCGACAGCCGGGGCGGCCCGGCGACATCGGCCTCGGGGACCCGTTCGCGATGCCCTACGTCACGACCGAGAGCGTCCTCCCACTGCCCGGCGCGCGGCTCGCGCTCGTCAACGACACCAACTTCGGGTCGCGCGGGCGCAATCCCGACCTGCCCGACTACAGCGACTCCATCGTCGTCCACGTGCCCGCGCTCGGCGACGCGGGATGACGGCCGCGAGGTCACGCTCGACGTCGACCTGACGGCAGAAAGACGTTTCCTCCTCGCCCGGCCGGGGTTCCTCGTCCAGGACCGACGCCGAGAGGAGCCACGTGATCCGCCAATCGTTCAACGCCGGCTGGGTGGCCGGACCGGGACGCACCGCGTTCGCGAGCATCGCCGGCGGGACGGCCGAGGACCTCCCGGAGGTGACGCTCCCGCACGACGCGGCCCGGGACCTGCCGCGCTCGCCCGACAGCCCCGAGGGGTCGGCGACCGGCTACTTCCCGGGCGGCTTCTTCGAGTACTCCAAGACCTTCGACGTCCCCGACGAGTACCGCGACAGGACCGTGTTCCTCGAGTTCGAGGGCGTCCACCGCGACGCCGTCGTGTCGATCAACGGCGACTTCGCGGCCCAGCGCCCCAGCGGCTACACGAACTTCTACGTCAAGGCGGACGCCTTCCTCCGGCACGGGGAGCGGAACACCATCCGGGTCCAGGCGCGCGCGCACCGGGACAGCCGCTGGTACACCGGCGCGGGCATCCACCGCGAGGTCAAGCTGATCGTCGGCGAGCTCGTCCACGTCGCGCTCGACGGGGTGCGGATCACGACCCCCGACATCGACGAGGAGCGCGCCGCCGTCGCCGTCGCGACCACCGTGGAGAACGAGACGCGCGCGACCCGCACGGTGCGGGTCACGACGCGCGTCGCCGGCGCGGACGGTGCCGAGGCGGCGAGGGGCTCCGCCGTCGTGACGCTGCTGCCGGGCGCCCGCGAGGTCGCGCGCGTCCGCCTCTACGTCCCGGCGCCGGCGCTGTGGAGCCCGGAAGCGCCGAGCCTCTACACCGCGGAGACGACGGTCACCGACGGCGACCGGGTCCTCGACGAGGAGCGCACGACGTTCGGGATCCGGACGCTGCGGCTCGATCCCCGGCACGGCCTGCGCATCAACGGGGAGACCGTGAAGCTGCGCGGCGCGTGCATCCACCACGACAACGGGCTGCTCGGCGCCGCGGCGATCGCCCGCGCCGAAGAGCGACGCGTCGAGATCCTCAAGGCCGCGGGCTTCAACGCGATCCGCAGCGCGCACAACCCGATCAGCAAGGCGGCGCTGGACGCCTGCGACCGCCTCGGGATGCTCGTCATGGACGAGACGTTCGACATGTGGACGGAGGCGAAGTCGCCGTTCGACTACTCGCTCGCGTTCCCCGAGTGGTGGGAGCGCGACGTCGAGGCGATGGTCGCCAAGGACTTCAACCACCCGAGCGTGATCCTTTACTCGATCGGCAACGAGATCTTCGAGACGGGCAGCCCGATCGGCTCCGTCTGGGGCCGGCGGCTCGCCGAGAAGGTCCGCGCGCTCGACGACACGCGCTTCGTCACCAACGCCCTGAACCTCATGTTCTCGGTCGCCGATCAGGCGAACGAGCTGATCGGCGATGCGTCCGAGGGCGGCGACGTCAACGCGACGATCGCCGCCATCGGCGAGCAGTTCCAGCAGATCAGCGTCTCCGAGGCGGTGACCCGGGCGACCGAGGAGTCGGCCTCGATCCTCGACGTCACCGGGATCAACTACGGCGACGCGCGCTACGCGCTCGACCGGGAGCTGTTCCCCGACCGCGTCCTCGTCGGCAGCGAGACCTTTCCCGCGCACATCGACGAGCTCTGGCGGCTCGTCCGCGAGCACTCCCACGTGATCGGCGACTTCACGTGGACCGGCTGGGACTACCTGGGCGAGGCGGGCATCGGGCGTGTCGACCACCCGGACGAGCACTACGTCGCGACGGGCATCCCGGCGCCGTACCCGTGGCTGACCGGGTGGGTGGGCGACATCGACATCACGGGCCACCGCCGGCCCATGTCCTACTACCGCGAAACGGTCTTCGGCCTCCGGGACGCGCCCTACATCGCCGTCCACCGGCCGCAGTTCCACGGGCGCCCGATCTTCGAGACGCCGTGGTCGTGGTCGGATTCGGTGTCGAGCTGGAGCTGGGACGTGCCGGCGGGCTCACCCGCGACGGTCGACGTCTACAGCGACGCGGACGAGGTCGAGCTGCTGCTGAACGGGCGCTCCGCCGGCCGCGCCGCGGTCGGCGCGGGCAAGGCCTTCCTCGCGCGCTTCGAGCTTGCGTACGAGCCCGGCGAGCTGGTCGCCGTCGCCTACGCCGGCGGCGAGGAGCGGGCGCGCACGGCCCTGCGGACCGCCGGAGCGCCGCTGCGCGTGGCCGTGACCGCGGACCGCGAGGCGATCCGCGCCGACGACGCCGACCTCGCGTTTGTCGCGATCGCGCTCGAGGACGAGGCCGGCAACCTCGCCACCCACCGCGACCGGCCCGTGTCCGTGCGCGTGTCCGGCGCCGGCGTGCTCGTCGGCCTCGGCTCCGCGAACCCGCGCACGGAGGAGCCGTTCGGCGGCACGACGTGCACGACCTTCGACGGCCGCGCGCTCGCGATCGTGCGCCCGACCGGGCCGGGCGAGATCGGCGTCGAGGTGAGCGCGGAGGGCTGCGAGCCCACCGCGCTCACCGTGCGCGGCGGCTGATGTGCGTCAGACGGCGACCGGCGGCCGCTCGTCCTCCGCGGCCAGCGGCGCGCCGCGGTCGTGCGGGGGCTCGATCGTGAGGTTCGGCAGCAGCCGGTCGAGCCACCGCGGGATGTACCACGACCGCTCTCGCAACAGCGTGAGCAGCGCCGGCACGAGCGTCATCCGCACGATCAGCGCGTCCGTGAGGATCGCCACCGCGAGCAGCAGGCCGAACTCCTTCGGGATGCGGTCGGCGCTGAGGATGAACGCCGCGAAGACGGTGCCCATGATGATCGCCGCGGCGACGACCACGCGGCCGATCGCGGCGATGCCGTGCTCGACCGCCTCACGCGTCGGGAGGCCGTGGACGTGCTCCTCCCGGATGCGGCTCATCAGGAAGACCATGTAGTCCATCGACAGCCCGAACAGGATCGCGAAGGCGATGGGCGGGACGAACGTCTCGATCGGGCCTGTGCGGTCGAGCCCCGTCAGGCCGAGCAGGTGGCCCTCCTGCACCACGAGCGTGAGCACGCCGAAGCCGACGAAGGCCGAGAGGATCGTCGTGATGGCGGCCGTCGCCGAGATCACGATCGAGCGGAAGGCCATCGCCAGCACGACGAGCGTCACGCCGATGATGAAGAGCAGGAAGAAGGGCAGCCGGGCCATGATCTTGTCCGCGATGTCCTTGAACGCCGCGGTCTGGCCGGACACGTAGGCGACGGCGTCGCCGCCCGCGGTCGCGGCCGGCACGACGTTCTCCCGCAGCCGGTCGACGAGGTCGCCGGTCTCCTCGTCCTGCGGCGCGGACGTCGGCGTCACGAAGACGATGCCGACCGTGCCCGCGTCGTTGAGCTGCGGCTCCCCGACCGACGCGACGCCGCGCATGCCCTCCACGCGGTCGTGGATCGCTTGCGGCGCCTGCGGGTCGCCGTTGACGTCGACGACGATCGGGATGGGCCCGTTGAAGCCCGGCCCGAAGCCCTCGGCCAGGAGGTCGTACGCCCGGCGGCTGGTCTGCTCCGTCGGCTGCGTGCCCTGGTCGGCGGCGCCGAGGCGAACCAGCGCCGAGGTGGCCGCGAGGGCGAGGATGAGCACCGTCACCACGGGGAACACCACACGCGCGTTGGCGGTCACGAAGCGTCCCCAGCGGGCGACCGGCGTCCGCTCGCGCGCGGCCTCGGAGTCGTCGACCGGACGCAGGAACGGCACCTTGAGCCGGTCGATGCGGTGCCCGAGGAGCGCGAGGACGGCGGGTAGGAGCGAGTTGGCGATCAGCACCGTGGTCAGCACGCCGAGCGCGCTGCCGATGCCGAGCTTGGTGACGAAGTCGAGCCCGATGACGGCGAGGCCGCAGACCGAGATCGCGACGGTCAGGCCGGCGAACAGGACGGCCCGGCCGGCCGACGCCGCCGCCTCAGCCGCGGCGTCCCGCGGTGGCAACCCTTCGTGCAGCAACTGCCTGAACCGGGTGACGATGAACAGCGAGTAGTCGATGCCGACGCCGAGGCCGATCATCGAGACGAGGATCGGCGTGATCGTGTTGATGTCGGTGAGGCCGGCGATGATGTAGAGCAGCAGGAACGCCGTCACGAGCGCGCTCATCGCCAGGGCGATCGGCACCAGCATCGCCGTGAACGTGCGGAACACGATCAGCAGCACGATGATCGCGGCGAGGAGACCGAGCGACTCGGAGGTGCCCTGCTCGACCGGCGGGAACTCGGCCTCGCCGTTGTACTCCGCCGTCACGCCGGCGGGCTCGACGATGTCGCGCACGGTGTCCTGCACGGCGACGACCTGCTCGCGGTCCTCGTCCTCGATCGTCTCGTTGAACTGCGCCTCCGCGTAGGCGATCCGGCCGTCGTCGGAGAACGTGTGCTCGCTGAACGGATCGCCGACGCTCTCGAGACCGGCGTTGCCGTCGCGCGGCGCGAACTCGGGCGACTTCAGCCGCGCGATGGCCTCCTCGATCGCCGCCCGGCGCTCCGGCGTGTCCAGCCGCTCGCCGCGCGGGGCGGCGAAGACGAGGTTGAGGACCGCGCCCTGCTCCGACGAGAACTCCGACTCGAGCAGGTCGGTCGCCTTCTGGGTGTCGGAGCCCGGGATCTCGAACTCGTCGCGCAGCTGGCCGCCGACCGTGCCGACGAGGAGGACCAGGACCGCGACGATCCCGACCCAGCCGGCGACGACGCGCCCGGGGTGGGTCGCGCACGCGCGCGCCCAGCGGGCGAGCGCCCCGGTCGATAGCCGCTCGTGGGCGGCACGCCGGTCGGTGGAGAGCTCCTCGGCGCCGATCGCGGGCCGGACGTCGTCGTCGGGCCCGGCGGGGTGGTCGGTCATGCGGTGCCTCTTCGGTCGCGGACGGACAAAGGGTCCAGCGCGGCGGCATCCGCAGCCACCCAGGGTGGCACGAGTGCCCGGGTACGGCTGTCCCCCCTCCCAACATGCGGACGGCCGGTCGCCGGCCTCCGGGCGGGCGCCCTCTGCGAAGCGGGCACCGCCGCCGGACAACGTTGCTCGACCGACGCCGCCGCCTCGATGGCACGGGCGACCGCTGCCGCAGGATGCGGTCGAGGCCCGGAGTTCTACGGCAATGAGCTCAGGCTCCGCTCGTCCTCGGCCTCCGCCATGCACCATCCCGCGACGCGAAGGACGCACACGACCGGCCTATCGGCTTGACGAGACGCCCCCCCGGTGGCCCCCGGTCCGCGTCCAGGCACGGTGGTTGACGTGACTTGGACCCGTCGAGAGACTCGCCGCGCGGGAAAGGTCCTCAGGTGCCAGATCAACACACGACTGCGGGTGATGACTTCGACGTCGCCTACTGCCGGGAGCGCGTCGAGGACCAAATCGCCTGGTACGAGCGGAAGTCGATGTCCTGCAAGCGCATTTATCTGTGGATGCAGGCGGTGGCGGTCGTCGTGGCCGCGTGCGTCCCGGTGACGACCTCCCTTGCGCAGGAGGTCCCACAGCTCCTCATCGCCGCGACGGTGCTCGGCCTCACAGTGGCGCTCGTCGCGGCCTTCGAGAGCGTCATGCACTATCGCGAGCAGTGGAAGAACTACCGGTCGACCGCGAACTATCTGAAGCGGGAGAGGGAGTTCTTCCGACATCGAGCCGGGCCGTATCGCGGGATGGGGGATGGCGACGCCCGAATCTCCTTCGTCGAGCGCGTCGAGGAAGCGATCGAGAACGAAGGCCTGGCGACGCTGAGCGTCCTCGCGGTGCCACCGCAGACGCAACCGGCCATGAACGGCGCCGCGGCTGATCGTCCCTGATGGCGGCCGAGCAGGCGACGGTCATGCCTCCGGAGCCGCCTTATCGACCGTTGCTGTTCGTCGCCATGCCGTACGGGCGGCGGACCGAGCCCGGGGGATCGAGGGTCGTGGACTTCGACGATCTTTACGCGCGCTGCATCAAGCCGGCGGCTGTGGACCTGGGCCTCGAGTCCGTCCGCGCGGACGAGGATGCCATGAGCGGCATCGTCCACAAACCGATGTATGAGCGGTTGCTGCTCGCAGAGATCGTCATCGCGGATCTCACCTTCGCCAACGCCAACGTGTTCTACGAGCTCGGCGTGCGCCATGCAGCCCGTCCACGATCGACCATCCTCATCTGCGCCAAGGCGGGCAGCTTGCCGTTCGACGTGCAACCCTTGCGCGTCGTCTTCTACGAGCTGGCGAAGGACGGCGTCGCGGGCGGCGAGTGCGAACGCCTACAGCGCAGGCTCGCTGAGCTGCTCGCCGTCGCGCAGGAGGCGGAGGGCGCCCCTGACTCGCCGCCGTTCGACTTCTTCACGGGTTACCCCGGCGTCACGCTGCCCCGGGATGTCGCCGACTCGTTCCGCGCACGGACCGTCCACGCGGGCGAGCTCAGCGCGCGGATCCAGGCCGCCACCAAGCTCGCTCGCGACGAGGCGCGGCCCGCGCTGAACGAGCTCGACCGAGAAGTCCGGGCGCTGCGGCCGCCGGAAGAGCAGCTGCTCACCGAGCTGCTGCTGGCGCACCGTAACGCCGGATCATGGGACGCGATGGTTGCGCTCGTCGCCGCGATGCCGGCGTCCTTGCGAGCGGCCCCGCTGATCCGACAGCAGCTCGCCCTGGCCCTCAACCGCCGAGACGCTCCGGGCGACGCCGTCGAGGCGATCCGGATCATCGGCGAGCTGATCGACGAACGTGGCGCGTCCCCGGAGAGCCTTGGCATCCTCGGTCGGTGCTACAAGCAGCAATGGCTCGGCAAGCGTCGCGACTCCGGCGCCCGCGCGCTGCTCGACGACGCCATCGACGCGTACCGGCGCGGGTTCAGCGCGTCATCGGCGCAAGCTTCGCCTGAGAGGGAGCCGCTCCTTCTCGCCGCCGTCGCGGGCAGTGTTCCGCGCGACGTGGCAAAACGACGCGAGCGGACGTCCATGAGCACGCCACTCGAAGCGGCGCGAACAGGAGCCAGAACGCGGACGCCGATAGCGAAGCGTCGACGGCGGTCACGGCGCCGATCTCCCGAAGCGCGCCAGGACTGCCGCTGCCTCGGCGCCTGCGGCTCGTTCATTCAGACTCACGGGCGTGCGCGTGGGAATCGCCGATCATCTCGGCTGGGCGGTCGCCGTGACCGCCGCCGCCGGCCACGCCGTCGTCGATCGCCGCCGGATCGAGCTCGTCGAGCCGGGCGTGTCGGCGGCGCCGATCCACTACCAGCGCGGGCGCCTCGACGTCGCCGCCACCGCGGCGCTCGTCGCCACGGTGCGGGCGTCGGCGATCCGGGCGTGCTCGGCGGCGCTGGACGCCCTCGCCGGGGCGCTGCCCGCGCCCGTCGTCTCGCTCTCGCTGCGGTTCTGGCCGCCCGACTTCCCGGACGACATCGCCGTCCAGCGCCGCGCGCCGTACGAGGCCCGGGCGGACGCGACATGTACCGGGAGCTCCTCGCGGAGCTCGCCCGCGCACGCGGCTGGGAGGTCCACTGCTACGACGCCAAGCACGTCGAGGCGCAAGCGGCGGAGCTGCTGGGCGAGCGGGCCGAGGAGGTCCTGCGGGGCCCGCGCGCCGTGCTCGGCCCGCCCTGGACGAGGGATCACCGGGTCGCGCTCGCGGCGACGGTCGTCGCCGGCGACGAGGCGGCAGGGCGCCGCAGGCTGCCCGACGCGACATCCACGGGCTGAGCCAGGACGAGGCCGGGTTGCCGAAGCCGGTCATGGTCCCAGCCGCGGTCGAAGCCCACGTCGACGCGGCCTTCGGCCACGCCTCGGCGGCCTGGCATGCCGCGTTGGCGCAGCGGCTTCCGGCGCTGATCGAGCAGTGGCAGCTGCGCCTCGGAGACGTCCTGCCCGGCGGCTGGAGCTCCATCGTCCTCGGCTGCGATACCGCGCACGGCCGCGCGGTGCTGAAGCTGACGCTGCGGCCCGATGCCGTGCGGCCCGAGGCTCGGGCGTTGCGCCACTGGGGCTCGCACGCGGCCGCCGGCGTGCTCGCGTGCGACACGAGCCGAGGCGCCCTGCTCCTCGAACGGTTGGAGCCGGGCACGCCGATGGGCGGCTCGAGCGTCGCCATGGCGGCTCGAGTCCTCGACCGGCTCCATCGGCGCGGGTCCCCCTCCGCCGGTTTCCCGTCGCTCGCCGATGCCTACGGCGGCGCCGAGGACCGGCTGCTCGCGATGTGGCGCCGGCACCCGCGGGCGACCGCACGTGAGCGGGTGACCCGCGCCGCGCGGTGGCTTCAAGCGCTGTCGGCCACGCCCGTACCGCACGGCCCCGTGCTGTTGCACGGGGACCCGGTTCCGGCGAACTTCCTCCTCGGCGCGCACGGTACCGTGCGATCGACCCGCGGCCGCGGGTCGGCGACCCGGCCTACGACCTGGCGTTCTGGGCGTTGTTCGCCGAGGACGCGAGAGACGTGGCCGGCAAGGCCGAGGCGATCGCCGCCGCGCTTGGCGCCGACAAACGGCGCGTCCAGCACTGGGTCTGGGCGATCGCCGTCGACAGGCGACTCCAGGTGGCGGGCTCCGCGCCGCACGAGGGTCTGGCGGCCCGGCTCGACGGGGTCATCGACGCACGCCCGTGACCTACCGCGCGGCCGGCCTGCCGTGGTGGGCTCGGGGGGTCGGCGGCGGCTCGGCCGGGTTGCTCTGTCGCTGCCCGGCTCCCGAGCAGCGCGAGCCCCTCGGCGGAGCGCGTGCCGGGCTCGGCGACCTGGAAGAAGCGGTCCGCTCGGCTGCGCCGGCAGACCTGTTCTGGAGCCTCGCGGGCGTCCGCGGCGGCCGGCGCCGATGCGCCGCTTCCTGCCCGAGCTGATCGACCTGATCTGCAACCGGAAGATCGACCCGGGCAGGGTCGTCGACCTCCACCTCCCGCTCGGCGAGGCCGCCGCCGGCTACCGGGCCATGAATCAGCGCGACGCGATCAAGGTCCTGCTCCGCCCGTGACGCGGCGCCTCCGGCCGCCTCGATGTCCGGAGTCTCGCAGCCACATGCGTGATTGCATGTCGAGAAGCTCTGACCGGCTCCGCTCACGAGGTGAAGGGCCGCGACACGCGCGGCCCACGACACCAGGAGACCACCATGCCGAAGTACCTGCTGCTCAAGCACTACCGCGGCGCCCCGGAGCCGCACCGTCCCGTGCCCCCGATGGACCAGTGGGCGCCCGAGGACGTGGAGGCGCACATCGCCTTCCAGAGGCACGTCATCGAGCTGCTCGAGGAGAGCGGCGAGTACGTCGACGCGCAGGCGCTCACGCCGGTGCGCACGTGGGTGCGCTACGGCGGCCCGGACGCGGCGCCGGTCACCACCGACGGCCCGCATCCCGAGACCAGCGACCTGGTCGCGGGTTGGTTCACGATCGACGTCGAGTCGCACGAGCGCGCGGTGGAGGTGGCGGCCTACGTGTCCTCCGAGCCCGGCCCGGGCGGGGCGCCGCTGTACGAGTGGATCGACGTCCGGGAGGTCATGTCCGGGGCGCCCTCGGACGACTGACACGGCGTGATCGACGAGCCGACGCGACGGCTGGACGAGGGCGCGCTCCGCGTCCTCGTCCCGCGCGTGCTCGCGGGCCTGGTCCGGCGGGGCGAGGACTTCGACGCCGCCGAGGACGCGCTGCAGGAGGCGCTGCTGGAGGCGCTGCGGGTCTGGCCCGAGCACCCGCCGCGCGACCCGCGTGCGTGGCTGGCGACGGTCGCGACGCGGCGGCTCGTCGACGCCCGCCGCAGCGACGCCGCCCGGCAGCGCCGGGAGGAGGCGACGTACGCCGAGCCGCCGCCCGCCGCCACCGAGGAGGGCGACGACACCCTCTTCCTGCTCTTCTGCTGCTGCCACCCCGACCTCGCGCCCCCCTCTCAGGTCGCGCTGACCCTGCGCGCCGTCGGCGGCCTCACCACCCGCGAGATCGCCGACGCCTTCTACGTGCCGGAGGCGACGATGGCGCAGCGGATCAGCCGGGCCAAGCGCGTTCTCGCCGGCCCGCCCGCCCGCCGCCTCGACCAACCCGGGGACCTCGCCGTCGTGCTGCGCGTGCTCTACCTCGTCTACACGGCCGGGCATATCGGCCCGCCGACCAGGGTCGACCTGGCCGGCGAGGCGATCCGGCTCGCCCGCCAGCTCACCCTCGCCACCGAGGAACCGGAGGCGCGCGGGCTGCTCGCGCTGATGCTGCTCAACCACGCGCGCCTCCGCGCGCGACTCGACCCCGAGGGTCGCATCGTCACGCTCGACCGGCAGAACCGCGGCCTGTGGGACACGCGCGAGATCGCCGAGGGCGTGCGCGTGCTGCAGTCGGCGCTGGCCGCCCGTCGGCCCGGTCGCTACCAGATCGAGGCCGCCATCGCCGCCCTGCACGACGACGCGGCCTGCGCCGAGGAGACCGACTGGCCGCAGATCCTCGCCTGGTACGACGACCTCGTCGCCCTCACCGACGACCCGGAGCGCCAGGATCCCGCCGCCGTCCTCGGCCGCGCGGTCGCGGTCGGCCACGTCCTCGGTGCCGCCGCGGGGCTGCGCGAAACCGACCGGCTGCGCGAGGTGCTCGGCGACCGCCACCGGTGGCACGCGGTCCGCGCCCACCTGCACGAGCTCGACGGCGACCTTCCTGCCGCCGCCACGGCGTACGCCGAGGCCGCCCGCCGGGCCACGAACGTCGCGGAGCGCGACCACCTCGTCCGGCAGGCCGCCCGCGCGCGAGCCGCCGGCCGGTAGATTCGACCCGTTCCGCGGGAGGCGTTCGCCCAGGTCTCCGACCGCCCGCCAACCGACTGTTCGAAGCCGTCTTCGATCTCCGCGCGAAGCGGCTGCGGTCGTTCGTCGAGCGCCCGCGCGCGCAGCGTGCCGACGGGCTCTTCGACCAGACGCCGACGCCTTGACGCCGCGCCTCCCATCGGCACTGTCGCGAGCCGGCCGCGGTGGCGAGTTTCCGGCGATGGATCTCGACTGGCACGCCGATCGATCGGCCTTGCCCGCGCTGGCGCTGCTGCGACTTCTCACGCACCTTCCACACCGGTCCCGCGGACCCGACGCCTCCGAGGCGAGCTCTACCGCGTCGCCCACGAGCAGGCTCACCACAACCTGCAGGTCCTACGCGCCGGCACGTCGTTCCGCGAGTACTCCGAGTGGGCGTGGAGATCCCGAGCGCTCCGTCACCAGCCGTTACTTCCTCTCCGCCCGCGCTGCGGCATTGACGGGCGAGTACCCCTACCTCTACCACGCCATGGGCTTCGAGCCGTCCGGCTACGACGGCGTGATCGAGCCCGGCATGACCATCATCGGCCACCGCAGGGATATCGCCTACGCGACGATGAACGTGTAGTCGCGCTCGATCCGGCCGTCCGCGGCGAGGCTGAGGAAGCTCAGCCCGACGGCGAACACCGTGCCGTCCTCGGCGACCGCCTCCCAGTGGAGCTTGACGACGTCACCGAGTCGATCGGCGTCGTCGCGCCCCCGGAAGCGGAGCCCCTCCGAGCCGACCCAGTGCTCGTAGGCGCTGGCCGCGCGAGCCTCGATCTCCTCGTATCCCCGTGCCTGGAGGATCGCCGTCATGGCGATCCCCGGTTGCGCCGCGATCGCGCGGATCTCCTGCGGCGGCTGGAGGATGTGCCTCCCGTGCTCGGTCCAGAGCCTGGCGATCATCCGCCGGCGCCGGTCGGCATCGGGCTCGTTCCAGAGCGCGACGTACTGCTCCGCCAGCTCGGCCGCGCTCCGGGATGAGATCCCGAGGAGATCCTGTGCGTGCGTCATCGGTTGCCTCCGTTGATCCTCTGGTTGCCTCGCCTCAACGGTTGCGCTGGAAGGACTCGGCGTCGATTACCTCTCGTGTAACGCCGGGCGGCTTCACCACGAGGTGATCGAGCGGGATCGGACGCCCCGCTAACTTCCGCGGGGTGGTCGTCCAGACCGGACAGGAGCCCCGCACCGCGGGCGAGTTGATCCGTTTCTGGCGCACGCGACGCGGCCTCAGCCAGCTCGATCTCGCCCTGGACGCGAACGTCTCGACCAAGCACCTCAGCTTCGTCGAAACCGGTCGGTCCAGCCCGAGTCGCCAGCTCCTCGTCCACCTCGCCCAGCAGCTCGATCTGCCGATCGCCGAGCGCAACCGGCTGCTGCTCGCGGGCGGCTTTGCGCCTCCCTATCTCCAGCAGCCCTACGACGGGGAGGTGATGCAGCCGCTTCGCGAGTCGCTCGGGCGGCTGCTCGAGGCCCACGAGCCGAACCCGGCCTTGATCGTCGACGGGCTCTGGAACGTCATCGAGTCCAATGGCGCCGCGTCGCTGCTGTGGGACGGGGTCGACCCGCAGCTCCTCGAGCCACCGATCAACGTGCTCCGCCTCGGCGTTCACCCGGGCGGCCTCCCGCGGATCTCCTCGATGACCGCCGCCTGCAACGCGCCGCTGATCCACCGGCTGAAGCGCAGGAGCCGCGAGGACGCCGATCCGGCCCTCGCAATGCTCGTCGGGGAGGTCGAGTCCTACCTCCCTGACGAGCCGCCGGCCGGTCC
>Ga0196962_10000465_pt1 | contig 16833 bp, 14 predicted proteins | sample S3v_20metaG_FD_183186 | JGI IMG/M metagenome (GOLD analysis project Ga0196962, IMG submission 183186) | Soil microbial communities from Anza Borrego desert, Southern California, United States - S3+v_20 | ecosystem: Environmental > Terrestrial > Soil > Desert | place: USA: California | collected... | reverse complement strand
CTCGGCGGCGGCTCGCTGACGGCGCTGCCGATCATCGAGACCCAGGCCTCCGACGTCTCCGCCTACATCCCGACCAACGTGATCTCGATCACCGACGGTCAGATCTTCCTCGAGTCCGACCTCTTCTTCTCCGGCGTGCGGCCGGCGATCAACGTCGGCATCTCGGTCTCGCGGGTGGGAGGCAACGCGCAGACCAAGGCGATGAAGAAGGTCGCCGGAAAACTGCGCCTCGACCTCTCCCAGTACCGCGACCTCGAGGCCTTCGCCCAGTTCGGCTCCGAGCTCGACCCGGAGACGCAGAAAGCGCTGACCCGCGGCGAACGCCTGGTCGAGCTGCTCAAACAGAAAGAGCGCGAACCGCTCTCGGTCGGCGACCAGGTCGCCTCGATCTACTCCGGCACCGGCGGCTACCTCGACCGGATCAAAGTCGAGCGCGTCGGCGAGTTCCTCGCCGACCTGCGCGTCCGCCTGCACTCCGAGAAGGCCGACCTGCTGAAGCGGATCGAAGACACCGGCAAGCTCGAGGAGGCAGACGAGGAGGAGCTGGGCAAGGCGATCGCCGACTTCGTCGACGACTTCGGCGCCGACTTCGACGAGCACGGCGACGCCCTCGAGGCCGGCGAGTCCGACCGGGTCAAGTCGAAAGAGGAGCGCGAGGCTCCTGCTCGCACCGCCGACGACAGCTCCGAGGACGCCAAGGAGGCGACGCCGGCGGCGTAGTTCCGCCCGGGTTCCGTCATGGCCAGCCAGAAGGAAGTCAAAAATCGCATTGCGTCGATCAAGAACATCAACAAGATCACGCGGGCGATGGAGATGGTCGCCGCGGCGCGGCTGCGTCGCGCCGAACAGCGAATCGACCACCTGCGGCCCTACGCGGAGGGGATGCGCAAGCTGACCCGCCAGGCCTCCGAGCGCGCCGGGGGCATCCCCCGGGTCCCGGTCATGATCGAGCGCGAGAACGTCCAGCGGGTCGGGATCGTCCTCGTCACCGGCGACCGCGGCCTCGCGGGCGCCTTCAACTCGAACATCATCCGCGAGGGGATGCGGACGGCGGCCAAGGTCCGCAACGAGGGCGCCGAGCCCTCTTTCGCCGTGGTCGGCCGCAAGGGCGTCTCCGCGATGACCTTCCGCAAACAGGAGATCACCGGCTCCTACATCGGCTTCACCGACCGCCCCGCCTTCGCCAACGCGAGGGAGATCGGCGAGGAGATGACCGCCCGCTACGTCGAGGAGGACCTCGACCGGGTCGAACTGATCTACAACCGCTTCGTCTCGCCGCTGACCCAGCACGTCTGGCGGCAGACGCTGCTCCCCCTGCAGCAAGCCGAGGTGATCGGCGAGGGGGCGGAGCACGACCCCGAGGCTGAGGAGGAGCCCGGAGCCGAGAGCGACCAGATCCGCTCGCAGTGGGAATTCGAGCCGGAGCCCGAGGATCTCCTCGCTCGCTTGATCCCGGAGTACGTGAACATCTCCGTCTACCGGGCGCTGCTCGAGTCGGCGGCCTCCGAGCTGGGGGCGCGAATGACCGCGATGCGCAACGCCGCTGAGAACGCGGAAACGATCATGGACGATCTGACCCTGGAAATGAACCGGGTCCGTCAGTCGGAGATCACGCAGCAGATCTTGGAGGTCGTCGCCGGGGCCGAGGCCCTCGGTTAGGCGGCGACACAGTTTGGAGACGAGAAAAGGAACCCATGGCTGAGAGCAACGGAAGCAACGGAACGAACGTAGGGCGCGTCGAGCAGGTAACCGGAGTCGTCATCGACGCCGTCTTCCCCGACCAGCTGCCGGAGATCTACTCGGCGGTGACGATCGAGACGGCCGGCGACGGCGACGGCGAAACCGCGCAGCTCGTCTGCGAGGTGCAGCAGCACCTCGGCGACGACCGCGTGCGCGCGGTCGCGATGGACGCGACCGACGGCATCCAGCGCGGCGCCGCCGTCACCGACACCGGCGGGCCGATCACGGTCCCGGTCGGCGACGAGACCCTCGGCCGCATCTTCAACCTGCTCGGCGAGCCGATCGACAACGGCGCGCCGATCGGCGACGGCGAGCGTTGGCCGATCCACCGTCCGGCCCCGAAGGCCTCCGACCTGACCCCGACCCAGGAGATCCTCGAGACCGGGATCAAGGTCATCGACCTGCTCGCCCCCTACGCCAAAGGCGGCAAGGTCGGGCTGTTCGGCGGCGCCGGCGTCGGCAAGACCGTTCTGATCCAGGAGCTGATCCGCAACATCGCCGAGGAGCACTCGGGCCTCTCCGCCTTCGTCGGCGTCGGCGAGCGCTCGCGCGAGGGCAACGACCTCTGGCTCGAGATGAAAGAGTCGGGCGTGCTGGAGAAGACGATGCTCGTCTTCGGCCAGATGAACGAGCCCCCCGGCGCGCGCCTGCGCGTCGCCCTCTCCGGGCTGACGATGGCCGAGTACTACCGCGAGCAGGGCGGCCAGGACGTGCTCCTGTTCATCGACAACATCTTCCGCTTCGTCCAGGCGGGCTCCGAGGTCTCGGCGCTGCTGGGCCGGATGCCTTCGGCGGTCGGCTACCAGCCGACCCTGGAGACCGAGATGGGCGGTCTGCAGGAGCGGATCACCTCTACGGACCGCGGCTCGGTGACCTCGATCCAGGCGGTATACGTCCCGGCCGACGACTACACCGACCCGGCTCCGGCCTCGGTGTTCGCCCACCTCAACGCGACCACCGCGCTCTCGCGGGCGATCTCCGAGAAAGGCATCTACCCGGCGGTCGACCCGCTCGACTCGACCTCGACGATCCTCAAGCCCGACGTCGTCGGCGACGAGCACTACCGCACCGCGACCGAGGTCCAGGAGGTGCTGCAGCGCTACAAGGAGCTGCAGGACATCATCGCCATCCTCGGGATCGACGAGCTCTCCGACGAGGACCGTCAGACGGTCTCCCGCGCCCGCAAGATCGAGCGCTTCCTCTCGCAGCCGTTCTTCGTCGCCGAACAGTTCACCGGCCGCAGCGGCGAGTACGTGCCGGTGGCCGAGACCGTCCGCGGCTTCCGCGAGATCCTCGACGGCGAGCACGACGAGCTCTCCGAGGGCGCCTTCTACATGCAGGGCTCGATCGACCAGGTCACCGAGAACGCCAAGTCCGCCGCCTGAGGAAGCTCCGATGGCAGCCGACCACAAGCTCGACGTCGAGGTGCTGACCCCGGAGGGGGAGGTCTTCGAGGGCGAAGTCCAGCAGGTCTCGACCCGCACCGAGGTCGGCGAAATCGGCATCCTCGCCAACCACGCGCCGCTGCTGGCGGCGCTGCGGCCGACCGAGCTGCGGCTGCACGTCTCGGACTCGGAGACCCGGCGCTATGCCCAGGCCCACGGCTGGCTGCAGATGTTCGACAACCGCGCCCGGCTCCTGGTCGAGGAGGCGATCGCGCCCGAGGACCTCGATGCGGGCACGCTCAAAGAGCAGCTGGCCGACGCCGAGCAGCGCTGCTCCGAGCATGACGAGGACAGCGCCGACTACGCGCGGGCGGCGAAAGACCGCGAAAGAGCGGAAGCGTTTCTCGCGATAGCTCAGGGATGAGCGGGGGGAGAAGGCGCCCCCAAGCCGGATGCGTTGGCGAGGGGAGCCGGTGCCCCTCCGCGGAAATTTGTCGCGCACCCTTCGGGTGCGGCTCCCTGGGATGCTGCGCCCCTATGGGGCGAAAGAATCAGATTGCATATCGCGCGCTTCGCGGACATTTCCGCGGAGGGCAACCGGCTCCCCTCGCTCGAAGCGCCCGTCGAGGGACACCTCACCTCATTCGCAGAGGAGCGTTTGCATGAGCAACGAGCTTGTGGCTCTCGCGGAGCGGCTGATCAGCATCGAGACCGTCGAGGCGGAAGGGATCTCGGAGTGCGCGGGGTTCGTCAAAGGGTGGTTGGAGGCGCGGGGGATCGAGGCGGAGCGGGACGAAGTGCGGGGGCTGCCGGTGATCAAGGCTTCGGTGGGGCCCGAGGGGGCGCCGACGGTGGTGCTGCATGGGCATCTGGACGTGGTGCCGGCGCCGGCGGGGCAGTTCGAACCGCGGGTCGAGGGGGACAGGCTCTACGGCCGTGGCGCCTACGACATGAAGGGGGCGCTGGCGGCGATGCTGGTCGTCTTCGCGGACATGAGGGAGCAAGACGGGGTGCGGGTGCGACTGGGGATCGTCGGCGACGAGGAGTCCGAGGAGGAGGTCGAGCGCGGCTCCGACCACCTGGTCGACAGCGGCTTCACCGGCGACTTCGCGATCACCGGCGAGCCAACCGACCTGCACATCGGGATCGAGGCGAAGGGGGTGCTGGCTCTGCGCCTCGAGGTGGACGGGACCGCCGCCCACGGCGCCACGCCCTGGCTCGGCGACAACGCGGTCCTCAACGCGATCGACGTTTTCCGCAGTATCGAGTCGCTACCGTTTGCCCGACACAGCTCCGAGCTGTTCGACCGCCCTTCGATCAACCTTGGCCGGATTCTGGGCGGCGATGCGCTCAACAAGGTGCCCGACCGGTGCGTCATCGACGTCGACATCCGCTACCTCCCCGATCAGGACCCAGCCTCCATCCTGGAGGAAGTCCGCGGCCTGTCCGGGTGCGAGACCTCGTCGCTGTTCACGCGGCCGCCGGCGACTGTGGACCGCGACTCCCCCTTCGTGCGGGGGCTGCGCGCCTCGGCGGCGGCGCACCACGACGGCGAGCCGATGAGCGTCGGGCGCGACGGAGCCTCGGACGCGGTCTCCTTCCTGCGGGTGGGGGTGCCGGCGGTCGAGTTCGGTCCGGTCGGCTCCGGCCACCATGGGCCCGCGGAGTGGGTCTCGGTCTCCTCGTTGGAGACCTACCGGCAGGCGCTCGACTCGTTCCTGCGGGCGATTCCGGGCCGGCTCGCCGATGAGTGAGGCGGTCGGGGCCGGCTGGGCCCCGAAGAAGCCGCCGCCCTCGGGCGATCCCGAGGCGGCGCCGAAGCCGCAGCGCTTCTGGTGGCGCTTCGCCCTGGCGGCGTTCGTGATCGTCGCCGCCTCCGCCGCCGCGACCTCGATCTCGGTCCTCAACTATTTCGACAGCGTCGCCAAGGAGCTCTCCGACAACGGAGCCTTCAGCGACAGGGTCGATGGCGTTCTGCAGAAGGTCGAGGGCGGCGAGCCGCAGAACATCCTCATCCTCGGTTCCGACAAACGCGCTGGCGCGGAATTCGCCGAAGACCCCGGGCGATCGGACACGACGATCCTGCTCCGCCTCGACCCCGAAAAGGAGGCGATCGCGGTGCTCTCGATCCCGCGCGACCTGAAAGTGGAAATCCCCGGCTACGGCACCGGCAAGTTCAACGAAGCGTACGCCTACGGCGGCCCGAAGCTGACCCTGCAGACTGTCAACGAGCTGACCGGGTTGCCGATCAACCACGTCGTCAACGTCGACTTCCTCGGCTTCGTCCAGGCCGTCTACGCGATCGGCTGCGTCTACACCGACGTCGACCGCCGTTACTACCACTCCAACGAAGGCCTGGGAGCCTCCGAACAGTACGCCGAAATCAACGTCAAGCCCGGCTACCAGCTGCTTTGTGGCAAGCGGGCGCTGGAGTACGTCCGCTACCGCCACACCGACACCGACATCGTCCGCTCCGCCCGTCAGCAGGACTTCATCAGCGCCGCCCGCGAGCGGATCTCGGTCGACGATCTGGTCAAGGACGTCTTCCTCGGCGGCGGCAAAAAAGACCTGATCGCGATCTTCACCAAATACACGACGTCTGACATCAGCGACGAAAAGACGATGCTCGACGTGCTCAAACTCTTCCTCTCGGTGCGCAGCGCCGAGATCAAGGAGGTCCAGTTCCCGGCCGAACTAGGCCCGAGCTTCGTCACCGCGACGCCGGAAGCGATCAACGAAGCGGTCAACCAGTTCCTCGGCGTCGAAGCCAGTGGCGGTGCCACCCCCAATCAGGAAGGCGTCGAAGAAAACGAACAGGACGCCGCACGCGACAAGAAACGCAAGAAGGGCGGCAAGAAGAAAAAGAAGAAAGAGCCGATCGTCAAGCCGAAGCCGCCCGGCTCCGACGACCTCGTGCCGGCCCGCGAAGCGGGCGAACTGGAGGCCGAGATCGCTGCCCGGCGGGTCCGCGGCCACTTCCCGATCTACTACCCGACCCGGCTCCCGTCCGGTGCCTACTTCGAGGAAAGCGACCCCTCCCAAAAGATCGTCGACCCGTTCGTCTACGGGATCAAGGACGAGTCCGGGGACCGGCACGAGGCGTACCGGATGGTGATCGTCTCGGAAGAGTCCGATGGCACCCATTACTACGGGATGCAGGGCATCCGGGGCTGGGATAATCCGCCGATCCTTGGCAACCCGAGTGAAACCAAGGAGATCAACGGGCGCGAGTACGAGATCTTCGCCGACAGCGGCAGGATCCGGCTGATCGCCTGGCATCGAGGGGAGAACAGCTACTGGGTCTCAAATGACTTGTTGAAGAGCTTGAGCAACGACCAGATGGTCGGGATGGCGCGCTCCGCGGACGTGCTGGTCCCGAAGGTGAAACCGAAGCGGAGGGGGCAGCAGTGAGCGAGCAGCGCGAGCCGGTTGGCGTCATCGGAGTGGGTTGGGTCGGTCTCGTGACCGCCGCCTGCTTCGCCGAGCTGGGGCACCCCGTGGTCGCCCGCGACATCCTTCCCGAGAAGGTCGAGGCCCTCTCGCGGGGGGAGCTGACGATCCACGAGCCCGGACTGGCCGATCTGGTGCGGCGCAACGCCGAGCGCCTCACCTTCACGACGGACATGGCGGAGCTGTTGGACCGCGCCCGGCTGCTCTTCGTCTGCGTCGACACGCCGCCGACCTACTCCGGCGACGCCGACCTCTCCCGGGTGCGCTCCGTAGTCGAGGAGCTCCCCGCTGACAGCGAGCACGTCCTGATCATGAAGAGCACCGTGCCCGCCGGCACGGGCGAGTCGATCCGCCGCGACCGGCCCGGCCTGCCCTACGTCTCCTGCCCCGAGTTCCTCAAGGAGGGGACCGCGGTGGCCGACTTCATGAACCCCGACCGGGTCGTGATCGGGGCCGATACGGGCGACGAGGAGGCCGGCGACGCGGTCGCCCGCCTCTACGAGCCCCTGGGCGGGGAGATCCTGCGCACCGACGTCGCCAGCGCCGAGATGATCAAGCTCGCCTCCAACGCCTTCCTCGCGACCAAGATCTCCTTCATCAACGAGATCGCCAACGTCTGCGAGGAGGTCGGCGCCGACGTCGGCGAGGTCGCCCGCGGCATGGGCCTGGACGAGCGCATCGGGTCCTCCTTCCTACGGGCCGGCATCGGCTACGGCGGCTCCTGCTTCCCCAAGGACGTCAGCGCCCTGAAGATGCTCGCCGGCAACACCGGCTACCACTTCCAGCTGCTGACCGCGGTGATCGAGGTGAACGAGCTGCAGAAGCGGCGCGTGGTCGCGAAGCTGCAGCGGCATCTCGGCTCGCTGATCGACAAGCGGGTGGCCTTGCTCGGACTCGCCTTCAAGCCGGACACCGACGACATGCGCGAGGCCTCGAGCCTGGTGCTGGCGGCGCGCCTGCAGGGCGAGGGAGCCGAGGTCGTCGCCTACGACCCGGTGGCGAGCGAGCGTGCCGGGGAGCTCCTGAGCTCGGTCGAGCTCGCCGGCTCGGCAGTCGAAGCCTTGGCGGGCGCTGACGCCGCGGTCCTGGTCACCGAGTGGGGCGAGTTCGCCGAGCTCGATTGGGGCGAGGTAGCCAGCAGCATGAGCCGGGCGCTGCTCGTCGACGGCCGCAACTTCCTCGACCCCGAGAAGCTGCGCGCTGCCGGATTCGAGTACGAGGGCATCGGCAAGAAGCAGGAAATCGGCGCCCCGTCCTAAACGCTTAGGGCGATGCAAGCGATCGTCCTAGTCGGGGGTGAGGGAACGCGGCTGCGGCCGCTGACCAACGACGTGCCGAAGCCGGCGCTGACCCTGGTCGACCGCCCCTTCCTCGCGTACATGGTCGAGTGGCTGGCGGCCCACGGCGTCACCGAGGCGGTCCTCGCCTGCGGCTTCCTGCCCGACGTGCTGCGCGAGGCGCTGGGGGAGGAGGCGCACTCCGGCGTGCGCCTCACCTACGTCACCGAGCCCGACCGCCGCGGCACCGCCGGCGCGATCCGCTTTGCCGCCGACGCGCTCGGCGGGCGGCTCGACGACCGTTTCTTGGCCCTCAACGGCGACGTCCTCACCGACCTCGATCTGAGCGCGCTGATCCGCGCCCACGAGGAGCGCGGCGGCTCGGCGACGATCGCCCTCTACCCGGTCGAGGACTCGGCCGCCTACGGCTTGGTCAGCGTCGCGAAGGACGGCGACGTGACCGCTTTCGTCGAGAAGACCGGCGAGCAGGTCCCGGGCGAGATCAACGCCGGCGCCTACCTGCTCGAGCGCTCGGTGCTCGACCTGATCCCGCCCGACCGCGAGGTCTCGATCGAGCGCGAGGTTTTCCCGCGGCTGATCGGAGAGGGCCTGGGAGCGCTGCGCCTCGACGGCTACTGGATGGACATCGGGACCCCGGAGCGCTACCTGCAGGCGAGCTGGGACATCCTCGAGGGGAGGGTGAAGACGCAGGTGCGGCCGACCGCCCCCGGCCTCTTCGTCGGGCCGGGCGCCGAGGTCGACGAGGGCGCCTCGGTCGGGCCGCGCGCGGTTCTCTCGCCAGGCTGCCGGGTGGCCGCCGGCGCCAGGGTGAGCGGGTCGGTCCTGCTCGAAGGTTGCGCGCTCGGCCCGGGGGCCACGGTGACCGATTCGATCCTCGGGAACGGCGTCGCCGTCGCGGCGGAAGCGGAGCTGGCCGGCGCGATCGTGGGCAGTAATGAAAGGGTGCCAAGCGAACCCGAATGATCGACGACGTACTCGGCATCCCAGATCAGCTCCGCGACGCCCTCTGGCGCATCGAGTCGGCGCGCCTTGAGCCGGCCGACGCGGCCGGCGTGATGGTCTGCGGGATGGGGGGCTCGGCGATCGGCAGCGACCTCGCGGCCGCCGCGCTCGGCGACCGCCTCACCCGGCCGCTGATCGCGATTCGCGGTTACGAGCTGCCGAGCTGGGTGACGCCGGAGTGGACCGTGCTCTGCTCCAGCTATTCGGGCAACACCGAGGAGACCCTCGCCTGCTTCGCCGCGGCGGAGGCGCTCGGCGCCCGCCGCATCGTCGCCAGCACCGGCGGCGAGCTGGCCGAGGGAGCCCGCGCGGCGGGCCTGCCGGTGGTCGGCCTGCCGGGCATCTTCCAGCCCCGCGCCGCGGTCGCCTATATGTTCGCCGTCGCCGCCGAGGTGGCGGCGCTGGCCGGGGCCGCGCCGCGAATCCACATCGAGATCGACGCCGCCGCGGCGTTTCTCGCGGCTGAGTCCGAGGCGCTGCAGGCTCACGCCGCCGAGGTCGCCGCGCAGCTCGACGGCAGCTTCCCGGTCTTCTACGGCGCCGACCTGACGGCGCCGGTTGCGCGGCGCTGGAAGACCCAGGTCAACGAGAACGCCAAGATCCCCGCCTTCTTCTCCGAGCTGCCCGAGGCCGACCACAACGAGCTCTGCGGCTGGGCGGCCGCCGACGGACGCTTCGCCGCCGCCTTCTTCGAAGACCGCGACCAACACCCGCGCGAGCGTCGCCGCATCGAGCTGACCGCCGCCGCGGTCGCCGCCGAGGGGGCTCCCGCGATCCGGCTCGAGACCGCCGGCGAGACGCGGGTCGCGCGCCTGCTCTGGGGAGTGATGCTGGGAGACCTCGTCTCCCTGGAGCTGGCCAAGGCCCGTGGGGTCGACCCCCTGCCGGTCGAGGCGATCGAGCGCTTCAAGGGGGAGATGGGGCGGCCGTGAGGGCGATGGTCCTCGCCGCCGGGCTCGGCACCCGCCTGCGGCCGATCACCTACGAGATGCCGAAGCCGATGGTCCCGGTGCTGAACCGGCCGGTGATGGAGCACATCCTCCGCCTTCTCGCCCGGCACGGGCACACGGAGACGATCGCCAACCTGCACTGGTTCCCCGAGGTGATCCAGGACTACTTCGGCGACGGCTCGAAGTTCGGCGTCGAGCTCAGCTACAGCTTCGAGGAGCAGCTGCTCGGGACCTCGGGCGGCGTGCGCAACGCCGCCGAGTTCCTCGGCGCGGACTTCCTGATCATCTCCGGCGACGCTCTCACCGACATCGACCTGACCGCGATGCGGGAGTTCCACGAATCGCACGACGGGATCGCCACCCTGGCGACCAAGCGGGTCGAGGACACCAGCCAGTTCGGCGTGGCGATCACCGGCTCGGACGGCCGCATCCAGGGCTTCCAGGAGAAGCCTGACCCCGCCGAGGCGCTCTCCGATCTCGCCAACTGCGGGATCTACATGTTCCGCTCCGAGATCTTCGACTTCTTCCCCGAGCCCGGCTCCAGCAAAGCGGCTGGCCCGGGCGACCCGCCCGGATTCGCCGACTGGGCGATGGACGTATTTCCCCGCTTGCTCGAGGGCGACGTGCCGTTCTACTCGCACGAGATCGACGCCTACTGGAACGACATCGGCAACCTCGAGGAGCTGCGCGAGAGCACCCTCGACGCGCTCCGCGGCGCGGTCGAGGTCGAGCGCCAGGGGGAGGTCGTCGACGGCTACCGCAGCGGCGAGCCCGGCGGCGACGAGGCGCCGCTGCTCGGACCCGTGCTGCTCGCCGAGGGCTGCGAGATCGGCGACGACGTCCGCATCGACGGGCCGTCGGCGATCGGCGAGGGAGCTCGCATCGGGGCCGGGAGCCGTCTGCGCGAAGTCATCGCCCTGCCGGGCGCCGAGGTCCCCCCGGGCTCGGTACTGATCGGCGCGATCGCCGGCCACCGTTCCTGACGCCAGGTTCCAAAGAGTTGACTAGCTGCCCCGCTTATAGAGGGTAAAACTCGTCAGCGCTGGTTCCAGCCGGGGATGACCGGCTTTCTCCCCAGACAATTTGCTTTGTGCGCACCACGCGTGCGCCCACGATCCCGAGCATTCGGGGCATGGAGCTCGTGCGAGCAGCCGGGATTGCGATCGTGCCGCCGTTGTGCGCGGCTTGTGGACGCTCGTGCCGGCCCGAGGCGGTCGTCTGCACTCGTTGTGCGCGACGGCTGGGAAGGGCGGAGCCGCTGTTGGGGAAGGGTCCGCCGGGGCTCGACCGGGCCTGGTCCTCGGCTCCCTACGAGGACGTCGCTCGCGACCTCGTCGCGGCGCTGAAGTTCCGCCGCCTGCTCCCGGTCGCCGACCTGATGGCCGACCGGATTCAGTGGCTGGCGCCGGCGCACATGCTCAGCGGGGCGATCGTGCCGGTGCCGGCGGCGCAGGCGCGGCTGCGGCGACGCGGGTTCGACCCGGCGGGCGAGCTGGCGGCGGCGTTGGCCGAACGGCTCGGTTCTCCGCTCGACGTGTGCCTGCGGCGGCGAGGCGGTCGTCGGCAGGTCGGACGGCGGCGTTCGGAACGGCTCGGTCAGCCGCCGCGGATCGAGCCGACTGGAAGGGCGCCGCGCAGTGTCCTGCTCGTCGACGACGTGCTCACGACCGGGGCGACGCTGACTGCCTGCGCGCAGGCTCTGCGGGCGACCGGGGCCGCCCGCGTTGTCGCCGTCACGTTCGCGCGGCGACTGTGAGCCTAGCTCTGTTAAGGATGCAGCTCCGCCGGCCGTCCGCGCATCTGGTCGACCAGGCGCCGCGTGCGGCTGCGCTTGCGACGCAGCTCGCGGTGTTTCTTTACCTGGCGGCGAACGTCCTCCGCCAGTTCGTGCACGGAATGGGTCATCTCGGGCGAAGCCTCGCGTGCTCGCAGGGTCCTTCCCTTGAGGTAGAAGGTCGCCTCTGCCACCTGGCTGTCGGAGATGCGCGGGTTGCGCTCCTCCGAGAGCACCACCTCCAACGTCGCGAGCGGGGAGACCTGTTTGCCGAGGCGCTGGAATCTTTTCCGCACCATCTCACGCAGGTCATCCGTCATCTCGACGTTCCGGCCCCGAATCTCAATCCGCATGAGCGCCTCCTTGTGGTTTCGCGAACCGACCATACGCCTCATACCCAGTGCGCGCAAGGGCCATGCGAGCGGCCTCGCACAGCGCGCACCGCTACCCTTGAGCAATGCCCGCGATGGACCTCGTAACCAAGGCGCTGCGGACTGGGGAGGGGCGCAAGTTCAAGGCCTACCAGAAGCGTGCCGAGGCGATAAACCGGCTTGAGCCCGAGATGGAAGCCCTCTCCGACTCGGAAATGCGCGAGGAGGCCGACTCCCTGCGCGAGCACGCCCGCAACGGCGCTTCTCTTGACAGCCTGCTCCCGGAAGCCTTCGCCCTGACTCGCGAGGCCGCTCGCCGCTCGATCGGCCAGCGCCACTACGACGTGCAGCTGATCGGCGGCATGGTCCTGCACGACGGCGCGATCGCCGAGATGAAGACCGGCGAGGGCAAGACCCTGACCGCGACGCTGCCCGTCTTCCTCAACACCCTGGCCGGCGACAGCGTCCACGTCGTGACCGTCAACGACTACCTCGCTCGCCGCGACTCGGAATGGATGAAGCCCGTCTTCGACGCGCTCGGAGTCAGCGTCTCCGCGGTCCAGGATTCCGACGACCACGAGGCCAGGCAGCGCAAATACGCGCTGGACGTGACCTACGGGACCAACTCGGAGTTCGGTTTCGACTACCTGCGCGACAACATGTCCGCTTCGCTCGAGCACTGCGTCCAGCGCGACCACAAGTTCGCGATCGTGGACGAGGTCGACAACATCCTGATCGACGAGGCGCGCACCCCGTTGATCATCTCCGGCCAGCCGGAACAGGCAACCCAGACCTACTACACCTTCGCCCGCCTCGTCAAACAGCTGACCGGCGTCCCGGCCAAACAAAAACTCAAATCGCTGGGCGAGTCCAAGGACACCTCGAACGTCGACTACGACTACGAGTACGACGAGAAGCACAAGACGGTCGCCCCGACCGAGCGCGGAGTGAGGAAGGCCGAGGAGTTCGTCGGCGTCGACAACCTCTACGTCAGCGAGCACGGCAACCTCGTCAACCACCTGAGTCAGGCGCTGAAGGCCGAGGCCCTCTACAAGAAGGACAAGGACTACGCGGTGATCGACGGCGAGGTGATGATCATCGACGAGTTCACCGGCCGCATCCTCGAGGGCCGGCGCTGGTCGGAGGGCCTGCACCAGGCAGTCGAGGCGAAGGAGGGGGTGGCAATCCGCGAGGAGAACCAGACCCTGGCGACGATCACCCTGCAGAACTACTTCCGCCTCTACGACAAGCTCGCCGGGATGACCGGCACCGCGCTGACCGAGGCGACCGAGTTCATGAAGATCTACAAAATGCCGGTGGTCGAGGTCCCGACCAACCAGCCGATGGTTCGGGCCGACCACAACGACCAGATCTTCAAAACCAAAGACGGCAAGTGGAAAGCGGTGCTCGACGAGATCTTGACCCGCCACGAGCAAGGCCAGCCGATCCTGGTCGGGACGGTCTCCGTCGAGGTCTCCGAGATGATCTCCGGAGCCCTGAAGCGCGAGGGGGTCGAGCACGCGGTGCTCAACGCAAAGCCCGAGCACGCCGAACGAGAGGGCGAGCTGATCGCGCAGGCGGGTCGCAAGGGCGCCGTGATGATCGCCACCAACATGGCCGGCCGCGGCGTCGACATCAAGCTTGGCGGCGACCCCGAGCACCTGGCGATCCACGATCTGAAGAAGCAGGGCATCACCCCGGACAGCGAGGGCTACGAGGAGGCGCTGGCCGAGAGGACGGCGGAGCTGGAGCCGCAATGCAAGGCCGAGGCCGAGGAGGTTCGCGAGCTCGGGGGCCTGTTCATCTGCGGCACCGAGCGGCACGAGTCGCGTCGGATCGACAACCAGCTGCGGGGCCGCTCCGGCCGTCAGGGCGACCCCGGGGCGTCGCGCTTCTACCTCTCCGCCGAAGACGACGTGATCCGCCTCTTCGCCGGCGATCGCATCTACAAAATCCTCGATCGGCTCGGCCCGGTCGAGGAGGACGGCACCGAAGTGCCCCTGGAAGCGAAGATGCTGACGAAAACCGTCGAGGGCGCCCAGAAGAAGGTCGAGGAACAAAACTTCCTGATCCGCAAAAGGGTGCTCGAGTACGACGACGTGATGAACGAGCAGCGGCGCATCATCTATCGCTACCGCCGCGAGATCCTCGAAGGGCGCGACATGTCGGAGACCGCCCGCGACGAAGTCGAGGGCGTGGTCGACCGCCTGGTCGACGAGTACACCTCGGCCGACCTGCTCGAGGAATGGGACCTGGCCGAGCTGGAGACGCAGCTGCGCCAGATCTGGCCGCTCAGCATCGAGGTCGGGAGCATGGCGCCGGAGACGATCGATCGCGAGAAGCTCAAAGACGAGCTAGACGACGACGCGATGAACGCCTACGACGAGCGCGAACAGCAGCTCGGCGAGGAGCTGATGCGCTACCTGGAGCGCTCCATCCTGCTGCAGGTGATCGACAACCGCTGGCGCGAACACCTCTTCGACATGGATTACCTGCGCGAAGGAATCCACCTGCGCGGCTTCGCCCAGATCGATCCCCTCGTCGCCTACAAAAACGAGGGCTACTCGATGTTCGAAGAGCTGATGCACTCGATCTGGGAGGAGTTCAGCCGGCTCGTCTTCCGGGCCGAAGTCGAAGTCGACCCCTCCCGGGCCAACGGGGCGCCGACGGCCAACGAGCCGACCGCGCTCGACTACTCGGGCGGCACCCTCGAGGGGCAGCCTTCGGCGCTGGAAGCGGTTGCTGCCGGGGGCGGCGCAGGAGGCGTCGCCGATGCTGCCGCCTCACAGGCGATCGGCGGCAACGGCGATGGCGAGGTGGTCGAGACCGTGGTCAAAGACGAGCACGACAAAGTCGGCCGCAACGATCCGTGCTGGTGCGGCAGCGGGAAGAAGTACAAGAAGTGTCATGGGGCGTGAGGGGCATCCCGGCAGGGGTTCCACTTAACTTTTTCGACATCGCTGCCCGCTAACGCCCGAACCGCGGCCGCGAAAAAGTACAAGACGTTCCACCCCTACCGGGATGCCCGTCCACGACCCTGTCAGAGAGTTCATCCGGGCCTTCAACGAGCGGGATCTGGATGCTTTCGTGGAGGTTCTTGACCCCGAAGTGGAGATTCATGCGAGTCGGGGGTTGCGCAAGGGGCGGGAGGCGGCGCGGGTCTGGGCGACGCGGGCTCCGGGCGGGGTCCAGCAGGAGATCGAGCTGGAGCAGCTCTACGAGGATGGGACCGAGGGGGGCGGCGGCCGCGCCGTCGCCCTGGTCGTGCGTCGCTGGCACTGGGACGAGAGCGGTGAGCCGGCCGGCGAGGAACCGATGGCCTGGTGCTTCGAGCTGCGCGAGCGGCGGGTGCGTTCCTGGCGCCCCTGCGAGGACCGCGCGCAGGCGTTGCGCGACTTCGGCTTCGCGCCGGGGTAGTCTTCGGCCATGGCCGACGCCGCCCCGACCGAAGCGATCGCCCCGCGCCTGGCCGCCGTCCGCGAGCAGCTGTCCCTGCTCTCGGACTACCTTTGACCCGGTTGGCCTAGAGAGCGAAGCCGCGCGGCTCGAGGAGGAGATGGGTCGCCCTGGCTTCTGGGACGACCAGGAGGCGGCCGCCCGCACTTCGGCCGCGCACGCCCGTGCCCAGAAACGACTGAAGACCTTCCGCGGCCTCGAGTCCGAGGTCGGTGACCTCGAGGAGCTGGCCGAGCTGGCCGCCGAGGACGAGGAGATGGCCTCGGAGCTGGCGACCCAGCTCGCGGCGGCGGAGCGGCGCCTGGCCGAGCTCGAGGAGGCGCGCCTGTTCAGCGGCGAGTACGACGCGGGCGACGGGGTGGTCAGCGTCCACGCCGGCGCCGGCGGGACCGACTCCCAGGACTGGGCGGAGATCCTCCTGCGCATGTACCTGCGCTGGGCCGAGCGGCGCGGCTTCGAGATCGAGATGGTCGAGGCCTCGCCAGGGGAGGAGGCCGGGCTGAAGTCGGCCACCTTCATCGCCCGGGGGGAGAACGCCTACGGCCTCTTCGCCGCCGAGCGCGGGGTGCACCGCCTCGTCCGCATCTCTCCCTTCGACTCTTCCTCGCGCCGCCACACCAGCTTCGCCCAGGTCGAAGTGGGGCCCGTGGTCGAAGACGGCGTCGAGGTCGAGATCGACGACGCCGATTTGCGCGTGGACACCTACCGGGCCTCGGGCGCCGGAGGCCAGCACGTCAACAAGACCGACTCCGCTGTCCGGATCACCCACCTTCCCACCGGCGTCGTCGTCCAGTGTCAGAACGAGCGCTCGCAGACCCAGAACAAGGCGGTGGCGATGCAGCTCCTCCGCTCGAGGCTGATCGAGCTGGAGGAGCGCAAACGCTCCGAAGAGATGGCGAAGCAGCGTGGCGAAGTCAAAGACGTCGCCTGGGGCTCGCAGATCCGCAGCTACGTGATGCACCCCTACACGATGGTCAAGGACCACCGCACCGAGCACGAGGTCGGCGACGTGCAGCGCGTGCTCGACGGCGACCTCGACGACTTCGTCCGCGACTACCTGAACAAGACCGCGGCCGCCTCCGCCGGCTAGATGGAGCCGCTGCGCTACCTCGAGCGTTCCGCCGACGGCGATCCCGAAGGGATGCTGGTCCTCCACCACGGACGCGGCACCGAGGAGCGGGACCTGCTCGGCCTCGCCGACGCCCTCGACTCCGACCGCCGCCTGCAAGTGGTTACGCCGCGTGCGCCGCTGCAGCTTCCGGGCTCCCCGGGCTACCACTGGTACCTGGTGCGGCGCGTCGGCTATCCCGACCACGACACCTTCCACGCGGCCCGCGCCGCGCTCGCCGCCCTGCACGACCGTCTCTGGGAGCAGACCGGCGTCGGGCCGGCGCGCACCGTGCTAGG
>Ga0196962_10000464_pt1 | contig 16843 bp, 13 predicted proteins | sample S3v_20metaG_FD_183186 | JGI IMG/M metagenome (GOLD analysis project Ga0196962, IMG submission 183186) | Soil microbial communities from Anza Borrego desert, Southern California, United States - S3+v_20 | ecosystem: Environmental > Terrestrial > Soil > Desert | place: USA: California | collected... | reverse complement strand
GACGCGGCGCGGCCCCGAAGGCTGGCCGGGCAGCATCGCCCCGCACTCGTCGCAGTATTGCGCGCCTTCGAGATTCTCCGTGTGGCACCTGTCGCAGGTGATCATGTCCGAGTCCTTAAGCTCTACAGTTGGCTTGGCGGTGCGGGCCGAAGCGCCCCGGAAGTGCCCCAGAAGTCCTCGCCGCTCGTCTGTTTCTGGCCGCCGCAGCGGTCGCGGCGGACGGGTATTGTAGCGCGAAACCGGAGGGCGCGCCAACAGCCTGAAAAACGGCGATGCGCGGCGGCCGGGCCCCGGCGCGGACGGCGGAGCAAAGCGTCAGCCTGCTCATGCATCAAACCATTTCGCGGCGGAAAGGCGTGGGCGGCCGAAGGCTTTTTCCCGACACTTTTCACCCATCACACATCACCGTTTTTGAAACTGTTCCAGTAATTTGCACGTAGAAGAGGTGCCGGCGCGGGACGCTAGCTGGGCAGCACTCGATTTTGTTTTCGCGCCGGGCCGTGCGAACCTGACCGGTTGCCGCCCGACCCGCTTGAACCCTCGGATTCAGTAAAGGAAGTAAGAACCCCAATGGCAGTGAGCCGAAAGAAGAAGATCGTGGTCGCGGTGGCGGCCGTCGCCGTCCTCGCCATGATCGTCGTCATCAGCATCTTCGCGCGCGGCAAGGACGAGCCGGAGGTGACGACGGTCAAGGTGGACGTGCGGCCGGAACTGAAGTCCACGGTGACGGCGTCGGGCGAGGTCAGGCCCATCCGCTTCGTCAACCTGACGAGCGAGGTGCAGGGCCGCATCGTCGAGATCAGCGTCAACCCCGGCGACGCCGTGACGACCGGCCAGCCGCTCGTGCGCGTTGACCCGACGCAGCTCGAATCTTCGGCCGCCGCGGCCGCCGCCAGCGTGCAGGCCGCCGTCAGCGACGTGCAGAACGCGCGCACCGCAGTCCTTTCGGCCGAGAACAACGTCGCGCAGCAGCAGCAGTCGCTGGCCGCCGCCGAGGTCGCCCTCCAGCAGTCGCGTCAGGCGGTCGTCACCGCGCAGACGGCCGTCGACCGCGAGCGCGTCAACCTCAACACCGCGCAGCGCGAGCTCAAGCGCACGACCGACCTCATCGAGTCCAACGTCGCCTCGCGCGCCGAGTACGACGCGGCCCGCGACCGCTACGATCAGGCGCAGGTGGCGCTGCGCACGGCGACGGCGCAGTTGCAGTCGGCGCAGATCGCCGTCGAGGAGTCGAAGGCGAGGGTCAATCAGGCGCGCGTCGGCGTGCAGGAGGCGCAGATCGGCGTGCGCCGCGCGCGCGAGAGCGTGCAGACGAGCGAGGCCCGCGCCAACCAGCAGCAGGCCATCCTGCGCGGCGAGTCGAGCCAGCGCTTCAAGTCGACGACCACCTCGCCGCTGACGGGCGTCGTCGTCGACATCCCGGCGCGCGTCGGCCAGTTCGCCGTCGCGGGCCTCTCGACCACGTCGCTGATGACCATCGCCGACATGACGACCATCAACGTCGAGGTCAACGTCGACGAGACCGAGATTTCGCAGATCGAGGTCGGCCAGCCGGCGAAGATCAAGGTGGACGCGATGGGCGAGCGCGAGCTCGAAGGCGCCGTGGTGCAGAAGAACCCGCTCGCCGTCTCGCGCTCGGACACCACGGGCGGCGGCATCACCAACCGCGTCAACGTGCAGGAGGCCAAAGAGTTCAAGGTCATCGTCGAGATCAGGAACCTGACCGACGAGGTGCGCAACGCCCTGCGGCCCGGCATGACGGCCACGGCCAACGTCACGACGAAGGTCAAGCCGAACGTCATCGCCGTCCCCTTGCAGGCCATCGTCGAGAAGTCGCCCAGCCCGACGCCGACGCCGGCCGCCGGCCAGCAGCCCGCGCCCCCGCCGGCCGCGCCCGCCGAGAAGAAGGACGTGAAGGGCGTCTACGTGCTCGACAACAACAAGGTCAAGTTCGTCGCCGTCGAGACCGGCATCACGGGCGAGTCGGACATCGAGATCGTCAGCGGCCTCCAGCCGCAGATGGAAGTCATCACGGGGCCGAGCCGCGTGATGCGGACGCTGAAAGAGGGCGACACGGTGAAGCGGCAGACGCGCCGGCCCGGCGCGCCCGAGGGCAAAGAGGGCGAAGGTAAATAAGCGATGAGTGACGCCACCCTGACCGCCCCCGAAACGGTCGAGCCCACGGCGCTCGAACACGGCGACCTGCTCGCGCACGACGCCGTCCCGGCCGCGCTCATCTCGATGCGCGACATCTGGCGCACGTACCAGATGGGGTCGGAGGAGCTGCACGCGCTGCGCGGCGTCTCGTTCGACGTGCAGCGCGGCGAGTACCTCGCCATCATCGGCCCCTCGGGGTCGGGCAAGTCCACGCTGATGAACCTCATCGGCTGCCTCGACACGCCGTCGAAGGGGCGCTACTGGATCAACGGCAAGCTCGTCTCCGAGATGGAGGACGACGAGCTGGCGCGCATCCGCAACAAGGAGATCGGCTTCGTCTTCCAGACCTTCAACCTGCTGGCGCGCGCCACGGCCCTGCACAACGTGGAGCTGCCGCTCATCTACGCCGGCATCCCCGCCGCGGCGCGCCACGACAAGGCCGTGCGGGCCCTGACCTCGGTCGAGCTGGCCGACCGCATGACGCACCGGCCGAACGAGCTTTCGGGCGGCCAGCGCCAGCGCGTCGCCATCGCCCGCGCGCTCGTCAACCACCCCTCGATCCTGCTGGCCGACGAGCCGACGGGGGCGCTCGACACCAAGACGAGCTACGAGATCATGAACCTCTTCGAGCGCCTGCACGCCGAGGGCAACACGATCATCGTCGTCACGCACGAGCACGACATCGCCGAGCGCGCGCACCGCGTCATCTCCATCCGCGACGGGCAGATCGCTTCGGACGAGAAGATCAAGTAAAGGGCGGGGGGTGTCGGGCGCCGGGCGGAGGGGAGAAGCGACTTGCCTCTCCCCTCCGCCCGGCGCCCGACACCCCCCGCCCTTTCTTGCTTTTTCCGCGCCGCCCCCATAAGCTTCAGACTTCCCCCGCACAACGAATCCGAGGCCGGGCGCAACCAATTTCGGTTGCGCTCGTCGCCGGCCGCCGCAACTTAAACGCGGCCGCCGCGTAGTTACATCGGCATGAAATTCATCGAGACATTGAAGCTGGCGCTCTCGGCCGTGTGGGCGCACAAGCTGCGCTCGGCGCTGACGCTGTTGGGGATGGTCATCGGCGTCGCGGCCGTCGTCATCGTCGTCTCGCTCATTCAGGGCTTCAACGCCTACATCGACGAGAAGATCGCCGGCATCGGCGCGAAGTCTTACACCATCCAGCGCTTCAGCATGGAGGACTGGCAGGACACCGACTCCATCGCCGAGGCCCAGCGCCGCAACAAGGAGCTGACGCCGGAGGACTTCGAGTACCTCAGGCCGCGGCTCACGCTGACGGACAAGTTCGGCGCGGGCGCGCGCCCGTCGCGCTCGCAGGTCAAGCGCGGGTCGGAAATCCTCGACGAGGTTCCGCTCGACGGCAAGATGCCTGTCCTCGGCGAGATCGAGCGCGTGGACGTTGCCGACGGGCGCTACTTCACCGACTCCGAGGACGAGACGGCCGCCCGCGTCGCCTTCATCGGGGCCGACGTGGCGCAGAAACTCTTCCCGGCCTCGTCGCCCGTCGGCGGCGAGATCGTCGTCAACGGCCTGCCCTACCGCGTCGTCGGCGTGGCCGTCGCGAAGGGCACGGTCTTCGGCATGCCGCAGGACAACTTCGTCACCGTCCCGCTCAACACCTACCGGCGCAACTTCGGCGCGCTCATCAACTGGCGCTCGTTCTACATGGTCGGGACGGCCAAAGACGACCTGCTCTTCGACGACGCGGTCGAGGAGGCGCGGATGTGGCTGCGGCTGCGGCGCGGGCTGCAAAAGGGCGAGAAGGACAACTTCGGCATCCTGACGCCGGACGCCATCACGGGCCTGCGCGACCGCCTCTTCGGCACCATCTTCGTCGTCGCCATCGCCGTGCCGGCCATCGCGCTCGTCATCGGGGCCATCGTCGTGATGAACATCATGCTGGTGTCGGTGACGGAGCGGACGAAGGAGATCGGCATCCGCAAGGCGCTGGGCGCGCGCCGGGCCGACATCCTCAAGCAGTTCCTCGTCGAGGCCGCCACGCTGACGTTCATCGGCGGGGCCGTCGGCATCCTGATCGCGTGGCTCTTGGGCCGCATCGTCTCGGCCTACGTTATGCAGACGTACCTGTCGCTGGCGGCCATCGCGCTCGCCCTGCTCTTCTCGGGCGGGGCCGGCATCCTCGCCGGCATCTTCCCGGCGTGGAAGGCCGCGCGCCTCGACCCGATCGAGGCGCTGAGGGCGGACTGAAAAAGGGAGTAGTCAGTAGTCGGTAGCCAGTAGTGCCCCGCGTTATTGCTGCCGACGCCGACGCCCGAACGCTTCGCCGCCGAAGCTCTGACTACTGACTACTGATTACTGTCTACTGACTACTGTTTTTATGAAGCTTTTCCGCAGCGACATTTACGAGAACTTGGTGATGGCCATGCAGACGCTGCGCGGCAACAAGCTGCGCTCGTTCCTGACCGTCATCGGCGTGATGATCGGCGTCATCACGGTGATGCTCATCGCCTCGATCATCAGCGGCATCGACGAGCAGGTGAAGAAGGAGATCGAGTCGTTCGGCACGCGCTCGATCTTCGTCTCGAAGTACCAGCCGGGCATCCAGATCGGGCGGCGCTCGCGCGAGGAGCGGATGCGCAAGGAGCTGACCTACGACGACGCCATCGCCATCGGCCAGCTCCCCGCGGTCGAAGTCTCCGTCCCCTTCCTCGACATCACCAACAACTTCTTCGGCCAGAAGATCAAGGTCGCCACGAAGGGCAAGACCTCGGAGGCCGTCCGCCTCGAAGGCACGCTGCCCGACTACATGCGGGCCGGCACGGAAGTGCTGCGGGAGGGGCGCTTCTTCTCGCAGTTCGAGAACGACTCGAACCAGCGGGTGGCGGTCGTGCGCGGTCAGGTGGCCGAGGACTTCTTCCCCGGCCTCGACCCCATCGGGCAGACCATCGACATCGGCGGGCAGGAGTTCCGCGTCATCGGCATCATCGAGAAGCGCGAGCAGCTCTTCGGCGGGTCGGGCAGCAACGACATCAACAACGGCATCTTCGTCCCCTTCAACGTCGCGCGCAAGCTGAAGCCGAACGCCGACGACATCTTAGTCCTCGCCGTCGCCCGGCCCGGCCAGATCGACGAGGCGAAGGATCAGATCACCGACCTGCTGCGCGTGCGCCGGCAGGTCGGCTACGGCGAGCCGAACAACTTCGGCATGGCCACGGCCGACTCCATCATCGACCAGTTCCGCTCGATCACGGGCGGCGTCGCCATCGCGATGGTCGCCATCTCGTCGGTCGGGCTGATGGTCGGCGGCATCGGCGTGATGAACATCATGCTCGTGTCGGTGACGGAGCGGACGCGCGAGATCGGGGTGCGCAAGGCCCTCGGCGCGCGCCGCAAGGACATCCTCTGGCAGTTCCTCATCGAGGCCATGACGCTGACGGGCGCGGGCGGCCTCATCGGGCTCGGCATCGGCTGGCTGCTCACGCTCGTCGTCAAGCTGCTCCTGCCCTCCTACGTCCCCCTCTGGGCGCCCGTCTTGGGCTTCGTCGCCTCGGTCGGCATCGGCCTCATCTTCGGCCTCTGGCCCGCGTGGAAGGCCGCGCGCCTCGACCCCATCGAAGCGCTCCGGTACGAATAAAGGGGTTCGGGTTTCGAGCTTCCGGTTAAGAACGTAACCGCGGGCGGCGGCGAGCCGGTTGAGTGTTGGCTTAACTCAACCGGCTCGCCGCCGCCCGCGGCTACGTTTCCGCCTTTAACTCGGGACTCGGGGCCCGGAACCTCTTTTACCCGCCGAAGATGACGGCGCGGCCGACGGCGAAGAGCATGCCGAGGAACCAGAGCGCGATGACGATGGCCCACGCCGACCCAGACGAGAGCTTGCCGACCTTCCGCAGCCCGAGCGCGGCGAGGAACATGCCGTAGAAGGTGAAGAGGTCGACCCAGCTCAGCGCCGCCCGCAGCGCGGGCGACGTGCCCTCGCCCAAGAGCGCGCCGATGTTGGTCACGACGAGGCCCGCGCCGGGCCGGCTGAAGTCGAGGTCGTCGGCCGACTTCAGGAAGAGCAGGACGACGGCGAGCAGCGACCCGAGCACGGCCGGCGGGAAGCTCGAATAAGTCCAGACCGAGAGCGCCTGCTTGTAGCTGAGGCGGCCGCCCATCAGCGACGCGCCCAGAAGGTAGAGCGCGGAGCCGGCGGCGATGATGATGGCCGTGCCGAAGACGGGCGCGCCGTAGGCGATAGCCTTGCCGACGGAGCCGGTCTGCATCGCCACGGCCTGCTCCTTCTGCTCGGGCGTCATCTGCTCGGTGCGCGGGTTGGTCTCCATGGCCCGGCGCACCACCTCCTCGTAGTTGACCTTCTGGAGGACGAGCACCGTCACGGCGAGCGCCAGCGCGACGAGGGTGAGGCCGGCGACGAGGAAGCGCGGGCGGGCGCGCAGCGCCTCGAAGGCGGCGGCCGGCTCGAAGAAGATGGCCGTCAGCGTCTCGGGCGTGGACATCACGGGGCCGGCGTCAGGGGTCGTTTGGCTCATAGTTTTTTTCGTCCGTCGGGTAAGCTGCTGCGGAGCGGCCGCGGCCGGGGTCTCGGGCGGCGCGGCACACCCGCTTCATACGGGCACGGCGCGCGCTTTGTTTCAAGGCGGGGCGGTTAAAGGCGTGAACCGAGAAAGCGGTCGTCAGCCCTTTGTTTTTACTGAGAGCTGACAACTGATGACTGATGACTTCTCTTCACGCCGACGTGGGCGCGTCGAACCAGCCGGGGACGCGGATGCAGGCGACGGTGTGGCCGGGCGCGACCTCGCGCAAGTCCGGGTCGATCTGCGCGCACTCGGCGACGGCCTCGGGGCAGCGGGTGTGGAAGCGGCAGCCCGAGGGCGGGTTGATCGGCGTCGGCACGTCGCCCTTGAGCACGATGCGGTCGCGCTTGCGCGTCGGGTCGGGGACGGGGATGGCCGAGAGCAGCGCGCGCGTGTAAGGGTGCAGCGGGTTCGCGTAAAGCTCTTGGGCCGAGGCCACCTCGACGATGCGGCCGAGGTACATCACGGCCACGCGGTTCGAGATGTGCTCGACGACGGCCAGCCCGTGCGAGATGAAGAGGTAGGTGAGGTCGAACTCGGCCTGCAAGTCTTCGAGCAGGTTGATGACCTGCGCCTGCACCGAGACGTCGAGGGCCGAGACCGGCTCGTCGGCCACGACGAGTTTCGGGTTCAGGGCCAGCGCGCGGGCGATGCCGATGCGCTGGCGCTGGCCGCCGGAGAACTCGTGCGGGTAGCGGTTCATGTAGTCGGGGTCGAGGCCGACTTTGCGGAGCAGGTCGGCGACGCGCTCGCGCCGCTCGCCCTTGTCGCCTATCCGGTGGACGACGAGCGGCTCGGAGACGATGTCGCGCACGCGCAGCCGCGGGTTCAGGGAGGCGTAAGGGTCTTGGAAGATGATCTGCATCTCGCGGCGCAGGCGGCGCAAATCGTCGCCGGCCAGCGCGCGCACGTCGCGCCCCTCGAACGTGACCTCGCCCCGCGTCGGCTCGATCAGCCGCAGCAGGCAGCGCCCGACCGTCGACTTGCCGCAGCCCGACTCGCCGACCAGCCCCAGCGTCTCGCCGCGGAAAATCTCGAACGTCACGCCGTCCACGGCGCGCACCACGTCGTCGCTCTCCTGCACGGGGAAGTGCTTGACCAGCCCGCGCACGCGCACCAACTCCTCCGCGCCGTCGCGCGACTCCTCCGCGCGCGCCGCCGACACCTCGGCCCGCGGCACGGTCTGTCCTCGTTCGTTTGCGCTCATAAAATCAGGTAGACAGTAGTCAGTAGTCAGTAGTCAGTACAAAGACAGTCTCTAATTAATCGTTCGGGTGCCGGCGTCAGCCGTCGTGGGGCGGAGCGCCTACCGGCTACTGACTACTGACTACTGTCTACTCCTTTTATCTGCTTGTCGGCGGTGACGGCGGCGGCGAGGTCGTAGAGCACGCAGCGCACCGAGACGCCGCCTTCGAGCTGGTAGAGCGGGAGGTCGCCCTCGACGCAGCGCGGCATGCGGTGCGGGCAGCGCGGCGCGAAGTGGCAGCCCGGCGGCAGGTTCGAGGGCTTCGGCACCGTCCCCTCGATGGTCTGCAAACGCTCGGCCCGGCCCACCTCGGCGCTCGTCAGCTTCGGCACCGACCGCAACAGGCCCTCCGTGTAAGGGTGCTTCGGCCGCGCGAACAACTCGCCGACCGGCGACTCCTCGACGATGCGGCCCGTGTACATCACGCAGACGCGGTCGGCCACCTCGGCCACCACGCCGAGGTCGTGCGTGATGAGGAGCACGGCGAGGTTCCGCGTCCGCCGCAGCTCGTCGATCAGCTCAAGTATCTGCGCCTGAATCGTCACGTCGAGCGCGGTGGTCGGCTCGTCGGCGATGAGCAGCTTCGGGTCGCACGCCAGAGCCATCGCGATCATCACGCGCTGGCGCATCCCGCCCGAGAGCTGGTGCGGGTAGTCGTCGGCGCGCCGGCCCGGGTCCGGTATCGCCACCTCGCGCATCGCCTCGACGGCCGCCTCGCGCGCCTGCCTGCGGTTCAGGTCGCGGTGCAGCCGCAGCGCCTCGGCGATCTGCTCGCCGACCGTGTAGACCGGGTTGAGCGAGGTCATCGGGTCTTGAAAGATCATCGCCACGTCGTCGCCCCGGATGGCGCGCATCCGCTCCTCCGACGCCGCCAGCAAATTCTCCCCCGCGAACCAAATCTCCCCGCCCACCACCTTCCCCGGCGGCGCGATCAGCCGCATGATCGACAGCGCCGTGATCGACTTCCCGCACCCCGACTCGCCCACCAGCCCCAGCAGCTCCCCCTCGCCCACGTGGAAACTCACCCCGTCCACCGCCCGCACCAAACCGGCGCGCGTCGGGAAGTGCGTCTGGAGGTTCTTAACTTCTAAAAGGTGCGGCATACGGATTCGCTATTCTATTCGCACACCCTTCACAAGATTATGGCGCGGGCCGCGCCGCCGGAACTTTTCCGCGGCCGGCCTCCGTGATCTATTCGCCGCAGTCGGCCCCGCTGATGCGCCACGCGCGGCCGGTGCGGACGAGGGTGAGGCGGACGGTGGTGTGGGCGTCGCCGCCGTACCTGAAGGTGGCGCGGGCGCGGGCGCGGTTGGCGCGGGGCGGCGAGGCGGAGACGGCGAGGTCGTTGCCCCACTCGGGCTGCCAGTCCTGCGCGCAGATGAAGATGTCGACCATCTGCTCGGAGATGATGCGCGGGGCTCGGCGGTGGAACTGCGGCGTCAGGTAGCGGAGCGCCTCGCGGCGCCGTCTGAGCGCGTGGTAGTCCTCGCGGTTGAGGCTGCCCAAGTACCAGTCGTAGAAGGCGCGCACGACCGCCTCGGGGCTTGAGTCGTCGGCGGCCTGCGCGCGCGCGGCGGCCGGCGCGGCGAGGGCGACGAGCAGCGCGAGGGCGACGGCGGCGAAAGTCTTCGGCGGCAGGGCGCGAGTTGTTTTCAGGGCGAGAGTCTTTTTCAAAGTTCGATTCCCCGTTCGGCGTTCGAATCTGACTGAGGACGTTTCTCCGGGCGCGCTAGACCGTGACGGCCTCGCGGTACTCGCCCCAGACGCGGCGCAGGCGGTGGCTGATCTCGCCGACCGTGGCGTAAGCCTCGACGCAGGCGAGGATGCGCGGCAGGAGGTTGTCGGTGCCGCGGGCCGCGTCCTCCAAGAGCGTGAGGGCGACTTCGACCCGCCCGGCGTCGCGGCGTTCCCTCAGCGCGCGGAGTCGCTCGACCTGCGCGCGCTCGATTGAAGGGTCAATGCGCAGCGTCTCGACCGGCGCCTCCTCTTCGGCGCGGAAGCGGTTGACGCCGACGACGACCGCCTCGCCGGCCTCGACGGCCCGCTGGTACCCGTAGGCCGCCTCCTGTATCTCGCGCTGCACGTAGCCGGTCTCGATCGCGCGCAGCATCCCGCCCGCGGCGTCTATCTTCTCGATGTAGTCGAGCGCGCGCCGCTCGATCTCGTCCGTCAAGTGCTCGACGGCGTAGGAGCCGGCCAGAGGGTCTACGGTGTCGGCCACGCCCGACTCGTGGGCGATGACCTGCTGCGTGCGCAGGGCGAGGCGCGCGCTCGCTTCGGTCGGGAGCGACAGCGCCTCGTCCATCGAGTTGGTGTGGAGCGACTGCGTGCCCCCGAGCACGGCGGCGAGCGCCTGAATGGTGGTGCGGACGACGTTGACCTCGGGCTGCTGCGCGGTGAGCGTCGAGCCGGCCGTCTGCGTGTGGAAGCGGAGCATCTGCGAGCGCGGGTCGCGCGCGCCGAAGCGGTCGCGCATCAGCCGCGCCCAGAGGCGGCGCGCGGCCCGGAACTTCGCCACCTCTTCGAGCAGGTTGTTGTGCGCGTTGAAGAAGAAGGAGAGGCGCGGCGCGAACTCGTCGACGACGAGCCCGGCGGCGACCGCCGACTCGACGTAGGCGACGGCGTCGGCGAGCGTGAAGGCCACCTCCTGCACGGCCGTCGAGCCGGCCTCGCGGATGTGGTAGCCGGAGATGGAGATCGTGTTCCAGTTCGGCACCTCGCGCGCGCAGTAGGCGAAGGTGTCGGTGACGAGGCGCAGGGAGGGCGCGGGCGGGTAGATGTAGGTGCCGCGGGCGATGTACTCCTTGAGGATGTCGTTCTGGATCGTGCCCTGAAGTCGGCCGGCGGGGACGCCCTGCTTGCGCGCGACGGCGACGTAGAGGCACAGGAGCGTCGCCGCCGTGGCGTTGATCGTCATCGAGGTCGAAACCTCTTCGAGCGGGATGCCGTCGAAGAGGCGCTCCATGTCTTCGAGCGAATCGATGGCGACGCCGACCTTGCCGACCTCGCCGGCCGCCAGAGGGTCGTCCGAGTCCAGCCCGATCTGCGTCGGCAGGTCGAAGGCGACGGAGAGGCCGGTCGTGCCCTGCGAAAGAAGATATTTGTAACGCGCGTTGGACTCCTCGGCCGTGGCGTAGCCGGCGTACTGGCGCATCGTCCAGAGGCGGCCGCGGTACATGTTGCGGCGCACGCCGCGCGTGTAGGGGAAATCGCCGGGCGCGCCCAAGTCGCGCTCGTAGTCGGGGGCCTCGGTGTTCGAGGGGTTGAAGTCGTTCGGCAGCGGGATGGCCGACGAGGTCTCGAAGCGCTCGCGCCGCTCGCGCCGCCCGGCCGGTGCGTCCGTCTTCGTGCTCATAAAAGCCTCGGGAGAGTTTTGATTTTTGATTCGCGGTTCGAAGTCGGCCGGCGCCGGCCGTCCGTTGTCAGTTAAAGACGAACAACTGACGGCTGGCGCCGGCCGATGACTAAATCAAAAATCCCTAATCAAAATTTGGTTGTCTCGCGACTCATTAGAGCACACGGCGGGCGCGCGCGCCAAGAATGCGCCCCCGGCGTGCGCACGGTTTTTGTTCGGTCTGTCGGGCAAATTGAAAGCGTTTCATCATACAACTGCAACACTCCGCCCAACGTCAAATTCGCGTTCCCCCGAACAACTTTCCGGGTTTCAGCAGCACAAAAAACGAGGAACCTCGCACATGAGAAAGACGCTCTTTTCTGTTCTCCCGCTCGTCGTGTTGTTCACGCCCGTCTTCGCGCGTCTGTGGGGCGCGCCCGCGTCGCCGGGCCACCCCGCCCGCGCGACGACGGTCGAGGCGTCGGCGCTGCTGCCCGAACAGAGCGCGCTCGGCCGCGTGCAGTCGCGCATCCGCGAGGCGCGCCGCCTGCTCGAAGCGCAGCCCGCGCCGGAGGTGACTGACGCCGTCATGCTGGCCGTCAGCGATGCGGCCGGCCCCGGCGTGCAGCTCGTCGAGTTGCCGAAAGAGTTGTTCCTGAGCAAGGGCGCGGAGGCCGTGGTGCGGACGGCGCTGGGCGTGCCTCTGAAGCTGCGCATCGAGCGGCCGAACTACGTCAACACGGCCGTCAGCGTGACGGACATGGCGGGCCGCGCGCTCGAACCGCTCATCGTGCGCTACCCCGTGGAGAAGGGCGGCCGCCTGAGCGAGATCGCCTTCTACACCTCGGCGCACCCCGCGCTCGGCTCGCCCGAGATGGTGCGCGCCGGCCGGAGTTACGTCCGCCGCGGCCTCGACGAAGCGGCCTTTGAGCTGTCCCGCCTCGGCAAGCCGGTCGAGCCGGGCGTGCTCGAAGCGGCCGAGCGCCTGTGCCTCGTCGAGCACGTTGACCACAAACGCTTCAAGACCGAAGACCACGCCTCGATCTTCAACGAGGTCTACACGCTCTACGCGCTGAACTCGGGCCACACTTACCGCTACTCGGTCAGCTCGGCCGGGGCGGGCGGGATGGTGCAGATGATCCCGCCGACCTACAAGGTCATCCGCGAGCAGCACCCGGAGGTGGGCCTGCACGAAGACTTCGTCGAGGGCATGCGCGACCACGACAACGCGCTCAAGGCGATGCTGCTCTACATGCAGGACACTTGGAACATCCTGCGGAAGAAGGAGCAAGTGCAGGCGGCGCTGGCTTCGGGCATCGCGACCCAGCCCGACCTCCTCGCCGCGGGCTACAACTCGAACCCGCTGCGGCTGCCCAAGTACATCGAGCGCGGCGGCGCCAACTGGCGCCACCTCATCCCCGAGGAGACGAAGATGTACCTGCGCATCTACGCCTCGGTCGAGCAGCACGTCGATTTCAAGAAGCGGTAAAGAAGAAAAAGGTGAAGTGTGACGGGGGCCGGGGAAAGCGACTTACTTTCCCCGGCCCCCGTCACACTTCACCCGCCACCTTTTTCCGTTAAAAGCGGCGGCGGTAGCGGCGGCTCTTCTTCGTGTAGAGGTAGGAGCCGCCCGCGCCGGCGAGCGCGCCGACGGCGGCCGCGCGCTTGCCGCCGAAGGCCGCGCCTAAGCCCGCCCCGAGGCCCGCGCCGCCCAGCACCGTGCCGATGCGGCGGTTGCGCGAAGAGAAGTTGCGCTGGGCCGCGCGGCGGTTGAAGGCGTAGAGCGCGCCGGAGCCGGCCCCGATGGCCGCGCCCTTCTTGCCCGCGATGAGCGCGCCGGCGAGCGCGCCCGCCCCGATGATCGCCGCCGTCCGCGACTTGCGCCCGAAGCGCGAGCGCGTCTGCGCCGACGCGGCCGGCGCGGCCGCGGCCAACAGCAGCGCGAGGCTCAGCGTGGAAGCCATGAATCTTTTCATCACCAAAATCTCCTTGAATGCCCTTTGATCGTTCCCGGCGGGAGGCCGGGGAGAAGTTTTCGCCCCGCCCCGTGGCAACTCGCATTCCCCGCCCGCGAAGCCCCGCCCGGCCCGCGCGCGCCGGCCCCCCGCGCGCCGCGCCGCAGTCCATATCGGGTAGGCGCGACACGAAACCGTGTCGCCGCGCTCGCGGTTGACCCGCGGCGGCGCGGTCGCGTAGCATCGAAGCAACGCGGCGGCGCGGTTCCCCTGAAACTTCCGTCCCGGGCGAGATTGATTTTGGAGATCAACGACGAAGCCAAAGAGATCGTGCAGGAGTTGGGCGCGGCCATCAACGCGGCCGTCGAGCGCTCGCACGAGGTGGCCGACGCCATCGAGCGGCTGCGCGAGGCCGGCTACGAGCTGGAGCTGACGCTGCGCCTTGAGATCGGCCTGCGCGAGCACGACCACGAACCCGGCGAACCCGCCGAGGCCCGCCTCGAACTCACCGACGAAGACCGCCGCACCCTGCGCAGCATGCGCATCCGCTTCGACGAAGACTGAGAGCAGGTGACGGGCGCCGGGGAGAGGCGACTGGTCTTCCCCCCGGCGCCCGTCACCCTTTGCTTTTGCCTCGCGCGCCCGCCTGTGTTAACCTTCGAGGTCTACAAATCAGCGTAATTCCTCGCCTTTCACGGCTTTATCATTGAAGAGGAGCTTTTCGGGAGAGTATGTCTACGCCTAACGGAAACACCGGCAACGACGGCCGCCCCGTCGGGAGGGTCGTGCAGATCATCGGCCCCGTCCTCGACGTGGAGTTCGGCAACGGCTACCTGCCGCCCATCTACACGGCCCTGCGCGTCATCTCAGAAGGCTTCGACGTGCCCACGCCCATCGACATCATCGCCGAGGTCGAGCAGCACTTAGGCGAAGGCCGCGTCCGCACCGTCTCGATGCAGCCGACCGAGGGCGTCGTGCGCGGCATGACGGTCATCGACACCGGCGGCCCCATCACCATGCCCGTCGGCGAGACCACGCTCGGCCGCGTCTTAAACGTCATCGGCCAGCCCGTGGACAACCTCGGCCCCGTCAACTCCGCCGAGCGCTACCCCATCCACCGCCACGCGCCCACGCTCGACGAGCAGTCCACCGAGATGCAGATGTTCGAGACCGGCATCAAGGTCATCGACCTCATCCAGCCCTTCCTGCGCGGCGGCAAGATCGGGCTCTTCGGCGGCGCCGGCGTCGGCAAGACCGTGCTCATCATGGAGCTGATCAACAACGTCGCGAAGGCCCACGCCGGGTTCTCGGTCTTCGCCGGCGTCGGCGAGCGCACGCGCGAGGGCAACGATCTTTTGCGCGAGATGGTCGAGTCGAAGGTCATCAACTTCGGCGAGAGCTTCTACGAGCACTACGAGGCGTCGGGCGACTTCGACATGACGAAGGTGGACATGCGGGCCATCACGGAGTCGAAGGTGGCGCTCGTCTACGGCCAGATGACCGAGCCGCCGGGCGCGCGCCTGCGCGTCGCGCTCTCCGGCCTCACGGTCGCCGAATACTTCCGCGATCAGGGCCTCGACGTGCTCCTCTTCGTGGACAACATCTTCCGCTTCACGCAGGCCGGCTCCGAGGTCTCGGCGCTCCTCGGGCGCATGCCCTCGGCCGTCGGCTACCAGCCGAACCTCGCCACCGAGATGGGCGAGCTTCAGGAGCGCATCACCTCGACGCGGACGGGCGCGGTCACCTCGATCCAAGCCGTCTACGTCCCGGCCGACGACTACACAGACCCCGCGCCGGCCACGACCTTCGCGCACCTCGACGCCGTCACCGCGCTCTCGCGCCAGATCGTCGAGCTGGGGATTTACCCGGCCGTCGACCCGCTCGCCTCGACCTCGCGCATCCTCGACCCGCGCATCGTCGGCGAGGCGCACTACAACACGGCGCAGGCGGTCAAGCAAATCCTCCAGCGCTACAAAGACCTGCAGGACATCATCGCCATCCTCGGCCTCGACGAGCTGTCGGAAGAGGACAAGCTGGTCGTCTCGCGCGCGCGCAAGATTCAGCGCTTCTTCTCGCAGCCCTTCCACGTCGCCGAGCAGTTCACCGGCCTCAAGGGCAAGTTCGTGCCCATCGCCGACACCATCCGCGGCTTCCAAGAGATCGTGGACGGCAAGCACGACGACCTACCCGAGCGCGCCTTCTACCTCGTCGGCTCCATCGAAGAGGCCCGCGAGAAGGCCGAAGTCATCGCCCGCGAAGGGGAATAAAAGCAGTGCAGAATGCAGAATGCAGAACGCAGAACGAAAGCGCGACGGCGCTCGCCGGCTCTTAATTCTGCGTTCTGCGCTCCGACTTCACCACTTTCCTTATGGCTCTCCAACTCGATGTCATCACGCCGCAGCGGCGGCTTCTCTCGGAGCAGGTGGACTCGGTGACCGTGCCGGGCGCGAACGGCGAGCTGGGCATCCTGCCCGGCCACACCCCGCTCATCTCGGCGCTCCAGACCGGCGTCCTCGCCTACGCGCAAGGCGCGACGACGCGCCGCCTGCTCGTCTCGGGCGGCTTCGTCGAGGTCAACGCCGACCGCGTCTCCGTCCTCGCCGACCTCGCCGAGTTCCCCGAAGAGGTCAACGCCCAGACCGCGCGCGCCGAGCGCGAAGACGCCGAGCGCCGCCTCGGCTCCTTCACCGGCACGCCCGAGGAGATGGCCGAGGTTCGCACCCAACTCGACCGCGCCAGCGCGCGCCTCCAACTGGCCGCCGAAAACCCGGCACTTTTTTTGTCTTTCTTTCGTTGCACGCTTGAAACAGCGGCCCGACCGTGGCATAATGCAGACCTCGGAACGAGGACGGTTTCAAGGCGACAGGCGAGGGGGTTTCATGTCACAGACGATGGCGGAGTTGGTCAGTCCGGCGGCCGAGGCGGCGCGCGAGATTTCGGGGGCGGCGACGCCGGAAGACCTTTCGGCCGAGCCGTCGCTCAGGCCGCGCAGCCTCGACGAGTACATCGGCCAGCCGAAGATCACGACCAACCTGAAAATCTTCCTGCGGGCGGCGCAGGCGCGGCGCGAGGCGCTCGACCACGTCCTCTTCTTCGGCCCTCCGGGCCTCGGCAAGACGACGCTCTCGCAGATCATCGCGCAGGAGATGGGCGCGCCTTTGAAGTCGGTGAGCGCCCCGGCCATCGAGCGCGGCGGCGACCTCGCGGCCGTCCTGACGAACCTTCAGGAAGGCGAAGTCCTCTTCATCGACGAGATTCACCGCCTCAAGCCGCAGATCGAGGAAGTGCTCTACCCGGCGATGGAGGACTACCAGCTCGACATCATGATCGGGCAGGGCACGGCCGCCCGCTCCATCAAGCTCGACCTGCCGAAGTTCACCTTGGTCGGGGCGACGACGCGCGCCGGGCTCATCACCGCGCCCTTGCGCGGCCGCTTCGGCATCGTCTTCCACCTCGACTTCTACTCGCAGAAAGACCTCGAAATCATCGTCCACCGCTCGGCCGAGATTCTCGGCGTCGAGATCGAGGCGACGGGCGCGAGCGAGATCGCGCGGCGCGCGCGCGGCACCCCGCGCATCGCCAACCGTCTGCTCCGCCGCGTGCGCGACTACGC
>Ga0196962_10000463_pt1 | contig 16860 bp, 16 predicted proteins | sample S3v_20metaG_FD_183186 | JGI IMG/M metagenome (GOLD analysis project Ga0196962, IMG submission 183186) | Soil microbial communities from Anza Borrego desert, Southern California, United States - S3+v_20 | ecosystem: Environmental > Terrestrial > Soil > Desert | place: USA: California | collected... | reverse complement strand
ACAAGGGTCGCTCGTCTTCCTCGAAAAAGTTTGTCGCGCCGGGCCTCGGTGAATATACTACTTCGCCACACCCGCGGGGAAACACCGACCGCCCGAACGGAGGTTCGCCATGAAGCCACGACCCACAACTCCCCTGCCGCCGGCCGCGCTCCTGCTCCTCTGCCTGCTCGCGCCGACGGCCGCCTTCGCGCAGGCCCGCGACCCGCAGCCGCACCGCCCGCCGCCGGCCACCACGCCCAACCCCATCCCGCGCGCGCCCAGCCTCCGGGAGCGCCAGATGATCATGGACGAGATGTCGAGGGAGATGGGCAAAGGCCCGGCCCCGCGCAAGTCCGAGGAGCTGCGGATGACGGAGATCGCCGAGGACTACCGCGGCCTCCAGCAGGTCAACAACAGGATGATGGCGGCCGTGATGCGCCCGGGGGCCGCGCCCGACTACAAGCTCATCGCCGGCTCGGCCGCCGACATCAGGCGGCGGGCCGAGCGCCTGCGGGAGAACCTCGCGCTGCCCGCGCCGGGCGAGAAGCCCGAGGGGCGGCCGGGGCCGAAGCCGGCCGAGGACGCCGGCGGGATGAAGGCCGCGCTGCTCGCGCTCGACCGCTCGATCATGAGCTTCGTCCGCAGCCCGCTCTTCAAGAACACCGACGTGATGGACGCCGAGGCCGCGACCAGAGCGGGCCGCGACCTCGCCGACGTGATCGAGCGCAGCCGTCTCGCCGCCAAAGACGCCGAGCGGCTCGGCAAGAAGGGCCGGGACTGAGGGCGGGCGCGGCCCGCGGCAGAGGGCCGACGATAAAAGAAGGGGCCGGAGGTCAGCGACCTCCGGCCCCTTCGGCTTCGGCCCCGCGGGGGGCTTAGAAGGTGTAGCGCAGGGCGAACTGCATGACGCGCCCGGCGCGCGGCTCGTTGAGCGGGGTCTGCGTGGCGGTGTAAGTCCCGAAGTCCGACGGGGCCGAGAGCGGCTCGCCCGAGTCGGGGTCGGGGAGGAACGGGTCGGGGACGAGCCCGAGGCCCTGAAGGCTGTTGTTGTCGAAGTACTGCGAGTTGGTGACGTTGAAGACCTCCCAGCGGAACTGGAGGTTGTGGCCCTCCCACGGCATCTTGAAGTTCTTCGTCAGCCCCATGTCGATCGACATGTAGCCCTCGCCGCGCATGATGTTGCGGTCGCCGACCTCGCCGGCCCGCGGCTCGCGCCAGCAGCGGAAGACCGCGTCCTGATTGGTGAAGACGCGGGCCGAGCCCTGCCGCGTCGGCGACGAGGAGGCGGCGCAGGCCCTCACCATGTTCGACTGCACGTTCCAGTTCGTCGCCCAGCGGTCGGCTTGGAACGGCGTCTGGATGGGCAGGCCCGTGTTCCAGCGGAAGATGCCGGAGAGCTGCCAGTCGCCGAGCACGGCGTTGGCCACGCCGTTGAGGTTGTTGCCGAGCCAGCGGCCGCGCCCGAAGGGGAGCGAGACGAGCCAGTTGGCGTTGATGATGTGGCGCACGTCGAAGTCGGAGCTGGCGTAGTTCTGGTCGGGGTCGAGCGCGTTGACGATGAAGCCCGCGGTCGAATAGGCGGTGGCGGACTGGAGGCCCGACGCGCTGTCGAGCGAGTGCGCCAGCGTGTAGTTGAAGTCGAAGGCCACGTCGTTGCGGAAGCGGTGGCGCAGGCTGAACTGGCCCGAGTGGTAGTTCGAGCGCGCGATGGTCGAGAAGACGGAGAGCGCGGCGAACTGCGGGTGGAAGAAGGCGTTGTTGAGACGCCCGACCGGCTGGTCGTCGAGGAAGCTCTGGAGGAAGGTGTAGTCGGTGATGTCGGCCCCGCCGACCTCGGGCCGGGCGAGCAGCAGGTAGAGCGCCTGCGTGTTCGAGAGGCCCTCGACGCCGACGAGGAACTCGTTGATGCCGGGGAAGAGGTTCTCGAAGTAGGGGAGCGTCGGCACCTGATCGATGGGCGTGAAGGCGTAGCGGTGGTCGATGAGGGTGTTGATGGCCTCGTACCACGTCATGCCCGACTCCGGGTCGCGGAGGTTGTTGAGGTGCATGATGTCGCGCGAGGCGAGCAGGTCGCGGCCGAGGCGGCCGACGTAGCCGGCCTCGAACGAGAGGCCCTTGCCGAGCTCGCGCCCGTAGGTGACGTTGAAGCTGTAGTTGCTCGGCGTCGTCAGCGAGTCGTCGAGCGACTGCTCGATGCGCTGCGCCTCGTCGGACGGGAGCGTCAGCGGGAAGGTCAGCGTCGGCGTGATCGTCCCCGGCGAGACGGGGAACGAGCGCACGTCGGGGCTGAAGCCGCCGAAGAGCGGGGCGAGGCTGTCGCTGACGTTGAAGGTGTTGGCCCCGATGGTCAGGCTCGACGTGTAGCCGAGCGCCGAGTTGAGGTCGAAGTTGGCGGCGAGCTGGCTGCCGATGCGGTCGTAGGTCATGCGGAAGCCGCCGCGGATGACCGAGCGGCCGTTGCGGCCGAGCAGGCGGCCGAAGAAGTTGTCGCCGAAGTCGGGCGACCACGCGACGGCGATCGAGGGCGCGAAGTTATTCCAGTCCTGCTCGTAGTAGCCGGGCCGGCCGTTGGCCTTGCCGGCGCGGTCGAGCGTGATCGGCTCGTTCAGGGGCTGGCCGGCGGCGGCCCCCTCCTGCCGGCGGGCGAAGTAGTCGCCGAGGCTCACGGTCGGCTTGACCTGCACGCCGTTCTTCTCGTAGACGGGCGTGCCCGTCGACCAGCGCAGGCCGTAGGTGAGCGTCAGGTTCGGGCGCCAGCGCCACGAGTCCTGCCAGTAGAGCTCGTACTCCTCGGTGGCGAAGGTGCGCAGGGTCGGGGCGCCGGCCGACTGCAACTGGCCCCCGGCGTCGTAGGTCAGGTTGGCCGAGTACTGCGAGAAGCGGCCGATGACGGCGGCCAGCGCGTCGCGCAGGTCGGAGCGCACGGCGACCGAGGGGAAGAGCGAGGCGTTGTCGCCGTAGGAGTCGCGCGTCAGCACGGCGCCCGAGAAGTCGTACCACGAGGGGTTGATGACGGCCTCGTCGAAGGCCCCGGCGAACGAGGTGCGGTTGTTGCGGATGAAGCGGATGTTGCCGCCGAACTGGAGGGTGTGCGTGCCCTTGATCCACGAGACGTCCTCGACGATGTTGTGGACGGGCGTGGTGCGGAAGAGCGTCGAGCGGTAGCCGGTCGGGCGGTAGATGAAGCGGAAGGTGGTGAAGTTGCCGTTGCCGCCCGGCAGCGTGGTGTCGCCGAAGTCGCTGAAGGCCGTGCGCGTCAGCCCGTAGGTGAAGCGGTTGACGAGCGTGTTGCTGGCCGTCCACGTGTGGCCGACGGCGACGCCGTACGGGTGGTTCCAGATCGTGAGCGGCTCGGTGTCGGGGAAGCACTGCGCGGAGTCCGAGCAGTCGGTGGCGAAGAAGGTTCCCTTCGTCACGTTGTCCTGCTGGTAGTTGCCGCGCAGGAAGAGCGTCTGGCGGTCGGTGAGGTTGAAGTCCATGCGGGTGATGAAGGTGTTGAGCGAGGCCGGCGTCTTGGCGTTGAAGCGGAAGCCGGAGGTGTTGAGGCCGTCGCCGACGCTGGCGTCGTTGGCCGGGTAGCGGTTGGCGGCCGAGGCGAGCACGGCGAGCGCGGCCGGGTTGAGGCCGGGCGACGCGCCGTAGATGCCGGCGTAGGCGGCGTTGATCTCGGCCGGCGTCAGGCAGTTGACGCCCTCGGGGGTGCCGGCGGGGCAGCCCGGGTCGCTGTCGCCGTTGGCCGTGAAGTAGCGGACGATGCCCTGCCCGAGCGTGGGCAGCGGAACCTCGCGCACGACGGGCGTCTCCGAAGCCTCGCGGAAGCCCTCGTAGGTGAAGAAGAAGAAAGCCTTGTCGCGCTTGATGGGGCCGCCGACGGAGCCGCCGAAGACGTTACGCAGAAGCTGCGGGCGCGGGGCGCGCGGGTCGCCGACGCGGGCCGCCCCGGTCTGGACGGCGAAGTCGTCGGGGCCGAAGCTGCCGGCCGCGTTGTTGAAGAAGTCGTTGGCGGTCGTGACGGTGTTGCGGTGGAACTCGTAGACCGAGCCGTGCCACTCGTTCGTCCCCGACTTGGTGATGAGCGAGACCTGCGCGCCCGAGGAGCGGCCCTGCTCGGCGTTGGCGTTCGAGGTGATGACGCGGAACTCCTGGAGCGAGTCGGGCGTCGAGCGCAGGACGGAGGCGAAGGCCTCGTCGGTGACCACGTCGAGGCCGCGCTGCTGCTCGTTGTTGTCCACGCCGTCGAGCGTGACGTTGGCCTGATCGGCGCGGCCGCCGTTGACGTAGCCGCCGCGGGTCACGCCGGGCTGGAGCGAGAGCAGGCCGACGACGTTGCGGGCGTTGAGCGGCAGCTCCTCGATGCGGCGCGACTCGAAGGCGTTGCCGATGGTCGCGTCGGTGGTGTTCAGCGGGGCCTCGTTGCTGGCCGTGACGGTGACGCTCTCGGTGGCGAGGCCGGGCTGGAGCTCGATGTCAACGTCGACGGGCGTGTCCACGAGCGCCTGCACGTCGGAGACCGACACCTTCTTGAAGCCGGTCGATTCGACCTCGACGCGGTAGGTGCCGGGCGGGATGGAGGCGAAGGTGTAGCCGCCCTCGTCGTTGCTGGTCTGGGTGCGGGTGAAATTCCTTTCGGCGTCGGCGAGGGTCACGGTGGCCCCGGCGACGACGTTGCCCTGCTGATCCCTCACGGTACCGCGGACGGTCGAGCGCCCCGACTGCGCCGGCGCGGCCGGGGCGGCCAGCAGCAGGCACAGCAGGACGCCGCAGATAGCCCGCGCGATGCGAATGCGGCGAAGCATCTCAGTCATCGGATTCCTCCAAGTTGTGAAATCTGGCTGCCGGGGCGGCGATCAGCGGAAAGTCCCCGGCCGGACGGAGTAGACCTGCTTGACGTTAAAAAGGCCCGAAGACGGAAGACGGCGCGGCCGAGGGCGGCGGGGCGGGGGCGTGCTCGTCAGCACAGCAGGCGGGCGTGCCCGCTCCGGAGTCTGGATTTGGTCGAGTCAACTCGGGCGCGCGAGCGCGTCGGGCGGGTGCGAGGGCGAAGGAGACTGCGGCCCGGCGTGCTCTGGGTGTAGCCGAATCGGAAAAGCAAGCAGCATTCCACGGGCGGCGGCCCGCGGCGCGGCGGCGTAAAGAGTTGATTTACCTCGGCCCGCGGCGCGGCCGCGCTCGGTCGGCGGGCGACAGTCTACAAAAAAATAGACGCGGCGTGCAAAATTTTGAATAAAAAAACGAAAGGCCCCACGCGGGGCCTTCCTCTCTACGGGCGGGCGCGCGTCGTCACTCGACGCGGTCGAGCAGGTGCCCGAGCTTGGCCTTCTTGGTGCGGAGGTAGTGCATGGCGGCGTCGGCCGGGACAACTTCGAGGGCGACGCGCTCGACGACCCGCAGCCCGGCCTCCTCCATCGCGCGCAGCTTCAGAGGGTTGTTCGACATCAGGCGGACTTGGCAGAGGCCGAGGTCGAACAAGACCTCGGCGCACTGTCGGTACTCGCGCAGGTCAACGCCGAGGCCGAGCTGCTCGTTGGCCTCGACGGTGTCGGCCCCCTCGTCCTGAAGGGCGTAGGCGCGAATCTTGTTGAGGATGCCGATGCCGCGCCCCTCCTGAAGCTGGTAGACGACGGCCCCGCGCCCCTCGGCCTCGATCATCTCCATGGCGCGGCGCAGTTGCCGGCCGCAGTCGCACTTCGTCGAGCCGAAGACATCGCCGGTGAGGCACTGCGAGTGGATGCGGGCGAGGGCCGGCACGTCGGGGCTGAACTCGCCCTTATAGAGGACGACGAACTCCTCGTCGCTCGTGAGCGAGCGGTAGCCGGCGATGCGGAACTCGCCGACCTCGGTCGGCAGCCGCGCCGCCGAGACGCGCTCGACCGTCAGCGAGCGCTCCGACCACTGGCAATCAAGTGTCGCTTCTTCCTTCAAAGCTTCAGAACTCCCCGGAGGTGTGCAGCGGGCCGATTATAAAAGCAAGGCGGGCGGGCGACAAGGAAGCAGGCCGATTGCGGAGGGGGAGTAGAAAGGTTCCGAAGTTAAGACGGGGGCGCGGGAGGCGGCGGGCGGGTTGACGTTCGCGTAACCCGAACCCGCCCGCCGCCTCCCGCGGCCCTGCCTTGTCTTTTAATCGAAACTTTGGTCGTCAGGTCGCGGGGACGGCGCGGGCGGCGCGCTCGTAGACGCGGAGGAGGAAGTGCTGGCCGGGGCCGGTGGGCGTTTCCAGCTTGAGGCCGAAGCGGTTCTCCCGGCCGTCGATGTGGACGAGGGTCGCGCCCAGCGGGATGATGCCCTCTTCGGCGACGAGCGTGAGCCAGAACTTGTCGCCGAGCGCGGCGACGGGGTCGCCGGCGATGCCCGTCAGGGCGAGTCCGAGTCCGCTGAAGTCGGCCACCTCGGCCATGCCCAGCATCTCGCGGCGCGTCTCGTTCTCCACGGCCGCCCACATGCGCCCGGCCGGCGCGACCCGCATCAGCGAGCGCCGGTCGTCGCGCCCCCGTTCGTCCTTGCCGAGAAAGTCTTCCAACATCTTCTCTTCACCCAGCCTCCGTTCCGTTTTCAATTCCAAGAAGATGACTAATGCGGCCCGCTTTCCGAATAAACGGGCCCGGCTTCCGCCTGACCGAGCATCAGCTCAAGGTTTTCGCGGAAGCGCCGCGGGTCTACGACGAGGTCGGCGGTGTGCGCGTCCTCGGCGGGGTCGAGGGGCGGGCAGTTCTGGTAGAAGTATTTGAGCCGCATGGCGGAGGCGAGGTTGAAGAACCAGTTGCGCTCGCGCTCGCCGTCGCGCCTGAGCTCAAAGACGGAGCCGCCCTCCGGCATGAAGAGCATGTTGGTGAGGCCCGCGCCGTGGTTCGAGACGAGGAAGCGCGCGCCCTGCGCGATCCGCACCTGCTCGGCGAAGGGGTGCTCCTCGAAGTGGACGACGCGGAAGCCGAACTCGCGGAGCGCGTCGAGGAGTTCCGGCTCGTTGGCGACGCGGCGCTTCGGCGCGCGGCCGCGGCTGAGGTAGACGCGACCCCCGGCGGGGCCGGCGGCCCGGTACGCCCCGGCGAAGAGTTCGCGCAGGCCGCGCGCCACCCCCTCGTTGTAGTTGCCCGAGGGCGCGGTGTGCGTCGGCACGAGGAGACGCTCGCAGAAGCCGACCTCGTCCTCGCCGACGTACTCGACGCGCCGGACGCCGAAGACTTCGAGCGACGCGCGGACGAAGCCCATCCGCTCGAACTGCCGCGGCAGCAGCAGCGTCGCGCGCTCCAGCAGGTCGCGCGCCGCGTAGAGCCGCGCGAGGGCGTCGGCCAGCCAGTGGAAATAGCCGTAGCTCCAGTCGTCTACCACCCACAGGCACTCGCCCGCGAAGCGCCGCCGTCTTCGCAGGAGGTAGTTTTTGACGAAGAACTTGAGGACGCTGCGCCGCCGCGCGAGGAAGCCGCGCATGATGACGGGCGACGAGAACGACTGCGGCAGCACGCGCCGGCCCTTGAAGAGCATCCCTTCGGGGCTGACGCCGACGCCGCGCAGCTCAAGCAGGCGCGTCGCGGGCAGGGCGCGCTCGAACTCGTGCGCGAAGAGTTCGCGGTCGGCGGGGTCGAGGTTGGCGGGCGGCGCGCGGCGCACGCGGCTCGCCGGGAGCAGGACGCGCGCGCCGTCGAGTGGTGTGGGGTAAGGGCTGAACATGCGCAAACGGTTCCGTGAGGCTACTTCTCTCGGGACGGCCGGCCGGGTCGCGCGCAGGCCGCTCCGATCTAAGTCGGCCGGCGCACGGCCAAGTAGTTCGTCGTCAGGAAGACCTCGCGGTGCTCGCCGTAGTAGGCGATGGGGACGATGCCGCGCGGGATGATGCGGTAGAGGTCGAAGCGGCCGGAGAGCAGCGACCAGAAGTCGTAGAAATAGGTGCGCGAGTAGATGTTGGCCGGGCCGAACTCGAACTGGATGATGGAGACCGCGCCCGCCTCCAGCATCCCTCGCGCGCCGCGCAGCACGGCCAGCTCGTGCCCCTCAACGTCGAGCTTGAGGAAGTCTATGCGCGCGACGCCCTCCTCCTCGCAGAAGCTGTCGAGCGTCCGCACGCGCACGCGCTCGCTCGCGCTGACCTCGACCTGCAAGACCTGCGTCGGCAGCCGCCGGTCGATGGACGAGATGAGCGACTGCTCCTCGCCCTCGACCGTGTAGGAGTAAAGCTCGACGCTCTTCTCCTCGTCGGAGAGGCCGAGGTTGAAGGGGCGGAAGCGCCCGGCCCCCTCCGCCGAGGCGAGGTTCTCCGCGAGCCTGCGGTGGACGGCGGCCGAAGGCTCGAAGGCGTAGACGACGGCGGCGGGGAGGTGGCGGCGGACGAGCCGCGAGTAGTCGCCGACGTTGGCGCCCACGTCGAAGACGACGGGCGTCTCGGCCGCGCGGCAGGCGGGCGCGACGACGTTCTCCAGAACCCACTCCTCGCCGCTCTGCTCGATGAGGCCGCCGCCGCCGTAGTTCATCCCGTAGATCGAGAGCGTGTGGAGGCGGCCCCACAAAGACTGGAGCCGCGCGTGCTTGGCCGGCCCCCTGAAGAGAAGCTTCTTCAACAGCCCCGTGACGAGGCCCTGAGACTGTTCCATGTCGAATCCCCGCCGCGCCTTCTGCTTTCAGACGGAAGGCAGCATCATACGACTAACGACCGCCAAAGCTGAAACGGGCATAAAAAGTTTCGAGCCCCGAAGTTAAAGAGGACAGTCGGAGGCCCGGCCGCGGGGGAGGGCGTCTCAAGCCCCTTTGGAGAATCGCCTCACGGGGCTTGAGACGCTCTCCCCGCGGCCGGGCCTCCGCCACGCAACCCGAAACTTTATTCCGTTGCCGCTGGTCGGGCCGGCGCGCTAAGATGCGGCCGGCCCCCGCCAGCCTTCTGAGATGGAACGAGAGTTGGGCGACGACACTCACATTACGCTGCCGCACGCGCCGGCGCGCGCCCCGCGCGAGCGCCACCCGGCGCTCGTCTTCCTGCGCGGCGAACTGCTCGCCGCGCCCATCCCGCTCGAACGCGGCGAGGTCGTCTTGGGCCGCGCCCTCGAAGCCGACGTGCGCGTCAACGACGCGCGCGCCTCGCGCCTCCACGCGCGCATCCGCATCGAGCGCGACGCGCGCACCGGCGAGGCCCTCTACCGCGTCACCGACCTCGGCTCGACTAACGGCACGCTGCTCAACGGCGAGCCCATCGCCGACGCCTTCCTGCAAGACGGCGACAAGCTCACCATCGGCGAACAGCTCCTCCGCTTCGAGCTGCTCGACGACATCGACCGCGAGTTCCAGCGCCACATCCACCGCCTGCTCGCGCACGACGAGCTGACCGGCCTGCTCACGAGCAAGTCCTTCTTCTCCGAGCTGCGCCGCGAGGCCGCCCGCGCCGAGAGCGAGGGCATGCCCTTCTGCGTCCTGATGATGGATTTGGATCACTTCAAGAGCGTCAACGACCGCTACGGCCACCTCGTCGGGAGCCAGACGCTCGAAGAGGTCGGCTCGCTCATCACGCGCGCGCTGCGCGCGGGCGACGTGGCGGCGCGCTTCGGCGGCGAGGAGTTCGCGGCCTTCCTCCTGCACGCCGACTGCGCGCAGGGCCTCGTGGCCGCCGAGCGCGTGCGCGGCGCGGTCGAGTCGCACGCGTTCGCCGCCACGCGCCGCGCCTCTCAAGCGGACGACGGCGAGACCTTCCGCCTCACCATCAGCGTCGGCGTCGCCGCCTACCCCGACGACGCGCGCGACCCCATCGAGCTGGTCGAGCTGGCCGACACGGCCCTCTACCGCGCCAAGCACGCCGGCCGCAACTGCGTCACCGCCTACTGCGTCGCCCCGCCCGACCTCAAGCCCTCCTCCACCGAACGTCCGCGTTGAAGAAGCGGGCACGGAGTAGACAGTAGTCAGTAGACAGTAGTCAGTAGACAGTAGGAAGACAGTTCACCACGAATCTGTCGCGCGTCAGAGTCCGCGTCAATAATGGGGAGCGCTGCCGTCTACTGACTGCTCCTTCAAAGTCTCTTGCGGCGCGCATAAAATCTGCTATGATGCCCGCACTCCAAAACCCCCGTTCAATTCCCCCGAAGTATTTTGCGGCGCAGTCTTCGTTCGAGAGGTCGGGCCGAGCATGATGAGGGTGAGACTCTGGCGAATCGTCGTGTCGGTGCTCGTCGGGTGCGCGCTCTGCGCCGCTGACGAGGCGGCCGCGCAGGAGCGCGCGCCGGCCGCGGCCCCGCAACAAGGCGCGTCCGCGCAGACGCCGCCGCGCGATGAGGCGCAAAGCGCGCCGGCCACAAATGTCGAGGACGCCGACCTCGCCATCACGGCGCGCGTGACGGCGGGCGAGTTGCTCTTCCGCAAAGTGCCGAACCCGCGCGTCGAGTTCACGGGCCGGCCGCGCCGCGAGACGGTCTGGGAGGCCGAGCGCCACAACCTCCCGCAGGAAGTGCGGCCGGGCGTCACCTACCGCGACATCGGCATCACCTTGCGCATCACGAGCGTCTTCGCCGACATAGACCGCATCGTCGCCGAGGCGCTCGGCGAAATCCCCCCGAGCGACGACGCGCCACAGGCCGAGCCGCCGAGCCGGGACACTCCCACCGAACCGGCCGCCGCGCCCCCCGACGCCGCGCCCCCGCTCGCCTCGTCCGCCCCGACCCCCGCGCCGAAGACGCGAGGCCCGAAGCCGCGCAGGGGGAGGGGAAGGTGAGACACACCGTCGCGCACGCAAGCTTAATCACCGCGATCTTCATCATCGTCTCGGCGGCCGCGGCCGCCGCGCAGACGCGCGCGCCCGAGGCTCCGCGCGGCCCGCTCGCGCCGCCGGCGCAGACCACTGGCGCCACGGCCGACGAGGATTTCGAACTCGACATCGCCGCGCGACGCATCACCGAACGGGACTTCCAAGCCTCGACCTCGGTGGCCGCGGGCGACGCCGAGCCGGGCGGCCTCGACCTGCGCGTCGGGGCGGCCGTGCGCGCCAGCGACATCGACGTGCAGTTGCGCAACGTGCGCGGCCGCGTCCGCTTCCGCGCGAGCCTCGAATCCGTGCTCCGCCTCCTCGACGCGCGCCGCGGCCCCGCCGCGCCGGCCCCCTGAAAGAAGATTGCGGGGCGCGGATTCAAAAGGCGGCCCGATTTCTACTCCGCAATCCGCGATGGAAGATTCGTCCCGAAGCTCTGCCCACACTTTCTCGGAGGGGAAAATGAAGAAGCTGTTTCAACTCGGAGCAGTCTTGATGCTCGCGCTCGGCGCGCAGGCCCGCGCGCAGGAGACGACGACCTCGACCGACCGCGGCGACAACAACGCCTCGATCACCGCCACGGCGACGGGGACGCGGCAGGCGGGCCAGCAACAGCCGCGCCCGACGCCCTCGCCCGTCACGCCCGTCCGCCCGCTCTCGCCCGAGGACGAGCGCCGCCAGCGCGAGGCGAGCGAGCGCCGCCGCCGCTCGGCCGAGACCGGCGACCCGGACGTGTTGCTCGACGTGCCGAACCTCTCGGTCGAAGAGATCACGCTGAAGGTCAAAAACCTGCGCGCGCGCGTCTCGCTCGACGCGCGCCTCGCCAACCTCCTGCAACTGACGGCCGGGGCCGAGGCCGGCATCGACGAGGTTGACCTGACCATCAAGGGCGTGCGCGCCGAACTGCTCCTCAAGGTCAAGCTCGACAACGTCGCCGCCATCATCGACCGCACGCTGACGACCATCGACCGCAACCCGCAAATCCTCGAACGCCTCCTCCAGTCGGTCGATAACACCGTCGGCACCGTGGGCGGCGTCGCCAACACGGCGCTGCAACCGGGCGGCGTCGTCGACCGCACGGTCGGCACCGTCGGCCAGACGCTCAACAACGTCACGCAGCCGGGCGGGCTGCTCAGCCAGACCGTCAACAACCTCGGCCAGACCGTCCACCGCGTCGTCGACCGCTCCGGCAACATCGTCGAGCGCACGCTCGACACGGCGGGCTCGGTCGTCGGCCAGCGCACGGTCGGCAACGTCACGTCGCTCACGCGGCAGGGCGAGGACACGACGAACGCCTCGGGACAAATCCTGCGCCGCGTCGTGGACACCAGCGGGGCGGTCATCGAGCTGACGCTCGACACCGCGGGCCGCGTCATCAACTCGCGCGTCGTCAGTCAGGCCACCGCCCGCCCGCAGCAGTAGCTGGGGCGAGGGGCAGAAACAGAAGCGGAGCGGGGGCCGGGGCTTGTCCTTAGAAGGTAAGCGCCCGGCCCCTTCGCCTCCCCGCTTTTCTGCAACCCGGCGCGGGGACGCGCGTGTAAAGCTGCGGTCGGGCGCGGCCGGGGCGGCGGCGGCGGGCGCGGGTTCGGAGGCGGTCTCTTTCGCCCTTTCTCTTTGGCCCCTTGCCTTTTGCCTTTTCTCTTACCGCCTTGTTATGCTTTTCGCGTCCCCCTTCGGGCGGCCGTCCGCCGCCTCCCCGTGGAAGCGTGAAGACCGAGTGATCGCCAAACTCAATCTCGCCAGCCAGCCTTTCCGCAACCGCGCGCTGCCGTGGGTCGTGGCCGCCGCCGTCGCCCTCGTCTCGCTGCTCGCGCTCGTCTACACGCTGGCCGAGCACCGCCGCGTCAGGGCCGAGGCCGACGTGGCCGAGCGGCAGGTCGAGACGCTGCGGCGCGAGCACGCGCAGCTCAAGGCGCAGGCCGAGGAGATTCGCGAGAGCATCCCGCCCGAGCAGCGCGAGGCGCTGCGGGCCGCGCACGAGCTGGTTGACGACCGCAGCTTCTCTTGGTCGCAACTCTTTTCCGACCTCGAAGACGCCCTGCCCTCGGGCGTCCGCGTCTCGCGCATCAACGTCCGCGAGGTCATGCGCTACGGCGACCAGACGCGCGCCGATCTCGACCTGACGGTCGTCGGCCGCGCGGCCTCCGATGTCATCAACATGATCGGCGACATGCGCCGCAACGGAACCTTCACGGCCGACCCGCTCAGCTCGAACCAGAAGTCGGGCAAGGGCGAGGCCGGCTACGAGTGGGTTCTGCGCGTCGGCTACGTGCAGCGCGCGCGGCGCACGGGCGGCGACGAAGGCGGGCAGGGGCCGGGCGAGGTCGGCTCGACCGAAAGCGCGCCCGCGGCGACCGGCCAGCGCGCGGCGGCGGGGGGGCGCCAATAGACGTGAGCCGAGAGACCGCCAATCTGCCGCAACACGATCCGGGCGCGCGCCGGTTCCGCGCGCGCCTCGACCGCCTCCGCAGCAAACGCCGCCGCAGCGTGCTCGGCTTGCCCGAGATCGCCGCGCTCGCGGCCGCGGCCCTGCTGCTGCTCGCGGCCGTCGGCGCCTACCTCTTCCTGCTCCGCCCGCAGAAGTCGCGCCTCGCCTCGCTCGCGCTCGAACGCGAGACCTTGCAGCGCCAACTCCAGAGCACGCAGGGCACGCTCGCCGAGAACCGCGACACGCAGTCGAGCGTGCGCGAGATTCTGACGAGCCTCGAAGAGTTCGAGATCAACCACCTCGGCGTGGCCGGCGCGGGCAACACCGGCGTCATCGACGAGCTGCACCGCCTGCTCGCCAGAAACAATTTGCGCATCTCGGGCGGCATGTCCTACACGCGTCTGGAGGAGGCCGCGCCGGGCGCGACGCCGCAGCGGCAGGCGGCGCCGGGCGCGGGCGAGCAGCGCACGCAGCAGCGCATCGTCCAGAGCGTCTTCCCCGGCGTCGGCGTGACGCTGACGGTCGAGGGGCCCTACGCGGCCCTGCGCCGCTTCATCCGCGACGTGGAGTCGAGCCGCCACTTCATCGTCGTCAACGCCGTCGAACTCGAAGGCATCACAGAGTCGGGCTCGTTCACCGCGCCCGTCGACCCGGCCGCCGAGGGCGTGACCCCCGACGGCGCGGCCCCCGCGCCCGTCGCGCCCACGGGCCCGACGAGCGGCCGGCTCGTCAGCCTGCGCCTCGACATGTCGGCCTACTTCCGGCGCGCGGCCGCCGGCGCGGGGGCGCAGCAGTAGCCGCGCCCGCGGGCGCGTAAAGTTTTATGGCTCTCTTCGAAGGAAAAACTCCGGCCGAACGCAACAAGCTGATCGCCGCGCTCGCCCTCCCGGCGCTGGCCCTCATCTTCGTCGCGCGCATGCTCTTCTTCTCGGGCGGCCCGGCGCGCCCGCAAGCCAACGCGAACAACAACTCCAACCGGCGCGCCAACACGTCTTCCGTCCGCGCGCCCGCGCCGCAAAGCGCGGCCGAGGCCGAGGCCGCCGACGACCTCCTGCTGGCGCGGCCCGTCAACTGGCAGCCGTCCGCCTCCGGCGGCCACGACGCCGGGCGCAACATCTTCGCCTTCTACGTGCCGCCGCCCAAGCCGCCGCCGCCGGCCGCGCCCGAGGTTCCGGCCACGCCGACGCCCACGCCGCCGCTCCTCCTCGCCGGCCTCTCGCCGCCGCAGGTCTACGCGCGGACGGGCAACTTCACGCTTCAGGTCAGCGGCGACAAGTTCACGCCCGCCGCGCGCATCTACCTCGACGGGCAGGAGCAGCCGACGCAGTACCGCAGCGCGCAGCAACTCACCGCCAACGTGCCGGCCGCGCTCATCGCCGCGCCCGGCGCGCGGCAGGTCGCCGTGCGCACGCCCGACGGGCAGCTCTACTCGAACGACGCGACGCTCAACGTCATGCAGCCGCCCGCGCCGACCTACACCTACATCGGGCTGCTCAGCCGCCGCAGCTACGAGACGGCCGTGCTCAAGGATCAGCGGGGCGAACTCCACAGCGTGCGCGCCGGCGAACTCGTCGAGGGCCGCTTCCGCGTCACCGCCATCAACGACCGCGGCGTCGAGGTCGTGGACAAGGACTTGAACATCAAGCACACGATGCCCTTCGTCGAGTCGCGCGCGACCGGCGGCGGGCGCGTCCCCGGCGCGATCCAGCCGCCCCCGCCGCCCCCGCCCGAGGAGGAGGGAGCGGGCGACCCCGAAGAGGAGCCGTAAGCGCCCCACCCCTTCGCGCATGAAAGAGACCCGCGACACTGACGCACCTGCGGCGACCGCGCGCGCGCGCGGCCAGCGCGGCTACGCGCTCATCGCGCTGCTCGCGCTGATGACCGTGATGATGATCGCGGCGATGGCCGTCGCCCCCAGCGTCCGGCACCAGTCGCGCCGCGACCTCGAAGCCGAGGCCATCGCCCGCGGCGAGGAGGTGGCCGAGGCCATCCGCGCCTTCTTCCACTACACCAACCGGCTCCCGACCTCGATGGAGGAGTTGCAGGAGGGCGCGCCCCTCGGGACGAAGAAGATTCAGGTGCTGCGCGCCAGCGCCGCGCGCGACCCGCTCACGCGCAGCGGCGAGTGGAAAACCATCAAGGTGCAGGATCGCGAGTTCATCGAGTTCCTGCGCGCCCTCACGCTCTACACCAACGGCCTCCAGCCGCAGCGCATGATCAAGGACAACAAGATGCAGGCGGCCGCGCAGGGCATGCCGCAGATCGCCAACGTCCTCGACCTCGGGCACGAGGAGGAGGCGCCCGGCGGCGAGGACACCTCGACTCCGAGCAAAGGCCCCTTCATCGGGGTCGCGAGCCGCAGCCGCCGCGAGTCCGTCATCAGCTACTACGGCATCGAGCGCCACGACAAGTGGGTCTTCACCCCGCTCTTCAAGTGAGGCCCGACGCCGGCCGCCGCCACGCATCAACCCCACGCCCCGAACACGACGCGCGACCGAAGAGCGATGCTCAGGTCGCGCGAAAATTTTTTTGCGCGACTTTTTTTCATTAAGTTATTGACATCTCTTTTTATTGTGTTTATAAATCCCAATATGTTGTGCGCCGTTCAATCTAGGCCACAAGAAGAAAAACGACACAGTATCTTGTGGTCAGGAACGACAACCTAGAAGCTTGTGGCCGCGGGTCACAAAACAGGAAAAGGAGAAGCGACAACTTATGGCAACGAAGAAAGCTGGTTCGAAAGGCGGCGGTGGGAAAAAGGGCGGCGGCGGCGGCGGCTCCAAGAAGGGCGGCGGCGGCGGCGGCGGCTCCAAGAAGGGCGGCGGCAAGGGCGGCTCGAAGAAGGGCGGCTCGAAGAAGGGCTCGAAGAAGTAACTCGGCTCAAGGGGACACTCGCAAACTCCAACGGCGCACACATCAATCTTCGCCCGCAAGGGCGCTTAAAAGGGCGGCGGATGCACACGATGCACGCCGTCCGAATTCTTTTTCGGGCAGGTGACAAAGCTGATGTCGGATGCCGCGTGTGAGATGCCGGTTAAGAGGGCGTGTCTTTAACCGGCATCCCGCGCCCGGCATCCGACTCCTTCTTCCATGCTTTCCGTCGCGCTCTTCGAGCCGGAGATACCGCCGAACACGGGCAACGTCGCGCGGCTGTGCGCGGCGACGCGAGTGCCCCTGCACGTCGTCGGCGTGACGGGCTTCCGGCTCGACGACCGCGCCGTGCGCCGGGCCGGCCTCGACTACTGGCCCGAAGTCGAGCTGCGCCGCCACCGCGACCTCGGCGCTCTGCGCGAGGCGCTGCCCGGCGCGCGCCTCGTCTACCTCACGACGAAGGCCCGCCTCTCCTACCTCGAATGGGAGTTCGCCGGCCGCGACTGCCTCGTCTTCGGCCCCGAGACGCGCGGCCTGCCCGAAGAAGTCCTCCGCGCCGACCCCGACTCCTGCCTCCGCATCCCCATCCTCAACCCGCGCGTCCGCAGCCTCAACCTCGCCACGGCCGTCGCCGTCGTCCTCTACGAGGCGCTGCGGCAGACGGGGGCGCTGCGCGGCGGCGGCGAGTGACAAGCCGCGGCCGGCAAGTTAGAATCCGTTAATCGTAAATCGTAAATCTAAAAGACAGTCGCCGGTCATCAGTCGTCAGTCAGGACGGGGCTGACGGTTGACGGCTGAAAACTGACGGCGGACAACTTCTACTCACGAATTCACGGCTTTTGACGGCTTTTCATGACCAGAGAAAACA
>Ga0196962_10000462_pt1 | contig 16890 bp, 12 predicted proteins | sample S3v_20metaG_FD_183186 | JGI IMG/M metagenome (GOLD analysis project Ga0196962, IMG submission 183186) | Soil microbial communities from Anza Borrego desert, Southern California, United States - S3+v_20 | ecosystem: Environmental > Terrestrial > Soil > Desert | place: USA: California | collected... | reverse complement strand
AGCCTCGGCCGCGCGGCGCGCCTCGGCGAGCGCTTCGGCGGCGGCCGACTGCGCGGCCTGCGCGGCGCGGCGGGCCGCCTCGGCGGCTTGGAGTTCGTCGGCCTGTCTGGCGCGCCGCTCTTCGAGGTCGGCCCGCTCGGCTTCGAGGCGCGCGGCGTCGTCCGAGACGACGCGCAGGTGGCGGCCCGCGCGCTCGATCTCCTGCTGGAGCTGCGCGGCGTTAAGCTCGCGCGCCACGTGCTCGCGCTCCTCGCGGCCGATCTCGTCGTTTAAGAGCACGAAGGCGTCTTCGAGCTCGCCGAGGCGCGCGCGCGCGCGCTGCGCCGCCTCGTCGGCGAAGAGCAGGTCGGCTTCGAGCCCGACCATGCGCGCCTCAAGCTCGCGCATCTCGCGCTTGAAGGCCAGCAGCCCCGCGCCGTCGGCCGAGACGCGCGGCCCGCCCGCGCTCACGAGTTGCCCGCCGACGACCCACTCGCCCGCCCGCGTGACGCACATCTCGCCGCCGGCGAGCGTCAAGACCATCGCATGTTCGAGGCTGTCGGCGACGCGCGCAGACATCTCGCGCGCGAGCGTGCGCCGGAGCACGGCCCCGATCTCGCGCGGCGCCCCGAGCAGTTTCCCGACGCGCACGTCCGCCTCGGGGTCGTCGGCCAGCGTCGCGCCCGGGCGCTCGGGGAAGTCTTCGGCGTCCTCGACGCCCGCGCCGCCGTGCAGGCCGGCGACGAGGAAGTTGGCGCGGCCCGCGCCCGTCTGTTGCAGCCACGTGGCGGCGCGCACGGCGTCGTCCGGCGTCGGCACGATGACGGCTTCGAGGTACGGCCCCAGAACGCCCTCGACGGCGCGCTCCCAGTGCGGCTCGACGCGCAGCACGTCGGCCAGCGTGCCGACGGTGTGGAAGTCGCGCGGGGCGTCCGTCTCGGCCGGCGTGAAGACGCGCTGGACGGCCTGCGAGTAGAGCGAGCGCTGCGTGTCGATCTCGGCCAGAGTGTCGAGGCGGTGGCGGACGCGCGCGGCCTCGTCGCGGGCGGCGGCGTGGGCGGCCGTCGCGGCGGCCACCTCGGCGCGCGACTCGGTCAGCGCGCGGGCGCGCCCCTCGCGCTCGGCGTAGAGCGCGTCGAGGTGCGCGCGCGCCTTCTTAATCTCCTCCTGAAGCCGCTCCGCCTGCTCTTTGGCCTGCGCGTGCGCGGCCCGCGCCCGCTCTCCCTCGCGCGCCAGACCTTCGGCCTGAAGCGCGAGCTTGTCGAGCGCGGCCGCGAGCTGGCGGCCGATCTCGCTCAGGCGCTCGGCGACGGCCGTGTGCGTCAGGAGCTCGCCGCGCGCCGCCTCGATGGCCGTCTCGGCGGCGAGCGAGGCGGCGACGCGCTCGGCGTAAACTCTTTCGGCGTCGGCGAGCCGGCGCGCGGCCTCCTCGCCGGCCTCGCGCATCTGCGCGTCGCGCTGCACGAGCGACTCGCTCTCGGCCGTGACGGCGTCGAGGCGGGCGCGCACCATCTCGGCTTCGCGCCTGACCTCGGCGAGGCGGCGTTCGAGCGCCTCGATCTGCTCGCCCTGATAGCTGCGCTCGCGCTCGCGGCGGTCGCGCTGCAGGGCCGACTCGGAGACGGCGGCCCGCGCCTCGGCCAACTCGTCCTCGCGGCGCCGCGCCTCGCCCGTCGCGCGCCGCGCCTCCTCCTCGCGCTCTTCGAGGTCGGCGGCGAGGCGCTCCACCTCTTCGTTAGCTTCCGCCAGCGCGGAGCGCAGCTCTTCGAGCCGCGAGGTCAGCGCGCGCTCGTCGGCGGCGTAGACGCGGCGCAGGAGGTCGCGCAGCTCGTCGCGAATCTGGTGGTAGCGGCGCGCCTTCGCGGCCTGACGGCGGAGCGAGCCGACCTGCCGCTCGATCTCGGAGATGATGTCGGAGACGCGGTTGAGGTTGGCGCGGGCGGCTTCGAGCCGGGCCTCCGCGGCGCGCTGGCGGACGCGGAACTTGGTGATGCCGGCCGCCTCCTCGATGAGCGTGCGGCGATCCATCGGCTTGGCCGAAAGAATCTGGCCGATACGCCCCTGCTCGATGATGGCGTAGTGCGCGCCGGAGAGGCCCGTGCCGGAGAAGAGGTCTTGGATGTCGCGCAGGCGGCAGACGCGGCCGTTCAAAAGATACTCGCTCTCGCCGGAGCGGTAGAGGCGGCGCGTGACCGAGACGGTCTCGCCGGGCGCGAAGTCGAGCGCCATGCGGCGCGGCCGCCAGTGTCGCTTGTGGTGCGGGCGGCCCTTGCGCGCCGGGGCGGCTTCGACGCCCGCGGCTTCAACACCTACGGCTTCAGCGGCCGGCGCTTCCCCGCCCTCGCCGGCGACTTCAAGACTGGTGACGGCCGACTCGGCAGTCTCGGCGGTTTCCTGCCCCGGGAGCGCGAGGGCGGCCGAGTCCGCGGGGGCTGCGACCTGCGCCTCGGCGTCGGGGGGCGCGGCTTCGAGTTCGGGGGCGAGGCGGCCTTCGAGGGCGTCGGCCTGATCGTCGAGCACTTCGAGCGTGGCGTCGATGTCGTCGATGTCCGGCTCTTCCTCGAACGTCTCGTCGCGCACCATGTGGAGCACGACCTCGGCCATGCCGCTCGCCGGCCGGCTGCGCGCGCCCTGAAAGATAACGTCCTTCATCTCGCCGCCGCGCAGGTTCTTGACCCGCTGCTCGCCGAGCACCCACGAGATGGCGTCCGAGACGTTGGACTTGCCGCAGCCGTTCGGGCCGACGATGGCGGTGATGCCGTTGCCGGTGAAGGCGAGTTCGGTGTAGTCCGCGAACGATTTGAAGCCGGTGATTTCTAAGCGTTGAAGTTTGAACATGCGTCGAAGTATTCCACGGCGTGCGCTCCGGAGGGTTCGGGCCGCTGCGCCTCACAAAGCACAGCCCCTAGAGCACGGTGCGGGAGAGGCCCACTATATGTTGAGCGGCCGGGGTTGTCAAACCTAAACTTTAAGTGGGGAAACTTTACTGCTGGCAGCGCGGGAGGTTAGCGCACAGGCGGAGGCCCGACCGCGAGCGAGGACGTTGGGCGGGGGCCGGAGGCCGGAGGCTTGTTAATAGCCCCCCGGCCTCCGGCCCGCCGCCTCCTTCAGGGTCGGGGCTCTGTTTTCTTCTTCACCCTCCTGCGCTTCGGCGGCGCTTCGGCGGCCGCGGGCGGGTCTTGCCTGCCCAGCAGTCGGTCGAAGATTTTGAGCGAGTCGATGACCTGCACGGAGTCTATGTCGTCGTCGAACTTCAGCCCGCTCAGGTCGGCGACCTCGTCGTTGGGGCCGAAGGTGACTTTCTTGTCTTTGAAGTCGCGGTCGCGGTAGGCGAGGACGAAGGCGCGGGGGCCGACGCGCAGGCTCCCGATCTGGTCGCCCCAGTCGCCCTGCTCGAAGAGGAGGCGCGGGAACTCGGCCGGGCCGTGCAGGCGCAGGCATTCGCCCCCGAAGTTCGCGTCCCGCCAGATGTCCACGTAGCAGTCTTCGTCTTTGGCCATTTCCGATTTAGTCATCAGCCGCCGGTCGCCGGTTCTCGGTGAAGACAAAAACTGAAAACCGATGACCGGCTACCGCCAACCGCGAATCACAAATCCCTCACCAAGTCGCGTCGCGCGAACAGCGCGAGGCGGACGCCGGGGCGCAGCGCGTAGGTTCCGACCTGCTGGTAGTCGGGGCCGAGCGCCGCGCGCAGTTTGTCAACCTGATCTTCAGAAGAGTTGTCGCTCGCGCGCCCGATGACGATGGGCGTGGCCTGCGCGTCGTAGCGCGCCGAGACGCTGCCGTGGTAGCCGACCGCCTTGTAATCGCGCCAGTACCACGGCAGCGGCCAGTACTCCGGCGAGGCGACCGAGACGCCCGCCTCCCGGCCGCGGCCCTCGCGCTCGGCGAGCCTTTCGACCTCGGCGATTAAGTCGAGCAACTCGCGCTGCGTGTGCGAGTAGACGTAAGGATAGCGGTCGTTGTCGTACTCGCGGAAGTTGACGGCCCACGCCTGATAGGCCGAGACGGCGCAGGCGAGGCCGGCGACGACGAGCGCGGCCGCCGCGGTTCGCGTCAGCCCCGCCGCGCGCCCTTCGTAGGCGCGCGCCAGATACGCCCCGACACACGTCAGCGCCGCGACCAGCAGGACGACGAGCGCGGCCTGAAGCGCCGCGGGGCCCACGCCGAGCGCTTCGGACGCGACGCCCGGCCGCGCCTCGTCCCCCAGCCAAGTCACGAGCAGCCCGCCCGCGAAGGCGGCCGCCAGAAACAGCCCCAGCCACATCAGGCCCGAGCGCCCCGCCGCGAGGCGGCTCAAAGCCTGCACGCCGTAGCCGCCGACGACGCACATCGGCACGACGAAACTGAGCACCAGCCACGGCGTCTTGTAAGGAATAAGCGAGTAGGCGGCCAGCATCCCGAAGGCCCACGCGCCCGTGAAGACGGCGGCGCGGTTCTTCGCGCGCCCGAAGAGCGCCGCGGCCGCGCCGACCGACGCGAGAATCAGGATCGGTGCTTCCTCCTGCCACAGCCAGCCGACGTAGGTGTACGCGGGCTTCTTGTGGAAGTCGCTCGTCCCCGTCTTCGTCCAGACATCCAGCGACTCAATCGCGCCGCTGATGCCCGCCCGGTAGGTGAAGAAGGACGAGTAGAAGAGCACGTTGACGACGAGGAAGAGCGTCAGCCCGCCCGCGACGAGCAGCGCGAGACGGTTCGCGCCGCCGGCCCGCGCCACGAACGCCTCCCACCCGGAAGCCCGGACGGGCTTCGCGCGTCGCTTCTCCCGCGAAGGCGTGGGGGCGGCGGGCGCGTCCCGCTTCGCCCACGCCCACGCCCACGCCCGAGCCACCACCCACGCCAGCCCGAGCGTCGCCAGCGAGATGAAGGCCGTCTCCTTCGTCGCGAAGAGCATCGCGGCCGAGAGCGAAAGCAACATCATGTGCCACGCCGTGCCGGTCTCGTAGAAGCGCACGGCGGCCACGACGATGCCGAGGGTGAAGAAGACGAAGAGCGTCTCGTGTATGTAGTAGCGCGAGTAGTAGACGCAGGCCGGCGAGACGGCGACGAGCGCCGCGCCCGCGAGCGCCGCGACGGAACCCAACCGGCGGCGCAGCGCCAGCACGAGGCCGACCGTCGCCACGCCGAACAAGGCGGTCAGCGAGCGGACGGCGAAGGTCGAGAGGCCGAAGAGGGCGACGGGCGGGAGCGAGAGGTAGTAGAGCGTCGGGCCGTGGTAGTTCTCCGGGTTGTAGCGGTAGCTGCCCTCGCGCACCAGCGTCGTCAGGAAGAAGCCGTTGACGCCCTCGTCGTGGTGCATCGGCTTCAGCCCCAGCGCGTAGAGGCGCAGCAGCGCCGCGGCGGCGAGGACGAGGAGGCTCGCGATCATCCACGCGCGTTCGGGGATGTCGGCCGGGGCCGCGGCCTCGGGCGCGGGGGCCGACGGCTCGCGCACGGGGCGCGCGGCCTCGGGCGCGGACTCCTGCCCGCCCCACGCGTCGCCCTTCTTACGGCCGCGCCGTCTTGTAGAGGCGGTACTCACCTGCTTCACCCACCTTCGTGTAGCGTTCGAAGAAACTCCTGTCGAGCCGCAGCCCCGCCTTCCTCATCTCGGCCTCTTCGAGCGGGCCGACGACGACGTACTCGATCCGGCTGCCCGCCAGCAGGGCGTCGGCGCCCGCGCCGCCCGCGTAGACGCGCCTGAGCTGCGCCTCCCGCTCCGCGTAGTCGAGGCCGTGCGACCAGATGTGGCCGGGGTAGCCGAGGAAGGTGCGGCGGCCCGTCAGGTAGACCGGGTCATTATAAGTCGGCGCGTGGAGGATGAGAGAGCGCGGCGGCGTCCGGCTCTTAATCAGCTCGGCGAAGCGCAGGCCGTCGGCGTCGAACGTCTGCCGCTCGACGGCGCCCGACGCGGCCCGCCACACGTCGAGCGCGCCGGCGGCCGTGAGGGCGAGGAGCAGCACGGCCGCGGCCAGTCGCGCGCCCCGCCCGCGCCGCCACAGCCACGCCAGCACGAGCGCCACCAGAGGGGCCGAGGCGATCCACCAGTAGAGCAGAATCTTGATGTTGTCCCACACCCACGGCGACAGCTTGAACAGGTTCGGGACGACGAAGCAGAGCGCGAAGGGCAGGTAAAAGTAGAAGAGGCGGGGCGGCACGATGCGCCCGCGGCCGCGCCACGCGAGCGCCGCCACGAGCAGCGGGATGAAGACGCCCGTGTTCTTCAGCCAGAACCAGACGGCGTTCTCCTCGCCGCTGTCCCAGCCCGGCTCCCACCCGAAGAAGCGGCCCGACTGCACGGCCGAGTCGCGCGTCGCCCACCACATCTGCGGCCCGGCCACGACGAGCGCCGCCGCGAAGAACGCCGCCCACGGCCGCCACACCTCCCCAAGCCTCTCGCGCGCCGACTCGCCCGCGCCCTCGCCCGCGCCGTCGCGGCCGCCCCACGCCAGCGCCGCCTGCGACAACGCCACGCACCCGCCCATCGCCATCATCACCACGAAGCTGTGCGCGTGCGCGAGCGGCAGCAACCCCGCGACGCCGCCGGCCGCCAGCATGGAGCGTATCGGGTGCCGGGTTTCGGGCGCCGGGGGCGTGAACTCCGCGCGCGGTTGACTGCCCTTCAACGCGGCTTCCGTGTCGCCGCGCTTCGGCCGCTTCTTCCTGCTCCTCTTCCCCGTCCCTCTCTCGTCGCGGGCCTCGTCGCCCCCGCCCCTCTCGACCCCTCCCCCCTCACCCGGCGCCCGAGCCCCGGCCCCCGTGCTCTCCCACCACAGAGTCCACGCCACGAGCGCGAGGCCGACGCCGAGCAGGATGCCGCGCTGCGGGACGAAGAGCGCGGTCACGGCGTTGCCCCACGCGATGCCGTGGTGGCGCATGATGGTGTAATCCTGTTCGAGGCCGGCGAGCATCCTGAAGACGCCGCCGCCCTCCGCGAGCGCCTGCTTCAGGAAGACCACACAGCCCAGCCCGCCGCTCAGAAGCACCAGCGCCGGCGTGGCGAGCGCGGCCGCGCGGTCGCGCGTCAGCTTCCACGCCCAGCGGTGGAGCAGCCCGACGACCGCCATCAACGTCGCGTAGTTCTGCCAGAAGAGCGCGCCTTCGAGGCCCGCCCCGGCGCGCACGAACATCGCCGTCACGAAGTCGGAGACGAACGGGTAGGTCAGCTTCACGCCCGCGAACTCGGGGTGCTGCGGCGGGAAGTTCTCGCCGTAGGCGAAGCCGGTGATGACGGCGAGGTGGAACGGCAGGTCGCCGATGTTCGTGTCCACGCCCGTGAAGAGGCCGCGCGCGTCCGCGTACATCGTGCGACCGCAGACGAGCCAGAAGACCACGGCCGCGACGAGGTAGAAGACGAGCGCGCCGGTCTCGCCCTTGCCCGGCCGGCTCACCGCCCGCTTGATGACGCGCCACCCCTCGCGCCAGTCCGCGGCGGCGCGCGCCGTCACGCCGCCTCTTAAAAGGAGCAGGAGCGGCGCGCCCGCGATCAGCCCCGCGAGCGTGAGCGCCGCCGGCGTCATGCCTAAGACCGAGGCGAGGATGAAGCCGACGAGGCCGAGCGCGGCGAAGCCCACGCACACGCCCGCGCACAGCCGCGACCAGAGGGACGCCTCGCGGTCGTAGAGGTACGTCAGCGCCGTCGCGCCCGCGACGGCCACGAGCGCCAGCAGGAGAGCAAAAGGCATAAGGGAAGCGCGACGGGCACCGCCGCCCGTCCCGTTGTTATTTGAAACCGCGCGATTATACGCGAACACCGCCGCCCGCGCGCAAAGCCGGACGTGGTGCCGGGGGCCGGACGGGACAAGGTCGCGGCGGGCGCGGGGCCCGCTTCCCGGCGGCGCGGCCCGGACTCGAACCCTTCAGCTTTCGCCGCCTCGCAGGTCAGGGAGGGGGCTCGCGCCCGCCGCCCGGTCGGCTTCGACTTACCATATTTTGCGTCTTGGTATTAGAATAGCCTGCGTCTTAAATCCGACATCTGAGGTTCTATGCTTCGTGCAGGCATCGTCGGGCTGCCGAACGTCGGCAAGTCCACGCTCTTCAACGCGCTCACGGCGCAGCAGGCCGCGCTGGCCGCCAACTACCCTTTCGCCACCATCGAGCCGAACGTCGGCGTCGTGCCCGTCCCCGACGAGCGCCTTGAGCCGCTGGCGAAGATCGTCAAGACCGGCACCATCGTCCCGGCCACGGTCGAGTTCGTAGACATCGCCGGCCTCGTGCGCGGCGCGTCGAAGGGCGAGGGACTCGGCAACCAGTTCCTCGCCAACATCCGCGAGACCGACGCCGTCATCCAAGTCGTCCGCTGCTTCGAGGACGAGCAGGTCGTCCACGTCGAAGGCTCGGTCAACCCCGGCCGCGACATCGAGACGATCCAGATCGAGCTGGCTCTGGCCGACCTCGCCACGGTCGAGCGCCGCCGCGAGCGCGCGCAGAAGACGGCCAAGAGCGGCGACAAGGCCGCGCGCGCCGAGATCGACGTGGCCGACAAGCTCCTCGCCGTGCTCTCCGAAGGCAGGCCCGCGCGCACCGTCGAGCTGGACGAGCAAGAGCGCGCCATCGCGCGCAACCTCTTCCTCCTGACGATGAAGCCGACCATCTACGCCGCCAACGTGGACGAGGCGACGCTCTCGGGCCCCGACTCGAACCCGCACGTCGTCGCGGTGCGGCAGCTCGCGGCGGCCGAGGGCGCGGAGTGCGTCCCGATCTGCGCGCAGCTCGAAGCAGAGCTGGTGGCGCTCGCGCCCGAAGACCGCAAAGGCTATCTGGCCGAGCTGGGCGTCACGTCGAGCGGCGTGGACGAGTTGATCCGCAGCGCCTACCGCCTGCTGGGTCTGATGTCTTTCCTGACGGCGGGCGAGAAGGAGGTGCGCGCGTGGACGATCCCGCGCGGCACGCGCGCCCCGCAGGCGGCCGGAACCATCCACACCGACATCGAGCGCGGCTTCATCCGCGCCGAGGTCGTCAAGTACGAAGACCTCCTGCGCGCCGGCTCCTACGCCGCCGCCCGCGAGCAGGGTCTGCTCCGCCTCGAAGGCAAGGACTACGTCATGCAGGAAGGCGACGTCGTCCACTTCCGCTTCAACGTCTGAATCACACCCGAGGGAGGCGGTGGGAGGTGAGCGACACGACTGTTATTTTCTGCGCGCGGTGCGGCGCGGCCGGGCAGAAGGTTGAGACTTACTGCCGGAGCTGCGGCGAGTGGCTGCCTAACCCCTCGGTCGCGTGGCACCCGCGCGGCAGGCTGCGGGGGCTTTCGCCGGAGCGGAAGCAGCGGAGGATTCATACCCTCGAACTTCTCTCCGCGCTCGCCGCGGTGGCCGCCGCCACCATCGCGCTCGCCGTGCGCGCCGGCGCCGACCTCGACCTGCTGATACTCACCGCGCTCCTCTGCCTGCTGGTTGTGACGTGGCAGGGCGTCGCGTTCTTCATCGGGCGGAGTATTCGCGGGAGGCGGGGGAAGGAGGCGGCCGGAGGCGGCCCGTCACTCCCGGCGGCGCAGGGGGAAGCGCGCCCCGCGCTGGGCGCGGCCGACACCGGGGACTTGGTGCGCCCGCCGAGCGTGACGGAGAGCACGACCGCGCTCCTCGACCCCGTGCCGTTGAAGAAAGGAAGGAAGGAGTAGCCATGCCGAAGTGGGCGCTATTCGGCCTCGCCGCCGTGGGGGACTTCGTGGTCGCCGCCCTCGTGGCCTATTACAGCGGCAGGGTCGTCATCCCGGCGGTTCTGGCCGTCGCGGGGCTGTTCATGCTCATCGCCGCGGTCGGGAGCGCGATGGGTCGGAAGTAGTTACTTTGTGGCCGGGCGACTCGCCCGCGCGCGGCGGCGCCCGGCTCAAGTCAGGCACGGCCGCACGATTCGCACGGGCGCCGGCAAGACGTTGGTCAACTCGAAGGCCGATACGCGCGGCCCTGCGCCCGGCGCCGGCGCGATCTATTCGGGCGGCCTGAAGCCGTAGCTGACGACGCGCGAGATGCGCCACTCGCCGTCCTTCTGCTGCCAGAGCATGACGAATTTGCCGATGCCGTCCAGCTTCTCCGGCTGCCCCTTCTGCGTCAGGTAGAAGCGGTGCTCGCCCGTCTGCACCGCGCCGTAGTTGCTGATCGGGCGCACCTCAAGGCTGGCCGCCACGAGTTCCCTCCGCACCCTGTTGTCGCCGCCGCAGAGGTTCTTTCGCATGATGTCGAGCGAGGCGTTGCGCGTCAGGGTCACGCCGCCCTTCTCGTGGTAGAACTCAAGGTCTTCGGTGAAGAACGCCCCGACCTTGTCTATGTCGCACGCGTTGTAGGCCGCGAACAGAGCGGCGTCCAGCGCCGCGATCCGTTCGCGCAACTCCTTCTGCGCCGCGCCGTCACCTTTGGACTGCGCGCCCGCCCAGCCCGTCAGTAGCAAAGAGACGACCAACAACGCGGCCGCTCTCGACAGAACGCCGTCCGGCCTCGCGGCCGCGAAACTCTTCGTCAAACTCTTCATCGGCTGAAATCCTCCCCAGCCAAAGACGAAAGACGCGGCCTGAAAGTTCCGCCCGCGCGGGGCCGGCGGCGGCGTCAAGTCGTCTCCCACTTCAACGCCTAGTGCGCCCTCCCCGCGGCCGCGGGAAGAGGCGCGGGTCGCCCCCGGAGGTCGCTATTGACAAGCGCGGCCCGGCGGCCATACCCTACCTCCCGTCTCACAGGGGTTACTACTGCCGGGAGCCTCGTCAACCTCCCGACCGCCTCGCGGCAGGCGTCTTCAGCGGCGGCGCTCTCGCGCTCGCCGGTCTGCCACACCTTCACCAGCCGGCGCGCGCCGTGCCCCCACCCTGACTCTTCAGGAGGCCCCACAATGGACAACACCACAAGCTATCAAGGGGCGGCCCGCCCCGACTACCGGCCGGAGCCCTCGCACGGCATGCCGCCCGCGAGCGTCGGCGGCGCGACCGTCCCGCACGGCCCGGCGGGAGTTTTCACATCACCGCAGAGCGCGCCGCGCCCTGCGTCTTCCGCGGCGCTGGCGGTCGTCCGGGGCCTCAAGGATTACTGGTTTCTGGTAGCGCTGTTCATGTCCGGACTGCTCGCCGTCGTTTACATGCTCGTCTTCGAGGTGACCCCGTGGGACGCCCACGCCGAGGCCAGAAACAAGCGCCTCCAGACCGAACACCACGTCGAGGTCGGGTATGATTTCATGGAGCGGGCGGAATACCAGCGCGCCAAATCCGAGTTCGAGAGGGCTTTGGCGCTGTCGCCCACGAAAGAGTCCGCGCTCAGCGGGCGTTACCTGAGCGAGCTGTTCATCGACATAGAGTCCGCCGACTGGGACGCGGCGGTCGGGATGAGCTTACAGAAGCGCCTCGAAGAGCGTTTCAGCGGGAACAGAGAGTTCGGCAAACGTCGCCATCTCATCGAGAAATATCTGGGCGACCTGCACACCAGCGTGTCGCGCCACGAGGAGGCGAAGGCGCACTACGAGAAGGCGCTCTCGCTGAAGGAGGACTACTGGGACGCGTTGCGCGGCTACTACTCGCTGGTCTACGCGTACTCGGAGGACTTAGGGCTTGACGAGGCCGGGAGGCTCAGGAAGCTGGTCGAGTTGGGGGAGGCGATGGTCAGGCGCGACCCATACGATTATCAGGGGCGGCACTCCCTCGGCTACTGCCTGTACGAGCAGGCGATAGCGGAGGAGGCCGGGCCCGGCCGCGACGAGCTGCTCGCCAGAGCGACGAAACAGAGTCAGGAGGCGGCGCTGCTGAAGGGCAACGAGATCGCCGTGCTCGCCGACCTCGGCGAGATCGTCAGGCACACCGACCCCGCCCTGTCGCTCTATTACCATAAGTGGGCGGCGGAGATTTTGGAGCAGCCGAAGGAGGCCCGGCCCCGCACGGCGGAGTTGGGCGTCAACATCAAGCTGCACAAGGAGAGCCGCACGCTCTCCATCTTCGGGCCGGACGACATGCGGGCCATGATAAAGTTCAATCTGGCGCTCGACTACCTCGCGTCGCACCGCCTCGGCGGCAAGGCCGACGACCTGAACCTGCACCGGAAATTCCTGTCCGAGGCGAAGAAGCTCGACGCCGAGGAGGTGATCGCGGCCGTCTACGAGGATCAACTGAAAGTCCTCGACATGCTTCTCCCCGAGCAGTCTCCGGCCGGCGCGCAGCGGAAGTAGAACGACGGACTCCGGCCCCGCCCCCCCGGCCGGACTCGCCACTTTAAGACGCGGCGCCCCCACGCGGCCGCAAGGCGCGGCGCGGGCGCCGGGTCGGAACGAGAAGTTCTCCGACCCGGCGCCCGCGCCCTTTTCCTTTCATGCCGGCCGCCTCAGCCGCGGAAGCCGACGTGGAGGTGGTTGTCGTGGCCGCCGAGCGGGGCGGTCAGGCCGGCCTTGATGAGCTGCTTGTCGTTGAAGAAGACTCGGGCGGTGGGGAAGAGGCGGCGGACGAGTTGCGCCAGCTCCTTCGTCAGCTCGTGCGAGTAGCTGGGCGAGTGGATGTTGGTGGCCTCCTCGCGGCCGTTGTTGGTGAGGGGGCGGATGTCCACCTCGTTGCCGTTCTTGTGGGCCGAGTGCGGCGGGAAGGGGCCGCCGCCGCGACGGCTGATGTCGCCGAACTGGAGCCGCGGCCCCGCCGGGTGCAGCACGGCCCACTCCTCGCCGAGCGTCTGGATGTTGCGGATGGTGGCGGCGCGCCCGTACTGGTCGGCCCCGTTCGGCTCGCGGTTGTAGGTCGTGTAGCCGCGCCCGCTCTCGGGCAGCACCGTGTCGATGCGCGTCGGGTCGGGCGACGCGACGGGCGCGGGCGGCGTCGGCGACGAGCTGAGCAGCGCGCGGTAGGTCGCGTCGTTGAGCGCCCCGCTCGGCTGGAGGCCGTGCTGCATCTGGAAGGTCTTGAGCGCGGCCTCGGTGCGCGGGCCGAACTTGCCGCGCCCGCCGCCGAGGTCGGCCAGCGTGAGGTAGCTGAGGTTGACGAGCCGGAGTTGGAGGCCCGTGACCACGTCGCCCTCGCCGCCGCGCCTGACGCCCTCGTTGAGCTGGCGGACGGCCTGCTGCGTGGCCTCGTCGTAGACGCCCGTCTCCCCCAACTGGTTGTCGCGCTGGAACCGCTTGAGCGCGCCCTCGGTGAGCGGGCCGAAGCTGTTCGGCCCCGAAGCCTTCTGCTCGGGGCGGAGGTAGCCGAGGTCGATCAACTCGTCCTGCAACTTCCCGACCTCCGGCCCCTTCACGCCGCGCCGCAGCACCTCGCCCGTGCTCACGGGCGCGGCGCCGAGCCGGGCGCGCACCTTCGCCGCCGCCTCGCCGACCGTGATGACGCCGTCGCGGTTGATGTCGAGGCCGGCGTTCTGCTGGTAGACCTTCGTGCCCTTGCGGAAGAGGACGTGGTCGGCCCCCTTGCCGATGGCCGCCGGGTAGAGCACGGCCATGTAGGCGTCCTCGACCGTCTTCATCCGGTTCCTGTAGGGGCGCAGGTACTTCTCGACGTAGTCCAACTGCTCCTCGGCCGTCATCTGCGCGAGGGCCGCCGTGGTGGTGCCGAGCGCCTTGGCCGTCGCGGGCATGAACTGGATGAGGCCGGTCGCGCCGCTGCCGGACAGGCTCTTGACGCCGGGGCTGAACTTGCCCCCGGTCTCGAAGCTCATCACGGCCATCAGGTAGTTGGGGTTCATGCCGAGGCGCTCGGCGACCTGCATCACCTTGTCTTTAAAATCCTGCGTGACGTTCTCGATGCCGATGACGTTGACGAGGACGATGCGCGCGTCGGTCGAGACGGTGCTGTCGTCCGTGCCGGTGAAGGTGGCGGCGGCGAGTCCGCTGTCGCCGCCGTTGGTCTCGCTCATGTGGGAAGCCTCCTGTCGGGCCGAACGGCCCCGGGAATGAAGGGCGGCGGGGCGGCCGGCGGCCGGCGCGGCGGTGTCGCCCCGGCTGCGGGTAAGGCTCGGCCGAAGGCCCGCGGCCCGAAGGTTTGAGAACGCGGCGCGGCCGGGCCGCCTCGGCCACTCGCGGGTCGGCCCCGGCGCGGCGCGCGCGACAGCTTACCAGACGCGCCCCGCGCGTCCAACGTCTGCCGAAATGTGTGCGGGAGCGGGTTTTCGTTTCGCGGGGGCGCGGCGGCGCGCGGCGCGGGCGGGCGGTCTCGGCGGGCGGGGCGTGGCCGCGTGAGGGTTGCGGCTCGGGAGAGTTTGCCGGCGCGGCGCTTCGCTTCGGGTCGTGCCCGCGGCCGCGCGCGCCGGCTGCGCGGCGCTACTTCAAAAGGGCGCGGACGCCGACGAGGACGAGGTAGACGACGGCGAGCACGACCGCGAGTTTGATGAGGCTCACGGCGACGGCGATGACCGTGCCGACGACGATGCCGACCGCGCCGAGGACGAGCGGCACGACGACGACGAATACGAACAGTCCGAGCAGGATGATTCCGACGATGCGGAGTACGTCTTTCATGTCTTTCATCATTTCACCTCTCAGGAGGCCGCCGCCCTTCGAACCATGCGGGCGGCGGCGTCACGCCACCCTATACGAAAGTCCGTCCGGCCTCGTTCCGTTTCAAATTCTACACACTCGGGCGGGGTTGTGTGTCACAAATATATCACCTCGGGGGGCGCCCCGCGAGGCCGAAATTTATGTTAAGCTCGTCGCCGACCTCCCGCATTCAAAGAGGCCGGGCCGCCCGCGACGCCGCGTCCGGGCGGAGACTTTTTTTGAGGCCGGCGGACGCCGGAAATCCCATGCCGACGCGCGCGAACGAAACTCTCTTCGACGAGCCGGAAGAGCCGGAAGTGACGCCCGACGAGCACGCGCCGCTCGCCGAGCGGATGCGGCCGCGCACGCTCGAAGAGTTCGCCGGCCAGCGCCACATCGTCGGCGAAGGGCGGACGCTGCGCCGCATGATCGAGGGCGAGGGCGCGCTGCCTTCGCTCATCCTGTGGGGCGCGCCGGGCACGGGCAAGACGACCCTCGCGCGGCTGCTCGCGCACCGCTCCGGCGCGCGCTTCGTCCCGCTCTCGGCCGTCTTCTCCGGCGTCAAGGACTTGCGCGCGGCCATCACCGAGGCGCGCGAGCAGAAGCGGCGCGGCCGGCGCACGATCCTCTTCATAGACGAAATCCACCGCTTCAACAAGGCGCAGCAGGACGCGCTGCTGCCGGCCGTCGAGGACGGGACGGTGACGCTCGTCGGCGCGACGACCGAGAACCCCTCGTTCGAGGTCATCGGCGCGCTGCTCTCGCGCAGCCGCACGCTCACGCTCGAACCGCTCGGCGAGGATGACATCACCCTCATCCTGCGGCGCGCGCTCGAAGACGAGGAGCGCGGGCTGGCGGGCCTGCGCCCGAAACTCTCCGACGACTTGCTGGCGCGCGTCGCCCGCGCGGCGGCCGGCGACGCGCGCGTCGCGCTGACGGCCCTGGAGTCCGCCGTCCTCGCCACCGAGCCGAACAAGCGCGGCGAGCGGCGCGTCACCGAGGAGGCGGTCGTCGAGGCGCTGGGGCGCGCGCGCTACGCCTACGACAAGGGCGGCGAGGAGCACTACAACCTCGCCTCGGCGCTCATCAAATCTCTGCGCAACTCGGACGCCGACGCGGCGCTCTACTGGCTGGCCCGGCTCATCGAGGGCGGGGCCGACCCCGTCTTCATCGCGCGCCGCCTCTGCATCCTCGCCTCCGAAGACGTGGGCCTCGCCGACCCGCAGGCGATGGTGCAGGCCGCGGCCGCCGCGCAGATCACGCAGCTCATCGGGCTGCCCGAGGCGCTCTACCCGCTCTCGCAGGCGACCGTCTACCTCGCGCGCGCGCCCAAGTCGAACGCGATCAAACGCGCCTACCACGCGGCCGCCGCCGACGCCGCCGAGACGGCCCGCGAGCCGGTGCCGCTCCACCTCCGCAACGCCGTCACGCCGCTCATGCGCCGCGTCGGCTACGGCCGCGGCTACCGCTACGTCCACGACGACCCGGCCGCCCGCGAAGAGATGCCCTCCCTGCCCGAAGGCCTGCGGGGGAGAAAGTATTGGGAGGAAGATGAAAAGCAGTAGCCGGCGGGCGCCGCGCGCCGCGACGACTGGCGCCGGTACGCTGACGATTCGATAGAGGATGTTTTTCTACTGACTACTACCTACCGTCTACTGACTACTTTTTTATGAACACCCCGAAGACGGAAAAAGAGTTGGCCTTCCTCCACGACCTGTACGTGGCGACGGACTGGGGCGAGCGGTTCGCGGAACTGGTGGACGAGCACGTCCGCCTGCCGGAGCGCGGGCGCGCGCTCTACGTCGGGTCGGGCACGGGCGGGCACGCGCTGGCGCTGCGCGCGCGCGCCGGGAAGGACGTGACGCTGGTGTGCGTGGACGAGAGCGCGGAGCGGCTTGAGCTGGCGCGGGCGAAGGGCGCGGCCCTCAAGGACGAGGCCACCGAGTTCCGCCACGCGCAGCTCGAAGCGCTCGCCTTCGAGGACGAGCAGTTCGACCTCGTCGTCGGCGACGCCTCGCTGGTCGCGCCCGAGCGCCTGCCCGAAGTGCTCTCGGAGATGGTGAGGGTGGCCGCGCCGGGCGCGACCGTGGCGCTCAGCGTCGCCACCGCGTCGAGCTTCGGCGAGTTCTTCTCGATCTACTGGGAGGCGCTCGCCAACACCGGCTTCGCCGAGCAGGCGGCCGGCATCGGCTCGCTCATCAACGAGCTGCCGACGGTCTCGGAGGTCGAGGAGCTGGCCGCGCGCGAGGCGCTCGACGGCGTCGAGTCGTGGACGAGTATCGAGGAGTTCGACTACGAGTCGGGCGAGCAGTTTCTGGGCGCGCCCCTCGTCGAGCACTTCCTGCTCGGCCGCTGGCTCGAACCGCTGCCCGACGCCGACGCCCGCGAGGAGGTTCTGCGCGAGGTCGCCCGCATCATCGACGACGAGCGGCAGGGGGCCGACTTCGCCCTTTCCGTCAAGGCCACCATCGTCGTCGGCCGCAAGGCGGAGTGAAAGCCCGAAACCTTTTT
>Ga0196962_10000461_pt1 | contig 16908 bp, 11 predicted proteins | sample S3v_20metaG_FD_183186 | JGI IMG/M metagenome (GOLD analysis project Ga0196962, IMG submission 183186) | Soil microbial communities from Anza Borrego desert, Southern California, United States - S3+v_20 | ecosystem: Environmental > Terrestrial > Soil > Desert | place: USA: California | collected... | reverse complement strand
GGGCTCGCCGGAGTCGAAGCCGGTCGGCGCTCCGACCCAGGACGCGACCGGCAAGGAGGGGTGACCCGGTCATCGCCGGGTACAGGTGTCGCGATGAGCGCAAGCGACGAGGGGCGGCTGGGCGTCGACGGCCCGGCGGCGATCTACCCGGACGGGCGCCGTATCTGGTTCGTCGAGGGGGAGAAGGTGCGCGAAGAGCGCAGCGCCCGCCAGCCCTCGCTGGTCAAAGCGAGATAGGCCTGCCCGTCTGGTCCGCGGCGCTCGAGCAGGAGCCCGCGCCGCTCCTCGGGCTCGGTCTTCTTGCTCTTTCCCATCTTCTTCTCCGACATGTTGTGACATGTCCCGGAAGTCGCCGCTCTGATTCGCGGGGCCGCGACTCGGGTAGCGGCGACGCGTGGGGGAGCGACTCGCCATCTATCTCAACGACCACCTGGCCGGAGCGACCGTGGGGGTCGAGCTGGCGCGGCGGCTGCGGGGCAGTAACGAGGGCGACCCGGAGTTCGGGCCGGCGCTGAACGAGCTCTGCACCGAGATCGAGGCGGACCGCGAGACGCTCAAGGCGGTGATGGATCGGCTCGGGGTGGGTCAGAGCAAGCTCAAACCGCTCGTCGCCGTTCTCGGCGAGCGACTGGGGCGGCTGAAGCTGAACGGGCAGTTGCGGGGCTACTCGCCTCTGAGTCGCCTCGACGAGCTGGAGCTGTTGCAGGTCGGCGTCGTCGGCAAGCGCCGGTTGTGGCGGGCGCTGGAGCACACCCACGCCGCCGAGCTGCCGGGCTTCGATCTCGACGCGATGGCCGAGCGGTCGACCGAGCAGCTGAAGCGGCTCGAGACGCTGCACCTGAAGGCAGCCACCCTGGCCCTGTAGGTCTGGGCGGGACGCGTTTTTGCGCCAGCCCTTGGGGGTACAGGGGCTCAGAGGCCTAGGGGAGCGGCCCCCGCTCACTCCTCGCCAATCCGAATCCCCAGACCTATGGGAAGGCGAGCACAGATGAAGGTAGTTGTCACTGGCGCGACGGGAAACGTCGGCACCAGCACGGTCCAGGCGCTCAGCGAGAGTTCGGAGATCGACGAGATCGTCGGGCTGGCTCGGCGCAAGCCCACCTGGGCGCCGCCGAAGACCAGCTGGGTCGAGGCAAACGTCCTCACCTCCGACCTCGGGGCGATCTTCGAGGGGGCGGACGCGGTCGTCCACCTCGCCTGGGCGATCCAGCCCTCCCGCGACGCGGTGACGCTGGAGCGGATCAACGTCGAGGGCAGCCGGCGCGTCTTCGAGGCGGCCGCCGCGGCCGGCGTGCCGAAGCTGGTCCACGCCTCCTCTGTCGGCGCCTACTCCCGCGGTCCGAAGGACCGCGAGGTCGACGAGGACTGGCCCACCGAGGGCACCGAGACCTCGTTCTACTCACGGCACAAGGTCGCGGCGGAGCGCGAGCTGGACCGCTTCGAAGCCGACAACCCCGAGACGCGAGTAGTGCGCCTTCGTCCCGCGCTGATCTTCAAGGACGAGGCGGCGACCGAGATTCGCCGCCTCTTCGTCGGCCCGTTCCTTCCCAACTTCCTTTTGCGCCGCGGTCTCCTGCCGGCCCTGCCGCGGGTCGACCGCCTGCGCTTCCAGGCCGTGCACTCCGAGGACGTCGGCAGGGCCTATCTGCGAGCCGTCCTGGCCGACGTGGAGGGCGCCTTCAACATCGCCGCCGAGCCGCCGCTCAGTCCTGAGGAGATGGCCGAGCGGATCGGTGTGCGCAGCTTTCCCGTGCCGGCCCGAGTCGTGCGGCGCCTCGCCGACCTGAGCTGGCGGATGCGCCTGCAGCCGACGCCGCCAGGCTGGCTCGACATGGCGCGGAACGTGCCGCTGATGTCCTCCGACCGGGCGCGCGAGGAGCTTGGCTGGGAGCCTCGCCACAGCGCCGTCGATGCGTTGGAAGAGCTGCTCGAGGGGATGCGCGGGGGGCACGGCGCCGAGACCCCGCCGCTCGAAGCCGACAGCGCCGGCGCCCGGCTCGACGACCTGAAGACCGGCGTCGGCGCCCGCCAGTGGGATCGCGACCGCGACGAGCAGCTCGTCAAGTACCTGGGCGACGTGCACTCGATCGAGCTGCAGGCGCTGGCGCAGCTTCGCGCCGCCCCGAAGATCGCCGGGGACGAACGCCTCTGCGAGGCGTTCGAACGGCATCTGGTCGAGACCGAAGACCAGGAGCGGCGCGTGCGCGAGCGCCTCGAAGCGCTGGGGGGCGAGCCCTCGAAGCTGAAGGACGCGGCCGGTGCGGCCGGCGGCTGGGGGATGGTCGCCTTCGCGGCTTCTCAGCCCGACACGCCGGGCAAGCTGACGATGCACGCCTACTCCTACGAGCACATGGAGCTCGCCGCCTACGAGTTGCTGAAGCGACTGGCCGAACGTGCCGGCGACGAGGAGACGGCGCGGATGGCGACCGATATCGCCAGCGAGGAGGGGCGGATGGCCGAGCGCCTGGAGCAGTCCTTCGACGCCGCGGTCGAGGCGTCGCTGGCGGCGGTCGATTCGGATCAGCTCGACTCCACGCTGCTGGCCTACCTGCGTGACGTCCACGCCCTCGAGGGGCAGGCCGAAAAACTGCTTGAGGCCGGCGCCAAGCGGGTCGACGACGAGCATCTCGAGTCAGCCTTCCGCGAGCACCTCGACGAGACCCGGCGCCACCGCGAGCGGATCGGGGGCCTGCTGGAGGAGCGCGGCGCCGGGCCTTCGCTGGTCAAGGACGCTGTCCTGAAGGCCGGCGGGCTCAACCTCTCCGCCTTCTTCGGGGCCCAGCCGGACTCGACCACCAAGCTCGCCGGCTTCGCGTTCGCCTTCGAGCATCTGGAGATCGCTGCCTACGAACTCCTGCAGCGGGTCGCCGCCCGGGCCGGCGACGAGGGAGCGGTGGCGACGGCGGAGGAGATCCTCGCCGAGGAGCGCCGCGCGGCCGAGCGGGTCGCCGAGAGCTGGGACCGCCCTGACGTGCCGCTCGGACTGGCCTCGTGAAAGAGCGAAAAGAGGAGGGTCACTCGATGGAGACTGGACAGAACGGGCAACTGGCGGTGATCACCGGCGCCTCCAGCGGCATCGGCTTCGAGCTGGCGAAGGTCTTTGCCGCGGAAGGCTTCGACCTGCTGATCGCAGCCGAGGACGCGGAGCTGACGGCCGCGCTCGAAGAGCTGAAGCGATCGGGGGCGAACGTGGAAGCCCACCGCGTGGACCTCGCCACCGAGGCTGGGGTGATCGAGCTCTACCGCCACATCCAGAACACCGGGCGCCGGGTCGACGCGCTCGCGCTGAACGCGGGGATCGGGGCTGGCGGAGCCTTTGCGACCGAAACGGAGCTGGCCGACGAGTTGAGGCTGATCGACCTCAACGTGCGCTCGACCGTCCACCTCTGCAAGCTCGTGGTCGCCGACATGGTCGAGCGCGACGAGGGGCGGATCCTGATCACCTCGTCGATCGCCTCAACCATGCCCGGCGCCTTTCAGGCTGTCTACAACGCCTCCAAGTCATTCGATCAATCCTTCGCGCTGGCGCTTCGTAACGAGCTGAAGGACACCGGCGTCAGCGTCACCGCGCTCATGCCCGGCCCGACCGACACCGAGTTCTTCGAGCGCGCCGACATGGAGGACACCAAGGTCGGCTCCGAAGAGAAGGACGACCCGGCTGAAGTCGCCCGCCAGGGCTTCGAGGCCCTGATGGCCGGCCGCGAAAAGGTCGTCGGCGGCTCTTTCAAGAACAAAGTCCAGACGATCGCCGGCAAGGTGATCCCGGACTCCAAAAAGGCCGAGATGCATCGCCAGATGGCTGAACCTGGCTCGGCGAAGGAGGACTGAGGATGAAGGCGCTCACCTTCCACGGCAAACGCGACGTCCGCGTCGACGAGGTTCCCGATCCTTCGATCCAGGACCCCACCGACGCGATCGTCCGCATCACCTCGACCGCGATCTGCGGCTCGGACCTGCACCTCTACGAGGTGCTGGGGATGTTCATCGACGAGGGCGACATCCTCGGTCACGAGCCGATGGGCATCGTCGAGGAGGTCGGCCCCGAGGTGAAACACGTCAAAGCCGGCGACCGGGTCGTGATCCCCTTCAACATCTCCTGCGGGAGCTGCTGGATGTGCGAGCGCAAGTACTTCGCCCAGTGCGAGACCACGCAGAATCGCGACGCCGAAAAAGGCGCCTCGCTGTTCGGCTACACGAAGCTCTACGGCCAGGTGCCGGGTGGCCAGGCGGAGTTCCTGCGGGTGCCGCAGGCGCACTTCGGCCCGATCAAGGTGCCGGAGGGCGGCCCCGACGAGCGCTACCTGTTCCTCTCCGACGTGCTGCCCACCGCCTGGCAGGCGGTCGACTACGCGGCGATCCCCAAGGGCGGCAGCGTCGCCGTCTTCGGCCTCGGCCCGATCGGGCAGATGAGCGCCCGCATCGCCCGCCACCAGGGAGCCGAAAAGGTCTTCGGGGTCGACAACGTCCCCGAGCGCCTGGAGATGGCGCGGCGCAACGGCATCGAGACGATCGACAGCGACGAGCACGACGACGTCTCCGTCGCGCTGCGTGAGCTGACCGACGGCCGCGGCCCCGACAGCACCATCGACGCGGTCGGGATGGAGGCCCACGGGGCCCCAGGCGCGGAGACCGCGCAGAAGCTCACCGGCCTGCTGCCGGACGCGTTGGCGGCGAAGGTGACCGAAAAGGCGGCGGTCGACCGGCTCTCCGCCCTGCTCGCCTGCATCGACAGCGTCCGTCGCGGCGGCACCGTCTCGATCTCGGGCGTCTACGGCGGCCAGCTCGATCCGCTGCCGATGTTTCAGATCTTCGACAAGGGCCTGCAGCTGCGAATGGGCCAGGCTCACGTGCGCCAGTGGACCGACGAGATCCTGCCGCTGTTGGAAGGCGACGCGGACCCGCTCGGAGTCGACGACCTCACCACCCATCGGCTGCCGCTCGAGCAGGCGCCCGAGGCCTACTCGATGTTCCAGAAGAAGGAAGACGGGGCGATCAAGGTCGTCCTCAAGCCCTGACTCGGGGGAGGAGCGGTGAAAGCGCTGCTGATCAACTGCACCCTGAAGGCGAGCCCAGAAGAGTCGAACACCGAGGCGCTCGCCGAGGTCGTCGCCGGAGCGCTGCGCGAGGAGGGCGTCGAGGTGGCCTCGGTGCGGGCGGTCGACCACTCGATCCCGCCCGGCGTCGAATCGGAGATGGGCGAGGGCGACGAGTGGCCCGGCATCCGCGCCCAGATCCTCGACTCGGAGATCCTCGTGCTCGCGACCCCGACCTGGCTCGGGCGCCCCTCCAGCATCGCCCAGCGAGTGCTGGAGCGGATGGACGCGATGATCACCGAGACCGACGACGAGGAACGCCCCGTTGCCTACAACCGCGTCGCCGGAGTCGTCGTCACCGGCAACGAGGACGGCGCCCACCACGTCATCTCCGAGGTCTCCGGCGCCCTCGCCGACATCGGGTTCACCATCCCCGGCCAGGCCTGGACCTACTGGAACAAGGGGCCTGGACCGGGCGAGGACTACTCGGAAACGGAGGAGGGCCACGAGTGGTCCCACTCCACCGGCAGGGTGGCCGCGGCGAACCTGCTCGCGGTCGCCAGAGCGCTCGAGAGCAAGCCGATCCCGCCCCCCTCCTCGTCCTAGGGCACCGCACTCACCTGCCGTTGACGGTGTCGCGCAGCTCCACTAGGCAGGCGGAAACGAGATGGCTGTTGCCTCCGGTTCGTATCTGCCTGCGGCTCCCGGCGAGGGCGGCACGAATCCATGCAGGGGCGCTCCCCAGCGCCCACCCGTCGGTTTTTGCCTCGGCTCCGCCGGAGCAGGTCACCCTGCCGTTCCTCGCGATCCTGCACACCAGCATCTGTGAGCCACGCTCACGGTCGCGGTCCAAGACTCCTGCGATGCCGAACTTCACCGTCATCCCGGAGTACCTGGGGATCCTCATCAACGGCAGCCACAGTCGCAGAGCGGTGACTGCTTCGGCCACGGTGACGTCGTGCAAGCGGCCGCCGTCGAGATAGCGCCTGCGCCACCGATCTACTTCGAGCACGAGCGCGAATCCCAGGCGCGCGCGGGCAGTGAGGTCGTAGCGTTTGCCCGTTCCACGACTGACCGCTTCGCCCAGGAGGCCATTCGAGCGGAGGAGGTTGACCCTCCTGTTGACCTGGTGGAAGGTCAAGCCGTCGGTAAGCGCAGCGATCTCCGTCGGCGATCGGGGGTAGATGCTGAGAAGCTCGACCCAGCCACTCTCCCAGGCTTCGGCCAGGAGGCAGAAGGCTGTCCAGGGCGTGTCGTCGATCCGCCGGCCGGGTCGACGTCCCGCCCCGGGTGCGGCGTAGCGGTTGAAGATTCGAAGAAGATTCCTCCCTCGCGGCTGCGTCAGCCTGTAGAGGACTGCGGAGGGAGCGCTCCTCCCTTCGATGCGCTCGACCAGCCCCGCCTCCACCAGCTTGCTCGCGTGTCGGTAGATCGTCCGGGGCGCGTACTGGGGAAGGCGCTCCGTCAGCCGCCTCGTCCTCAGTGGGCCTCGGCCCAGAGCCACCAAGATCGCCCCGCCGGCTCCGACGCTCAGCAGGCGCAGCACATCGGCGACGGAGGTCTCGCCCGCTTCTCTCTCCATGGGCGCACGCATATACAGCGCGGCTGGCGCGACTGAGTTTTCGATTCGGGTCGCGATAGGTGGAAAGGCTAGCCATAAACAAAAACTTACCTGTATTAATCAGTTCTCTGCATTCCATTATCACGCCTCTGCTTACCAGTGTGCTCGGTGACTTTTGTCACCGGCGCTTCGATCGGGACGAGCCGATGAAAATGCGCGATTTGCAGGCACTTCGCCTTCTCCCGAGGCGGACAGTGACCAACCGTTAATCACGGTTCGATGGCGGATTCCTGTACCCGGTCGTCTTGACAGAAGCGACGGGCGAGGTGCACTCTCCGCTCGAACCGTTCGTCTGGTGACGAGCGAGAAACAACTCCCGAGCCGCAAGGCCCGGGAGTCGAAAAACGGTCCGGCCTAAAGCCGGACAGGAAGAAAGAGAGTATCTCATGACCAAGAAGTTTATGGCGGCGCTTCTCTCACTCGCCGCCTTCGCAGCCATGGCCGTGGTCCCCTCGATGGCCTCGGCGTCGCCGCACCTGACAGAGACACCAAACGTCACGGTGCCGGTAGGGGCCAAAATCACAGGGACAAACGAGACCAACATCACATTGACAACCGGCAGCGGCCACGTGACCTGCACGAAATCCGTGCTCACAGGGACGGTGACCGAAAACTCGGGCACGTCGATCAAAGGCAACATCGAAACCGCCAGCTTCACCAACAACACCGGCGGCGCTTGCTCGAGCACCTTCCCCTTCAACCCCAGCTTCACGGTTGACGTGGAAAACCTCCCCTATTGCCTCACAAGCGAGGCCGGGGACACGTTCACGGTGCGTGGCGGCGCCTGCGGCGCAGCTGCCAAAAACCTGAAATTCACGCTGACAGGCCCAGCCACCTGCACGTATGAAGCGGCCAGCATCTCAGGCACCTTCAACACAAACGCAGACCTGACAATGGCATTCAGCGAACAGACGTTCACGAAAACCGCCGGCGGCTTCCTGTGCCCGAACTCAGGGAGACTCGACGGCGCCTACAACGTGTTCACAGACAACGCAGAAGAGAAACCGCTCATCATCACCTGAGCTGACCGCTCAAATGAGCTAACCGGTTGTGATCGGGGCCGCGCCAGCCGTGGCCCCGATCCCTCGCGCTTGCCGCCGCTCACCATGACCCGGAAAAAGTCCGGCCAGAGCCGGAAGGTAACGAAAGAGAGCATCTCATGAGCAGAAAGTTCATGGCGACCTGTCTGGCACTCGCCGCCTTCGCAGCCATGGCCGTGGTCGCCTCGATGGCCTCGGCGTCGCCGCACCTCACAGAGACACCGAACGTCACGGTGCCGGTAGGAGCCAAAATAATAGGAACAAACGACACTCACATCACGTTTACAGGCGGTAGTGGAAACGTAACATGCGAAAAATCCGTGCTCACAGGGACGCTGACCGAAAACTCGGGCACGTCGATCAAAGGCAACATCGAATCCGCCAGCTTCACCAACAAAGACGGCGGCGCTTGCTCGAGCACCTTCCCCTTCATCCCCGGTTTCACGGTTGACGTGGAAAACCTTCCCTACTGTCTCACAAGCGAGGCCGGGGACACGTTCACGGTGCGTGGCGGCGCCTGCGGCGCAGCTGCCAAAAACCTGAAATTCACGCTGACAAGTTCCTTGAATTGCACCTACGAAACGGCAAGCATCTCAGGCACGTTCAACACAAACGCAGACCTGACAACGGCCTTCAGCGAACAGACGTTCACGAGAACCGCCGGCGGCTTCCTGTGCCCGAATTCAGGGAGACTCGACGGCGCCTACAACGTGTTCACAGACAACGCAGACGAGGTCCCGCTCACCATCAGATGATCTAACTGGTCGAGGTCAGGGCCGCGCCCGTCGCGGCCCTGACCGGCCAAAGCGAGGCGGCTCTCTTGGCTTTCTTAGAAACACAACGGTATCTTGACAGGGTCATTACCGTACCGATAGCATGCCGCTCATGGGCAGTCGGGAGCTGCCCAGTTCGAAAAGGGAGGGGCACAAAGGGATGAGGAAGGCGCACGTGCGGCCCCGTGGCTGGGCGCAACGGTTCAATATCGCCATTCTTCTCGGGCTTTGCTGGGCCTGTGCGTGGGGGTGTGGCTTGCGAGTGGAGGCCGCTTCGGCGGCGTGTCCGAACGAAGAGTTCCGGACCGGTGCCTCGGCGCTGCTGCCCGACTGTCGCGCCTATGAGCTGGTCACGCCGCCCTCCGGCACGGGGCGTGTCTACACGCTCGACTCCGAAGCCCCGTTCAGCATGTTTCCCACCAGCTTGCTCGGCCCCTCTGCCGATAGCGCCGTCTTCTTGATCAAAGGCGGCGCCCTGCCGGAGCTGCCGGAAGGGACCGGCACCAAAGATGCCTACATGGCTGTGCGGACCGCCTCGGGATGGAAGGTCGACCGCAGGTTGTCTCCGACGGGCGCCCAATCGGTCTTCCCGGCGTCCGGAGGTATCTCTGCTGACCACCAGTACACGTTCATGGCGGCAACCGGTGGATCGATCGGTGAATTTCGCGGCAGTCTTGCGGAAGACGGGACCGCAACCTACCTCGGAGACCCCGATGGCTCCTTCGAGCTCGTGGGGATGGGCTCCTTGGGAACCGAACTCAGGGCCCACGGCAGGTTCATCAGTGAGGGTGGAGAGCACGTCATTTTCACGACCGGGTATGGAGAATGGTGCTCCTTCGCAAGTTGCCCCGCCAATTCCCTAGAGCCCAACGCCCCCCCGACCGGCACGACCGCTGTCTACGACCGCGGCGCAAACGGCCCGACGAAAGTCGTGTCCCTTCTGCCGGGCGACGTCCCCTTGGCGGCTGGAGAAGACGCGAAATACCAAGGGACGTCGGCGGACGGGACCGTGGTGGCCTTCAAGGTCGCGGAAACGCTCTACCTGCGGGTTGACAACTCCGAGACCAAACTAGTGACGACGGACCCGACGACCTTCGCCGGCATCACGCAGAACGGAGACGCCCTGTTCTATGTGAGCGGCGGCGATGTGCACAAGTTCAGTACCGCGACCGGCGCTACCCAGGCCGTCACTACTACCTCGAACGCTGAGCTGGTCAACATCTCCTCCGACGGGTCGCATGTCTACTTCATCTCCGAAACGGCCCTCCCGGGCACTGCCGCCACCCCGGGATCGCCGAACATGTACGTGTGGACGAGCAGCGACCAGGCGACCCGGTTCGTGGCGACTGTTCTACCCGCCGATCTCGAAGGCTTGCCCGCTCTAACCACGTGGACCAGCCACGTGGTGCAGCCGAACAGGAACTTTGGCCAAGGTCCAGGCGCCAATTCATCTCGCACCACGCCGGACGGAGGAGTCATCGTCTTCGAGTCGAGGGCCCAGCTCACCAGCTACGAAAACGCCGGTTTCGTGGAGATCTACCGGTATGACAGCGGCAGCGAAGAGATTGCCTGCGTGTCTTGCAATCCGACGGCCGAGCCTGCCACGGGCAACGCTCGCCTCGAGGCGCTCGAATACTTCCTGACGGAATTCGGCGGGGAGTCCATTGTCGTCAACAACCTCAGCGAGGACGGCGGCAGGGTCTTCTTCGAAACGAAAGAAAGCCTCGTCGGCCGGGACACCGATGAAGTCAATGACATCTATGAGTGGCAGACGATAGGGGGCCTGCCCCAGCTAAGCCTGATCTCGTCGGGTCAGTCGGTGTTCTACTCGAACGAAGTCCCACTGCAGTTTCAGGAACCGAACGTCATCTTCGGGATCTCCCCCGATGGGAGCGACGTCTTGTTCAAGACGGGAGATCAGCTCCTGCCGACCGGAGGGGCCGGCGGGGTCGACGCTCTCTACAACGCACGGATCGGCGGGGGCTTCGCCGAACCGATAGACCCATGCGCCCAAGGAATCTGCGAGGGGAGGCCCGCCGTCGGAGCTGGCCTCGCAACCCCGCAGTCGGATTCCTTTCGGGGCTACGGCAACGTCAAGCACCGCCGCCACCGGTGCGGGGCGAAGAAAAAGAGCGGAAAGAAGAAGAGCGCAAAGCGCCGCTCTTGCCGGCACGGGAGGGGGTCCTCCAAATGAGCTTCGGGAACGGGAAAGCAGCGATGCTTCGACTGATGGTGGCGCTGGGGGTCATCTCGACTATGCTGGCTCCTGCGGGCGCCTCCGCCGCAGTGGATTTCGGATTTGAATCCGCGAACGCGGAAGAGACGACGGCCGTTGCGGGCGAGCACCCCGACCTGACTACTAGCTTCGAATTCAAACACTTCGAAACGGAAGGCGTGGAAAGGGCGAATGCCAGGGTCGAAGACATCGCGGTCGAGCTGCCCCCCGGCCTGGTAGGCAGCCCAGCCCAGTTTCCTTACTGCAGCATGGGAGATTTCGGTTCGTTTGGCGACTGTCCCACCGCCTCGCAGGTGGGCTTCGTCAAATCTCACCCCAGTAACTTCGAAAACCTGTCCGGACCTCTTTTCAATCTGAAGCCGGACAGGCGCGCTGGGGTGGCGCGCCTCGGCTTCTACGCAGCCTTCTACGCGATCATCATCGACGTTTCGGTGCGCGGGTCAGGAGATTACGGGGTAACGGCGACGGTGCATGACTCCAGCGGTGAGGCCGCGCTGATCTCCGCTACGGCCACCATCTGGGGAGTGCCCGCGTCCCCCGTCCACGACGAACAACGTATGACGACCTTTGAATCCTTCTTCTGCGAAACGGCATGTCTGGCACCGGAAGGGAAAAGAGCGAGCGGCCTGGTTCCAAAGCCATTCCTCAGCAACCCCACGGCTTGCCAGGGCCAGCCCGTCGACTTCTCCGCGACGACGTACCAGCTACCGGGCGAGGTGTTCACTGCGAGCGCGGCGCTGCCGCCCGTCACCGACTGCGAGGACACCTCCTTCGTCCCCGGCCTGAGGCTCGAACCGACGAGCCATGAAGCCGGGGCCCCCACGGGACTCAGGGCCCTGCTGAGAATTCCCCAGAATGAAGCCGTCGAGCTGCCGGCGACCTCGGCCATGAGGAGGGCGAAAGTAACCCTGCCTGAGGGGATGACCCTCAATCCTGCGGCGGCCAACGGCCTGGAGGCCTGCTCCGATCAGCAGGTTGGGCTTGGGCAGGAAGTCGATTCGAACTGTCCGACTGCCTCGAAGCTGGGTACCGCGACCTTTCGCTCTCCCGCTCTGCCCGAAGCCATTCAGGGCTCGATCTACCAGCGGACCCCGGCGGCCGGCCATCTCTTCCGAATCTGGCTCGTCACGGATGAGTTCGGACTCCATCTGAAGCTGCCGGGTGAGATCGCCGTCGATCCACAGACCGGCCAGGTCAGCGCTGAATTCGACGGCCTGCCGCAGCTACCGGTCGAGGAAGTCGACCTCGAGTTCAAAGGAGGCGCCAATGCGCCCCTGAAGAACCCGGAGACCTGCGGCTCTTCGTCGGCCAGCTACGAATTTGCCCCGTGGTCCGGCAACGCGCCGGTCGTCGGCGAGACCCAGCCTCTGCAGGTGAATCAAGGCTGCGACGGGGGAGCCTTCGGGCCGAAGCTCGAGGCGGGCGCGGTGAATCCGGTCGCCGGCGCGTTCTCACCGTTTGCCGCGGTCCTGACTCGCAGTGACCGTGAAGACAATCTTGCCTCCTTCGACCTGACTCTGCCCAAGGGGCAGCTGGCGAAGGTGAAGGGGGTTGCGCACTGCGACGATGCTTCCGCGGCGACGGGGAACTGTCCTCCCGCTTCGCAGATCGGCACGCTCTCGGTGGCGGCTGGAGCGGGACCCGACCCGCTCTCGCTCCCCCAGCCGGGGAAGGCCCCTCCCGGGGTTTACCTGGCCGGCCCATATAAAGGCGCTCCGTACAGCGTCGTCACGAAGGTGCCGGCCCAGGCGGGTCCGTTCGACCTCGGCACGGTTGCGGTTCGCAGCGGCCTCTTCGTGGATCCGTATACGACGCAGGCGACGGTGAAAACCGACCCGCTTCCACAGATTCTCGAAGGGGTCCCGGTCTTCTACCGGAAGGTCCATGCCCTGATCGACCGTGACCAGTTCACGCTCAATCGCACGAATTGCAACGAAAGCGCGGTTACGGCGACCGCCGCCTCTGTTCACGGCCTGCTTGCGAACCTGAGCGACAGGTATCAGGTGGGCGAATGCGGACGCCTCGCATTTCAGCCGAATTTGCACCTGCGCCTGAAAGGCGCCAAGAAACGCACGGGCCATCCGGCCGTGTCCGCAACTCTGAAGCTCCCCTCTGGCAACGCCAATATCTCGCGGGTCCAGGTAGCCCTTCCGCGCGGGATTCAGATCGACAACGCTCATATAAAGAACCTCTGTACCAGGGTTCAGTTCAATGAAAATGCGTGTCCTTCCAAGTCGGTTCTCGGCACCGCACGGGCTTTCACGCCCTTGCTCGACGCGCCATTGGAAGGAAAGGTCTACCTCCGGTCAAACGGCGGCGAACGAAAGCTGCCCGACCTCGTCGTCGATCTACGCGGCTCCATACGCGTCATTCTGGTCGGGTTCATCGATTCGAGGAACGGCCGGATCAGGAATACGTTTGCGGCCGTCCCCGACGCGCCCGTGGATAAATTCAGGCTCTCGCTGTTTGGGGGGAAGCGCGGGCTTCTCGTGAACGGCCGGAAGCTCTGCGAGTCGGCGGAGTCACGCACGGCGACCGTGAGGATGGACGGCCAGAACGGCAAGCTCTACGACAAGGAAATCGTAGTGACGAACTGTAAGTAAACAGCACCTTTCCTAAGTAGACTGATTTAAAGTATTCGTTTACTCAGGAAAGGGAGATGATGAAGGCAACGTTCGCTTGCGTGATCGCCGCCTCCATGATTGCGGTAGCTGGATGTGGCGATGGGAGTGAGGACAGACTCTCCGTGGCGGAATTCAACGAACAGGCCACGGCGATTTGCAAAGAGGCGGTTCAGAAAAAGGAAGCCCTCTTCGCGAAAGCCGCTGGGGAATATGAAGGCGCCCAGTCCGTCTCTAAACAGGACGAAGCCAAGGTAGCCACGGAAGCCATTTTGACTCCGTTGCGGGAGCAGGTCGCGGGACTTTCCGAACTCGAGCTCCCAGAAGGGGACCATCCAGAGTTGGCGGCAATGATGCGCGCTTTCCAAAAGGCCCTGAAGGAAGGCGAAGCCAACCCGATCGTCTTGCTCGATTCGCAGACCATCTATCCCGCTCGTGTGGCTGCGCGCGAAGCCGGCATCGACGCCTGCAGGGGCTGATCGCTGGGCTTTCGTCCGGGATCGGAGCGCCGGCAGCCGCCCCTACCTCACTGCAAAGCGGACGACGACCGGGGCCGACGCGTTTCCGGCCGCGTCGACCGCGGTCAGCGTCGCGGTGTACCTGCCCTTGCCCAGGCCCGCCGCGGGAAGTCGCAGCGTTCCCGGGCCCGCCGTCGACAGCGCGACCGCTCCCCTCGTGGCCGGCAGCTGGCGCGTGCATGACTTCGCCTCGCGCGGCCGGCGCCGGGGAGCCGCGATGCACCGCCTGCCACTGCGGATGCCCGGCGCCGCCCGCGTGAGGACCGCGGTGACCTCGGCCGGCTCTGAGACGGCGAATTCGAACGAAGCGCGGCGCCGGGTCCCGTGTTTCCCGACCCGCGCGAGCGTGACGCCCACGTCTCTGAGCTCGGGCGCACGGTCGATCACCGGCGGTTTCGGGGGCTCGACCACGGGCGGCTCTTTGCCGGGCAGGCCCGGCACGGACGCCGTCGTGAAGGCCCGGTCCGCGCCGACGACCGCGACCTGCCCCCCCTCGCGGATCGCCTCGACGCGGTAGTGGTAGGTCGTGCCCGGCTGCAGGCCGGTCAGCTGGAGGGTGGCGCCGACCGGGTCGTCGCCGGCGCCGACGCTCGTGGTCGGGGACGTCTCGTCGTATGCCTCCGTCGTCCCGAAAGCGAAGCGCTGCCCGGTCTCGCGCCCGTTGGGCGTCACCGCTCCGTTCAGCGTCGCCGCTTCCAGCTCGATCCCGCTGGCGGCCTCGGTCTGCGCGGCCGGGATTTCCAGCTTGCCCGGACAGGCCTGCTGGGGCGAGTCGATCCCCCAACGGCGCAGCTCACCGCTCGCGCCCTCTTCGTCATCGGTGATCCGCAGCGTCCAGGTGCCGGCGACCGGATGGCCGTTGAAGGCGTCGAGCGCGTTTTTCGGCAGCGGTTCTACGCGGCCTCTCATCGTCCCGGCGCCGAGCGGGAAGGCCTGAGTCGCCGAGTCGGAATCGAAGATCAGGTCGACCATCTCCTGACCGGCCCACGGGAACCCGCCGAAGACGACCGTGCTGACGCCGTCGTGGATCAGCTCGATCTCCAGCTGGTCGGTGCGCGGGTGACGCAGGTCGCCGATCCGCAGGTCGACGTCGGAGACGGTCCCGCCTCCCAGCGCCTCGAAGCTCGACGTCGTCACCCCCGGCTCGTCGCCCGTGGCGTCCGCGAGCGGCACCGTCACGCTCGAGCTCGGCCGCTTGTCGAAGACGTACCGCGCCTTCGACGGGCCCGTCGGGGCGGCGAGGGAGAGCGTCATCGGTACCGACTGCGTGCACCCGGTTGCCAGACGCGCCACGAGCGGGTCGTCGTTTGCGGCCTCTCGGTCTCCGCCCAGCAGCGGCCACGCGGCGGCTCCGTCCACGATCGTCCCCCCGGCGCCGCTGGTGAGCGTCCCGCTCACCCCCGCGACGTCGCCTGAGGTGACGGCCCGCAGCTCCTGGCTGATCTCGAACTGCTCGCCAGGCTCGATCGTGCCGTCGTCGTCGCCGCCGGGGTACGGATCGGCGAAGGCCGGCGAGCCGGCGGCTCTCACCAGCCCGAAGCCCTCGTCCGGGGTGGTCGAGCCGGCGCTGCGAGTGGTCGCATCCGCGCCCATCCCGCGTTTGGCGAAGATCTCCCACAGCTCCTCGTAATGGTCGTCGGGAGCGCCGGGAGCGGAGCGCATCGCCACCGCCTGCTGGAGGATCGCGTCGCGCATGTCGAGCATCGACGGGCCGTCGACGGAAAGCCGCATCCCGCCGGTGATCAGCGCCAGCGCGGCGCTGCGGCCGAGGGCGGTGCGGATGTCCCACAGCGTCTGCCCCCAGATCTCGCCGCCGTCGTGCGGCCCTTCGTTGTACAGGGGCGCGAAGGGCGGGGGAAGCAGCAGCGCGTACATGGGAACGATGTCGCCATAGGTGTAGCCCCCTCGGATCTGCCCCACGAGCGACGGCGTCCCGTTGCAAGCCGCCGTCGTCTCGCTCGGGTTGACCGGGCAGTCGATCGGCTTGAAGCGGACGCCGCCGGGGCTGTGTACGTAGAAGCCCAGCTGGACCTCGCCCGGGGCGGCCGTGTCCGAGAGGTGGCCTTCGTGAACGAGCAGGTCGAGCGAGTAGAAGTCGCTCCACGCCTCGCCCATCATCTTCGACTGGAAGCCCGAGAGCGCCGAGCTCCCGGAGGCGTTGACGACAAGGCGGTTGCTGAGCCCGTGCCCGTACTCGTGGTAGATGACGTCGGCCTGGTCGCTGCTGTTCACGTCGCGGGTCGTGCGCAGGTACAGCTGCATCCGTGGCGCGTTGCCGTCGGGCGGAGTGAAGAAGTTCGCGTTGTTGCGCCCGCCGCCGTCGTTTACCTCGACGCGGACGTAGTCGTTGCCGACCCCGCTGCCGCTGGTGTTGGTCCGCTGGAAGTTGCCCGAGGCCTCGTCGAAGCCGATAGGCGGCGCTTCGAGGTAGTCGTGGAAGCGGCTGGTGATCACGTGAGCATTGGTCGCCGCCTGGAACTGGTTGACTTCCTCCGATTCTTCCTCCGCGTTGTTCCAGGTGCAGCCGCTCGGGGGACAGGGACCGGCGCCGGGAAAGTCCGTCGACTGCTCGTACAGCCAGTCCGGCGCGGCCGGCGCGCCGGCGCTGGCGGGGACCTGGACGCGATTGCCGCCCTGCTCCTCGCCGGGGGCCGGGCTCTCGTTCCAGCCGTCGATGTAGGTGCGGCCGTACTGGCCCCACAGCCGCGTTCCGCCCGCGTGCTCGTCGTACCACGCCGGCGGCATCGTGATCTCGATCGGGGCGGGCGTCTGCAGCGGGTCGACGCCGAAGTACCTGGCCTCGCCGAGGTCCGAGGTCAGGTCCTGCCGGCGCAGCAGGGCGCCGCTCTCGGCGTCGACGAGGACCTCGTAGAAGCCGTCGCCGCCGTTGGCGAGGACGCTCCAGGCGAGCTGGGGGCCGTCCGCCGTCGCGGCCCAGCGCAGAACCGCACGCTCGCCGCCGGCGAAGCTGGTGGCCCGCTCGGGCTCGGCGCTGACCTCGGTCGTCGCCGGCAGGCCCGCCGCGCCGTCGACCGCATCGCGCGCTTCGCGCAGCCCGGCCCGCGC
>Ga0196962_10000460_pt1 | contig 16919 bp, 22 predicted proteins | sample S3v_20metaG_FD_183186 | JGI IMG/M metagenome (GOLD analysis project Ga0196962, IMG submission 183186) | Soil microbial communities from Anza Borrego desert, Southern California, United States - S3+v_20 | ecosystem: Environmental > Terrestrial > Soil > Desert | place: USA: California | collected... | reverse complement strand
GTCAACGACGCGCCCGCGCTGAAGAAGGCCGACATCGGCATCGCGATGGGCATCACCGGCACGGACGTTTCCAAAGAGGCGGCCGCGATGACGCTCACCGACGACAACTTCGCCTCCATCGTCGCGGCCGTCGAGGAGGGGCGCGGCATCTTCTCGAACATCAAGAAGTACCTGATGTACCTGCTCTCGTCGAACGTCGGCGAGATCGGCCTGATGGCCGGGGCGGCGCTCGCGGGGCTGCCGATACCTTTGAGCGCGGTGCAGATTCTCTACGTTAACCTCGCCACCGACGGGCTGCCCGCGCTCGCCCTGGCCGTAGACCCGCCCGAGGACGACCTGATGCGGCGTCCGCCGCGCGAGCAAAAGTCGGGCATCTTCACGCGCCCCGTCGTCGTGCTCATGCTGGTCGGGGGGCTGTGGTCGGCCGTGGTTAACTTAGGGCTGTTCGTCTGGGCCTTGAACTCGGGCCGGAGCGTGCAGGAGGCGATGACGATGACGTTCGTCTCGCTCGTCCTGATACAATTCTTCAAGGCGTACAACTTCCGCTCCGACCGCCACTCGGTGCTGCGCCGCCCCTTCGCAAACAAGTGGCTCAACCTCGCCATCGCCTGGGAGTTGGTGATGCTGGGGTTGATCCTGTACGTGCCGCTGCTGGAGAGGGTCTTCGGCGTCTACGGGCTGCCGCTCATAGACTGGTTAATCATCGTCGCCGCGGCCCTGACCGTCTCGCCCGTCCTTGAACTGGCGAAGTGGGCCGAGCGGCGCGGGTGGCTCGGAGAACTCCGTTAGGGGTAGAGTTCCCCCGTGCGGCGACGCGGGGCGCGGCCCCGCGTCGCCGGACGAGGGTATTTATCGGCTGATTGGTTTCACAGAGGAGATTACCCATGAACTGTCCGTCCTGCGGTGAGGTCAAATTGTCGATGACCGAAAGACAAGGCATCGAGATTGATTACTGCCCACAGTGCCGCGGCGTGTGGCTCGACCGGGGCGAGCTGGACAAAATCATAGACCGGTCGGTGGCCGACGGGCCGGCGGGCGCGCCGCCCCCGAGGAGGGAGGATGACGAGCGCCGCGATTACCCCGAACGCCGTGAGCACCACCAAAGCCACCACGACTCTCACCGCGGCGAGTATTACAAGAAGAAGAAGCGGGAGGGCTTCCTCTCCGACCTCTTCGACTTCTAACAGGTGCGGCTCAGCCGGCAGGATTTGAGGGCGCTCATCGGCGAGGGGGCTGTGATGTGATGAAGCAGGCACCTCCAGCTTGAATGTTCGAGCTGGAGGTGCCTGCTTCATCACATCACTACCGACGGCGACACCCACGCAAAAGCAGGCGGCTAATGTCCATCGGGAAGGCGCAGTTCCTTGGACGAAGACATCAGGTGAAGAGCGTGCGCCGGCTTACCAACGGCCATGAGAGACCGGGGCACTTCTTCACTACGACGCTCCCAGACTACTACAGTTTACCGAGCGGCACGCCTGCTCTCATTCTGTTTCTATGCTGTGATAGCGGCAAAATGATTTGGAGAGGGAGTTTCTAAACAATTGAGTAAAGGAGATTGCAACAAAGATGGAATGGCTGGCTGACCCGCAACTTTGGATTGCGTTTTTAACATTAACGCTTCTGGAACTTGTTCTGGGTATCGACAACATCGTTTTTATCTCGATTCTTGCGGGCAAGTTGCCGCCCGAACAACAATCAAAAGCGCGTTATGTCGGATTAGGGCTGGCACTCGGGATGCGCGTGATTCTGCTTTTTTCTTTGTCGTGGGTGATCGGTTTGACCGCGCCTTTATTTACCGTTTTCAGACAGGAATTATCGGGACGCGATCTGGTGCTGCTCATCGGCGGTCTATTCCTATTGGCTAAAAGCACGCACGAAATTCACGGCTCACTCGAAGGCGAAGAAGGTCATAAGTCCGCGAAAATTTATCCGTCGTTTGCCGGCGTTCTAATCCAGATTGCGCTGCTTGACATGGTCTTCTCGCTCGATTCGGTGATCACGGCGGTCGGAATGGTTGATGATCTCTGGATCATGATTGCGGCGGTGGTCGTCTCCATCGTTTTTATGATGGCTTTTGCGGGCAGCATCGGTACATTTGTCCAAAAACATCCGACGGTCAAGATGCTTGCCTTGTCGTTCCTGATTCTCATCGGCGTCACGCTGATTGCCGAAGGTTTAGACCAGCACATCCCGAAAGGCTACATCTATTTTGCGATGGCGTTTTCGGTGCTGGTCGAAATTTTGAATCTGCGCCTGCGCAAAGCGAAAACTCCGCCGGTGCATCTGCATAACGCTTATGACGACAAAGACGAAGCCAAAGCGTTGCAGATGGAATGATCTGTTCGCCGGTAAATTTATACTGGAAAAATAAAGCGTGCTGTAGATGGCTTTGATTGTGATGCAAACGACCGTGAGTTTAGAGGTGGCCGACTCAGCCGGTGTTATTAGCGCGCGTGCGGGGGGACGCAGATGCCCGTAGGCGTTCGCGACTGTCTGGCGTACCTAGCGTGGGTTATCACCCTGCTGGCGACCGTGGGGAGTCTCTTCTTCAGCGAGGTGATGGGGCTGCCGCCGTGCGTCCTGTGCTGGTATCAGCGCGTCGCGATGTACCCGCTGGTGCTGATTATCGCCACGGGCATCGTCAGGCGCGACGCCCGGATGAGGGCTTACGCGCTGCCGCTCTGCCTGGCGGGGCTGGCGGTCGCGGTCTATCACAACCTGCTCTACTACGGCGTCATCCCCGAAAGCCTCACGCCCTGCTCGGAGGGGGCTTCGTGCAGCGAGAGGCAGATCGAGTGGCTGGGCTTCGTCACGATCCCGCTCATGGGTCTCGCGTCGTTCGTCGTGGTGGCGCTGTGCCTGCTTTTCTACAGGCCGGAAACGGAGAAGGAGTAGCATGCGGAAAGAGGTCAAAATCCTGGCGCTGATTAGCGTGGTCGTGGCCGTCGCCGTCGTCTTCGGCGCGAGATATTACCGCGACGCCGTGCAGGGCGAGCGCAAAGGCGGCGCGAACGCGGACGGCCCGCTGGTGCGCCCGGACAGCCCCGCGCTCGGGCCGGCGGACGCCCCCGTCACGCTGGTCGAATTCCTCGACCCGGAGTGCGAGTCCTGCGGCGCGTTCCACCCGACGGTGAAGAGGATTCTGAAGGAGTACGACGGCAAGGTCAGGCTGGTCGTCAGGTACATGCCCTTCCACCCGAACTCGGTGCTCGCGGCCACGGTGACCGAGGCGGCGGGCGAGCAGGGCAAGTACTGGGAGATGCAGGAGCTTCTGTTCCGCCGCCAGCCCGAGTGGGGCGAGGTACACGGGCACGGGGGGCCGGCCGCGCCGCCAGTCCGCCGCGCGCCTCCGGCCGTCCTCTTCGAGAGGTACGCCGCGGAGCTGGGCCTCGACGTGGAGAGGGTTCGCGCCGCGGTCGCCGAGAACCGCTACGCCGCAAAGGTCGAGCGCGACAGGAGGGACGGGGCGGGCCTCGGCGTCACCAAGACCCCCACCTTCTTCGTTAACGGGAGGCAACTGGCGCGCTTCAGCCAGCAGGACTTGCGGGCCCTCATCGACGAAGAGTTGAAGAATTAGAGCAGTTTTCAGTTGAGTAGCAGGCACGAGCCAGCTACATTACGGCGCATGAACGCTTACTCCTCCGACCTCCGCGAGCGCATCGCCCAGGCTTACGACGAAGGCGCAGGCTCGCAGCGCACCCTTGCCGCCCGCTTCCGCGTCAGCCGCACCTTTGTCGAGCGCCTGCTGCGCCGCCGGCGCGAGACCGGCAGCCTCGCGGCGCTCCCGCGTGCAGGCGGCCAACGTGGCACCCTCGACGCGGCGGCTTTGCGGCTCGTGGCGCGGCTCGTCCGTGAGCAGAACGACCTGACGCTCTCGGAGTTGTGCGACATGGTCGAGCGCGAGCGTGGCTTGCGCGTCTCGGTCCCGACCATGCACCGGGCGGTGGTGCGCCTCGGGCTGCGCACAAAAAAAGACGCTGCACGCTTCTGAGCGCGACACGCCGCGCGTTCGCTCCCTGCGCGCGTGGTTCCGCAAGCGTGCCGAGCGCCTGAACCCACGCCGCCTGCTTTTCCTCGACGAGTCGGGCGTCAACCTCGCCATGACGCGGCTGCGCGGGCGGGCGCCTCGTGGCGAGCGGGTCGCGGGCGGCGCGCCGCAGAACTACGGCGCGGGAGTCACGCTGGTGGCCGCGCTCGGGGCGCGCGGCGTGCGGGCGGCGATGAGCGTTGACGGCCCGACCGACACCGAGGTGTTGGTCTCGTTCATCCGCGAGGCGCTCGCCCCGCGCCTTCGCCGGGGTGACATCATGGTGATGGATAACCTCCCGGTGCATAAGACGCTGCGGGTGCGCGAGGCGGTCAGGCTCGCCGGAGCCGAGCTGTTATATCTGCCGCCGTACTCGCCCGACTTGAGCCCGGTAGAACGGTGCTGGTCGAAGCTCAAGGCGTGGCTCCGCAAGGCGAAGGCGCGGACGCGGGAGTCGCTGAGCGCTGCCCTCGCGGAAGGCTTCGCTGCGGTCACCGAGCGGGATGCAAAGAACTGGTTCAGGCACTGCGGCTATGCCTTACGCTGAGATGAAAACTGCTCTAGAATACGCGCGCTTAGCCAATGTTTATCTTGACGCGCTAGCAGACGATGACTTGGACCTACCTGAGCAGATCCCCATCCGGACGAAGAGCGAGGGGATTCTAAGGAAGAGAAACAGGAATAGTTCATCGAAGAAAAAACACTAAGCAATAGCCAATTTAGACTTATGCCAGTGCTATCAATGGTAGATTCTTTTTGCTGTTAGTTGAGTCCCACGGTTGGGAGGAAGTTTCTGATGCGTGTATGAGGGATAAGCTGGTCCAAAGATGTGAGCGTGAAAACCTTACCTTTAGTCGCGCGTATGACATCGCGCATATCTTGGCGGCGCTCGCGGAAGCCACGGCCGTCAATACACGCCACTAATTCCCATACCTCATCTACGCTTAGCCCGCCCCGTATCAGATTATCTCGCATCTGTGCGAGCCGGAGTATCCGTGCAACCTTATCGCGCGCCGTACCGTCGTCTGATGCAATCTTTGCCTCTATCAGAACTGAAGGCGCAAACTCATCTGGAACAAAAAAGTCCGGTGCTTGTTCATAACCGGGCACTCGTTCCGCTCGCCGCGTCTTGCGGACTGGAATATGCGCGGCGTGAAGACGTTCCTCAACGGCGTTCTCAAGAACGTCACCGACAATCTCTGACACCGAATCACGGATGCTAGCAAAAGGCCTGCCTAGATACCGCTCATACAGGAGCGTTGAATAGGGCACACCGAAGTCATTGACGTGCTGCAGGGAAATAAGTCCTTCAATGGTGTCAGGCTTATCCAGCCGGTGCACCATATCCTCACCGACAGGCGTAACGCCTCGCCTAATGTACTCGACGGCGACTGATACGAGCGCGTCAACACGCCTATAAGTCACCGCCCCTCTCGTCGGCGAAAGCCCTGCTAAGTACCCACGCTCACGCCTCACCCTCGCGTCGAGCGTGCGGGCGCTGTTCTGAGTGATATCGCTCTGACGCTCACTCCGGGCAAGGTCAGCCCATTCAGGCGGTGACAAACCAAGTATCGTCCGCAAAACTACGAAGGAAAGACTATCAGCGCGAAATCCACTCCAGATTGAAGCTTCATCAAAGTTCCGAAAGGCCGCCGTGTGAATTCTGAGTGCCTCAAAAGCCCTTAGAAATTCCTGATACCGAATGAAGTTCCTACCTCTGGGAAGAACAAGAAACTGTGATTGGAGGTCGGCGAAGGTGACATCTACCATCTCCTCCAAATGAATCTCTATCTCCTCGGGTGTCAACTCAAACGGCCGCGGCATTCTTTTCCTCCACCTGCCGATTGGCTCCGCTGTCAAGGATCTCGGCTATCAGTGCTGGTACGTCGATTTGCCGGGTAATGTCGACAATGGCCTCCTTTGCTCGCCGCATTCGGATCTCTAATGACGCAGGCTCCCAGGTAGGGCCAAGTAGATTAGTTGCGAAACGGGCAATGTGACCTGCCAATAGACAACGAAGATCACCCTCCCGAATTTTTAGACCTGCGGTCCTCATTGCAGCCGCATCATTAGCGAGTGCATGGCAGCAGACGAAAGGGAGTTCAAACAAGGAGGTCATCGGCTGGCAGCCTTGTCCCGCCTGAGACCGACATACGAACACCGAATCCAAAACCGAAGAGCCTGTGCCTAAGATATGCAGCGAGGCGTTCATTTCGGCCGCGGCCGGTAGTGTAGCCGTACAAGTAAGGCCCGCATCCAAAATAGCGATGATGAGCGGCACGTAGGCGCCCGGATCATTGTGATGGTAGGTGAATACGAAAGGCGCACCGGGTTTGAGCGCAGACGCATAACGACTGAAGACTTCAGCTAGGCCGGCTGTGAAGTGCTCAATTCCCTTGCCTTGTGTGGTGTTGCCGGTAAGTTCAGCGTCGGCGCGAGTGGTAGTCGATAGAAAGACCGGAAACTCGTCAACCAGCCCTAGCCGGAGCCACACGTAACAAAAGTCTATGAGTTCCGCATATTGTACGTTGTCAAAGTAGGGCGGGTCGGTAAACACTCCGTCGAGTGAGTCTGGCGGCAGATCAAGCGTTGCAGCGGGCGCGGCCATCAAAAACGCCTCCCGCTGATGACTGCCTGGAAAACTTTGCGAGAACTCAGCCCCGATTGTCTCCTCGGGGATCGGAACCTTTTCCTTTCGAGACCCCTTCACCCGTGTCTCAAACGGCGTCCGGCAATACTCCTTCGCCCGAATGTACTTCTCGACAAAGTGACGATAAGCGCCGGCCCCGACACGAGGTATCCCAAGAAGATTGTTCTCGCACTGCACGAGTCCAACCGGGAATCCATGTACGCTGAATATATCCTGACATTTCAGTGCGTAAGTGTCATACCGACATAGAATATTTTGATAACGGAGGAAGTCTGAAAAGACAGTGAGGAGGGCGTGCCGCACCTGAGTGTGCTCCACTTGGCGGATGCGTCTGAGCAGCATCCCAAGGCCGAGCAACTGTCGATCGTTGAACATTTCTCGGTAACGCCGGTAGCCCCACCGGTGCAATCGATCGCTCTCGTCGCCTGGTAGGATGTCAGCAGTAGGGATCGGCAGATCAGGGTTAGCAGCCAGGGCCTTCGAAGCTGATACGTATCGCCCTATGTCCTCGGCGTCGGGCCGCTTAAAGAATCTTCCTTTGAATGTCGGTTTGCAACTCTGGCAGTGGTACTCAATGGCCCACATTCTGTGCCGCGGAGGTTCAACTGGCGCCGCTGGAGGGTAGGCGAAGAGTTGACCACATTTCCGGCAAGTACACTGCCCGCGCCTGATGCTCCCTTCAACAGCGACGTTTTTACCGCATTCGATACATGAGGACGGCGCCGCGGCGCGCGGTATAGAGTCAAATTCATTAAGGCAGCCACAGGCTTGGCATGCCACTACATTACGGGGATGTCGCTCGTTCTCGGCGAGTAGATAGCCTGGGAAGAGGTCATTTTCGGACTCGCAGTGGGGGCATTCAGACGTCTTAACCCAGATGAAATACTTGACCAGAGCTGTCGCGTGGCAGTGAGTGCATTCGGTATTGTAGAACCCTCTGAGTTCAGCATCCACATCGGCCGCGACTACTTCAGCCGCGCTCGCGAATGCTTGTAAGTCTAGTGGAGCGAGCGATTGACGCACCACCCACCAAGCCATCGGGTTGACGTCTGCGCCTACGACACTGAATCCGAGGCGGTTCGCCTCGTAGATTGGCGTTCCTCCGCCCATAAAAGGGTCGGCTATCACGCCGCGGAATGTGTGTGCGCGCCAGTAACTTGTCTCAAGCGACTCAGTCCCGTTGTACTCAGCGAGGAGGAGGCTTCGGAAGACCGTACCGGGGCGACGCGCAAACCACTTATGCACTCCAATAATCGGGCGATAGTTCTGTTGGATCTGCTTTTCGCGCAGAGCTAGAGTAGTAGCGAATGCAGGATTGAACTGTTTCTCGAGATTCAGTGTAAGACTCCTATTACTAGGGGTATTCAACCAGTCACTACATTATAAATGGTTCTGCTAGGAGCTATTCACCTCTCAAGTGGGCGAAAAGTGCCATTAGATCATCAACAGTATCTATGGCCGGCCCATAATCCTCATCATCAGGTAAAGCCATAGTAACTATTTCAGGATCATTTAACATAGCCCCCAATCGCGAGTGCTTTGTGCTCGCAGCGCGCCACGCCTTTCTCGAAGCCTTCCGGGTACCACATCCCGGTGCCGAAGCAATCCGAACATTTGGAGGCGTCGACTTTCGGGGCGGCGGCGGATTGCTCCTTCGATTTCTCATCATCAATCTGCCTCTTCTCTTTCTTCCAGAGGCGTCGTCGCAGGTGCTCTGCTAAGAAGGCGGGTATGCTTGAGACGGTCGTGCGCCCGGCCGCAATCTTCAATTCTGTTACAAGGACTTCGGCTAGTTCCCCCCAGCGTGCGGCTTCTACTTGCGACGGCTCCCTGCCTGTAATTTCCTTCGTTGCTTTTTTCACCGTGGCTAGAAATTCGGCGAAAGCCTCATCATCATCTCTCTCAGCATTTGTCTTAAAAGAAGTCTTATCGGGGGCATTAAGTCCTTGAGAATCAGCAGGATTAGGTAGCCCAGCCCAGCCCGTTTTTTGGGCTAGGTCTGAGTCCGTTTTTAGGTTCGGGCTAGGGTTGGGCTGGGATTGGGCTAGGCTTGGGCTGACTTCTTCAGGCAGAAAAATCTCGTAGAAAGATCCCTCATGCTCGCCCTTCAACGTTGTCCAGGTGATAAGCCCCTGCTCACGCAGTTTATTCAGGTGCGTCTTGATCGTCTTAACGTCCTTCACGCCCGACCACGCGAGCAGTTCCCGATGCCTAGCTTGGACCGTGCGGGTGGGGACGACGGCGCCGCGCGTGCGCACGTAGAGCGCGTCATAGATTTTCTTGCTCGCGCCGGGGAAGAGGCCCGAGGGCAGCGCGGAATGTTCAAGGCTGTTAGCGCGTTTATTAAAGTTCCGCTCAGGGGCGATTGGACTAGGTTTGAGCTGGGTTTGGACTGGGTTTGGGCTGTCTTCGGCTTCTACTGAGATTGGTTTGGGTATTGACTGAGTTTGGTCTATCTTTGGTCTATCATTGGTCTGGGTCTGGGTCGGGATTGGGCTAGGTTTGGGCTGGGTCTGGGCTAAGATAGTCTCCGGCGCTGGTTCATCGTGCGAGCCCTCAAGGAGAAAGGCGAGCGCCTTCTTGACCGGGGTTTTATCCCCCCCCGTCACCCGGTCAAGCGCTTCGTTCGCCCGCCGCGCTGCCGGTGTTTCCTTGGCGTTCCTTTGTGGCATTTGCTACCTCCTTCGCCAGCCGCCCGTAGTCGAGGAAGCCGCTGGATCGTTGATAATCTAGCATTGGCCGCCCCGCCGACATCGCGACCGAAATATCCGTGTTCAGGTTGATTTTGGCGTCTAGGAGGTGCTCACCGAACTCCTCTGAAAGCCTGGTGCGAAGGTTTTCATGCTCCTTAACACCTTGTCGGTAGAAGGTTTGTAGCGCGAGTACGCGCCAGCTCTTGCCGAACGCCTGCTTGAGTGTGCCAAGCAGTTCGAGCAGTTCAAGCGCCTCTTTAAGCGCGAGCGACGATGAGATGGGGACGATGACGTAGTCTGCGGCCATCATCGCGTTGACCGTTAAAAGGCCCAAATTCGGCGGGCAGTCGATGAGGACGTACTCGTGGGAAAGTCCTTCTAGCGCCGCGCGCAGCTTCTCCTCGCGTCGGTAGGTGTTACGCAGTTCCACCTCGCCCATCGCCAGCTCGCGGTTCGCGGGCATTAAGGACGCCCGCTCGCGCAGGGCGCGGATTGCGTCCTGCGCCTCTACCCGCCCAAAAAGCACGTCATAGACGGTGGGAGATAGCAGGTTCGCGTCCAGCGCAAAAGCCTGAGCACAATGGCCTTGTGGGTCAAAGTCCACCAGCAGAGTGTTGTGCTTCTGGCCGAGGAAGGCGGCGAGGTTGACTGACGTCGCGGTCTTGCCCACGCCCCCTTTCTGGTTGGCGATCGCTATGATGATCATGCGGCCTCCGCACGGTAGGGCCTGAGGGCCAAAACCTCCGCCTTGCTCACCAATTTCTCGCGCTTGTCCAGCACGTTCGGGTAGGTTATGACAACTCCCTCCCGGATGAGCTGCGTCATCTTCGTATGAGATACGCCGATCAAGGCGCGCGCATCCTTCACCGGTATTAAGTCGGTTGGTCTTTCGTGCTGCATAGCGCGGGATGATATGCCGACAGTGCAAAATAGTGCAAGATAATTCTTCTGAGAAAAGTGGGTCAGAATAACGAGTTAATCAGGATTACTAGATGAAGATGTCCCGACACTCTAAGAATCAGGATTACGATGGGTACAGTTTCACGAATGTTCCACACCCGTTAATTCAGCCGAGTTTCTAAGTTAAAAAACTTTGTTTGTCCCATCTTACGGTAATTCCGATAATGGAAGTTTTGCGAATAGAGTCATTGAGCGTATCTATTCAGCTATGAGGTAATGCCGTGCAAAGAAAGGTGACAGCGGCGAGGTAAGGGCGTCATTGGTCACCAGTATATTACTCCCGCTCTTGATGCCGCGCCTTTTCTTCTCTGAGGGGAGCCCTGCAACTGGCCGACTCAATGCTCTGGCGGATTTACCATGCTTACCTTCAGGGGCCGGGTGCTCTCCTCAGACTCTTCGAAGACGCCTTCGGCCGCCACGCCCTCTACGGCCCTCCCGACCCCGACATGCAGCAGCGCACCATCGACGCCCTCTCCGAGCAGGTCAGGCAGCTCAAGGCGCAGGTCGGGAGGCTGCAAGCTGAGGTTAGCGATCTACACGGGCACAACTTCCAGCTCCAGCGCCGGAACGCGGAGCTGGAGGCGCTCGTGGTGAAGGACTCTCATAACTCATCGCGCCCGCCTTCGACCGACCCGCCGTGGGCCAAGCGCACCAGGAGCTTGCGGCGGTCGTCGGGCAGGCGACCCGGAGGGCAGGCCGGGCACCACGGGGAGACGCTGCGGCTCTCGGAGCAGCCGAACCGTGTCGTCGAGCACCAGCCGAGAGAGTGCCGGCGCTGTCATGCGTCGTTAGCGACCGCGCAGGCCGTGCGCCACCGCCGGCAGCAGGTCTGGGAGGTCGTGCCGGCGAGGCTGAAGGTGACGGAGCACCGGCTGGCCGCCGTGCGCTGCCCCTCGTGCGGGGAGGTGACGCAGGGCGAGTTCACCGGCAGCGTCCGCTCGGGCGTGCGGTACGGCCCCGGGGTGAAGGCGCGGGTGCTCTACTTCCAGCAGTACCAGCTGCTGCCTTACCAGAGGACGGCCGAGGCGATGAGAGACCTCTTCGGCTGCCGGCTCTCTTCGGGGACCGTGGCCAACATCGTCAGGGAGTGCTCGGACGGCCTCGTCGAGACGGAGCTGAAGATTAAGCGCGGCCTGCGGCGCTGTCCGGTCATCCACGCCGACGAGACGGGGCTGCGCGTTAACAAGAGGCTCGCCTACGTGCATGTGGCGAGCACCGAGAGGCTGACGCATTACGCGGCGGCTTCTCATCGGGGGCGCACGGCCATCGACGAGATCAACGTGCTGCCGCGCTACCACGGCACCTGCGTCCACGACGGGCTGCTCGCCTACACCCATTATACCCGATGCCGGCACGCCTTGTGCGGCGTCCACCTGCTGAGGGAACTGACGTACTTCGAGGAGGTGGCAACCGAGACGAAAGCGTGGGCCGCCCCGCTCCGGGAACTGCTGTTGGAGATGAAGGGCGAGGTCGAGCGGGTCGGCGCGCGGGGAGGGAAGCGACTCGCCGCCGAGCGGCTGGATGAACTGGTCGCGAGCTACGACCGGCTGGCAGCTGAGGGGCAAGAGGCACAGCCGCCGCCGGAGGTGCCGGAGCAGGTGCGGAGGCAGGCGCGCAACCTGCTGCTGCGGCTCGAGAGAAGAAAGGACGAAGTGCTGCGCTTCCTGACGGACTTCTCCATACCCTTTGATAACAACCAGGCCGAGCGTGACCTGCGGATGGTCAAGCTGCAACAGAAGGTCTCGGGCTGCTTCCGCACGGGAGATGGGGCGCGCCGGTTCTGCCGGATCAGGGGCTACGTCTCGACGATGAGGAAGCAAGGCCGAGGGGTGCTTCATGCGCTCGAAGGGGCGCGCAAGGGTGAGCCGCTAAGTGTCAGAAAACGCAGCGGATAGCTGAATAGTTACCTATTGGCTGATTCTATCTCGTAGTCCAACATCTACCCCGAATTTCGCCCGTAAAAACAGTCTGAGAGGCTCTCGCTGCTTGTCCACAGAACCCTTGACCCCGGAAATCCTCCGCGGCGGCGAAGTCGCCACTAAGAAATTTGACCCGGGGAGCGCGGCCCCCTTCGTCAATAAGTCCGTGTCGGAGGAGACTCGCCGGGCTTACCGCCGGGCCGTCCGGTGAGGGCTAAGAAGAGAGCCGTTGAGGGCGTAGCAAATCCGGCGCTTCTCGAACTCCGGCACGTAGCACTGAACCCCCCGCGGGATCGGTGTATGAGACACGGCGTGAACGCACTCGGCCATCACCTCCACCAAATCTCGAAAGCTGAACTCGAAAGTGACGTACCATCTGACACAGGGGATGATGATGACTGAGTGGTCGAAGTGGCGGCCATGAAACAAAGGGGGAGTTGGGGCATGCTGCTGATTATCAACCGGCATTAGCCTCACCTCCAGAGCCGCCATAAAAAGGGTGGCCAGAAATACGCCGCCCTAGCTGAGGACGCGGGCGTATTCTTCCCTGACGCTCGTGTAGCATTCGCACGCCCGCGCCTCCACGCCCCGCCGGTCGAGCATCGTCACCCGACCCCGGCTGTACCGGATCATCTTCTCCCTTTTCAGGGTGCCCGCCGCCCTCGTCACCACAGCGCGCGTCACCCCGAGCATCGACGCCATGAACTCCTGCGTTATCTCGAACGTGTCCCCCCGCGCGCCGTCGTGCGTCATTAGCAGCCAGCGGCAGAGCCGCCGGTCGAGGGCGTGGGAGGCCATGCAGGCCGTCGATCGGGAGATTTGCGTGAAGAGCGCGTGCGTGTAACGCAGCAGCAGGTCTTGCAGCGCCCCGCCGCGCTTAAACTCGGCCCTCATCAGCTTCGCCTTCACCCGCACGCTCACGCCGGACATCTGCACGAGCTCCCGGCCGGGTGCGTCGTCCACGCCCAGCAGCGCCGAGAGGCCGACCATGCCTTCGCTGCCGACCAGCCCGACCTCGCTGGCAGCGCCGTTCCCCGTGACGACCAGCAGCGAGACGAGCCCCTCGCCGGGGAAGTAGACGTACCTCACCGCCTCCCCGTCTTCGTGGAGTACAGCGTTAAACTTCAGGGTGACGGCTGGGCTGAGGCGCTTGTAATCCCTGGCGGGCAGCGCGGCGAGAAGTTTGTTGCTGATGACGGGGCCGGGTGGCTTGGACTTCTTCTGCATCGGGTGTCTCCTCTGCTTCGGCTCTGGGTTAAAAAGCAGCAGACGGCATGAGGAGAAGGTCTTTAAGCTCTTCTCGATGTCGAAAGATGAGTTCTAAAAGAACAGGCGCGATAGCCTCAAAGGTAGATGCGCTAACCGGGGAGGGCTGGCAGCGCGAGCCGGGGTGCTGTTAGCCCGCCCTCGCCCGCGTACCGTTTTGTATACTAGTATACATAAAGCCTTGCTAGACCGTGGACAAATGAATATACTCCCGTCACTTGCTCTTTTAGCCAGCAGACTACTGCGGCGATGTAGCCACAGAGCATAGGGTGTCTTAAACCTCCCGACCGCCTTCCTACAGCGTGTCTACTGACCGGGCAACACCACACCTCTACTAACAGCCGGGGCCTTCACGGTTCCCTTTATAGTTGGATGGAGCGGCGACGACTGAGCGTGGGCGTATAGATGCCGGTCGGGAGACGACGATGCACTCACCGAAAAGACGTATCCTCTGCGTCGACGACGACGGAGACATCCGCGACCTGCTCGAAATCCTCCTAAGTTCTTCAGACCTGGAGACGGTGTGCGTGGCGGACGTGGCCGCCGCCCTGCGGCTCATGGGGACGGAGCAATTCCGCCTCTACATCATCGACGGCCAGTTGCCCGGCGTCTCGGGGCTAACGATGTGCGAGGAGATCAGGAGGCGCGATAAGGAGACGCCCATCGTCATCTTCTCCGGCCACGCACAGGTGGCGGACCGTGAGGCGGGGCTGCACGCGGGGGCCAACGTCTACATCGTCAAGCCGGAGACCGACCAACTCGTGCCGACCGTCAGGCGGCTACTGGAGGAGGCCGCGGCCGCGGCGATAAGCCGCTAATGCTTGACGCGGCGACCTGTCGTCCGCCGGCTTAGGGCGGGTGACGACCAGCGGAGGCTGTGACTCCTGACGTTGCAAGCACATCTCCATCTGGAAGGTTCGGTTGCCCATCGCGAGTGGCCGCTTGGATTTGGCCTGCGGTTCGCGAACCTCACTGACGAAAAAGCGGCTTTAATTTCGCAGGTTGTGAGGAAGGGTGTCGGCGGCGACGACGGCGACGAGGGCCGCCAGTTCGAGCCGGCCGACGCCGGCGAGAACCCGGAACAAGGGCTGCTCAGACGGGAGGCGGAGAGTGGGGGACGGTCAGGTAGACTGCCTCCTGGAAGGTTTGGCGACAAGTGTGTGCGGCAAGGCTAAGCAGTACGACCGCATGATCGCGATCCTGTGGCACTGTTACCTGAGCCCGAGCCGCCATACGCAGTTCGAGGTCGCCGCAATGCTCGGTGTTTCTGATTCGCTCGTCTCAGATTCAGAGCGGAGCCCAAACAAGGCTCGCCGCGCCTCCGTATTAAACGGATGACCACCTTGGTGGGTGACGCGCGCGGAGGCTTCACCGCCGCGCCGCCCTCACCGTTCGACCTCGGGCATGGGGCTTACCAGCTTGTTGCCGCCCACGTCAACGGGGACAGGCGGACGGATCTAATCATCGGCGCCGAGGCCCACGATACCGTGACCGTGTTGGAGTCCGATACCACCCATAACATTCAGTTGAATCATAAGTCGTGTCGTACCGTCCTGTTGGCTTACAACTAAATCACTATCCGGGGCATCATAATTAGTGACTCCTTCTCTCGCGCATCGACGGTTGATGCGCCCCCCGCCACTGAACGGCGGCGGCGTTCTGGATCGTTCGAGGGCAGGCCGATTTCAACCTCAGAAGCCGCTCTGACAGAGCACCAGAACCGAAGCCTTCGCTGCTAACCGTTTCCGCCGAAGCACACTTTGATTCGAAGCTTCTCTTAGTACTCCCACGGGGGAGAGGTACACGTCTATGTCTATGAAACTCTACGTCGGCAATCTCTCGTTCCAGACTTCGGGCGAGGACTTGCAGCAGTTGTTCGCGCAGGCCGGCACGGTCGAGTCGGTCTCGGTCATCGAGGACCGCGATACGGGCCGCTCGCGCGGCTTCGGCTTCGTCGAGATGTCTTCCAAAGAAGAAGGCAGCGCGGCCATCCAGCAGTTCGACGGCCGCGAGGTCGGCGGCCGCGCGCTGAAGGTTAACGAGGCCAAGCCCCGCGAAGACCGGGGCGGCAGCCGCGGGGGCTACGATCGCAACTCCCGCTACTGACTCGGCGCTGGCTAATTCCGGCGACTCTCTGACACAAAGCCTCCGGCACGACTCTTCGTCCGGAGGCTTTTACTTTGACCAATCCGTGCCCGGCGCCCGCCGGAGAACGGACGAGAACATTCGTTGTCTCAAACAGCCCAAAGCATTCTTTACAGGCAGGCTCGACGGCGGCGAGATGTCACCTGACGAGTAGTCAAGGTGTCGCATCAACCCCGACTACAAATGAAAGGGCATCAGGAGAGTTCTATGGAAAAGCAAACACACACGGTCGGCGAGAGGGCGGACAAATTATGCGCGGTGTGCAACGTGGAGCGCGGTCACATGGTGACATCCGTCACCCGGCACGGCCGGATTTCGCGCGTGGCTTGTCCGAAGTGCGGCACAATCAGCACTCTCAAAAGTAGTGCGCGTACCTCACCTCGCCTGCCGGCAAGCGACCTCTCACCCTACGACCGGACACTCACCTACCGGGCCGGGCAAACCATGATGCATACGACTTACGGTGTGGGCGAGGTAACAGCACTCGTTGAACCCCGGAAGATAGACGTGCTCTTCCCCGACCGTATGCGCCGTCTTATTCATGCCCAATAAATAAACTGTCGGCGGGCTGAAACAAGAAAGAGGCCGCAAATTAAGAGGGAAGTCTTCATCGCCTGCCCGGTCTGCTACTCGGGGAATTGCTTCCGACTTGAGCGGCCGGAAGGGGATTTTACGTGTGCCGATTGCGGCTTCGCCATGGCGAAAAATCCCGGGCCGAAGATTTCCGAATCCGAAGAGTGTATTTTCTGCGGGAGCCGATACTTCTATTTCGAATCGCCGCTCGACCTCTTCTTTCTCGGGCGCGCCTCGATCTGTTACGTCTGCGAGGCCCGCTATAAAGGCGTAGAGATTGATCACCCCGACGAGCATCACAATCGGGAAGGCGCTCTCAGTGCTCAGCGATCCGTGGCTTCTTTACGCTGGAGTGAAAGGGCAGAGCGGCACAGCCCGCGGGCGGGCATCTAGCCTGTCGCTGGGCGGACTCGGGGGAGAGATTCGGGTGTTCATCCGGCGTCACCCAAACCACGGCCTTGAATTTCTCATTCGAAAAGACACAGAGGGCTGTTAGAAACAGAGTCGCCTTAAGCAGCCGAGACGTTTCTTACCATGTGAAACCTTCGGATGAGGGTAGTGCTGTGTAACAGTAGTTGTTGTAGGAATGAGCCCGCCTCTTGTATGCTGCCGACATGCCTAGGAAAGCACAGCCCGTCAGCTTAACCGACGACGAACTCCGCTCTTTGACAGCGCTCACTAAG
>Ga0196962_10000457_pt1 | contig 16999 bp, 16 predicted proteins | sample S3v_20metaG_FD_183186 | JGI IMG/M metagenome (GOLD analysis project Ga0196962, IMG submission 183186) | Soil microbial communities from Anza Borrego desert, Southern California, United States - S3+v_20 | ecosystem: Environmental > Terrestrial > Soil > Desert | place: USA: California | collected... | reverse complement strand
TTCTTCAGCTCCCTGAAAGGTGACGGCGCGCATTCGAGGCACACCGTACTGCGCCAGCGGATGACGGAGCCGGGTCCCGGTAGGGGGTGGAGCGTCTTGTACTTTTTCGCGGCCTTCAACCTCGGACGGCCGCATCCGACGTCGAAAAAGTTAAGCGGAGCCCCGTACCGGGACCCGGCATGCTCAGGCGCTGACGCCGGCGACCTGGAAGCGGCTTTCGCCCTCGGGGCTGGCCGTCTCGGCGATCCGCGCCTCCAGCGCCAGCTCCTTCTCGAAGTCCGCCGCCTCGCCGTGCGCGAAGGAGACGTCCTTGCCTTCGAGCAGCTCGATGAAGATCTCGACGAAGCGAGCATCGAGCTGTTTGCCGGCGACGCGGCGAAGCTCGAGGATCGCGTCCTGGCTCGACATCGGCGTGCGGTAGGAGTCGCGCGCCGTCATCACGTCGTAGGTGTCGGCGACCGAGATGATCCGGGCCAGCTCCGGGATGTCGTCGCCGGTCAGGCCGCGGGGATAGCCTTTGCCGTCGATCCGCTCGTGGTGGGCGAGGATGATCTCCGCCACCGGCCCGTAGCCGTCGAGCGAGGAGACCACGCGGGCCCCCTGCTGGGGGTGGCGCCGGATCAGCATCCAGTCCTCGTCGGTGAGCGGCACGTTGGCCTTGAGGATCCGGTCGGGAAGGATGAACTTGCCGATGTCGTGCAGCAGCGCGGCGATGTGGACGAGCTCCTCCTCGCGCCGCGAGAAGCCTGCCCTCTGGGCGATCGCGCGCGAGTACCGCGCCACCGCGGCCGAGTGCCGGGCGGTCATCTGGTCGCGCAGGTCGAGGGTGCGCAGCATCGCGCTCAACATCCCGACCTGGAAGCTGGCCAGCTGCTTGCTGCGCAGCTCCAGCTCCTCCGCTCGCTGCTGGGAGACCAGCAAGGCGCCAAGCAGGTACTGGAAGGTGACGAGGACGATGCCGAAGAGGCCGACCCCGGCGAGGCCGATCTGGTGGTAGATGAAGGCGACCCCCACGGCCATCAGCGCCGCGGCCATCTCGGAAGGCAGCAGCGGGATCAGCGCCGTGCGGACCTTCTCGACGAAGGAGCTGCGTTCGAGGTAACAGGTGTAGGCGGCGATCATCGAGAAGTTGACCGCGAGGGCGAGCAGGAAGACGCAGAAGACGAGGACGTAGAAGACCGGATCGGCGTCGGTCACTCCGGCGGTGTCGACGATCTGGGCGAAGGCGAGCCCGCCGACGAGCGGGAAGGTCGCGTAGGTCGCGAGGTTGTTGAGCAGGTCGTGCGGCTCGTCGCGCCAGCGCAGCCACCCGAACAGGATGGTGACGACGCCGAGCAGCACGGCGGGGGTGCCGCCGAGGAAGACCATCGCCAAGACCAGGGCGAGGAAGCTGCCGGAGATCTTCACTTTCGAGCTGGTCTCGATCGCGGTCAGGTCGCTGAAGACCGAGAAGCCAAAGAGGATTCCGAATAGGGCGAGGTCCCAGTTCGCCGCCGGCGCGCTCACGATCGCCGCCCCGATCGCCCCCACCAGCAGCAGCGCCTCGAGGACGATGATGCGAGGGGTTGGGCGGTCTTCTGACATGGGCTTGCTGAGGCTGGCTACCAGGCCGAGTTCACGGTTCCGCGCTGGCACGCGAACCCCTGCTCGACGATCTGGCGCACGCAATTTTTCTGCACTGCGCAGCAGAAATTAGCCCGTCATTGGGGCGACAGCAAGGCGAGTAGACAGTTTGGCCAGGCTCTTGCAAGGGGCTGTAGGCCCTGAAAAACCCCGGCGTTTAAGAGCAGAACGACAAAAGACGCCTAAGGGCGCCTCTTGCAGGAGGGCAAGAGTGCCCTCGGAAGTTATTGACGAATCTTGCAATTCGTCTGAAGTTAGTTCTAGCGGCGGTAGCCCATAATGATTCCCTCCGGTTGAAGCCCTCTATTTGTGCGCGGAACTGGAACTTCCAAAAAAGTGCTGGCAACTTTGTAGCACAGGTTGGCGAAAACTTGTGCATCTGCAGGAAAACTTGTGCAGAAATGCAGTAGGACCCGTGCCCACCAATGCGTAGACCCCCCCTGATCGCCCCCTTGCGCAGGCGTGGATTTCGCCGCCTGGCGCTCTCCTATGCGGTCAACGAGCTGGGCGACTGGATGGGGATCGTCGCCCTCTCTGTGCTCGTCTACGACCAGACGGGAAGCGCCTTCGCGACCGCGGTGCTCTTCCTCGGCACCGGCTTCCTGCCGGCGATCCTCGCCCCGGTGCTGGTTGCCCGGGTCGAGCGGCCGCCGCCCCGCTACGTGCTGCCGACGCTCTACGCGGGAGAGGCCGCGGCGTTCGGCGGCCTCGTCCTCTTCGCCAGCCACTTCTCCCTAACCGCGGTGTTCATCCTCGCCACGCTCGACGGGGCGCTGGCGCTGACCGGGCGAGCCCTGACCCGGGCGGTTGCCGCGGCGATGCTCGAGCCCTCGGGCGAGCTGCGGGCGGGGAACGCGATCCTCAACCTCGCCTTCACCGGCGGGGCCGCGATCGGCCCGGCGATCGCCGGGCTGGTCGTAGCCGGCTTCGGGGTCGAGGCGGCGCTGCTGCTCGACGCGGTCTCCTTCTACGCGATCGCGTGGATCTTGCTCACCGCCGGCGCGCTCCCCCAGGCGACGCCGGACCCTGGGAACACCCGCGAGCGCCTGCGGGCGGGCCTCGCCTACGTCTCCGAACACGCCCGTCTGCGCCACCTGCTGATCGCCCAGGGCCTCGCCTTCGTCTTCTTCTCGGCGGTGATCCCGATCGAGGTGATCTACGCCAAAGAGACGCTCGGCGCCGGCGACGCCGGCTACGGCCTGCTCCTTGCCAGCTGGGGCGCCGGGATGGTGCTCGGCAGCGTCGTCTTCGCGATGCTGCGCCGCGCTTCGCTCCCCTATCTCCTCTTCTTCAGCACGATCACGATCGGCCTCGGCTATCTCGGGATGGCGGTGGCGCCGGTGCTGGCGACCGCCTGCCTTGCCGCCGTTGTCGGCGGCGCGGGAAACGGCGTGCAGTGGGTGGCGATAGTCAGCGCCGTGCAGGAGCTGACCGCCGACAACATGCAGGCGCGCGTGATGAGCGTCCTGGAGTCGATCGGGGCGGCGATGCCGGGGGTCGGCTACCTGCTCGGCGGCTTGATCGCGACCGCCGACAGCCCCCGGGCGACCTTCGCCCTGGCGGGGGCGGGAGTGCTCGCGATCGTGGCGATCATGGCCCCGATCCTTGGGTCCAAATGGCCTGATCATGTTGCAACGTCTGATTCATATCCGCTTGACGGGGATAACGACCTTGTGCTGGAGTTGCTCCCGGGGAGCAGGCCTGTCCAGTCCGACTCGGAGGTATTGCCTTGAGCAAAATGCGTGGATTTGCCGCGGTTCTTGGAATTGCAGCATTCGCCAGTACTGGATTGGTGGCCTGCGGAGGAGGCGACGACTCGGGCTCCGGCGGCGGAAGCTCGGGAGGCGCCTCCTCGGTGACCATCGGCCAGGCCTCGCAGCCTGACTTCCTCGACCCGGCGCTCTCGTACACGATCCACGGCTGGGAACCGATGTGGACGGTCTACACGCCGCTGGTCACCTACAAGCGCGAGGACGGCAAAGCCGGCTCGGAACAGATGCCCGGGCTCGCCGAGGATCTGCCCGAAGTCAGCGATGACGGCCTGACCTACAAGCTGACCCTGCGCCAGGGGCTCGAATACTCCGACGGCACGCCGGTCAAAGCGAGCGACTTCGAGCACACGATCAAGCGGGTGCTGAACATGGAGTCGCCCGGCGCCCCTTACTACGAGGTAATCGAGGGGGCCGACAAATACCTCGCCGACGGCAACGCCGACGCCGACATCTCCGGCATCGAGACCAACGACAAAACCGGCGAGATCACGATCACCCTGGCGGAAGCTGAAGCCGCCTTCAGCTTCGCGCTGGCGATGAACTTCGCCGGCATCGTCCCCGGCGACACGCCCTTCGAGAACATGACCAAAGACCCGCCGCCGGGCGTCGGGCCCTACATGTTCACGAAATCGGAGCCGAACCGGGAATTCGTGCTCGCGCGGAACCCGAAATTCACCGCCGACACGATCCCCGGGGTGCCCGTGGCCGTGCTCGACGAAGTCAAGACCGAGATCATCCCGAGCGTCCCCAAACAGACCCAGGATGTGATCGACAACGAACTCGACTTCATGCAGGAACCGGTCGCGCCTGACTTCATCGGTGAAATCCTCGATCGCTTCGGCCCCGAAGGCACCGAGGAGCAGCGCTACAAGGAATTCACCACCCTCTCCACCTATTACTTCTTCCTCAACACGAGGGTCCCGCCGTTCGACGACCCGAAAGTCCGCGAAGCGGTCAACCTCGGGGTCGACAAGACGGCGCTCGCCCGTCTTTTCGGCGGCACGCTGGAACCGGGCTGCTCGTTCCTGCCGCCGGAAATGCCCGGCTACAGCGAAGAGCTCGACGGCGAGGGCTGCCCTTGGGGCGACCCGAGCCAGCCGCCCGACCTCGAGCGGGCGCAGCAGCTGCTCAAAGAAGCCGGCGCCGAGGGGGCCGAGGTGACGGTCTGGGGCGACAACGTCGACCCGACCCCGAAAGTGACCCAGGCCTACGCCGACCAGCTCAACCAGATCGGGCTCGACGCCACGCCGAAAATCATCGACGGCGGCGTCTACTTCCAGACGATCGGCAACCAGAGCACCGAAGCCCAGACCGGCTTCCTCAACTGGTTCGGCGACTTCCCCCACCCGGCGAACTTCTTCTTCCTCGTCAACGGGGAGACGATCCAGCCGACCAACAACCAGAACATCAGCAACGTCGACGACCCGAAAATCAACAAAGAGCTCAAAGAGCTGGGCAAGGAGCCCGACCTACCAGCAGTAACCGACCGCTGGGAAGCGCTCAACGAGTACCTCGTCGAACAGGCCTACATCGTCCCCTACGGCTATCGCAAGCTGAGCACCTTCATGTCGGAGCGGATGAACTTCGAGGACTGCACGCCGATCAACCCGATCATCTACAACGACTACTCGCAGTGGTGCTTCAAGGACGAATAGCCCACCGGGCTCGCTGATTTCTGGCCGTCTCGCCCCGCTTCCCGTTTTCCGGGGAGCGGGGGCGGATAATCGGTGTCGGTGCCTTCACAAGGGGAAGAGGCCGGGGCATCCGGCACGGAGTTCTCGCTCGACTCTGCTGAGGAGCTGAGCGGCGACCCCGCGGAGCGACCGGGCCTCGGTCCCTGGCGCCTGACCGGCCGCCGGCTGCGCCGCGACAAGGTGGCGCTCGTCGCCGGCGCCGTCTTCGTGCTCGTGGTCGCCGCCTGCCTGGCGGCCCCGCTCTGGGCCGACCACGTGGCCAACACCACGCCGGAGGAAAACCACCTCTCCGACCAAGTGACGATCGACGGCGAGAAGACCGACGTCGTCGACCTGCGGGGCAAGCCGATCGGACCGACCTGGAACGGCGAGTTCTTCCTCGGCGCCGACAGCAACGGCCGCGACATCATGGTGCGGCTGCTCTACGGCGGTCGCAACTCGCTGGTGATCGGGATCGCCGGCGCGCTCGGGACGATCCTGATCGGGCTCGTCCTCGGGCTGCTCGCCGGCTACTACCGCGGCCGCACCGACAGCGTGCTGCGCTGGGTCCTGGACGTGATCTGGGCCTTCCCGGTGATCCTGCTCGGCGTCGCGCTCGGCACCGCCCTCGCCCTCGGGGGTCTCTCGATCGGCCCGATCACGATCGAAGGCGACTCGCTGGCGATCCCGACCCTGATCATCGCGGTGATCTACATCCCGTACTTGGCCCGGCCCGTACGCGGCCAGGCACTGGCGTTGCGCGAGCGCGAATTCGTCGAGGCGGCGCGCGCCCAGGGGATGGGCTCGCTGCGCATCGTCTTCACCGAGATCCTTCCGAACGTGTCCTCGACCCTGGTCGTCTTCCTCCCACTGCTGGTCGCCAACGCGATCCTGCTCGAGGCGTCGCTCTCCTTCCTCGGCGCCGGCGTCCAGCCCCCCAACCCCTCCTGGGGAACGATGATCGCCGAAGGCGTCGACCGGATCGTCACCGCTCCCCACCTGACGATCGTCCCCGGCGCGATGCTGGTCCTGGCGGTGCTCTCGCTCAACGTCTTCGGCGAGGGCGTCCGCGACGCGCTCGACCCGCGGGCGAAAGTGAGGATCGAGCACTGATGAGCTCCGGCATGGCCCGCTTCGTCATCCGCCGCCTGCTCTCGATGCTGCTGGTCCTCTTCGCGGTCTCGGTGATCGTCTTCCTGATCTTCAACGTAATCCCGAATAGCGACCCGGCGGTGCGGATGGCGGGCAAGATCCCAACCGAGACGCAGGTGGAAGCGATCCGCGAGGAGTGGGGCTTCGACGAACCGCTCTACGTCCAGTACGCGACGATGATGAAGAAGCTCTTCACCGGCGAGACGATCTCCTACAGCAACCAGCAGAACGTCACCGAAGAAATCTGGAAGGGGCTGCCGCGGACGCTCTCGCTGGCGGTCGGCGCCGCGCTGATCTGGATGGCGTTCGCGATCGCCCTCGGCCTCTACAGCGCCCTGCGCGCGGGCCGCTTGTCCGACCGCTTCCTCAACGTGCTGGCGCTGATCGGGATCTCGATGCCGGTCTTCTGGCTCGGCGCCCTGATGAGCTACTACCTCGGCCACAAGCTGGGGATCTTCCCCACGGGGGGCTACGTCGAGTTCACCGAAAATCCGCTCGACTGGTTTTGGCATCTGGTGATGCCGTGGACCGCGCTCTCGGTGCTCTTCATCGGGTTCTACTCGCGGGTGCTGCGCTCCGACGTGCTGGAAACGATGGGCGAGGACTACGTTCGCACCGCCCGTGCCAAGGGCCTCTCGGAGCGGCGGGTCCTGCTCAAGCACGTCCTGCGCAACTCGCTGATCCCGATCATCACCCTCTGGGGGCTCGACTTCGGCGCCGTGATCGGCGGCGCCGCGATCCTCACCGAGACGGTGTTCAGCCTGCAAGGAGTCGGCGAGTACGCCGCGGAATCGATCAAACAGACGGACCTGCCGCCGATCATGGCCGTGACCATGTTCGGCGCCTTCTTCATCGTCATCTTCAACACCGTCGTCGACGTCGCCTACGCGGCGCTCGACCCGCGGATCCGGCTCGACGCGGAGGGCTCGCGGTGAGCGCGCAGGCGCCCCTCCTCGACGTCCGCGACCTCGCGGTGTCCTTCACCACCGAAGAGGGAGCCGTGCAGGCCGCCGACGGGGTCAGCTTCGAGCTGCGAGCCGGCGAAGTGCTGGCGGTGGTCGGCGAGTCGGGCAGCGGCAAGTCGGTGACGGCCGCGACCCTGATGGGGCTGACCCGTGGGCCCAACGCGACGATCTCCGGCACCGCTGTCTTCGAGGGGACCGAGCTGGTCGCGGCGAGCGACGAGGAGTTGCAGCGGATCCGCGGCAACCGGATGGCGATGGTCTTCCAGGACCCGCTCTCCTCGCTCGACCCCGTCTACCGCGTGGCCGACCAGATCGTCGAGCAGATCCGGGCCCACCGGGACACCGACAAGGAGGAGGCGCGCGAGCGGGCGATCGAGCTGATGGAGGCGGTCGGCATCCCCGACGCCGTGGGGCGCGCCGACGCCTACCCGCACGAGTTCTCCGGCGGCATGCGGCAGCGGGTGATGATCGCGATGGCGCTCTCGCTCGACCCCGCGCTGCTGATCGCCGACGAGCCCACCACGGCGCTCGACGTGACGATCCAGGCCCAGATCATCGACCTGCTGCGGGAGCTGAACCGCAGCCGCGAGCTCGCGGTGCTGCTGATCACGCACGACATCGGCGTCGTGGCCGAAATCGCCGACCGCGTCGCGGTGATGTACGGGGGGCGGATCGTCGAGTACGGAACGGCCGAGGAGATCTTCTACGACCCCCAGCACCCCTACACCTGGGGCCTGCTCGGCTCGCTGACCCGGATCGACCGGCCGCGGCCGCAGCGGCTGCCGCAGATTCCCGGCATGCCGCCGTCGCTGATCGCGCCGCCCGAGGGCTGCCACTTCCGGCCCCGCTGCCCGCATGCGTTCGACCGCTGCGTCGAGGTCCCGGGGCTCGAGGCGCGCCTGCCGGCCGCGCCCGGGCACCTCGACCGCTGCTGGCTCGAGCCCGAGCGCAAGAGCGAGCTGCAGAAGACCAGCCCGCTGCGGGGGCCTGGATGACGACGACGGGCGAGCGGCTGCTCGAGGTTCGCGAGCTGGTCAAGCATTTCCCGGTCAAGTCGGGAGTGCTGATCAGCCGTGAGGTCGACCAGGTGAAGGCGGTCGACGGCGTCGACCTCGAGATCGCGGCCGGCGAAACGCTGGGCCTGGTCGGCGAGTCGGGCTCCGGCAAGTCGACCCTGGGCCGCGCGATCCTGCAGCTGATCGATCCGACCTCGGGCTCGGTCCGGTTCGAGGGCCGCGAGCTCGTCGGCCTGCGCCAGCGCGAGCTGCGGCCGCTGCGGCGCGAGATGCAGATGATCTTCCAGGACCCGCACGCCTCGTTGAACCCGCGCAAGCGGGTCGGCCAGATCGTCGGCAGCCCGCTGAAGCTGAACGGCCTCGCTTCCGGCGCCGAGCTGAAGCGGCGGGTCGAAGAGCTGCTCGACCGGGTCGGCCTCTCCCCCGAGCATTACGAACGCTTCCCGCACGAGTTCTCCGGCGGGCAGCGACAGCGAATCGGGATCGCGCGGGCGATCGCGCTGAAACCGAAGCTGATCGTCGCCGACGAGCCGGTCTCGGCCCTCGACGTCTCGATCCAGGCACAGATCGTCAACCTGCTCGACGACCTCCAGGACGACCTCGGAATGGCCTACCTCTTCGTCGCCCACGACATCGGCGTCGTCCGCCACATCTCCGACCGGATCGCGGTGATGCACGACGGCAAGATCGTCGAGCAGGGAGGCGCGGATCAGGTCTGCGAGCGCCCCCGCGACCCCTACACGAAGAAGCTGCTGGCAGCGGTGCCGATCCCGGATCCCCGCGAGGCCCGCGAGCGGCTGGCGGGCCGCGGGTAGGGGGCATCCCCGGCGGACGGGGAGTGTCCGGCGGGGACACCCCTTACCCCGCGGCTCACGTACGCTCGCGGAGATGGCTCTTCCCCTGTCGCCGCCGATCAAGCCGCAGCTGGCGCTGACGCGCAAAGCGCTGCCTCTCGGCGAGGAGTGGGCATACGAGCCCAAGCTCGACGGCTTTCGCGCGATCGTCTTCGTCGACGGCGATGACTTTCAGATCCAGTCGCGGGGAGGCAAAGACTTCAACCGTTACTTCCCGGAGCTGAGCTTCGCGCCGGGCCGCTGGGTGCTCGACGGCGAGCTGGTGATCCGCGACGCCGACGGCAACCTCGAATTCGACGCGATGCAGGAACGGATCCACCCGGCGCAGTCGCGGGTCGAGCTGCTCTCGAAAGAGATTCCGGCCACCTACCTGGTCTTCGACCTGCTCGCCGAGGGAGACGAGTCGCTGCTGCAGACGCCGCTGGCCGAGCGACGGGCGCGGCTGGAGGCGATCGCGGCGGACGCCGGCCTGGAGCTGACGCCGCTGACCGCCGAAACGGCCCAGGCGGAGCGGTGGCTGGGCAGCATCGAGGGGGTGATGGCGAAGCAGCTCGACGCGCCGTACGAGCCGGGCAAACGCCGGGGCATGGCGAAGGTGAAGCGCGAGCGGACGATCGACTGCGTGGTGATGGGCTGGCGCCCCGGAAAAGAGGAGGGCACGGTCGGCTCCCTGATCCTCGGCCTCTACGACGACGGCGAGCTGCGCTCGGTCGGTCACATCTCCGGCTTCTCGGCGGCGGCGAAACGCAGCATGCGGGCGATGCTGGCGCCGCTGGAGACGGGAGAGAGCGGCAGCGCCGAGCCGAGCCGCTGGACCGGCGGGCGGGACCTCGAGTGGGTGGAGCTGCGGCCGGAGCTGGTGATCGAGGTCGGATATGACCATGCGGCGTCGGGGCGGATCAGGCACGGCGCCAGGTTCCACAGGTTCAGGGACGACAAAGCACCAACTGACTGTCGTTTCGACCAGCTAGACGAAGGGGCCTAGAAGAGGGAGCTCTGGCGGGCGGGTCCTGGCGGCGCGGAGGCACGGGCCGCTGGTCTGTCGTTAGCTGGCTGCTCGGGGCGATCGGCCCGTGCGCGCCGTAGTCGGGTGCGGCCCCAGCCGCGGACGGCTCGGGTGGCCTTCTTGCGCTGCTCGGGCCGCATGTAGGCCCGGCCGTTGTAGAGCTGCTCGTATTTCGGCAACAAGTCCGGGCGTTTTTCTTCCATCCAGGCGAGGAAGACGTCCTTGACCTCGTCGCGGAGGTGCAGGGCTACGCCGCCCAAGAAGCTCGCGTTCGCTTTCTTGGCGCGTTCGACGATCGGGCGGACCTGGTCGGGGTGGTCGTTGATGCCAGGCATCAGCGGCGCGATCAGGACGCCGGAGTCGATGCCGAGGCGGCGCAGCTCGGCGACGGCGTCGAGGCGGGCGGCCGGACTCGGCGTGTGCGGCTCGGTCGCCCGCCACGCGTCCTCGTCCAGAGTCGGCACGGAGAGGTTGACCGAGACGGGCAGCTTCTTCGCCATCCGCTTGAAGATCTTCACGTCGCGCATCACCAGCGGCGACTTGGTCAGGACCGAGACCGGCGTCTCCGCCGCCTCCAGCGCCTTGAGGATCTCCGGCATCATCCGGTAACGGCTCTCGACCCACTGGTAGGGGTCGGTGTTGGTCCCCAGCGCGACCAGCTCGCCCTGCCAGTTCGGCCGCGCCAGCTCCGCGCGCAGAAGCTCCGGCACGTTGACCTTGACGACGATCTCCCGCTCGAAGTCGCGGCCGGCGTCCATGTCGAGGAAGGTGTGGGTGCGGCGGGCGAAGCAGTAGACACAGGCGTGGCTGCATCCCCGGTAGGGGTTGATCGTCCAGCTGAACCCGTAGCGACCGCCGGGCACGTGGTTGAGCGCCGAACGGGCGCGAACCTCGTGAAAGTTGATCCCCATCGCCTCCGGCGCGTCGAACGTTCGCACGACGGTGCCGTCGCCCACCCCCGGCAACCGCAGGTCGTTCTCGACTAGCTGTTCGTCCCAGCGCACGAACATATGTTCGCATCCGACCCGGCGGAAAAGTCGATGGCTTCGGCCCTTACAAGGGTCGACCATCACCTCGCGCCCTTCGCAATTCCGTCTAGAGGCTGGAACCGGTCTCGTCGCGACGGAACGAGGAGAGCTGGTCGAGCGCCTTGGACCGGGCTTTGGCGCGCAGCGGCGGCAGCAGGGCCACCAGGTGGCCGCTGGGGCCCAGCGCCTGCTTGGCCCAGTTGCGGAAATCGAACTCGTCGACGTGATCGACGATCTTGGCGTCGGGCCCGAAGCGGAAGCTGGCCTGGATGTCGTTGACCACCGGGCGGCCGGTCGAGAAGGTGTAGCGCGCAATCCAGTGGGCGCTGCCGGCCTCCTCGCCCGCTTCGTGCTCGTGCAGCTCGATTTTCAGATCGCTGGCGCGGCCGGTCAGCATGCGCCACATCGCTCCCACGTCCTCGCCCTCCAGATCGCCGAAGGCGGGGTCGCGAAAGTGGGCGTCGGGCGCGTAGCAAGCCGTCATCGCGGCGCCGTTGCACTCGCCGAACGCCGCGTAGAGACGCTCGATCGTGGCCCGGTTGTCGTCGGCAGACATCGTCTGCCTCAGGGTAGCTCGCCGCGGATCACATAACGAAGGACGTCGACGACCTGCTCCGCCTCGCGGGCGGTCGCCTGAGCAGCTCGGTCGACCTCCTTGAGGGCGTGGTCGAGCTGCGGGTCGTGGACGGTGACGATCGGCTTGCCCAGCGCCGCCGCGAAGCCAGCGTCGAAGGCGGCGTTCCACTGGCGGTATTTATCGCCGAACCGAACCACGACCAGATCGGCATCCCGGATCAGCGTTTGGGTGCGGATCGCGTTCACGCCGGCCCCCTTGTGGTCGCGCCAAAAGGCGTCGGCCTCGTCCCCCAGCGTCCCGGTCCCGGCGTCGTCGGAGGCGCCGTGGTCGGTGACCGGCGCCGAGAAGGAGGCGGGCAGCCCTGCCTCTCGCGCCCCGGCTTCGATCCGCTCGCGCCAGTCGGAGTGGATCTCCCCAGCTAGATACACGCGCCAGGTACGAGAGGCCGGGGACATGTCCTCCGAAACACTCAAGCGCGACTCCCGTCGCGCGTTTCGGAGGGGGCGACCCCTCCGCCTTCGCCCGCCCGCTGCTCCTCGAAGTGCTTGCTGAGCATCGTCTCCTGGCCCTGGTAGTTGGAGCCGAGGTTGGCGCCGTAGAGGCGCTCCGCCGACGCCGCCATCAGCTCGAGCCCGAGCTTGCAGACCGGCTGGCGGTGCTCGACCATGAAGGAGACGTCTCGGGCCCGCACCTCGAGGGCGGCCCGGCTGCCGGGGCGCCCGCCCGCCGGGTCGTAACCGAAGCCCGGATCGAAGAAGCCGGCGTAGTGGGTGCGCAGCTCGCCGGCGGTCGGGTCGTAGGCCATCATCTCGGCCGCGATTTCGGGCGGAATCGAAACTCCCTCGGCCGATAGCAAGAGGTAGAAGATCTCGGGCTCCAGCACGACCCGCCCGCCGGGCTCGGGGAAAACGGGATCCCAGTAATCGGTCCAGCGGTAGGCCCGTACCCGCGAGAGGTCCACCGGAAGGCTGTTTTTCTTCGCCCTGTAGCCGACCGTGCGGTCCGCCGGCCCGGAGAGGTCGAGGCTGAGGAAGAGGCCGTCGGAAACCGCCAACTCGGACTCGGGAACGGCCGTCGAGTCCATGTAGAGAAGCGGCGATTCGATCTGCAGATCGCGGATCGCGGCATCGCCGAGGCGGACGTCGCCGCGCACCAGCCGCAACTGGTTGAGCGAAAGGCCGGTGGAGACCTGGATCGCAAAGGAGCGCGGGACGACCTCCAGGTAGAGCTTGCCCCGGTAGCCGGCGCGGATGTCGTCGAAGCGGTGGTGGCGATCGGTGATCACCCGGGTGAAGACGTCGAGGCGGCCGGTCGAGCTCTTCGGGTTTGCCTTCGCCCGCACGTCCTCGGGCAGCGCCAGCTCCTCGATCAGCGGCACCAGATATGGCCGGTCGCGCTCCAACACCGCTCCGTCGCGTAGATCGACTTTCTGAAAGGCGAGGCCCTCCGTCTTCTCCTCCACGCTGGAGTCGGCGTCCGGGAGGAAGGAGCAGCGCAGCGCCCAGGCGAAGTCCCCTAGCCTGAGGTCGATGCTGGCGGGCTGGATCGCCTCGGGCCGGATGCGATAGTCGCCGGAGCTGACCCACTCCGCCTCGATCGCCTGGCTCAGATCCTGGGAAGGGAAGACGCCCGGCGTCGGCTCGCTCATCCGGCAGAGATTATTCGCCTCGCCTCGGTGGCGCCCAGATAGGGCGTGAGCGCGAACTCGAGCACCTGGGGCAGCAGCTCCTCGATCCGCTCGACTTCGCCGGCGAGCACACGGCGGGCAAGCAGGGACGCGATGCCTCCGACCACGGCCTCGTCCATCGCTTCCGGCACCGCTTCGCCGTCGGGGGGGCTGGGGACCCCGGCGCGCAGCCGCGGGACGAAGCCCTCCAGCGCCGCCTGGTAGCGGTCGTACACCCCGCGCCCCGCACGCAGCCCCTCGACCAGGACGATGCTCGCCAGTGCGGGGTCGCTGCCGAAGAGCTGCAGGAGCGAGGCGATCCCGTCGCGCATGCGCGGCGCCCATTCGTCCTCCGAGTGTCTGGAGCAGGCCTCCTCCACCTGCCTGCGGACCCGGCCGATCGCCGCTTCGTACGCAGCAAAGAAACAGTCGTCCTTGCTTTCGAAGTGCTTGTAAAAGTCACTCTTTGAAACCGACGCGCGCTTGCCGATCAACGACACAGTCGTCTTTTGATAGCCGACTTCATAGAGCACTTCGGTCAGCCCGTTGATCAGCCGCTCGCGCTGATTCCGAGCTACAAACTCAGGAGAAAGTCCGTGTCGTCCGCGTGGTAGCCGCTCCATTACCTACTGGAGTCTGCCACCGTACTGTCACTTTCGTCACCACGTCAGTTCTAGAGTTTCCCTACTCCTTGGTACGGCGAGAGTAAGAAGCCCAGCAGCTCGGGCATCAGATCCACTGCTCGCTCCGTTTCACCGCGCCGAATGAGCTGATGCAGGATCCAGGCCACGCCTCCCACCAGGGTGTCCTCGATAGTGGCCGGCAGCCCCGTTTCCGCCGGCGTGCTTCGCCGCAGCAGTTCCACGAATCTCTGCAGTGCCTCGTCGTAGCGATCGGAGGCGGCCGGCGTCGCCGAGACAGCCTCGATGATGCACATGCGAGCCGTGTTCGGATTCTCCGCCACGAAAAGGAGGAAGGCGCGAAGTCCGGCGGCGACCCGGTCGATCCATTCGCCCTCGGCCCCCTCGCATGCATCTTCCATGCGCTCGACAACCTCATCGATCGCGCCGTCGAAAGCGGCAAGGAACACCTCTTCCTTGCCGTCGAAGTTGTCGTAGAGGGTTTTCCGGGCGACCCCGGCCCGGCGCACGAGGTCGGCGATCTTCGTCGCCTCGTAGCCCTGCTCGGCGCATAAGTCAGCCATCGCCGTCATGATGCGGCGGCGCTTACCTTGCTGAACGAACTCTCGAGGAAGCTCGGGCCGAGTCGGCTTCACCTTGCTCCCCGGGGTAGGGGGTGGCATCGACTGAAGAATACCCGCGTATCGCGGCAAGATCCCGCACCCCGGCTAATTCTTCTGGTACCTTGACGGAACGGACAGGGTCCTTATTGGAAACGTGCGGGTTTCCTTGTGTCATTCGATCGAGTTCATCTAAGCGAGGAGAAGCTGATCGCCGCCATCGGCGACAACTGGCCACCCGCGCAAGTCGATGCAGCGGTCGAGCTGTTGAGCAACAGCGACGGAAAGTTCCCCACCGGGGTTCGGAAGCTCCCCTCCGATCTGGTCAGCGCGGTCCAGCGCGAGAGGCTGATTGCGGCGATGCTCCGCGCCGCCTCCGAACTCGGGTATCGCGCGGCCAACGTGCAAGACGTGATCGAACGCGCCGGGGTCTCCCGGCCGACTTTCTACGAGCACTTCGGCAATAAAGAAGCCTGCTTCCTCTCCGCCTTCGACATCACCGCGAAACGGCTGCGCGACCGGGTTGCCGCTGCAGCGGAGAAGGGCGGCGAGGACTGGCACAAGAGGCTTCGTTTCGGGCTGGAAACGCTGCTCCACTTCGTCGCAACCGAACCGGAGGCGGCGCGCACCCTGATCGTCGAGGCGCGGGCCGCCAGCGTGGAAGCCGTGCTGCGACGCGACGCGTTGCTCGACCACTTCGCCACCTGCATCGACGCGCAGGTCCGCACCCACTACCCCGAGGCGCCGGCGCATTCGCCGATCACAGCGGCGGGGATCGTCGGCGGCTGTGAAGCGCTCCTCTACTCGCGGCTCAACAAAGGCGAACTCGACGACCTCGATTCGCTCTTGCCGTCGATGATGTACTTCCTCGTGCTCCCATACGACGGACACGAGGTCGCCAGCAAGGAGCTGGCGGTGACGCTCCGCTGAGCCTTAGGCTCGGCGCATGAACTCGCCCCGTGCGGCGCGGCTCGCCCTCTGGCTCCTCTTTGCCGCCGCCCTGACGATCGGCCTCACCGCGGCGGCTGTGCCGCGAACTTTCTACGACGACTTTCCCTTCGTCACCGCCTGGGTCTCGCTCCTGCCGCCCTACAACGAGCACCTCGTCACCGACGTCGGCGGCCTGTACCTCGGCTTCGCCGTCCTCTTCGCCTGGGCGGGCCTGACGCTGGAGCGCTCCCTGGTGCGTGCCCTCTGCGTCGCCTGGCTGCTGACCGCGACGCTGCACCTGCTCTTCCACGCCGGCCACCTCGAGGGGTTCGGCACCGCCGACGCGATCGCCGAGATCGTCAGCCTCGCCCTCCTCTTGCTCCCTCCGCCGGTCGCGTTCTGGGCCGTCGGAGACTCCGCCGCTAGGGCAGACAGCACAGCGTAAGCAAGCAGGATTCGGCCAGTGCTTTTGCACGACCGGCTCCCGCGGACGCCGCGATGCGCGTCCTGCGGGGCGAGCGGAGGGGGTGGGATTCGAACCCACGAGCGCCTTGCGACGCCAACAGTTTTCGAGACTGCCCCGTTCAACCACTCCGGCACCCCTCCGGGGCACTACAGAGCCGAATCCTAGCTAGGCCGAATCCCGAGGGAACGCCCGGAGGGAACGAAACTCGATCTGAAATCCCGAATGCTCCGCTACGGCTCGTCCTGGCCGACGCCGTTGCGTAGGCGGCAAGGGCGAAGGGCACCGAGTCGCGCAGCGATCTCCGAGGCTGAATGCAAACTAGATTCATTCTCATTACTCTCTTGGACGCTGTGAGCGCCTTGCCCCCGCCCAACCCGCGAAAGGACCGATCCTTTGCTTGATCCCTTCCAGCTCCCCTTCGTCCAGCGCGGCTTGATCGAGGTGCTGATCCTCGCCGTCCCCGCGGGCCTGCTCGGCACCTGGATCGTCCTGCGCGGCCTCGCCTTCTTCTCCCATGCGGTAGGCACCGCCACCTTTCCGGGACTGGTGCTCGCGGATGGGCTCGGCTTCGCCGCGCCGCTAGGCGCCTTCGGCGCTGCGGTCGCATTCGCAGCGGGAGCTTCGGCCCTCCGAGGCCGACGCAGCGGCCAGGACGCGGTGGTCGCCCTGGTCCTCGTCGGCTGTCTCGCGGCCGGCGTGATCCTGGCCAGCGACGTGTTCGGATCGGGCTCGAACATCGAGACGTTGCTCTTCGGGAGCCTGCTGCTGGTCGACAGCGGTGACCTCCTGCTTGCCGCAGGAGCTGCCGTGGCGACGCTCCTCGCCAGCGTGCTGATCGGACAGCACTGGCTCCACGCAGGCTTTGATCCAACCCTCTCCGATTCGACTGGCCCGAGTACGCAGCTCTTCGACGCGGTGCTGCTCGGCCTGGTCGCCCTGGCAATGGTCGCGGCTCTGACCGTGGTCGGCTCCCTGCTCGTCATCGCCCTCTTCGTCGTGCCGGCGATCACCGCGCGGCTGCTCACCCACCG
>Ga0196962_10000456_pt1 | contig 17022 bp, 3 predicted proteins | sample S3v_20metaG_FD_183186 | JGI IMG/M metagenome (GOLD analysis project Ga0196962, IMG submission 183186) | Soil microbial communities from Anza Borrego desert, Southern California, United States - S3+v_20 | ecosystem: Environmental > Terrestrial > Soil > Desert | place: USA: California | collected... | reverse complement strand
TCGACGCCGGGTACCCGGCCGAGCGGCTGCGGCTGATGGTGGAGGACTCTGGCATGGGGGTGCTGGTGGCCGGCGCGGGCGGGGCGCGGTGGGCGGCCGGGGCCGGGAGGCTGCGCCGGGTGCTCGACATAGAGGAGGCGCTGGCGGATAGCGGCGAAGAGGAGGAGGAGGTAGGCGAGGAGGTGAGCGGCGAGGACGTGGCCTACGTCATCTACACCTCCGGCTCCACCGGCAGGCCGAAGGGAGTTCAAATCCCTCACAAGGCGGTCGTCAACTTCCTGAGGTCTATGGCCCAGAGCCCCGGACTCTGCGAAGATGACGTGCTGCTCGCGGTGACCTCGCTCTCGTTCGACATCGCGGGGCTTGAGTTGTATCTGCCGCTGATGGTCGGCGCGTCTGCGGTCATCGTCAGTCGTGAGGCCGCGTCGGACGGGCGTCTCCTGTCGGAGTCGATTCGCCAGTCGGCGGCGACCGTCATGCAGGCGACTCCCTCGACGTGGCGGCTGCTGGCCGACAGCGGTTGGAAGGGCGAAGTCCCTCTGAAGATGCTCTGCGGCGGCGAGGCCCTGCCGCCCGAGCTGGCCGCCCGGATGCTCGAATGGCAAGGCCCGGTGTATAACCTGTACGGGCCGACCGAGACGACGATCTGGTCTACGCTCTCCCGCTTGACGCCCGAAGGCCCCGTGTCGCTCGGCCACCCGATTGCGAACACCCAATGCTACCTGCTCGACTCCCGCCTCAACCTCGCGCCGACGGGGGCCAGAGGCGAGCTGTACATCGCCGGCGCGGGGCTCGCGCACGGGTATTTGAATCGTCCCGGTTTAACCGCCGGGCGGTTCGTGCCCAATCCCTTCGCGGACGAGCCGGGCGCGAGGATGTACCGCACCGGCGACGTTGCGCGTTACAGGGAAGACGGCAGTCTCGAATTTCTCGGGCGCGTAGACCATCAGATTAAGCTCCGCGGCTACCGCATCGAGATCGGCGAGGTCGAGCACGTTCTGTCGGCACACCCGGCCGTCGCGCAGGCGGTCGTCACCGCCCGCGAAGACATCCCCGGCAACACGCAACTGGTGGCTTACGTCGTCCCCGCCTCCGACCGCGAGGCCGCGGAAGCCGAGCCGGACAGGCTCGCCCGGCAGGCGGCGCAGACAGACCAGTGGCGAATGGTTTGGGACAAGATATACGAAGACTTCTCTCCAGAAGAGGACACGGAGTTCAACATCGCTGGGTGGCGCAGCTCCTACACCTCCCTGCCCATCCCCGCCCACGAGATGCGCCTCTGGCGCGACCACACCCTCTCGCGCCTCCGCTCCCTCTCACCCTCGCGCGTCCTCGAGCTCGGCTGCGGCACCGGCCTCCTCCTCCTCCCGCTCGCCCGCGAGGTCGCGCACTACCTCGGCCTCGACTTCTCACCCTCCTCGCTCGACTTCCTCTCGCGCGCCGTCCGCCGCGACCCGGCGCTGGCCGCCCGCGTCCGGCTGCTGCGGCGCCACGCCCACCAGCTCGACGGCATCGAGGAGGGCTCGGCCGACCTCGCCGTCATCAACTCGGTCGTCCAGTACTTCCCCTCGCTCGACTACCTGTTGCGCGTGCTCGACGCGCTGCTGCCGAAGCTGGGCCGGGGCGGGCGCCTCTTCCTCGGCGACCTGCGGAGCCTGCCGCTGCTGTCGGCCTTCCACGCCTCCGTCGAGGCCGGGCGGGCCGCCGCCTCGCTCCCCCTGCCGGAGTTGCGCGGGCGGGTGGAGCGCGCGGCGCGTTCAGAGTCGGAGCTGCTGCTCGACCCGCGGCTCTTCGCGGCCCTGCGGGCTCGCTATCCGCGCCTCGCGGCGGTGAGCGTGCTGCCGAAGCGCGGCGGCTACGACAACGAGCTGAGCCGGTTCCGCTACGACGTGGTGCTGCGCCTCGACGAGGCGCCGCCCGAGCGCGAGCCGGAGTGGGAGCGGTGGGGCGAGCCGGGGACGGGCCCCGAGGAGGCGGCCGCGAGGGTGGGGCGCGGCGGCGAGGAGGCGGTCTGCGTGCGCGGGGTGGGCAACGCGAGGGTGTCGGAGGCGGTGGCGGCCGGGCGGCTGCTGCGTGAGCTGGGCGAGGAGGCGACGGCCGGCCGGTGGCGGCGCGAGTCGGCGGCGGAGGCGGCCGAGGCCGGGGGCGTGGACCCGGAGCGGTGGTGGGCGGCGTGCGAGCGCGAGGGGGTGGAGGCGGAGGTGAGTTGGGCCGGTGGGGCTGAGGACGGCAGCTACGACGTGGTGGTGAGGCGCCGCGGCGCCTCACATGAGTGGGGCGTGAGGTGGCCGGGTGCGGCCGAGGCCGAGGGCGGCGCGGCGGGGCTGGAGGCGTATGCCAACGCGCCGGTGAGCGGGGCGGGCGCGGCCGGGCTGGGCGAGGAGTTGCGGAGGCAAGCTCGGGAGCGGCTGCCGGAGTACATGGTGCCGTCGGCGGTGGTGGTGTTGGAGCGGATGCCGCTGACGCCGAACGGGAAGATCGACCGCGCCGCCCTCCCCGCCCCGGCCATTGATTACGGCGAGGAGAGCGAGGAAGAGTTCGCCGGGCCGCGCACGCCCACCGAAGAGGTCTTGTCCAACATCTGGAAGCAGTTGCTCGGGTTGAGGCGCGTCGGCGTACACGACGACTTCTTCAAGCTCGGCGGCCACTCGCTGCTCGCGACTCAGGTCACGTCACGCATCAACAAGATGTTTCGGGTCAACCTGCCCGTCCGCAGTATGTTCGAAGACTCGACCATCGCGAGCCTGTCGCGGGCGGTCGATAACGAGCGCAAGAGCGGGCGCGACGCGCGACACTACCCGCTCCACCGCGTCGAGCGTGACGGCGAGCTGCCCCTCTCCTTCGCGCAGCAGCGGCTCTGGTTCCTCGATCAACTGGAGCCGCAGAATCCTTTCTACAACATACCCGCGGCGGTGCGCATGCGCGGCCGGCTGAGCGTAGACGCGCTGCAAAAGAGCGTGGACGAGATCGTCCGGCGGCACGAGGTTCTGAGAACCAGCTTTGAGAATCACGGGGGCCGCCCCTCGCAGATCATCGCCCCGGCGGCCTCTTTACCGTTGCCCGTCCAAGACCTGAGCCACCTGCCCGCGGAGGGGCGCGAGGCGGAGGCTCACCGCGCCGCGATGGCCGAGTTCCTCAAGCCCTTCGACCTTTCGACCGGGCCTCTCGTGCGGCTGGCCCTCATCAAAGTGGATGAGGACGACCACATCGCGCTGCTGACGATGCATCACATCGTCAGCGACGGCTGGTCAATCGGCATCTTCATACGCGAAATCGCGGCGCTCTACGACGCCTTCCTCGACGGCTCGCCCTCGCCCCTGCCGGAGCTGCCGATTCAGTACGCGGACTTCGCGCGCTGGCAGCGGCAGTGGCTCGAAGGCGAGGTCATGGAGAGGCAGTTGCAGTACTGGCGCGAGCGCATGGCCGGCAGCCCCCCCGTGCTCGAACTGCCGACCGACTTCCCGCGCCCGGCCGTGCAGACCTTCAACGGCTCGACGGTCTACTCCGTGCTTCCCAAAGCCGTCGCCGACAAGCTGGAGGAGGTGAGCAGGGATGAGGGCGTCACCATCTTCATGACGCTGATGGCCGCCTTCCAGACCCTCCTTCATCGCTACACGGAGCAGGTGGACATCAGCGTCGGGACGCCGATCGCGAACCGCGAACGCGAAGAGGTGGAAGACCTGATCGGCTTCTTCGTCAACACGCTGGTGCTGCGCGCCGACCTCAGCAACAACCCGAGCTTCAGCGAGTTGCTGGCGCAGACTCGGGAAGCCGCACTCGGCGCGTACGACAATCAAGACCTGCCCTTCGAGAAGCTGGTCGAAGCCTTACAGCCCGAAAGGGACTTGAGTCGTTCGCCCCTGTTTCAGGTCTGGTTCGCTTTGCAGAACGCGCCCTCCGGGTCGCTGAAGCTGACGGGGCTGAACCTGAGTTTCGTCGACCTAGTGCCGACGACCGCCAAGTTCGACCTGTCGGTCTCCGTCACGATGATGCCGGAGGGCTTGCATCACGCGTGGGAGTTCAACACGGACCTGTTCAAGGAGAGCACCATCCGGAGGATGATGGGGCACTACGAGGTGCTGCTCGAGGCCGTCGCCGCCGACCCCTCCCGCTCCCTCTCCGCACTCCCCCTGCTGCCACCCTCCGAGCAGCGCGCCCTGCTGCGCGACTGGAACCGCACCGCCGCCCCCGCACCGCCCCCACTCACCCTCCACGAACTCTTCGCGCGCCGGGCGGCCCTCTGCCCCCACCGCGCGGCCGTCTCCTCGCCCGGCGGCGCCGGCCTCTCCTACGCCGAGCTCGACCGCCTCTCGCGCCTCGTCTGCCGGCGGCTGCGGGCCGAGGGCGTCGGGCGCGGCTCGCTCGTCGGCGTCTGCGTCGAGCGCTCGCCGCGGCTGGCGGCGGCGCTGCTCGGCGTGCTGCGCGCGGGGGCGGCCTACGTGCCGCTCGACGCCGGGTACCCGGCCGAGCGGCTGCGGCTGATGGTGGAGGACTCTGGCATGGGGGTGCTGGTGGCCGGCGCGGGCGGGGCGCGGTGGGCGGCCGGGGCCGGGAGGCTGCGCCGGGTGTTCGACCTTGAGGAGGCGCTGGCGGATAGCGGCGAAGAGGAGGTGGTGGTAGGCGAGGAGGTGAGCGGCGAAGATGTGGCCTACGTCATCTACACCTCCGGCTCCACCGGCAGGCCGAAGGGGGTGATGGGCACTCACGCCGGGGCCGTTAATCGTTTCCGCTGGATGTGGGAGGCGTACCCCTTTGAAGAGGGTGAGGTCTGCTGTCAAAAGACTACGCTGAGTTTCGTGGACTCCGTCTGGGAGATGTTCGGCCCTATGCTGCAAGGCGTGAGCACGGTCGTCGTCCCTGACGAAGAGGTCAAAGACCCTCAACGCTTCGTCGCCACGCTCGCGCGCGAGCGGGTGACGCGCGTCGTCCTCGTGCCTTCCCTGCTGAGGGTGCTCTTGGACACCTTCCCGAACTTGGGCGAGAGGCTGCCCCACTTGAAATACTGGGTGAGCAGCGGCGAGTCGTTGCCCGCTGACCTGCAACGCCGCTTCCACTCCGCTCTGCCGAACCGCCACCTACTCAACCTCTACGGCTCTTCGGAGGTCGCGGCCGATGTCACCTGCTGCGAGACGGCCGCGCAGCCGCCGGACGGCCCGACCAGCTTGATCGGGCGGCCGATTGCCAACACTCAGCTTTACATACTCGGCCGCGAGATGAATCCGCTGCCGCTGGGCGTGCCCGGCGAACTCTACGTCGGCGGGGCCGGGCTCGCGCACGGCTACCTGAACATGGCCGGGCTGACGGCCGAGAAGTTCGTGCCCGACCCTTTCGGCGCGGAGCCGGGCGAGCGCCTCTTCCGCACGGGCGACATCGTTCGGTACGCGGCCGGCGGTCAGCTCGAATACATCGGGCGGGCCGACCATCAGGTAAAGATCAGGGGCTCGCGCGTCGAACTCGGCGATGTCGAAGCGGCGCTCGGCGGGCACGCGGCCATTCGTCAGGCGCTCGTACAGGCGAGGGAGGACGCGCCCGGCGAGCGGCGGCTGGTCGCCTACTACGTCTGCGAGGACGGGCAGTCTCCGCCGGCGGGCGAGCTGCGAAGCTTTCTTCAGGGCAGGCTACAGGAGTACATGATTCCCTCCGCCTTCGTCAGGCTGGACCGGCTGCCGCTGACGCCGAACGGAAAAGTCGACCGCCTCGCGCTGCCGGCCCCCGACCAGAGCCGCCCCGACACGGCGGGGGCTTTCATCGCCCCGCGCACCGAAGCCGAAAAGAAGATTTCGGAGATTTGGCAGGAGGTGCTGAATCTGGACGAGGTCGGCGTCGGCGACAACTTCTTCGAGCTGGGCGGTCAATCCCTCTCCATCGTGCGCGTCGGCAGCCTGCTCAAGGAGCGGATGGGCGTCGAGCTGCCGGTGGCCGAGTTGTTCAAGTACCCGACCGTCGGCGCGCTCGCCGAGTCGCTGACGAGCGCGGGCGGGATGCAACACGCTCAGGCGCGAAGCATGGAGAGGGGCCAGCGGCGCAGGGCGCGCAGGGGGCGCGGCGCGTCATGACGGCGAGACGCCATTTCATAAGGTTGACACCAGAAGCGAGGTCGGCATGAGCGAGTTTGAGGTTGATCTCCGGGCGGCCGGCTCGGACATAGCAGTCATCGGCATGGCCGGGCGTTTCCCCGGGGCCGGGAACGTCGCGGAGTTCTGGCGCAACCTGCGCGACGGCGTCGAGTCGCTGCGTAGGTTCTCCCGCGAGGAGTTGGAGCTTGCGGGGGTAAGCCCCTCGGTGCTCGACGACCCCGGCTACGTCCCCGCGGGCGGGACGCTTGAGGGCGTCGAGCTGTTCGACGCCGCCTTCTTCGAGTTGACCCCGAAAGAGGCGGAGGTGATGGATCCGCAGCACCGGATTTTTCTTGAGTGCGCGTGGGAGGCTTTGGAGGTCTCGGGCTATCACGCGGAGGCTTTCGACGGGGCAATCGGCGTCTACGCGGGCTCGACCATCAGCACCTACATGCTGAACCTCTACAACAACCCCGCCGTCATCGAGTCGGTCGGCATCGCGCAGGTCGGCATCGGCAACAACGTTGACTACCTCACGACGCTCACCTCTTACAAGCTGAACCTCAAGGGGCCGAGCCTCGCCGTGCAGACCGCCTGCTCCACCTCCCTCGTCGCCGTCCACGTCGCCTGTCAGGCCCTGTTGAACGGCGAGTGCGACGTGGCGCTGGCGGGCGGCGTCAGCGTCCGGGTGCCGCAGGTCGCCGGGTACCACTATCAGGACGGGGGAATCCTTTCGCCCGACGGCCACTGCCGCGCCTTCGACGCGAACGCCAAAGGCACCGTGTTCGGCAACGGCGCGGGCGTCGTCGTGCTCAAGCGGCTCGAAGACGCGCTCGCCGACGGCGACCACATCCGCGCCGTCATCAAAGGCTCGGCCGTCAACAACGACGGCTCTTTGAAGGTCGGCTTCACCGCGCCGAGCGTGCAGGGGCAGAGCGAAGTCGTCCTCGAAGCCCTCGCCAACGCCGGCGTCACCGCCGACACCATCAGCTACGTGGAGGCGCACGGGACGGGCACGGAGCTGGGCGACCCCGTGGAGATGCAGGCGCTCACCGAGGCCTTCCGCGCGACGACCGCCGCGCAGGGTTATTGCCGTATCGGGTCGCTCAAGACGAACGTCGGCCACCTCGACGCGGCGGCCGGCGTCGCCGGGCTCATCAAGACCGTGCTCGCGCTAGAGGGGCAGGCCATCCCGCCGAGCCTGCACTGCGCGGAGCCGAACCCCCGGATCGACTTCGCGGCCAGCCCGTTCGTCGTCAACTGCGAGCTGCGGGATTGGAAGCGCGGCGCGACGCCCCGGCGCGCGGGCATCAGCTCGCTCGGCATCGGCGGCACTAACGCGCACGTCGTCGTGGAGGAGGCCCCCGAGCAGGAGGCTTCCGGCCCTTCCCGCGATTGGCACACGCTCGTCCTCTCGGCGAAGACCGAGGCGGCCCTCGAAGCCGCCACGCGCAACCTCGCGGCGCACCTGAGTGAACACCCCGACGCCGACTTGGCCGATGTCGCTTACACGCTTCAGGTGGGGCGCAGGCCGTTCGAGTTCCGCAGGTTCCTCGTCTCTCGCGGCACGCGCGACGCGGCCGACGTTCTGGAAAGCGGCAACCGCGAGCGCCTCTTCACCTTCCGCGCGCAGCCCGGCTTCCGGCCTCTGGTCTTCATGTTCCCCGGTCAGGCGTCTCAGCACGCCGGCATGGCCTCGGAGCTGTACGCGGCCGAAGAATCCTTCCGCCGGCACGCAGACCTCTGCGCCGACATCCTGCGCCCGCACCTCGACTTCGACCTGATGCGAGTCTTCTGCGCGCCCGGAGGGGCGGGCGCTTCGGCGGAAGAGATAAACCAGACGCGCGTAACGCAGCCGGCCCTCTTCGTCGTCGAGTACGCGCTGGCGCGGCTGCTGATGGAGTGGGGGCTTGAGCCGCAGGCGATGATCGGCCACAGCATCGGCGAGTACGTCGCGGCCTGCCTCGCGGGGGTCATGTCACTCGAAGACGCCCTGCGGCTGGTGGCGGCCCGGGGCCGGTTGGTTCAGGCGCTGGAGGGCGGGGCCATGCTCGCGGCGCGGGTGCCGGAGCGGGAGGCGCGGGCGCTGCTCGACGACGGGTTGTCGCTCGCGGCCGTCAACGGCCCGGCCTCCTGCGTCTTCTCCGGCGCGACCGAGGCGGTGCGGGGTTTCGAGGCGCGTCTTAAAGAGAGGGGCATCGAGTGCCGGCGCCTGCCCACCTCGCACGCCTTCCACTCCGCGATGATGGAGCCCGCGCTCGCGCCCTTCCTCGAAGTGGTGAGGCGCGTCAGGCTGTCGCCCCCGCGCATCCCTTACCTGTCGAACGTGACGGGGCTCTGGGGCGGCGTGGAGGTGACCGACCCAGAATACTGGGCCGAACACCTCCGCAGGACGGTGCTCTTCTCCGAAGGCATCCGCGAGCTGGGCAAAGACCCGCGCCGCATTCTGCTTGAGGTGGGGCCGGGGCAGGCGCTCTCCGGGCTCGTCAGGGCCGGCCGCAACGGGGACGACGCCCTGACCGCCATCCCTCTCATGCGACACGCGCAGGGCGGCGGCTCGGACGTGGCGCAACTGATGGGCGCGCTCGGCAGGCTGTGGGCTGCCGGCGGGGCGGTCGACTGGCGGAAGCTGTACTCCTCCGAGCGCCGCCGCCGCGTGCCGCTGCCGACCTACCCCTTCGCGCGCCAACGGTTCTGGGTGGACTCGAAGCCCGCGCCCGAAGCTCAGGCCCAACCCGCGTCGCGCGTTTATAAAAAGCCCGACCCGGCCGAATGGTTCTACGTGCCCTCTTGGAAGAGGGGGCTACCGCCCGCGACGCCGAAGGCGGGTCCGGCGCAGGAGGCCGCCACGTGGCTGCTCTTCGCCGACGCGGGTGGGCTCGGCGACCGGCTCGCCCGGCGTCTGGCCGAGATGGGACAGGACTGCGTGCTCATACGGCCGGGCGCGCAGATGTCGGCGGCGGGCGCGGGCGAGTTCACGGTCAACCCCGCGTCGCCTTCGGATTACCAAGCCCTCGTGTCCGGCCTGCTGCAAGCGGGCCGAAGGCCGGAGCGGATCGTTCACCTGTGGAACACGTCGCGCGCCGACTCGGCGCGGACGGGCGACGGCCCCGACGCCCGGCTGATCGACCGCGGCTTTTATTCTCTGCTCTTTCTCGCGCAGGCGATGGCGAAGGCCAACTTCATCAGTCCGGCGAAGCTCTGGCTGATCTCGGACCGCGCGTACAACCTCTCCGGCCGCGAGAGCCTGATACCCGAGAGGGCGATGGCGCTGGGCCCCTGCAAAGTCATCCCGCAGGAGCACACGAATATCCGCTGCCACAGCATCGACGTGCAGCTCCCGTGCGCGCCGGGGCCGGAGGAAGAGGCGCTCGCGGAACGCCTGCTCGCGGAGTTCTTCGCCCCGACTCACGAGCCCGTGGTCGCCTACCGCGGGGAGTTCCGCTGGCTACAGGAGTATGAGCCCGTCCGCGTCGACTTCGACCCGGACGCGCCCGCGCCGCTGCGCGCCCGCGGCGTCTACATGATTCTCGGCGGGCTCGGGAGGTTCGGCCTTCTGCTCGCGAGGCATCTCGCGGAGACGCAGCAGGCGCGGCTGATTCTGACGGCGAGGGAAGAACTGCCCCCGCGTGAGCTTTGGCCGTCGCTCGCGGCCGAGGCCGACGAGGAGAACCCCGCCGCGTGGCGCGTCCGCAAGGTGCTGGAGCTCGAAGCGCTCGGCTCCGAGGTGCTGGTCGCGCGGTGGGATGAGGGCGACGCGGCGCAGGTGCGCGCCGTGGTCGAAGGGGCCGTCGCGCGCTTCGGCGAACTCAACGGCGTCATCCACGCGGCCGGGTTGCAGGAGCACACGCCGCTGCTCGCGGCCGACCGCGACGGCTGCGAGCGCATGTTCGCGTCGAAGGTGCGGGGGCTCTTCGCCCTCGAAGCGGCGCTGCGCGGCCGGGAGGTTGATTTCTGCCTGCTGACCTCTTCACTCTCGCCCATCCTCGGCGGGCTCGGCTTCGTCGCCTACTCGGCCGCGAACCTGTTTCTCGACGCCTTCGCGCAGCACGCGCGCGAAGCCCTTCGCGCGCCGTGGCGCACGGTCAACTGGGAGGGCTGGCACCGGAGGGAGTTGATAACCGACGCGGGCGAAGAGAGCGTGGGCAGCTTCGGCGCGGAGTTGGCGCGGCTCGTCATGACCGACGAGGAGGTCATAGATTGCTTCCGGCGCGTCCTGCCGCTCGCGGAAACGCCGCAGCTGGTGATTTCGACAGGCGACCTCAAGCTGCGCATCGCCCAGTGGGTCAGGCTGCAATCCTTGCAGTCCGAGCGGGACGAGGCGCCGCCCTCGGGTCACGAGCGCCCGAAGCTTCAAACGGACTTCGTCGCGCCGCGAGACGAGGTCGAGCGAACCATCGTAGAGGTCGGCAGCGCCGTGCTCGGCATCAGCGACATCGGCATCTACGACAATTTCTTTGAGATGGGGGGCAGCTCCCTGCTGGCCGTCCAACTCATCTCAAGGCTCCGCGAGGCGTTCCAGCAGCAAATCTCGCTGCGCGCTCTGTTCGAGCGGCCGACCGTGGCCGGGCTCGCCGAGGTCATCCGCGAGAGCCGCGCGCAGGAAGAGTCCCTCACGGAGATTTCGAGCCTGCTCGCCGAGATAGAAGGTCTGGACGAAGCGGAGCTTCAGCGGCGCCTCGAAGCAGAGATGCAGTCGGCCGGAGACGACTGAGCGGCCGGCACGCCGCCGGCCCGTAAACCGCCCCGCGCCGCGAGGGAATCTGTGAGCGACCTCGGTAAACGCATCGAACAACTCCCGCCCGAGAAGAGGGCGCTGTTGGAGTTGCTAATGCAGCGGAAAGGGTTGAGCCGCTCGCCGGTCGGGAGCATCCCGAGGGTGCCGGAGAGGGACTCTTACCCGCTCTCGTTCGCGCAGCAGCGCCTCTGGTTCATGGATCAGATGGAGCCGGGCAGCCCCTTCTATAACGAGCCGCTGCTGGCGATCCGCATCCGCGGGCCTCTGGACAGCGAGGTGCTCGTCCGCACGTTCGACGAAATCGTCAGGCGCCACGAGTCCCTGCGCACGACCTTCGCCAACGTGGACGGCAAGCCGGTTCAACGCATCTCGCCCCCGGCCCCCGCGCCCGTCACGGCCGTCGACCTGCGCGGGCTGCCCGCCGGGCAGCGCGAGGTGAAGCTGCGCGAACTCGCGCAGGAGGAGGCCGGCCGCCCCTTCGACCTTTCCGCCGGGCCCCTGCTGCGCGTCACCATCGTCCGGCTCGGCGGGGAAGACCATACCGTCCTCATCGAGATGCACCACATCATCACGGACGGCTGGTCTAACCGCATCCTGCTGCGCGAGATGATGCAGCTCTACGACGCCGCGTCCAAGGGGCGGCCGAACCCGCTGCCGGGCCTGCCGATTCGTTACGTGGACTTCGCCGTCTGGCAGAACCAGTGGCTGAAGGGCAAGGTGCTTGAGGAGTTGACGGCCTACTGGAAGCGGCAGTTGGGCGGCAGGCTGCCCGTGCTTCAACTGCCGACGGACTTCCCCCGCCCGGCCGTGCAGCGCTACATCGGCCGGCTGGAGACGAGAATCCTCGACCGGGGGTTGAGCGAGAAGGTCAAGCAGCTCTGCCGGGGCGAGGACTGCACGCTGTTCATGACGCTCTTCGCCGCCTTCCTCGCGCTCCTCTACCGCTACACGAGGCAGGAAGACCTCGTCATCGGCTGCCCCGTGGCCAACCGCAACCGCGTCGAGACGGAGGGCGTCATCGGCTTCTTCGTCAACACGCTGGTGCTGCGCGTGGACGTGTCCGGCAACCCCCGCTTCACGGAGCTGATGCGCCGCGTGAAGAAGGTCGCCGTCGACGCCTACGCGCACGAAGACCTGCCGTTCGAGAAGATGGTCGAGATACTTCAGCCCGAACGAGACCTCAGCCGGCAGGCCCTGTTTCAGGTGTTGTTCGTCCTGCACAACTACCCCGGCGGGCCGGGCGACGTGCAGGGACTGGGTCAGTACTTGACGCTCACCCGCATCGAGGTCGACGGCGGCGAATCGAAGATGGACTTCGCCATGGCCATCACGGACCTTGAAGAAGAGGGGATAAAGGCGCAGATCAACTACAGCACCGACCTCTTCAAGACGCAGACCGTCCGGAGAATGCTGAGGCAGTACGAGAGCCTCCTGCGGAGCGTCACCGCCAACCCCGAGACCTGCCTGAGCGCCATCAGGATTTCGTCCGAGGAGGACGAAGGCGGCCGGCCGGCAGACCTGCCGGGAGGCCGGGGTGACATCGCACGCAGGCTTAAATCAACCACGCGGAAGCCCGTGATCATCGCTCCGCCCGGAGAAGAAAGCTGATGCCGAACCAAAAGCTCTATCTCAAGTATCAGGTGCAGGCCGAGCCTTTACTGCGCCAGTGGTACGCGGTCTCGCTCCTGATTCCGCCCGCCACCGGGGCCATGTTCCTCGCCAACTCGCACGTCAAGATCATGAAATCTTACGTCCTGTCGCCGGAGATGCACGCCGCCGCGTCGCAAGACCCGTCGCTCATCGGCGGCCCGTTCATCAACTATCAGGAAGACCGCACCGAGGAGGTCGGCGCGCTGCTCGAACGCACCCTGAGGGAGAAGAAGCACATCATCGACTTCGCCGGCGGCGTCCGCGCGCTCGACGAGATGCTCCGCAAGGAGGCGGGGGGCTTCTCGCTCGAACCGCTCTACCCGAAAGTGCCGGAGCCGCTGAGGGGGTACGTCGAACTCGTCTACGACCTGAACAACGCCTCCTCCTTCCGCTTCATCGAGCACCTGCTCTACCGCTCGCCGATCTACGACAGCCAATCTCAGGGCATCGGCCTCACGCTGGTGAGCAGAGACGACCGCCCCTTCGTCATGAGCACGCCGCGGCTGGAGGACGGCGGCTACATGCACCTCAACATCCCGTTCGCCGACAGGCGCCTCGACGACCTCTTCCGGCTGAGGAGCGAGCCGCGCCCGATGGGCGAGATCAAAGAGATGCTCGGCGTCGACGGCGAGGGGGGCGAGTTGTTCGGCTCCTTCTTCACGCCCGAGGCGCCCGGGCCGCCCGCCGTCCCCCGCTACGAAGGCGAGGGGATGCGCGTCCGCTATTTCGGCCACGCCTGCCTGCTGGTCGAGACGCGCAACGTCAGCATCCTGACCGACCCGATGATCAGCTACAAGTACGACAGCGACATCCCGCGGTTCACCTTCGCCGACCTGCCGGAGCGCATCGACTACGTCCTCATCACGCACGCGCACCTCGACCACATCGTCCTCGAGCCGCTGCTCCAACTGCGCCACAAGATCGGGCAGATCGTCGTCCCGCGCAACGGCGGGGGGTTCCTCCAAGACCCCTCGCTCAAGCTGCTGCTCAACAGCGTGGGCTTCCACAACGTCGTGGACGTGGACGAGTTCGAGTCGGTCAGGTTCGAGGGCGGCGAGGTCATCTCGCTGCCGTTCTTCGGCGAGCACCACGACCTGAACATACGCAGCCGGACCGGCTACCTGATCTCGTCCGGCGGCAAGTCCGTGGCCATCGCGGCCGACTCGTGCAACCTCGAAACGAGGCTCTGCGAATACATCCACGCCGAGTTCGGCGACATCGACGCGCTCTTCCTCGGCATGGAATGCGACGGGGCCCCGCTCTCGTGGTTCTACGGGCCGCTGCTGACGAGGAGCCTCGACCGGCGCATGGACTACTCGCGGCAGGGCTCGGCCTGCAACTACGCGCGGGCCATCGACATGACCACGGCCCTCGGCTGCAAGAGCGTCTGGATTTACGCGATGGGGCTTGAGCCGTGGCTGAACTACATCATGAGCATCAACTGGACGGAAGAGTCGGTGCAGATTACCGAGTCGAACAAGTTCGTTGACGACTGCCGGGGCCGCGGGATCGGGGCCGAGCGGCTGTTCGGGCAAAAGACCATCCTTCTGTAAACCCGCCCCTCCCGGCGGGCGGTGAAATCAAACATTCAGGGTGAGAGTATGACAAGGCAAATAATCGAGGGCTACCGTCTGTCACCGAATCAGGAGCGCCTGTGGCGGCTGCAACAACACCTGCCGCCCCTGAACTCCGTCGCCGCCGTCTCCGCCACGGGCAAACTCGACGTGCCGACGCTCGAAGCGGCGCTCGGCCTGCTCGCCGCTCGCCACGAGATACTGCGCACGCGCTTTTACAGGCCGGGCGGGGGCGGCGCGCCGCTTCAGGTGATTGAGGAGGAGGCCGGGGCCGCCTGCCGACTGCTCGAGCTGGGCGACCGCACGGGCGCCGAGCAGGAGCAGTCCCTCGACTCCCTCCTCGCGGCCGAGGCCCGCCACGCCTTCAACCTCGAACAACTCCCCCTGCTTCGCTGCACGCTGCTGCGGCTGAACCCTTACCGCCACTGGCTCGTCGTCACGCTGCCTTCCCTGTGCGCCGACGCGGGCAGTCTCGAAACTTTGATTAGAAATCTGGGCGACTGCTACGCGGAGCTTCAGGGTCACCCGGCCCGCGCCCAAGAGGTCATCCAGTACGCGGATTACGTCGAGTTCCAGAACGAGCTGCTCGAAGCCGGCGACGACTCGGCCGCCACGGACTACTGGCTCAGGCAGGGCGCGACCGACTACCCGGCGCTCGCCATCCCCGGAGAGCGCCAGCCCGCCGAGCCGACGGCCTTCGCCCCCGGCATCGTGCGCGTGCCGCTCGCGGCCGACCTGCCGCCCCGTCTCGAAGGGGTCGCGCGCCGCTTGCAGACGGGCGTCGAGGCGCTGCTGCTGAGCTGCTGGCAAATATCGCTGTGGAGGATGACCGGGCAGTCGGACATCCTCGTCTCGCGCATGCTCGACGGCCGCTCCGTCGAGCTGATACGGAACTCGGTCGGGCTCTTCTCAGGCTGGGCGCCCGTCCATGCTTACGTCGAGGGCAAGCTGCGCTTCGGCGAGGTCGTCGCTCAGGCCGACGAGATGATCCGGCAGAGCGCCGGGGGGCAGGGCTTTGCGCCGCCCGCGCCCTCCGCCGGGCAGGCGGAGCAACGCCCCGAAGCCTCGAAGTTCCCGGTCTGCTTCGAGCACCTTGAGTTCAGCCCCGAGCATGAGGCCGGGGGCTTGCGGCTCCGCGTCCAGCGCCAGTACAGCGCCACCGATGTCTTCCGCTTGAAGCTCACCTGCCTGCGCGCCGGGGAAGAACTCACGGCCGAGCTGCATTACAACGCCGAGCTGTACGCGCGCGAGGGCGTCGAGCGTATGGCGAGGAATTTCGCGGCCCTCCTCGACGGCGCGAGCCGGCGGCCCGAGAGCGGCGTCGCTTACCTGCCGGCCGTCGACGAGCGCGAGCGCCAGACCCTGCTCGCGGACTGGAACGACACCCGGCGTGACTGGCCCGCGGGCGAGCTGTTCCAACAGCTCTTCGAGGCGCAGGCCGCGCGCCTGCCCGACCGGGTCGCCGTCGAATACGGGGACGTTAAACTCACCTACGCGGAGCTGAACGCGCGCGCCAACCGGCTGGCCCACTTCCTCCGGCGCGTCTACAAGATAAAGCCCGGCGACCTGATAGGCGTGCTCGCGGGGCCGTCCGAGCGGTACGTCATCGCCTTTCTGGGCATCCTGAAGGCCGGGGCCGCCTACGTCCCCATCGACCTGCAATACCCGGAGGCGAGAAGGAATCACATCGTCGAGGACGCGGGGCTCAAGCTGCTGATGGTGGACACGGACGACCCGCCCGACGCGCAGGTTCCCGTCTTCATGTTGAACTTTCAACTGCGCGCCCTGAAGGATTCGACCGAGAACCCCGCGCCCATCGCTCACGCGCAAGACCTCGCCTACGTCATCTACACGTCGGGGACGACGGGAATGCCGAAAGGCGTGATGCTGCATCACCGGGGGCTCTGCAACATCGCCAGAGCGCAGGGCGTGCCCTTCGGGGCCGGCGACGGCGAAAGAGTCCTACAGTTCGCCTCTTTCGGCTTCGACGCGTCCGTCTTCGACTTCTGTATGGCGCTCGCCTACGGGAGCACTCTCTGCCTTGAAGACCGCGACGCCATCCGCCCCGGGCCCGAACTGATTGACGTGCTGCGCCGGAAGGAGATCACCTTCCTGTCCACGACGCCGGGCGTGCTCGCCGTCCTCGACGAGACGGAGCTGCCGAAGTTGGGGAAGGTGGTGTCCGCCGGGGAGAGCTGCCCCGAGACGGTGGCGAGAAGGTGGTCGGTGGGGCGACAGTTCATCAACGCCTACGGGCCGACGGAGACATCCATCGGCGCCGTGACCTTCGTTCACGAAGGCGACGGCGACGGCCCGCCCCCGATAGGGCGCGCCCTTGCGAACTACGAACTCTACGTCGTGGATGCCGACCTGCAACTGCTTCCCGTCGGCGCCCCGGGCGAGCTGCTGATCGGCGGCGTCGGGCTCGCGCGCGGCTATCTCAATCGCCCCGGCCTGACGGCCGAAAAGTTTATCCCCAACCCCTTCGCCGCCCGGCCGGGCCAGCGCCTCTACCGCACCGGCGACCTCGTGCGCTACCGCCCCGACGGCGCTCTCGACTTTATCGGCCGCGTGGACGAACAGGTGAAGGTGCGCGGCTTCCGCATCGAGACCGGCGAGATCGAAGCGACCCTGCGCCTGCACCCGGCCGTGCGCGAGGCGGTCGTGCTGGCGCGCGAGGACGTGCCCGGCGACAAGCGGCTGGTCGCGTACGTCACGCAGGAGCTTCAACAGGACGAGTCGCAGGAGGGCGAGCACATCACGCGCTGGCAGAACCTCTTCGAGGAGCTGGACTACTGGCACGCCGCCGAGTCGCAGGACACGGAGTTCAACATCGCGGGGTGGCGCAGCTCTTACACCTCCCTGCCCATCCCCGCTCACGAGATGCGCCTCTGGCGCGACCACACCCTCTCGCGCCTCCGCTCCCTCTCACCCTCGCGCGTCCTCGAGCTCGGCTGCGGCACCGGCCTCCTCCTCCTCCCGCTCGCCCGCGAGGTCGCGCACT
>Ga0196962_10000455_pt1 | contig 17031 bp, 14 predicted proteins | sample S3v_20metaG_FD_183186 | JGI IMG/M metagenome (GOLD analysis project Ga0196962, IMG submission 183186) | Soil microbial communities from Anza Borrego desert, Southern California, United States - S3+v_20 | ecosystem: Environmental > Terrestrial > Soil > Desert | place: USA: California | collected... | reverse complement strand
CTCGTTGACGAGGACCGCGCCGTCGGGCTCGACGAAGAAGTCGCAGCGGGCGAGCCCGGAGCAGCCGGCGAGGGTGAAGACCGCGGCGGCGAGCTCACGCACCTTGGCGGCGGTGGGGCCGTCGAGCGGAGCGGGGACGCGCAGCTCCATTCCGCCCTCCGTGTACTTGGCCTCGAAGTCGTACCAGTCGGCGTGGGCGACGATCTCGCCCGGCTGCGAGACCTCTGGCTGCTCGTTGCCGAGCACCGAGCACTCGATCTCGCGGCCCTGAGCAGAGGCCTCCACGATCACCCGCGGGTCGTGCCGCAGCGCCAGCTCGACCGCCTCGTCGAGCTGGTCGAGGTCGTCGACCCGGCTGATCCCGACGCTCGAGCCAAGCCGCGAAGGCTTCACCCAGAGCGGCAGGCCGAGCTGCTCGCAGCGCCCCCACCACTCGGGCCCCTCGACGGCGGTGAAATCGACCTGGGGCACGCCGCTGGCGGCGAAGAGTCGCTTCAAGGTCAGCTTGTCCATGCAGATCGCCGAGGAGAGGACGTCGGAGCCGGCGTAGGGGATGTCGAGCCACTCGAGCAGCCCTTGGACGCTGCCGTCCTCGCCGAAGGGGCCATGCAGTGCCGGGAAGGCGACATCGGCTCCGAGCAGGCCGGCGGCCGGGATCAGCTCGACCGTGCCCCCGGCGTGGCTCCACTCGCCGCCGCGTCCGATCGTCACCTCGAGCGTCTCGTGGCCAGCGGCGCGCAGGCCGGCGAGGACCGCTGCCCCGGAGCGCAACGAGACGTCGTGCTCGGAGGAACGGCCGCCGCAGAGGACCGCGACCCTCACGGTTCGCCTTCGCTTTCTTCTTCGACGCTGCCGGCGGCGCGTTTGCCGACGGTGATCGTCACCGTGTCGCCGGGTTTGAGTTCCGCGCCGGGCGGCGGAAACTGGTCGAGCACCCGGCCGACTTTGCCCGCCACTTCGGTTTCTTCTTCTTCGACGCTCGGGGCGAGGCCGGCGCCGCGCACCGCTTCCACCGCTTCGGATCGCGAGCGCCCGATCACGTTCGGCACCGTCGGCTGTTCTTCGCCCGAGGAGACGACGATCGAGACGGTGGAGCCCGGTTCGACCTCGGTGCCGGCGCTCGGCGACTGGCTGATCACCTCTCCCGCCGGCGAGGAGTCTTCTTCTTCGCCGACGCTCGGGGTGAGGCCGCGGCCGCGGATCTGCTGCACCGCGAGACGGCGCTGGCTGCCGACCAGGACCGGGACTTTGACCAGCTTCGGGCCGCGGGAGACGACGAGCGTGACCGCCGAGCCGTTGGTCGCCGTGCTGCCGCCCGACGGGTTCGACTTGACCACCAGTCCTTCTTCGACGCTCTTGGAGTTGACCGCTTCCACCTCCACTTCGAAGCCCGCCTCTTCGAGTTTTTCGGCGGCTTCTTCCTGCGGCAGCCCCGCCGTCGACGGCACTTTGCTGCTGCCCGGGCCAGCGCTGACCGTCAGCGTCACCTCCGGCTTCGAGCAGAAGAAGGTGATGAAGGCGCAGTCGAGCGAGGCCTCTGGAGGCGAGGCCGCGGGATCCTGCTCGAGCACCGTGTTGGCCGCCGCGTCGCGCTCGACCCGCTTCACGTCCCCGACCGAGAACCCGTCCTGCTGCAACAGGGCGATCGCCACGTTGAGCTGGTTGCCGGTCACGCCCGGGACTTCGGTGCCGGTGTCGCGGGTCAGGGCGAGGCCGGCCAGCAGGCCGACCAGCACGGCGGCGACCGCCGCCGCGATCCACCAGCGCCGGCGGCGCTCCTCGTCCTCGGGGTCCTCTCCCGGCTCCCCCGGAACGGCGACCACCGGCGGCAGCGCTGCGAAGTCGGCGGTCCCGGCCCCCTGTCCCGGGTCCTTCATCGCCGCGTCGAGCGCCGCGATGAAGGCGTCGGCGTTCTGGAAGCGCTCGCCTGGCTCCTTCTCCAAGGCCCGCATCACGACCGCGTCCAGCGCCGGCGAGACCTGGGGGTTGATCGAGCTCGGCCGCTGCGGCACCTGCGAGACCTGTTTCATCGCCACGGCGACGGCGGAGTCGGCCTCGAACGGCACCCGCCCGGTCAGCGCCTCGTAGAGGATCACGCCGATCGAGTAGAGGTCGGAGACGGCGGTGACGTCGTGGCCCTGCGCCTGCTCGGGCGAGAGATAGTGCGGCGTCCCCATCACCGAGCCGGTCTGGGTGATCTCCGAGACCCCGGCGCGGGCGATCCCGAAGTCGGTGACGTGGGCCTTGCCCTCCTCGTCGACGATCACGTTGTGCGGCTTCAGGTCACGGTGGACTACGCCTTTGCGATGGGCGAAGCGGGCGGCCTCGAGCACCTGGCGGATCAGCGGCGCCGCCTGCTCGGGAGTGAGGCCGCGGTCGATCAGCTGCTTCAGCGTCGGCCCCTCCACGTACTGCATGGCGATGTAATACGTGCCCTCGAACTCGCCGCGGTCGAATACCGAGACGATGTTCGGATCCTGCAGCCCGGCGGCCGACTCGGCCTCGCGGCGGAAGCGCTCGACGAACTCGCGGTCCTGGGCGAAGCGGCGGTGCAGGACCTTCAGCGCGACCCGCCGCTGCAGGTGCGTGTCCTCGGCCAGCCAGACGTCGGCCATGCCCCCGGCCCCGATCCGTCCCAGCACCCGGTAGCGCCCGTCGACGACCGTCCCCTCGCTCACTTCAGGCAAAGCCGCCTCCTAGTCGTTGTCTCGTCATTCGCCATCCAAGATCGATTCCGCGACCTCGCGGAAGATCGGCGCCGCCACGTCTCCGCCGAACGCGGTCGTGCACTCGACCGTCGCCGCGATCGCGATCTCCGGATCGTCGGCCGGCGCGAAGCCGATGAACCAGGCCTGGTTCTCGTCGGTGCCCCCGCCGCAAGAGTCGTTGAACGGCGTTTCCGCCGTCCCGGTCTTGCCGGCGACTGGAACCCCGGAAATCGCCGCGTTTTCGCCGGTACCTTCGGTCACCACGCCTTCCATCGCCGTCGTCAGCTCCGCCGCCGTCTCGGCGCTGATCGGCTCGCTGTACTCGGAGGGATCGAGACGGTCGGTGACGCGACCCTCGGGATCGACCACCCGGCTCCAGATCTGCGGCTTCATCAGCTTGCCGCCGTTGGCCACCGCGGCCACCACCTCGGCCATCTGCAGGGGGGTCACCAGCAGCCGCTCCTGTCCGATCGCCAGCCGCGCCAGGTCGACCGGGTCGCCGGCGCGCAGCAGGTTTTCTTCTTCGTCGAAGACCCCGCTTTTGGCGACGGCGTCCTCGGGCAGGTCGATCGCCGGTCGCGAATTGAAGCCAAACTGCTCCATCGTCCCGAAGAGGGCGTCGTTGCCGACTTTCTGCCCTAGCTGGCCGAACCAGGTGTTGACCGAGTTGGTCAGTGCCGTGTCCAGGGTGGCGCCGGGAAAGTCGAGGCCGAAGTCGTTTTCCAGCGGCTGCCCTTCGACCTCCAGCACCCCCGGCGCGTCGATCGGCGTTTCCGGCGTGATCACGTCGTTTTCCAGACCGGCGGCGGCGGTCACGACCTTGAAGGTCGAGCCGGGTGGGTACTGCCCCTGGGTGGCGCGGTTGAAAAGCGGCGATTCGAGCTCGTTGCGGTTCAGCCTTCCGAGTTCGAACGGCACCCGGTTGGGGTCGAAGGGCGGGTTGGAGGCCATTACCTTGACCCTCCCGGTGCTCGGCTCGATCGCGACCACGGCGCCGAAGCCCTGTTCCTGCAGGCCTTCCATCGCGGTCCGCTGCGCTTCCGGATCAAGGTTGGTGACCACGTCGTTGCCTTCCTGCTCGACGCCGGTCAGCTCGTCGAGGATCGAGGCGAACTCGGAGCTTTCGCCGATCAGCTCGTCGTTGTGAAACTGCTCGAACTCGGTGTCGCCCTCGCGCACGAAGCTGTAGCCGACCGGGTGTCCGAAGAGCGATCCTTCCGGGTAGCGCCGCACGTAGCGGAGGCTGTCGCCGCGGCCCTTCGGCACCGAGCGGGCGAGCACCGTGCCGTCGGCGGCGAGGATGCGGCCCCGCTTGATCTGCTGCTGCTCGAGCAGCGGGCGCTTGTTCGCTTCCTTTTCCTTCAGCGCCTCGGCGTCGAACACCGACCACCACGACGTGAACCCGACCAGGACGCCGAAGAGGACGACGATGAAGGAGAACAATTTGACGATTTGCTGGTTCATGCCGTCCCCATGGCGAGCGCCCGGCCGCCCGGTTCCGCCGCTTCGCGCCGGGCCCGGTCAGAGATCAGCAGGAGCAGCGCCAGGAGCACGAAGTTGGCGACGATCGAGCTGCCGCCGTAGCTGATGAAGGGAAGGGTGACGCCGGTCAGCGGGATCACCCGGGTGACGCCGCCGATGATCACGAAGGCCTGGATCGCGAAGACCGCGGTCAACCCGGTTGCCAGCAGCTTCGAGAAACCGTCGTTCGCGAGCAGGGCGATCTTGAAGCCGCGGGCGGCCACCAGCAGGTAAACGAGGATGACGCCGCAGGCGCCGAAGAGCCCGACCTCGTTGACGATCAGCGAGTAGATCGTGTCGGTCTGCGCGGCCGGCAGCAACGCGTTGTCGCTGCCGGGGATCGTGATCAGCGCTTGTCCGAACCCTCTGCCGAACAAGCCTCCATCCGCTTGGGCGAAGATCGACTGGAGGATCTGGTACCCGGTGCCGCCCGGGTCGACGTAGGGATCGAGCCAGATCTCCACCCGGTCGTGAACGTGAGGCACGGTCGAGGCGAAGAACCAGGCGCCGAGGACGAACATCACCATCCCGATCGCGACGAACGAGAATCGGCCGGTGGCGACGTAGAGCAGGGCGAGAAAGGCGGCGAAGAACATCAGCGAGCTGCCGAGGTCGCGGATGAAGACGAGCATGAACATCGAAGCGCCCCAGACCACCAGCATCGGCCCGAAGTGCTTCAGCGGCGGCAGCGTCACTCCGAGCACGCGGCGCGCTCCGACGATCAGCACCTCGCGGTGCTCGCGCAGGTAGCTGGCGAGGAAGACGACGATGCAGATCTTCGAGAACTCGGCCGGCTGAAAGGCGAGCGGGCCGATCTTGACCCCGAGGTAGGCGCCGTTGACCTGCTGCCCGATCCCCGGCAGCCGCGGCGCCAGGAGGAGCAGCAGACCGATCCCGGCGATCGTGTAGCGGTAGCGCTCCAGCACCTCGTAGTCGCGCAGGAACTGGACCGTCAGCGCGAAGAGGACGAGCCCGAGCACGAACCAGTTGGCCTGATCGCGGGCGAGGCCGTCGTCGATCCGGTAGATCATCACCAGGCCGAAGGCGGTCAGGGTCGCGACCAGCGGGAACAGGTAGGGGTCGGCATCGGGAAGCCGGATCCGCAGGAAGATGTGGGTCGCGAGGCAGACGGCGAGGAAGTAGGCGCCGTAGATCAGGCTGAGGTTGCCGAGCTGCTCGTCCTCCTGGGCGAAGACGGCGGCGAAGCCTGCGGTGAGAAGGAGCGCGACCGGGACCAGCGCGAACAGCTCCCGGTTCCGCGCGGAGCTCAACGCACCCCCTGGCTCTGTTCGATGTCTTCGATCAACGAGGCCGCGTCCTCGCGCGAGCGCAGCTCGTGGCCGGTCACCGCGTCCTGGCGCCGCGGCGGCAGCGACTCGGTCTGGATCGGGCTGGCGTAGCGCTCGCTGTAGAGCTCGATCCCAAACGGCAGCTCGTAGGGGACGCCGCGGTAGAGGGAGACGCGGCCCGCGTCGTCGGTGCCGAGGAACCAGACCTGGCGGTTGGCGTACCAGGCGCCGAAGGCGACCGCGGCGACGAGCAGGAGGGCGACGAGCGCCTTGGCGGCGCGGCGCAAGCCCCGGTGCCCCGGCTGCGCGGCGAGCTCCTGGCGCCGTTTGCGGGCGGCGTCGGCGGCGGCGCGGCGGCGCACCTCGGTCCCGGTCAGGCCGGCCTCCTCGGCGGTGGATCCGATCAAGGTCGCTCCCTCGTCGGGCGAGGATCCCTGGGCGCCGATAGGCGCCGCCGCGTCCTCGAGGCGGAAGGCGAGGACGGTGATGTTGTCGCGGCCCCCGGCCCGGTTCGCTTCGTCGACCAGCGCTCGCACCGCCGACTGCAGGGACGTCGCGCGGGTCAGGAGGCGGGCGATCTGCTCGTCGGTCAGCATCGTGGTCAGGCCGTCGGAGCAGATCAGGAAGACGTCGCCGGGCTGGGCCGGGACGGTCTGCAGGTCGACCTCGACCTCCCGCTCGGGGCCGAGCGCGCGGGTGATGATCGAGCGCTGCGGATGGTCCTCGGCCTGCGCGTCGGTGAGCTGGCCTTTGCGCCGCATCTCCTCGACCAGCGAGTGGTCGCGGGTCAGCTGCTCGAGCTTGCCGCCGCGCAGCCGGTAGGCCCGGCTGTCGCCGACGTGCCCGATCGCCACCTCTTCCGCTTCGAGGTCGAGGATCGCGGCGGTCGTGGTCGTCCCCATCCCGGCCAGCTCAGGGTCCTTGCGGGCCTGCTCGTGGATCGCGCGGTTGGCGGTCTCGATCGTCTCGCGCAGGATCCGCTCGGGCGGCGCCTGCGGCAGCTCGCGGTCGAACGACTCGGCGGCGGCTTTGGAGGCGACCTCGCCCGCCTGCGCGCCGCCCATGCCGTCGGCGACGACGAAGAGCGGGCCGCGGGTGAAGAAGGAGTCCTCGTTGGCGTTCCGCTGGCGGCCGGTGTCGGTGCGGGTTGCCTGCTCCTCGATCCGCAGCGCCATCAGCCCACCTCGAATCTGAAGATGGTGTCCCCGATCTGCACCGTGTCGCCGTCGATCAGCTCCGCCTCCCCGCGCAGCTCGGCGCCGTTGAGGAGCGTGCCGTTGGTCGAGCTCATGTCCTCGACGTAGTGGTGCCCGCCGCGCTCGAAGAGCCGGGCGTGGAGGCTGGAGGCATAGCGGTCGTCGATCCGCACGTCGGACTCCTTCGAGCGGCCGATCGAGAGGCCGCCGATCAGGTCGAAGCGCTCGTCCGCCGCGAGGCCTCCGCCGCGCTCGACGACCAGCCAGGCGTCGGCGCCGCGCGCGCTCTCGGCAAAGGGCCGGGCAGCGTGGAACCCGGTCGCGTCCGGGGCCGGCGAGACGGTCCGCCGCAAGTCCTTCCACGCGCTGCGGGCGATCACGAGCACGAACAGATAGAGGACCGCGAGGAAGCCGAACTTCAGCGCTACCGAAATCGGATCGTATTCCACGCCCAGCACCCTAATGACGGGCCCAGATCGCCACCGGACTGCATCCTCGGTCGCCCGCCTAGCGCTGCTATTCGGGCTCCCTGCTCCCTTGCCCGCCAGCGCCTGAACCTCGTCATTGGGGCGCTGCGAGCAGCGTTACTGCTCCACATCGAAAACGAACGTGGTCGTGCCGACGGTGACCTGGTCCCCGGGCGAGAGCCGGGTCGAGGAGACGCGGCGCCCGTTGACCTTGATCCCGTTCGTAGAGCCAAGATCGACGATCTGCCAGTCGCCGCTCTCGGCGCGGCGGAGCTCGGCGTGGCGGCGGGAGACGTTGGGGTCGGAGAGCACGCACTCCGCCGCCTTCGAGCGGCCGATCGTCGCCCGCGGGCCGTCGAGCACGTAGCGCCGGTCTTCGAGCGAGACCACCGCCCGGGTCGAGACCAGCGCGCCGACCGCCTGCTCGGGCCGTTTCGGCCGGTTCCGGTCGCGCTCGCGGACTGCCGAGTAGACCATCGTGTGGCCCTCTTCGCCCTGCTCGGGCGACGCGCCCTCGTGGGCGGGAGGCTTGACCAGGCGCGCCTGGATCCCGAACTCGCCGAGGCGCAGGCGCTCGTCGGTGTCGAAGTCGACCGCGGGCCGGGTCAGCAGGTCGTAGCCACGGCGCCGCGCGTGCTCCAGCAGATAGCCGGAAAGCTCCTGCTCCAGCGAGCGCTCGTACCCCTCGAGCTTGGTGCGGTCCTGCCTGGAGAGGTAGACCGTGTACTCGTTCGGGACGTAGACACGCTGGACCGAGGCGGTCTTGTGCGCATCCATTTCCTTCGCCAGTTTGCGGGCGAGTTCGACCGGCTGCACCTCGGAGCTGAAGGCGCGGCTGAAGACCCCCTCGACCAGGCCTTCGATGCGGGACTCGAGATTGCGTAGGAGGCCGATCGGAAAATCCTAGATGTCTTAGGGCAGCAGCACGGCGCCATGCCCCAGCGCCAGCCAGGCCCCGAGGGCGGCGGCGAAGCCGAGGGCGGCGACCCGGGCGCCGAGGTGGCCGCGCGCTGCAGCCGTGTCGTCGGCCAGCAGATCGAGCGAGTCCTCGACCGCCGTGCCCAACTCCTCGAGCGAAGGGCGGCGACCGGGCCGCGGCGAGAGACAGGCGTCGACGGTGTCGGCGAGCTCGCGGGGGAGGTCCGGGCGGAGGCGGCGCAGGGGGCGGAGGCGGGCGCCGATCGCCCGCGCCGTGGCGGCCGGGCTCGAGCGGCGGTGGGGGTTCTCGCCGCTCCAGCACTCGTACAGGGTCAAAGCCAGCGAGTAGACGTCGGCCTCGGGGCCGGCGGGCCGGCCCTCCGCCTGCTCGGGCGACATGTAAGCGAGGGTGCCGACGACGTCGCCGGGGGCGGTCAGGGGCGACTCCTCGGCGAGCCGGGCTACCCCGAAGTCCATCAGCTTGGCACGGGGCTCCCCCTCGCAGTCGCCCTCGGTGATCTGCACGTTCTGCGGCTTGATGTCGCGGTGGACGACGCCGCGGGAGTGGGCGTGGTCGAGCGCCTCGCAGAGGTCGGCGCCGATCTCGCCGATCTCGCGGTCGCTGAGCTCGCCGGTATGGGCGAGGCGGGCGAGGGTCGAGCCCTCGACCAGCTCGGTGACGAGCAGGGCGTTGCCGTCCTCTTCGCCCATCTCGTAGAGGGTGACGATGCCGGGATGGTTGAGGCGAGCGGCGGCCTGCGCCTCGCGCAGCACGCGGCGGCCCGCCTCCCCCCGCTGCTCGATCGCCTTGACCGCGACCGGCCGCTCGAGGCGCCCGTCCCAGGCCTCGTAGACGACGCCGAAGCCGCCGCTGCCGATGCGGCGCTCGATCAGGAACCGGTTGAGCACGAGTGAGCCGACCAAAGCACTTTCAGGGTTCGGCGGCGCGGCCGGGTTTCCTCTGGCTCGGAAATTGGGAAAAACGCACCGTTTGCTGCAATTCTTGACGCGCCGGCCGTGCCGGCAGTCATACTCTCCGGCCACCCAACCAGCTTGGAGAGCGCCCCTTGGAGGATTCGCCAGTACGCCCGCCACAGCGGCGGGCGCGTCCGCAACGCCGTCCCGAACGCCAGCAGATCATGCTGCGGCGGGCGCTCGCGCTCGGCGGGGGGCTGATCGCGCTGATCCTGCTCGTGCTCGCGGTCAAGGGCTGCCTCGACGCGCGCGCGAACCGCGCGCTCGAGGACTACGCCGAGGACGTCGGCCAGATCGTGGCCGAGACCGAACAGACGAGCAAAGACTTCTTCGGCAAGCTCGGCGACCCGGGCGGCCTCTCGGTGACCGAGTTCACCGCCGAGGTCAACGCCGACCGCAGCGCGATGGACAACTACGCCTCGCGGATCGACGGCCTCGACGCCCCCGGCGACATGTCCCGCGCCCAGACGGCGCTCGAGCTGACCTACGACTTGCGCAGCAGCGCGATGACCGAAATCGCCGAAAAGCTGCCGACCGCCCTGGGCGATGCCGGCGCGGCGAAAGCGGTCGCCGGGATCGCTCGCCAGATGCGCAAGCTGCTCGCCGCCGACGCGCTCTACGGGACCGTGGTGCGGCCGGAAATCAACAACGTCCTCGCGGCCAACGGGATTGAGGGCAAGGACGTGCCGGAGAGCGAGTTCCTGCCCGAAGACACGAAATGGCTGGAAGAAGACGCGGTGGCCGCGGCGCTGGGCACGGTCAGCGGCTCCAGCGCCGCCGACGCCTCCGGACTACACGGAACCGAACTCACCGGCGTCGCCGTCAACGGCACCGAACTCGGCGAAGAAGCGGTCTCGATCGCGGCCGAAGAAACGCCCGAAGTCGAAGTCGAAGTCGAAAACCAGGGCGAATCGACCGAGGAAAACATCGGGGTGACGATCTCCGCCGGCGGAACCGAAATCGAGGGAACGGTCGAAGCGGTCGAACCCGGGGAAACGGCGGTCGTCTCGATCCCCTTGACCCCGGCTCCGGAAGGCGAAGTCACGCTTGAAGTGAAAGTCGACACCGTCCCCGGCGAGGAAGTCGCCGAAAACAACGAAGAGAGCTTCACCGTCGTCTTCGAATAAGCGGCGCCCGCAGGCGAGCGACTAGCCTGAGCGCGATGCGAATCGCCTATCTCGGCCCGGCCGGCACCTTCACCGAGGACGCCCTGAGCGAGGCGACCCCGAGCGAGGATTTCGAGCCGCTGCGCACGCCGACGATCCACGAGGCGATCCTCGCGGTCGAACGCGGCGAGGCCGAGCGCGCGCTGGTCCCGTTCGAGAACTCGATCGAGGGTTCGGTGCGAGGAACTCTCGACACCCTTGCCTTCGACGCCGATGCGGTGACGATCGTCGGCGAGCACGACTACCCGGTGCGCGCTCACCTGATCGCCCGCGAGGGAGTCGGGATGGGCGGCCTGGAGGCGGTGCTCTCCCACCAGCAGCCGCTCGCCCAGTGCGCCCGCTTTCTGCGCGAGCACCTGGCCGGGGTCGAACTGCGCAGCGTCAGCAGCACGGCTGCGGCGGTGCGGATGGTCGCCGAGTCGGTGCGGCCGTGGGCGGCGATCGGCTCGCGCGCGGCGGCCGAGCTCTACGGCTGCACGATCCTCCGCGAAGGGATCCAAGACGAGACCGACAACGTCACCCGCTTCGTCTGGATCGCGCCCGCCGGGACGGAGGCGGTCGGGGACGGAAGCTGGAAGACCTCCCTGGTCTTCTCGGAGCTCGGCGAGGACCATCCGGGGGCGCTGGTCGACGCGCTGCGCGAGTTTTCCGACCGCGCGATCAACCTGACCCGGATCGAGTCGCGGCCGATGCGCCAGGGCCTCGGCCGCTACATGTTCTTCTGCGACCTCGAAGGCGCGGCGGGCGAGGAGCTCGTCGGGGAGGCGATCGCGGCGCTGCGGACCAAGGCCGAGTCGGTCCGGATTCTCGGCTCCTACCCGCTCGGCTAGGAGCGCCCAAACGCGGTTATAGGCGGGCCCAGCGGCAGACCCGCTTACAATCTGCGGGCATATGGCACGGGTTTTGGTGCTCAATGCGACTTACGAGCCCATCAACGTCTGCACGTTGAGACGAGCCGCTGTGCTCCTCCTGAAGGAAAAGGCCGAGCTTCTCGAGCGCCGCAACGGCGCCGCCCTGCACTCCGAGCACATGACGCTCGAGCGCCCTGACGTGATCCGCCTGACCAGCTATGTGCGGATCCCGCGCGAGGCGCATCGCCGCAAGATCACCCGCCGCGCCGTCCTCGCCCGCGACTCCTGGACCTGCCAGTACTGCGGCTCGACCAAGTCCGGGCTCACCGTCGACCACGTGATCCCCCGCTCTCGCGGAGGCAAATCCGTCTGGGAGAACATCGTCGCCGCCTGCGCCAGCTGCAACCGCCGCAAGGGCAACCGTCTGCCCAAAGAGATCCACATGCACCCCTCGACCACCCCCAAGGCCCCGCCCCCCACGGTCTTCATCCAGGTGGCGAGCCCGAAGATCCCGAGCGCCTGGCAGCAGTACCTGCCTGCCGCCGCTTAGTACATCCCCTTCGCCCTGGAGCACCCTCGCCGCTCCTTGGCATCATGCCGATCTGAAAAGATCTAAAAGATCTATGCACGATCTGGCTAACCAGTCGCTTCGATCTTTCTCCAAGGGCTGGTCCTTCGAGACTGTTCTAGCGGATCCTCCCTGGCGATTCCAGAATCGCACCGGCAAGATGGCGCCCGAGCACAGGCGTCTCGCTCGTTACGAGACGATGACGCTCGAGGAGATCGAAGCGTTGCCAGTCGCCGACGTCTGCGACGACGGGGCTCACCTCTACCTGTGGGTGCCGAACGCCCTCCTCGCGGAGGGTCTGGCCGTCATGGAGAGCTGGGGGTTCACCTATAAAACGAACCTCGTTTGGTACAAGGTGCGGAAAGACGGGGGCCCCGATGGGCGCGGTGTCGGGTTCTACTTTCGGAACGTCACGGAGCTGGTTCTGTTCGGAGTGCGCGGATCTCGCCGGACCCTGCCGCCCGGGCGGCGGCAAGTCAACCTGTTTCCCGAGCGCAAGCGAGAGCACTCGCGCAAGCCGGAGCAGCTCTACGAGATCATCGAGAAATGCTCCCCCGGGCCCTATCTCGAGATGTTTGCGCGCCATTCGCGCTCGGGGTGGCACCAGTGGGGAGACGAGCTCCTCGTCGAACCGGTGGATAGCGCGGGCGCGCTCGAGCAAGCGTCCTAGTCGGCCTTCAAGCCGTAGACCCCGCGCTCCAATCGCGTGAAGAGTTCGTGGCCAGAGCCCTCCAGGTTCTGGTACAGCGCAGATCTCACGGAGTGTCGTAAGACTGGAGATCGCCGAACGTTGGCGAGTTCCGAGGCGATCTCACCTATGCGCGCCCCATCTCGCTTGGCCTTCAGATAGTGCTCGATGTCCGCGGCGATCGTCCCGGGGCGAGGCATGTGGGATGGAATGCTTTCAGTTCTCGACGTAGAGCTCACGGCTGATACCGAACACCACGATCGGGCACCCGCCGCCGCTTCCTCCTTCCAACCGTGGAAGGAGTTTGCTCATGTGGGTGGTGCTTCCGCCGTAGCTTGGTCCCTTTCCCAGCTCGTTGAATAGTTCCTGCAGTTCGTCGCAGCGGGTGATCACGACGCCAACCTCCATCGTCCGCAACTCAAACAGAAGGCGGAAGTTGTTCAAATCACGGTCATAGAAGGGATCCTTGTTGTTCCACTCAACCTCTATGCCGACCTGATTCTTGAAGCAGTCGACCTTATGCGTGGGGGACTCATGCACTACGCCGTCGACGACGATGGAGGTATCGAAGCGCTTCTCCTCCCACCCTCGATCGTAAAAAGGAGCATCCAGCCGGGTCGCGATCTCCGACTTATTCTTTCCGGCGGCAGTGATCTCGCTGCGGTAGAGCCGGAATCCCCGAAGTACGTCGAGGAGGTCGTCCCACTCGGCGCGGTGAGCCTCCCGTAGGACGGCGCAGGCGTTTCGCCACTCGTGAACCTCATAGCGGCGTGTGATGTCCTCTGGAAGGAGGTGGGTGCTAGCCAAGCGACCGGAAGACTAGTGCTTCGGGCTGGAGCCCAGCACAGCAGCCGATCTCATTCGCCCGCCCCGTCCAGCGGCACCTGGTTGTCGGGCTCCTCGACGGGCGGGCTGTCCCCCTCGGATTCGACCACCAGTGCGACGGCGCTGACCCGATCGTCGTCCTTGATGTTCATCACCTTGACGCCCTGGGTGGAGCGGCCCATCTGGGAGATGCCGCCGACCGAGGTGCGCTGGACCATGCCGTTCTGGGAGATGAAGAGGAGCTCCTGGTGCTCGCCGACGATCAGGGCGCCGGCGAGGCCGCCCTTCTTCTCGGTCAGCTTGGCGGTCAGCACGCCTTTGGTCCCGCGGCCCTTCACCGGGTACTCGGAGACCGGAGTGCGCTTGCCGTAGCCGTTCTCGGTTACCACGAACAGTTCGGTGTCGTTGCGGGCGACGTCCATCGCCAGCACACGGTTGTCCTTACCGGAGACGTTCATCCCTTTGACCCCACTGGTGTCGCGTCCCATCGTGCGCACGTGCTCCTCGGAGAAGCGGGAGGCGTGGCCCGAGTGGGAGACCATGAGGATGTCGTCTTCGCCCGAGGTGAGCCGCACCTGGACCAGCTCGTCCCCGTCGCGGACCTTGATCGCGATGATCCCGTCGGCCCGGATCGGCGTGTTGTAAGCGAGGAACTCGGTTTTCTTGATCAGGCCCTGGGCGGTGGCGAAGGCGAGGTACTTGTTCTCCTTGAAGTCCCGGGTCGGGATCACCGCCATCACCCGCTCCCCTTCGCGCAGCGGCAGCAGGTTGTTCAGCGAGCTGCCTTTCGCGTTGCGCGAGCCCTCCGGCAGCTCGTAGACCTTGAGCCGGTAGACCTTGCCGCGGTTGGTGAAGAACAGGAGGAAGTCGTGGGTCGAGCTGATGTGGAGGTGGGCGATGTAGTCGTCGTCTTTGAGGTTCATCCCCATCACCCCGACGCCGCCGCGATGCTGCTGGCGGTAGGTCGCCAGCGGCAGGCGCTTCACATAGCCGGAGGCCGTCAGCGAGATCACCATCTGCTGGTCGGCGATCATGTCCTCGATCCCGACGTCGCCCTCGAAGTGGGCCAGTTCGGTCCGCCTTTCGTCGCCGTATGCCTCGACGATTTCGGCCAGCTCGTCTTTGACCAGCCCCATCACCCGCGCCTCGTCGCCGAGGATCGCCCGCAGCTCTCCGATCCGCTCCATCAGGTCGGCGTGCTCGGCGCGGACCTTGTCGGCCTCGAGCGCGGTCAGCCGCTGCAGGCGCATGTCGAGGATCGCCTGAGCCTGCTCGCGGGAGAGGTCGAACTGCGAGATCAGGCCGTCGCGGGCGGCGTCCGGGTCGTCGGACCCCCGGATCAGCGCGATCACGGCATCGAGGTTGTCGAGCGCGACCAGCAGCCCCTCGAGGATGTGGGCGCGGGCCTCCGCGCGGCGCAGTTCGTACTGGGTTCGGCGGGTGACGACCTCGCGCTGGTGGTCGACGTAGTGGTGAATCAGCTCGAGCAGGCTCAGCGTTTTCGGAACGCCGTCGACCAACGCCACCATGTTGGCGCCGAAGGTCGTCTGCATCGCGGTTTTCTTGTAGAGGTTGTTGAGGACGACCTTGGCCGGCGGGCCGCCGCGCTTCAGCTCGATCACGAGCCGCATCCCGGACCGTTCGTCGGTCTCGTCGCGAAGGTCGGAGATGCCCTCGAGCTTCTTGTCGCGGACGAGCTCGGCGATCTTCGTGATCAGCCCCCCTTCGCCGCCCTTCTTGACCGTGAAGGGAAGCTCGGTGACGACGATCGCCTCCTTGCCCCCCTTGAGCGGCTCGACATGAGCGCGGGCGCGGACCTTGATGCTGCCGCGCCCCGACGCGTAGGCGTCGCGGATCCCCTCGCGGCTCATGATCCCGCCGCCAGGGAAGTCGGGGCCTTTGACGTGCTCCATCAGGCCCTCGAGGGCGATCGCCGGTTCGTCGATGTAGGCGTTGACCGCCGCGGCTACCTCGCGCAGGTTGTGCGGCGGGATGTTGGTCGCCATCCCGACCGCGATCCCCGAGGTGCCGTTGACGAGCAGGTTCGGGAAACGGGCGGGCAGGACCAGCGGCTCCTGCGTCGATTCGTCGTAGTTCGGCCCGAAGTCGACGGTGTCGGCGTCGATGTCGCGCAGCAGCTCGGTCGCGAGGCGGCCGAGGCGAGCCTCGGTGTACCGCATCGCCGCCGCCGGGTCGTCGTCGATCGATCCGAAGTTGCCCTGGCCGTCGACCAGCAGGTAGCGCAGGGAGAAGTCCTGCGCCATCCGCACCAGCGTGTCGTAGATCGCCGAGTCGCCGTGGGGGTGGTACTTGCCCATCACCTCGCCGACGATGAAGGCGCACTTGCGGTAGGGACGGGTCGGCTGCAGACCGATGTCGTGCATCGCGTAGAGCACCCGGCGGTGCACCGGCTTGAGGCCGTCGCGCACGTCGGGCAGCGCCCGGCCCACGATCACGCTCATCGCGTAATCGAGATAGGACGAGCGCATCTCTTTCTCGAGACCGCGGTCCTCGATGTTGCCCGTCAGGGCGTCAAGCGCCATCAGCTCATCCCCTCCGATCGCTTACACATCGAGGAACCGGACCTCTTTCGCATGAGCCTCGATGAAGTCGCGGCGCGGCGCGACCTGGTCGCCCATCAACATCGAGAAGATCTGGTCGGCGGCGGTCGCGTCTTCGAGCGTCACCCGGGCGAGGGTGCGCGAGGCCGGGTCCATCGTGGTCTCGCGAAGCTGCTTGGCGTTCATCTCGCCAAGTCCCTTGAAGCGCGTCAGCTGGACGCCCTGGCGGGCCAGCTCCAGCACCGCCCCACGCAGCGCCTCGAAGGAGAGGGCGAAGGACTGTTTCCCGCCGCGGGTGACCTCGAACGGCGGGCGGCCGATCTGCTTCAGCAGCGCCTCGTGAACCTCGACGAACTTTCGGTAGTCGTGATGGGCGAAGAGCTGGGCGGGGAGCCGGTGCGTCCGCGCCAGGCCGCTCCTTCGTTCCACCGCCTTGACCACGAGCAGGTCGTCCGAGCTCGAGATCACCTCGGTGTCGAACGGCTCCCGGTCGATCGCCTCACGTTGCATCAGATCGCGGGCCGCGGCGATCGTCACTGCCTGTTCGTCGAGCAGGTTTGACTCCTCGAGAAAGCGCACCACTTCGTGCCCGAACTCGGCCTGCAGGGACGAGCCCCAGCCCTCGTACTCTTTCGAGCGCCGGATGTAGGCCTTCCAGCGGCTGGAGTTCAGCTTCCGCGACTCGCCGCTGGCATCCATCACCTCGAACTCGTCCAGCTTGTCCCGGAGCAGCAGCTCTTCCAGTTCCGACTCACGCTCCAGGTAGGTCTCCTGGTTGCCCTGTTTCACGCGGTAGAGCGGCGGCTTGGCGATGTAGACGAAGCCGGCGTCGATCAGCTCCGGCATCTGCCGGTAGAGGAAGGTGAGGACGAGGGTGCGGATGTGGGCGCCGTCCACGTCGGCGTCGGTCGCCATCACGATCTTGTGGTACCTGGCGTCCTCGATTTTGAACTCGTCGTGGACTCCGGTCCCGATCGCCGTGATCAGCGCCTGGATCTCGTTGTTGGCGAGGACCTTGTCGATGCGGCTCTTCTCGACGTTGATGATCTTGCCGCGCAGGGGCAAGACCGCCTGGGTGTTGCGGTCGCGCGCCTGCTTGGCCGAGCCGCCGGCGGAGTCGCCCTCGACCACGAAGATCTCGGCGAGGGTCGGGTCCTTCACCGTGCAGTCGGCGAGCTTGCCGGGCAGGGTCGAGTTCTCCAGTGCCGACTTGCGGGTCAGGTCGCGCGCTTTGCGCGCCGCCGAGCGGGCCCGCGCCGCGTCGATCGCCTTGCTGATCACCCGGCGCGCGTCCGCCG
>Ga0196962_10000452_pt1 | contig 17110 bp, 19 predicted proteins | sample S3v_20metaG_FD_183186 | JGI IMG/M metagenome (GOLD analysis project Ga0196962, IMG submission 183186) | Soil microbial communities from Anza Borrego desert, Southern California, United States - S3+v_20 | ecosystem: Environmental > Terrestrial > Soil > Desert | place: USA: California | collected... | reverse complement strand
AAACGCATCGGCAAGGCCCTGCGCAGCCGGATCAACTGATCCCGCGCGGTTGTACGCAGCCGACAATCGCTTAAGGGCTCGCGTGAAACCGGCTTACGCGCGGCGAAAGGGTTGACGATGGCGAAGCAGCTCCTGCACCTCGTGATGGGCGGGCGGGTGGTCGATCCGCAAGGCGTCGAGTTCCAGGATCTCAACGAGATCGACATCGTCGGCGTCTTCCCGAACTACGCCGCGGCGGAGGATGCCTGGCGCGCCCACGCCCAGCGCACGGTCGACGACGCCGAGATGAAATACGTCATCGTCCACCTGCACCGGCTGTTGGAGCCGGAGCTGAAGGGGCAGTGAGGCAGTAGGCAGTAGGCAGTAGGCAGTAGGCAGTAGGCAGTGGACAGTAGGCAGTAGCGCGCGGCAGGCGCTTACTGCGAGGTGTTCTTGCCGACTGATCTGATCAGCCCCCCGAGCATTTGCCCAGCTCGTCGGCCTGTTGTAACGCGTCCGCGCAGCTTCCCTGGGTGGCCAACCCCACGCGTTCGGCAAGCAGCAGGTGGGTTTCCAACTCCTTGAGGGAGCCCCGCGCGATCTTCAGGAATTGGCTGTAGCTGGCAGTGCTTTGCCGCCCGTACCCCTCTGCAATATTGGCCGGAATCGCTGCCGCCGAGCGTCGGGCCTGCGAGGTCAGGCCGTAGGCCTGTTCTCTCGGCCAGATGTGGCTTAGCCGATAAACGTCAGCTGCGAGGTCCATTCCGCGCTGCCAGACGAGCAGGTCGCGATAAGACCGAACGTCGCCGCCCACGGTCCTACTGCCTACTGCCTACTGCCTACTGCCTCAAATGAACTCGATCTTCTTGATCTGGTAGAAGCGGTCGCCCGAGGGCACCGTCACTTCCACTTCCTCGCCGACCTGCTTGCCGATCAGCGCGCGGCCGAGCGGGGAATCGTACGAGATGCGGCCCTGGCGGGCGTCGGCCTCGGTCTGGCCGACGATCTGGTAGCGCTGCTTCTTGTCGTCCTCGTCGAGCACGGTGACGGTGGCGCCGAACACCACCCGGTCGCCCGACAGCGACGCCGGATCGATGATCTGCGCGCGGGTGACGCGGTCCTCGATCTCGGCGATCTGCGCCTCGACCTGGCCCTGCCGCTCCTTGGCGGCATGGTACTCGGCGTTTTCCGACAGGTCGCCATGCGAGCGTGCTTCCTCGATCGCATCGACAATGCGCGGCCGCTCCTGCCGGAGGACCTGGAGGTCGGCGGTCAGCTTCTCGTAGCCTTCCGCCAGCATCGGCACTCGTTCCATCGTCTTCCCTGCCTGTCCTGCTTCCCGTCAAAAGAACCCTCGCCCGCCCATCGGGTCGGTCAGCGGCATTCGAATGTCGGGGGTGTTCGTCCGTCGGTTAGCTATAATAGTCCTGCAGCGAACGCACTTCAAGTTCGCTGGCCCTGACCGAGGCGATCGCCTGGGCCACCGCCGCCGAGGCCGCCGCCGTGGTGTAGTACGGCACTTTGGCCGACAGCGCCGAGGCGCGGATCGACTGGCTGTCCTTGTGGCTCTGCCAGCCTTCGGTGGTGTTGAAGATCAGCGCGATCTCCCCGTCGACGATCTTGTCGACGATGTGCGGCCGGCCCTCGGCGACCTTGTTGACCCGCTCGACCGGCACGCCGGCCTCGGCGAGATACTGCGCCGTGCCGCCAGTGGCGACGATGCTGAATCCCTGCCCGACCAGTTGCCTGACGGGCGCGAGGACGTGCGGCTTGTCGCTGTCCTTGACCGACACGAACAGCGTCCCGCCTTCGGGCAGCACGGTCCCTTCGCCGAGCTGGGACTTGATGTAGGCCGTCGGGAAATCGGCATCGATTCCCATGACTTCGCCGGTGGACTTCATCTCGGGTGTGAGAACCGGGTCGGACCCGGGGAAGCGACTGAACGGGAACACCGCCTCCTTCACCGTCATGTAGCCGATGCGCCAGTTCAGCGGCGGCAGGTCGGCGAGCTTCTCGCCGGCCATGATCCGCGCGGCGTACTTGGCGATTGGCTGGCCGATCGCCTTGGCGACGAACGGCACCGTGCGGCTCGCGCGCGGGTTGACCTCGATCAGGTACACCTCGCCGTCCTTCACGGCGAACTGCACGTTCATCAGCCCGACCACGCCGAGCGCCATGGCCAGCGCCTCGGCCTGGCGCTCCATCTCGGCGACGACCGAGTCCGGCAGGCTGTAGGGCGGCAGCGTGGCGGCGGAATCGCCCGAATGGACGCCGGCTTCCTCGATGTGCTGCATGACCCCGGCGACGACGACCCGCTCGCCATCGCACAGCGCATCGACGTCGCACTCGATGGCGTCGCGCAAGTACTGGTCGATCAGCACCGGGCTGTCGCCCGAGACGGTGACCGCGGTGGCGATATAGGCATCGAGCTGGGCCTCGCTGTCGACGATCTCCATCGCCCGCCCGCCGAGCACGTAGCTCGGCCGCAGCAGCACCGGGTAGCCGATCCGGTTGGCCGCCGCGACCGCCTCGTCGCGGCTCTTGGCGATGCCGTTCTGCGGCTGCCTGAGGCCGAGCTTGTTGACCAGCTTGGCGAACCGCTCACGGTCCTCGGCGAGGTCGATCGCGTCGGGCGAGGTGCCGAGGATCGGAATGCCCGCGTCCTCGAGCGCCTGGGCCAGCTTGAGCGGAGTCTGCCCGCCGAACTGCACGATCACCCCAACCAGCTCGCCGCGCGAATGCTCGACGCGGAGGATCTCGAGCACGTCCTCGGCGGTCAACGGCTCGAAATAGAGTCGGTCGGAGGTGTCGTAGTCGGTGCTGACGGTCTCCGGGTTGCAGTTGACCATGATCGTCTCGAACCCCGCCTCGCTGAGCGCGAAGCAGGCGTGGACGCAGCAGTAGTCGAACTCGATGCCCTGGCCGATGCGGTTGGGCCCGCCGCCGAGGATGACGATCTTGCGCCGGTCGCTGGGATCGGCCTCGTTCTCGGCCTCGCCGAAGCTCGGCGCCTCGTAGGTCGAGTACATGTACGGCGTGATCGCCTCGAACTCGGCGGCGCAGCTGTCGATGCGCTTGAACACCGGCAGCACGCCGAGCCGCTGGCGCAGCTCGCGCACTTCCTCCTCGCTGGTCGCGCCGGCCATGGCCCGCAGCGCGTCGTGCAGCAGGCCCGAGCGGCGCGCCTGCGTCTCGGCGAGGCCGCCGGCGACGCCGACCGAGCGCACCGCCAGCGTCGCCAGGCGCTTGTCGGAGAAGCCCATCGCCTTGAGCCGCCGCAGCCCGGCGGCGTCGCCGGGGATGCCGTGCTGGCCGATCATCGCCTCCTCGTAGACGATCTCCTCGATGTGCCGCAGGAACCACGGGTCGTAGTGGGTGATCGCGTGCACTTCCTCGACCGTGAAGCCCTCGCGGAAGGCCTGGGCGATCTTGAGGATGCGGTCGGGCGTCTGCTGCGCCAGCGCGGCGGTGATCTCGTCGCGCGCGACGCCCTCGAGCTCGAGCACGCGGTTGAACCCGTCGAGCCCGGTCTCGAGCCCGCGCAGCGCCTTCTGCAGCGATTCCTTGAAGCTGCGGCCGATCGCCATGACCTCGCCGACCGACTTCATCGCGGTCGACAGCTCGGCCTTGGTCCCCTTGAACTTCTCGAACGCGAAGCGCGGGATTTTCGTCACCACGTAGTCGATCGTCGGCTCGAAGCTCGCCGGGGTGGCGCCGGTGATCTCGTTGGTGATCTCGTCGAGCGTGTAGCCGACCGCGAGCTTGGCGGCGACGCGCGCGATCGGGAAACCGGTCGCCTTCGAGGCCAGCGCCGACGAGCGCGACACGCGCGGGTTCATCTCGATCACGATCAGCCGCCCGTCGCGCGGGTTGACCGCGAACTGGACGTTCGAGCCGCCGGTCTCGACGCCGATCTCGCGCAGCACCGCAATGCTGGCGCTGCGCATGATCTGGTATTCCTTGTCGGTCAGCGTCAGCGCCGGGGCGACGGTGATCGAATCCCCGGTGTGCACGCCCATCGGGTCGACGTTCTCGATCGAGCAGATGATGATGGCGTTGTCCGCCTTGTCGCGGACCACCTCCATCTCGAATTCCTTCCACCCGAGCAGGCTCTCTTCGATGAGGACCTCGGTGGTCGGGCTGGCATCGAGGCCGGAGCGGACGATGGCTTCGAACTCGGCGCGGTTGTAGGCGACCCCGCCGCCGGTGCCGCCCAATGTGAAGCTCGGCCGGATGATCGCCGGCAATCCCGTGCGCTCGAGCACCGCGAACGCCTCGTCGACGGTCTGGGCGACGCCCGAGCGGGCGCTTTCGAGCCCGATCTTGTCCATCGCCTCGCGGAAGCGCTGGCGGTTCTCGGCCTTGTCGATCGCGTCGGCGTCGGCGCCGATCATCTGCACGCCGTACTTCGCGAGCGTGCCGTCGTTGTACAGCGCCAGCGCGCAGTTGAGCGCGGTCTGCCCGCCCATCGTCGGCAGCAGCGCGTCGGGCCGCTCCTTGGCGATGATCTTGGCGACGATCGCGGGGGTGATCGGCTCGACGTAAGTCGCGTCGGCGAACTCCGGATCGGTCATGATCGTCGCCGGGTTCGAATTGACCAGGACGACCCGGTACCCCTCCTCCTTCAGCGCCTTGATCGCCTGGGTGCCCGAATAGTCGAACTCGCACGCCTGCCCGATGATGATCGGCCCGGCGCCGATGACGAGGATCGAGGAGATATCAGTCCGTTTGGGCATGTTGGTCCGTGATCATTTGAATATGGAGCGGAAAGCCCTCACCCGCGGCACGTTCAAAAACGCAGTGGATCGCGAGGTCGTTTTCCGTTTCAATCTTGATGAGCGAATATGGCACTCCGTCGACGCCGTTCGCCGTCTTCATGTAGAATCGTTTCGCTCCACATTCGCGAAGCAATGCGCCGCTTGTTTGCGCCACGAGTTCCATCTCATCGATCTCGTCGCGAGATAGGGCTCTCTCCGATATAGTGAGGTAGGGATGTACTGCATCTGAGTCCGACAGGACCAGATTGGCAAGGACCGCTGCTAACGCACAAGCCGCTGCTCCTAGTGCGAACCAAATGAGGCGGGTTCGCCTCACCCCAACATCCCCACGAACTTCTCGAACAGGTAGTAGCTGTCGTGCGGGCCCGGGCTCGCCTCGGGGTGATACTGCACGCCGAACGCCTTCTTCCCCTTGATCGAAATCCCGCAGTTCGAGCCGTCGAACAGCGAGACGTGGGTTTCCTCGATGCCTTCGGGAAGCGTCTCGCGGTCGACCGCGAAGCCGTGGTTCATCGAGGTGATCTCGACCTGGCCGTCCTCGAGCCGCTTGACCGGATGGTTCGCGCCGCGGTGGCCCTGGTGCATCTTGCTGGTCTTCGCGCCCGCGGCGAGGCCGAGCATCTGGTGGCCGAGGCAGATGCCGAACACCGGCACGTCGCGCTCGAGCAGGCCCTTGATCATCGGCACCGCGTACTCGCCGGTCGCCGCCGGGTCGCCCGGGCCGTTCGACAGGAACACGCCGTCGGGCGCGAGCGCGAGGATGGAACTGAGGTCGGTCTGCGCCGGCACCACCGTCACCCGCGCGCCGGCCTTGACCAGGTTGCGGAAGATATTGTCCTTCGAGCCGTAGTCGACCGCCACCACGTGCGGGAGTTTGTCCCCCTCCCCTTCAGGGGAGGGGGTCGGGGGGTGGGGCCTGTCGGCACGCGCGGCGCCTGAATTGACAGGCCCCACCCCATCCCCTCCCCTCAAGGGGAGGGGCTTTTCGTAGCCCTTGCCCAGCTCCCACGGCCCCCCTTCCCAGCCTTCGTGCTTCGCGCGGCTGACGCGGCGGGCGAGGTCCATGCCTTCGAGCCCCGGCCACTCCCGCGCGCGCTGCACCAGCGCGGCGACGTCGAGCTGGCCCTTCGGATCGTGCGCGATCACCGCGTTGGGCGCGCCGAGCCGACGGATGCGGCGGGTCAGCGCGCGGGTGTCGATGCCCGCCAGGCCGATCTTGCCCTGCGCCTTGAGCCAGTCGACGAACTCCGCCTCGGCCCGGAAGCTCGAATGGCGCGTGACTTCCTCGCGCACCACGCAGCCGACCGCGCCTTCGACCTGGCTTTCGATGTCCTGCGGGTTGGTGCCGACGTTGCCGATGTGCGGGAAGGTGAAGGTGACTATCTGCGCCGCGTAGGAGGGGTCGGTGAGGACCTCCTGGTAGCCGGTCATCGCGGTGTTGAAGCACACCTCGCCGACCGCGCTGCCGGCGGCGCCGAAGCCCTTGCCCCAGATCGCGGTCCCGTCGGCCAGCACCAATACGCCCGTCGCCCCCTTGGGTGGCGCAGGCGAAGAGGCGGTAAAAGCCATTGAACGGGGCTCCCGAAAAAAGCAGGCCGGCGATGTCGCTAAGTCGTGGCCGCTATAGGCCCCCGCCCCCAGCGTCAACCTCGCCAGCGCCGAATTATGCCGCTAAGCGGGCGGGCGACCGTTTCACCCACCGGAAAGACCAGGAACCATGCTGCGCGACGATCTCAAGCAGGCCCAGATCACGGCGATGAAGGCCGGCGACAAGGAGCGGCTCGGCGCCGTGCGGCTTATCCTCGCCCGGCTCAAGGACCGCGACATCGAGCAACGCACCGCGCCCAAGGCGATCGAGGACGACGCGCTCGTCATCGACACGCTGCAGAAGATGGCCAAGCAGCGCCGCGAATCGATCCACATGTTCGAGCAGGGCGGCCGCGACGAGCTGGCCGCGGTCGAGCGCGGCGAGCTGGCGGTGATCGAGGAGTTCCTCCCCCGCCAGATGGACGAGGCGGAGACCCGCGCCGCGATCGACGCGATCAAGGCCGAGCTCGGCGCCACCGGCATCAAGGACATGGGCCGCGTCATGGCCGAGCTCAAGGCGCGCCACGCGACCGTGCTCGACATGGGCCGGGCGAGCGGGTGGGTGAAAGAGAGTCTCGCTCAATAAGTCTGCCACGCGACTCGACTTAGTCGGGTATTGGGTGGCACACACTCAACCCACACATGTGTAGTCAGGTCCATGCTGAGTCCCCAATGGCTCGACGAGCTTCGGTCGCGCGTCACGCTTTCCAGCGTGGTAATGCGCACGACCAAGCTCCAGAAGGCAGGGCGCGAGTGGAAGGCATGCTGCCCATTCCATGAGGAGAAGACCCCGTCGTTCTACGTCAACGACGAGAAGGGCTTCTATCACTGTTTCGGCTGCCAGGCCCACGGCGACGTGATCCGGTGGATGACCGATCAGCGCGGACTCGCCTTCATAGACGCGGTTAAGGAACTTGCATCTGAAGCCGGAATGGAAGTTCCTGCCCCGGACCCACGTGCCGCCGAGCGGGCCGAACAGCAGGCCGAACTTCACGATGTAATGGCAGCAGCACAGGCGTTTTTTCGCGAAAGCCTCGAAGCTCCCGAGGCAGCTCGAGCGCGGTCATATCTCAATTCGCGCGGGTTCGACGCTCACACCTGCGAGCGGTTCGGCTTCGGCTACGCACCCAACACTCGCAATGCGATCAAGAAGGCGCTGCAGCAGTTTCCCGAACCCATGCTGATCGAAGCCGGTCTACTCATCCCGGCCGAGGAGCGCGATCCGTACGACCGCTTCCGCGATCGGCTCACCATGCCGATCCACGATGCGCGCGGGCGCGTGATCGCCTTCGCGGCACGCATCCTTGACGCGCACAAAAAGGACGCGCCGAAGTACATCAATTCGCCCGACACGCCCCTGTTCGACAAGGGCCGCACGTTGTTCAACCTGCACCGGGCCGGGCCGGCGTCGCGCAAAAGCGGGCGTGTCGTCGTGGTCGAAGGTCAGATGGACGCCATCGCGCTCGCCTCGGCAGGGATCGAGGAAGCGGTCGCGCCGATGGGCACCGCGCTCACCGAACGGCAAATCGAGCTGCTCTGGCGCCTGTCGGACAAGCCAATCCTATGTTTTGACGGAGACACTGCTGGGCAGCGCGCCGCAATGCGGGCGGTCCAGCGTGCGCTACCGCTCTTGGTGCCAGGACGCTCTCTACAATTCGTCACGCTCCCTGCCGGGATGGACCCGGACGATGTCGTTAAACGTCACGGGGCCGCCTATTTTGACTCGCTACTTGAAAAGGCCTTTTCTCTGGCGGAGAAAATTTGGCTTTCTGAACGAAATGCCACAACTCTCACCTCTCCGGACGAGAAGGCTCTTCTTCGGGCACGCCTGATCGAACACGCTTTCCAGATTAAGGACCGGGAGCTTCAAGGGCTATATCGTCGGCACTTGCTCAACTATTACTATGACGAAATAGCTCCAAAATTCCCAAAGTTTTCCCGCGAGAAGACGAGCCATGGATACATTAGCAAAGAGAGCTTATCCAAGCTTAGCTATTTTGTTGAGCATGGTTCACGGGAAATCTTAATTAGAGCTGTGCTGGCTGCTCTTGCTAGAAGGCCAAATCTCATCCCACAATATTGGGAAAGACTGCACGAATATCATCCCAGAGACGCGGAAGTCCAATACGCACTTGACGTCTTTTTTGACGTCGCCGAATCGCGACTTGACGGCGTGGCTGACCCTGCTCCAGCATTGCTTAAGATTGCCGAGCAGACAGTTCCATTTCATTTCCCGTTTCTTCAGGCAGCCGCCTCTGACGAATCCGTCTGTGAGTATATCGACCAAGCCCTAGCTATCTTAGTCGAGCGGCCGGAAATCGAGAAGCAGCTTGAACTCGCCACAAAGCGCCTAGACGAGACAGGGTCATCGGAAGCCGTCGAAAGTCAGGCCTATTGGCGGAAGCGCAAGGAGGACCTTGATCGAAAGACCAGGGAAGTCCGCTATGGGCATATTGGCAACGCTTCGTGATGGTGCTGTGCTGCGGTCAAAGCACTCTTGAAGGCGGCGCAACCGCCCCCATATCCGCCCGCCGCATCGTCAAGCCGCCGCCGGACAACGCCGTGTTCGCCTTCCTGGTCGAAGGCACCGATCCGCAACTGGCGCGCGAGGAGCTGGCCGAAGCGGTCGCGCTGCTGGTCGAACGGCCGGCGCTCGAGGCGGCGATCGCGGCGGCCACGGCACGGTTCGAGAGCGATCCCGAAGGGGCTTTCGCGGAGCAGCAGAGGCTGCGCCAACGAAAGCTGGAATTCGAAACGCGACTCGGGCACATGGCCCGGAAACGCGCTGCCTCTGGGGCGTTGGGGGATCAGGCGGACGACGCGGCGCCAACCGGATTGGATGGCGCCCGCGCGGACGAACAGGAAACAGGTTGACGCAACTTCTTATGGCTTCCGAAGACACCACCGGCACCGACGACGCACCGCTGATCGATCTCAACGAGGCGTCGATCAAGAAGCTGATCGCGAAGGCCAAGCGCCGCGGCTACATCACCGTCGACGAGCTCAACGAGGCCCTGCCGCAGGACCAGATGTCGACCGACCAGATCGAGGACGTGATGTCGGCGATCTCGGAGATGGGCGTCAACATCGTCGAGACGGACGAGGACGCGGCCGAGGAGGAAGGCGACGGCGAGGCCGAGGAGATCGCCGCCCACGACGACGACGACGGCGACGGCGAAGCCACCAGCCATGTCCCCGAGAAGAAGAAGAAGGAAACCACCGAGCGCACCGACGACCCGGTGCGGATGTACTTGCGCGAGATGGGCGCGGTCGAGCTGCTCAGCCGCGAGGGCGAGATCGCCATCGCCAAGCGCATCGAGGCCGGCCGCGACACGATGATCATGGGCCTGTGCGAGAGCCCGATCACCTTCCACGCGATCATCCAGTGGTCCGAGGCGCTCAACAACGGCGAGATGCAGCTGCGCGAGATCCTCGACCTCGACGCGATGCTGTCGAAGGAGCCTCCGGTCGACAAGATGGAGGAGGAGAACGAGGACGACAGCGGCGAGATCAGCGAGGAGACCGCCGGCCCGACCTACAAGGAAGAGGAAGACGAGCCGGAGGAGGAAGAGGAAGCCGATCCCGACGAGGACGAGGACGGCGAGCCGCGCGCCCGCCGCCGCGAGGAGGAGGACGAGGAGGACAACACCCTCAGCCTCGCGCAGATGGAGGCCGCGCTCAAGCCCGAGGCGCTCGAGCGCTTCGCCCGCATCACCGACCTGTTCAAGAAGTTCGAGAAGATCCAGGCCGAGCGCGTCGACGTGCTCGGCCGCGGCGAGGATTTCCCGCCGGCCAAGGAGAAGAAGTACGAGCAGCTGCGCGAGCAGCTCACCGCCGAGGTCGAGAGCGTGCAGTTCCACGCGACCAAGATCGAGTTCCTGGTCGACAACCTCTATGCCTTCAACCGCCGGCTGACCACGCTCGGCGGGCAGATGCTGCGCCTCGCCGAGCGCCACAAGGTCAAGCGCGCCGACTTCCTCGGCGAGTACGTCGGCCACGAGCTCGACGAAGGCTGGCTCGCGGCGATGGCCAGGAAGGACAAGAAGTGGGCCGCGTTCGCCGAAGCCGAGGGCGAGGCGGTCGAGCGGATCCGCGCCGAGATCGCCGACATCGCCGCCGCCACCGGCATGTCGCTCGGCGAGTTCCGCCGCATCGTCAACATGGTCCAGAAAGGCGAGCGCGAGGCGCGCATCGCCAAGAAGGAGATGGTCGAGGCGAACCTGCGCCTGGTGATCTCGATCGCCAAGAAGTACACCAACCGCGGCTTGCAGTTCCTCGACCTGATCCAGGAAGGCAACATCGGCCTGATGAAGGCGGTCGACAAGTTCGAGTACCGCCGCGGCTACAAGTTCAGCACTTACGCGACCTGGTGGATCCGCCAGGCGATCACCCGCTCGATCGCCGACCAGGCGCGCACCATCCGCATCCCGGTGCACATGATCGAGACGATCAACAAGCTCGTCCGCACCAGCCGCCAGTTCCTCCACGAGCAGGGCCGCGAGCCCACCCCCGAGGAGATGGCCGAGCGCCTCTCCATGCCGCTCGAGAAGGTGCGCAAGGTGATGAAGATCGCCAAGGAGCCGATCAGCCTCGAGACCCCGATCGGCGACGAGGAGGACAGCCACCTCGGCGACTTCATCGAGGACAAGAACGCGGTGATCCCGGTCGACGCGGCGATCCAGGCCAACCTCAAGGAAACGGTCACCCGCGTGCTGGCGTCACTCACGCCGCGCGAGGAGCGCGTGCTGCGCATGCGCTTCGGCATCGGCATGAACACCGACCACACGCTCGAGGAAGTCGGCCAGCAGTTCTCGGTGACGCGCGAGCGCATCAGGCAGATCGAGGCGAAGGCGCTGCGCAAGCTCAAGCACCCGAGCCGATCGCGGAAGATGCGCAGCTTCCTGGATCAGTAAGCGCTTCCGGCCGAACCGGACATCGCCGCAGGCGCATCGGCCCAAGCAAAGGCCCCGCCGAAGCGGGGCCTTTTCGTTTGTCGGCGGACCGGCGGAACCTAGCGCCAGCGATCGCCGGCCTTCGTCACATAGTGATCGAAGACGTGGCGCCACGGGACGACGACGATCACCAGGATGACCCCGATTCCGGTCTCCTTCAGGCTCGCTGCGTACGCCGGATCCATCTCACCCGCGGACCATGCGGGCAGGCCGTAGAACGCGAGCCACAAGACCTTCCACGCGAGCTCGAACAACATCAGCGGCAACATCTGCAGCGGGTAGCGAATGCCGACAAGGGCGAGCAGGCCCAGCCCGGCAAGCAACGCGCGGGCGACGCTGGTCATGTGCGTCGGAGCCGCTTCGGGCAGCAGCGGTGCCACCGCGGACAGCAGGAACAGCGCCATCAGGAAGAAAAGGATGCGCAGCCCGTAGAGATGGAACAGAGAAACCCGCTCCGGGCGGATGGCCGCGGAGACGGCAGCATTTTCGATGATTGCATTGGTAGCCATTGGGAATCTCCAGTCGTCACATTGCGTTTCGCAGGGGTTGAACGGCCGCTTCCGGAGAATCGAAAGCGCCATCGGGTTGGTATTCGATCAGGTCGCCGGGCTGGCACTGCAGTGCCTCGCAGATCGCCTCGAGCGTTGAGAAGCGGATCGCGCGAGCCTTGCCCGTCTTGAGGATCGACAGGTTGGCGAGGGTGATGCCGACCCGCTCGCCAAGCTCCGTCAGAGTCATCCGGCGGGCGTGCAGCAGGTCGTCGAGCTTGATGGTGATGGCCATGGTCACACCGTCCCCGCAAGGTCGTCGCGCATCCGCGTTCCTTCGGCGAACACGCGCGCGAGCACGAACAGCAGGACCACCGCGAGCCATGCCCCGGTCGAGAAGCCGGCGCTGAGCTCGAGCGGGTGGGCCTCGGTCGAAACGCCGCGGGCGATGAAGCTGATGGCCAAGCTGAGAAGCTGCACGCCGAGGAGCGCCCATGCGATGGTCGTGAGGCGCGCCGCGTTCGCCGCGACGAACGGATCGCCGGCGCGCACGCTGTCGACGATCGCGAGCAGCCGCTTCAGCATGACGTAGTAGAGCGGAACGGCGAGCAGCCCGAGGACGGCGATGAGCCGCATTGCGCGGATCTGTGGTTCGGTTTCCGGCGAAGGCGGAATGCCGAGCGCCGTCATGAAGGACACCTCGGCGGCGAAGCTGGCGACAAGCCCGGCGACAATGGCCCCGCCGTAGACGAAGTTCGCGATCAGCAGCAGCCGGAGAACCAGCTGGGAGAGCGTGAGGGGCGTATGCAGCGAAGCCATGGGAGGAGACTTTCGAGTCGGCCGAGATATCGATTATCCATAAAGGCTTATCGAAAGTCGTCAAGGTCCATATTGTTTATCGTTATGTCGGCCCTGCTCCGCCGCACCGAACCGAACCTGCGCGGCGCGATGACCCCAACCTCGCGCTGGATGATGATCGGCGAGAAAGGCGGCCCACCCGATCCGCGGAAAAGCATTCGCCGGCGCCGGGAACCGATCGGCCAACGGCGCGTTGGTGCCTTTCCAGACGATGTAACAATCATCTGGTCATGAACGCATCCTCAAGAGATTGACGATGCAATCAGGAGCCCCGGCATCTTCGGATGCCGGGGCTTTTGCATGGCCGCGGCAACGATAGCCGCGCTGGCTGGGGACAAAGCCTAAATACGGTGGCACCGCGCGCTGGCAGCCCTTATGGGCGGCCCATGAAGATCGCCATCGCCTCGGACCACGCGGCCGTCGCGCTCAAGGCCGAGCTCGTTCAGGTCATGAGCGACTGGGGGCATGAGGTCACCGACCTCGGGCCCCAGGGCATCGAATCCGTCGACTACCCGGACTACGGATACAAGCTGGCCCAGGCGGTCGCGTCCGGAGAGGTCGATCGCGGCGTTGCCCTGTGCGGCTCCGGCATTGGCATTTCCATCGCCGTGAACCGCAATCCCAAGGCACGCTGCGCCCTCGTCTCCGACCCCTATTCGGCCGCGCTGGCTCGCGAGCATAACGACGCCAACGTCTTGGCCCTGGGCGCGCGGCTGATCGGCATCGACATGGCCAAGGCGTGCCTGCAGGCGTTCCTGGCCGGTCATTTCGCCGGCGACCGCCACACCCGCCGCGTCGAAAAGCTCTCCAATCCCCCGCAGGACATCTGACCCGATGAGTTCCGCTTCGCACCACGCCGCCAATAAGCCTGCCCCCGCGAAAGCGGGGGATCCGCTGCATCGCTTCTGGCACGACAGCCTCGAGGAGGCCGACCCCGAAGTCGCGGCGATCATCGGCCGCGAGCTCGGTCGCCAGCGCGACCGGATCGAGCTGATCGCGTCCGAGAACATCGCCAGCCCGGCGGTGCTCGAGGCGACCGGCTCGGTGTTCACCAACAAGTACGCCGAGGGCTATCCGGGACGGCGCTACTACGGCGGCTGCGAGTACGCCGACCAGGTCGAGACGCTGGCGATCGAGCGCGCCAAGGCGCTGTTCGGCTGCGGGTTCGCCAACGTGCAGCCCAATTCGGGCAGCCAGATGAACCAGGCGGTGTTCCTCGCCCTGCTTTCGCCCGGCGACACCTTCATGGGCCTCGACCTCGCCGCCGGCGGGCACCTGACCCACGGTTCGCCGGTCAACATGAGCGGCAAGTGGTTCAACGCGGTGCCTTACGGCGTGCGGCGCGAGGACCACCGGCTCGACCTCGAGGAGGTCCGCCGCCTCGCCCGCGAGCACAAGCCGAAGCTGATCATCGCCGGCGCCACCGCCTACCCGCGCCACTGGGACTTCGCGGCCTTCCGCGAAATCGCCGACGAAGTCGGCGCCTGGCTGCTGGTCGACATGTCGCACTTCTCGGGCCTCGTCGCCGGCGGCGCCCACCCGTCGCCGTTCCCCCATGCCCACGTCGTCACCAGCACGACGCACAAGAGCCTGCGCGGACCGCGCTCGGGCATCATCCTGACCGACGACGAGGTGCTGGCCAAGAAGCTCAACAGCGCGGTGTTCCCCGGCCTCCAGGGCGGTCCTGCGGTGCACCTGATCGCGGCCAAGGCGGTCGCCTTCGGCGAGGCGCTGCGGCCCGAGTTCAAGGCCTATGCCCGTTCGGTGGTCGAGAACGCCAAGGCGCTCGCCGCCAGCCTCGAGGAGCATGGCCTCGCCATCGTCTCGGGCGGCACCGACAACCACCTGATGCTGGTCGACCTGACGTCCAAGGAAGCCACCGGCAAGGCGGCCGAGGCGGGCCTCGGCCGCGCGTTCCTGACCTGCAACAAGAACGCCATCCCGTTCGACCCGCTGCCGCCAACGAAGACTTCGGGCATCCGCCTCGGCACCCCGGCGGGGACCACGCGCGGGTTCGGCCCGGCCGAGTTCCGCAAGGTCGGCGCCCTGATCGCCGAAGTGCTCGAGGGCATGCGCAAGAACGGCGAGGCCGGCGACGCGCAAATCGAGGAAAGTGTCCGCCGGCGCGTTTCCGAGCTATGCGAGGCGTTCCCCGTCTACCCAGGGAGGTAAGCAATGCCCGATCCCCACGAACCGCGCGGCGACGACCTGCTGGCGGACGCCGCTGCCGAGATTAAAGGCATGGCGAAGGAAGGGGCGGCGCACCCGTCGACCAAGCCGGTGCTGGTCGGCGCCGCGGTCGGGGCCGTCGCGGCCGGCTTGCTGCCGCTCGTCACCTGGCCGCTCGGCCTCGTCGCCGGGGCCGGGTTCATGCTCTACAAGCGCCTGCGCCCGTAATTCATGCGCTGCCCGTTCTGCGCGCATGACGACAGCCAGGTGAAGGATTCGCGTCCGACCGAGGACAACACCGCGATCCGCCGCCGGCGTCAGTGCGACAGCTGCGGCGGGCGCTTCACCACGTTCGAGCGCGTGCAGCTGCGCGAGGTCACCGTGGTCAAGAGCGAAGGCAAGCGCGAGGCGTTCGACCGCGGCAAGGTCGAGCAGTCGGTCGCCCTCGCCTGCCGCAAGCGCGGCATTGCCCAGGAGCGCCTCGACCAGCTCGTTTCGGGCATCCAGCGCCAGGTCGAGACCGCCGGCGAAGGCGAAGTCCCGTCCTCGCGCATCGGCGAGATGGTCATGGAAGGCCTGCGCCAGCTCGATACGGTCGCCTACATCCGCTTCGCCTCGGTCTATCGCGACTTCTCCGAAGCGCGCGACTTCGAGGAATTCGCCAGCAGCGTGCGCGATGCCGGAGGCCACTGACCGCCCCATCATCGTCCTCGTCCGCCCGCAGCTCGGCGAGAACATCGGCAAGGCGGCGCGGGCGATGCTCAATTTCGGGCTCACCGAGATGCGCCTCGTCGCCCCGCGCGACGGGTGGCCCAATCCGGGCGCCGGCCCCGCCGCCTCGGGCGCCGACGCGGTGCTCGAGCGGGCGCAGGTCCACGACAGCGTCGCCGCCGCGGTGGCCGATTGCGCGCACGTCTATGCCACCACGGTGCGCAAGCGCGGGGTGACCAAGCCGGTGCTGACGCCCGAAGCCGCGGCGCGCGAGATGGCCGCCCGGGACGGGCGCAGCGCGCTGCTGTTCGGGCCCGAGCGCTCCGGCCTCGAGACCGACGACGTCGCGCTCGCCCGGGCGATCGTCACCGTGCCGGTCAACCCGGCGTTCGCCTCGCTCAATCTCGCCCAGGCGGTGATCCTGTGCGCCTACGAATGGTCGCGCCACCGGCAGCTGGCGCAGCCGACCGCCGGGGAGCTGCTGCCGCCCGCGCCGCAGGAGGAGCTCGACGGGCTGATCGGCCAGCTCGAGGCGATGCTCGCCCCGCGCGGCTACTTCAGCCCCGAAAGCCGTGCCGCGGCGACGCGCCGCACGCTGCGCGGCGTGCTCACCAAGCCGGGCTGGAACCACCTCGAGGTGCGCACGCTGCGCGGCGTGCTCAGCGCGCTCGCCAAGCCGCCGCGCGGCCGGTGACGACAACTTGCGACATTTCCGGCGGTAGGCGGCGCCCGGGCGATCGGCTATGGCCACCCCACACCAGGGCGCGGGGGTTCGCCCGCGACGGAAGGGACGCACGCATGATGAAGACTTTGGGGATCGTGGCCGCGGCCATGCTGATGACCGCGACCGGCGCTGCCGCCGAGGAGCCGCAGGCCGAGGAGAAGCCGGCGAAAGAGAAGAAGATCTGCCGGACCGAGAAGATGACCGGCTCGCTCACCCGCGTGCGCCGCACGTGCCTGACCCAGCGCGAATGGGACCAGCTGGCCGCCGGCACCCGGCGCAACGTCGACCGGCTGACGCGCGACGCCAACCAGGTCGAAGCGCTGCGGCGCGGAGACGCGAACGGCGCGGGGGCGATGGCCGGCGGCGGCGCCTTCTGAGCCCGGCGCGGGGTTGACAACGCGCGCGGAAACCGCCAACCGCCCCGCTCACTCTGGACCCGCCGAGGCGTGCTTCGGCGGGATATCCATTGGCCCCGCACCCCGGTGAAGCGGCGGCCGCGGCAAGCAGCAGGCTTGCCGGTGCGATGCCGGGTTGAAGCGCTGCCACTGGGGTAGCGACAGCAGATTGGAGTATTCCGCGATGTCGAAGCGCAAGAGCGCCAAGCATAAACTCGACCGCCGCATGGGCGAGAACATCTGGGGCCGCCCGTCGTCCCCGGTGAACCGCCGCTCGTACGGCCCCGGCCAGCACGGCCAGCGCCGCAAGGGCAAGATGAGCGACTTCGGCCTGCAGCTGCGGGCCAAGCAGAAGCTCAAGGGCTACTACGGCGACGTCACCGAGAAGCAGTTCAAGCGGACCTACCAGGAAGCGGCCAGCATGAAGGGCGACACCGGCCAGAACCTGATCGGCCTGCTCGAGCGCCGG
>Ga0196962_10000451_pt1 | contig 17119 bp, 16 predicted proteins | sample S3v_20metaG_FD_183186 | JGI IMG/M metagenome (GOLD analysis project Ga0196962, IMG submission 183186) | Soil microbial communities from Anza Borrego desert, Southern California, United States - S3+v_20 | ecosystem: Environmental > Terrestrial > Soil > Desert | place: USA: California | collected... | reverse complement strand
GCGGCCTCCGCGTAGGCCTCGCCCGCCGCCGCCAGATCGCCGACGGCCGTGAGCGCGTCGCCCAGGCGGACGGTGGCGTAGTTTCGAACGGGCGTCTCTCCGGCGGGTAGGAGCGAGAGGGCCCGCCGGGCAAGCTCCACGGCTTCGGGCGCGTCTCCCCTGAGGCGGGCGCGCCAGGACCTGACGGCCGAGGCGAACCCCAACAGGAACCGGCGGTCCTCCCCGGTAGTCTCCGTCCGCTCGGCTTCTCTCAGGAGGGGTTCGGCGTCGTCCGGCCGGCCGGTGATCACCAGGGCAACCGCGTGCTCGACGAACAGACGGGGCCTCAGGCGCTTGGCTTGGATAGGCAACGCCTCCAGCCAACACAGCACGGTGATGCCCTCGCCGCGCTCCACGGCCCCTTCGACGCTTTCCTCGATCAGCCGCGCCGCAAGATCATGGTCGGAGGCGGAGAGGGCGTGCTCTATCGCCTCGGCGACCAGCCCGTTGTCCTCGTACCAACCGGAGGCACGGAGGTGCAACCCGCTCATGCGCTCAGGGCTCTCGCGCCTCAGGCGGCCGCGCAGAAAATCGGCGAAGAGGTGGTGGTAACGATACCATCTACGCTCATCGTCCAGAGCGACGACGAAGAGGTTCTCGCTCTCGACTCTCTCCAACATCACTTGTCCGTCGTTGCGGCCGGTGAGGGCGTCGCACAAGGGACCGGTGAGGCCGTCGAGGATCGAGGTATCTAGCAGAAACTCCCGCTGGTGCTCGGGTAGCCGCTCCAAAACCTCCTCGGCAAGGAAATCCAGGACGTCGCGGTGGCTGCCGGAGAAGGACTCGATGAAGCCGGAGGGGTCTTTGCGACCCCGCATGGAGAGTGCGGCCAGCTGCAACCCGGCGATCCAGCCCTCTGTCCGCTCCTCCAGCGTTGCGATGTCCCCCGCGGAGAGATCCAGCCCCATAACCCCCCTCAAGAACGCCGCGGCTTCCTCTGAAGTAAAGGCCAGTTCGGCGGCCCCGAGCTCGTTCATCTGGCCCCTGGCGCGGAGGCGCGAGATCGGCAGGGGCGGGTCGATGCGGCTCGAGATAACGAGGTGCATGTTGGGCGGCAGGCGCTCCAGCAGTAAGGAGACGATGCCATGGACGGCCTCGGAGTCGATCAGGTGGTAGTCGTCGAGGATTAGGGAAACCTCTCCCGGGAGATCGGCAAACTCGTTGATGAGCGCTGATGCCAGCGCCTCTAGCCGCGGCGGCTGGGGCGAGCTCAGCGCGGCAAGGACTCCCTCGCCAAACCCCTCCTCGACCGTCCTCCTGAACGCGACGACGAGGTAAGAGAGGAAGCGCGTCGGGTCGTTGTCTCCTTCGTCCAGAGAGAGCCAGGCGACGCAACTTTCGCTGCCCACGCCGTCTTTCACCCACTTGTTCAGGAGCGTGGTCTTGCCGAAACCGGCGGGGGCAGAGACGAGGGTCAACCTGCGTCCCGGTTCTCGCGACAGGCTCTCCACCAGCCGCGGCCTCGCCACAAGCTTGGGCCGCGCTTGCGACGGCCGTAGCTTGGTGGAGACCAGCGGGTCAGAAGAGCGCGTCATCCCAGTTCACCTCGGGATGATTTTACTCCCTGCCGGTTCAACGGGCGTCTTCGGTGAAGCGGTCTTCTGACGGAGCACCTGGCACGCCTTCCTACTCGACCGTCAACGGCCCGGTTTCAAGGCGTTAGCCTTTCGGCTTCCTCTTCGACCGCGCCGAGGAAGGCTTCGACCACCGGCGAGCGATGGTCCTTTCTGTGCGCGACAGCGAGCTCCCAGCTCGCCTCCGGGTCGTCCACGGACCGGTAGACGACCCCATAGCTCTTCAGGAGCCGGGGATCGCCTATGTGAAGCGAGACGCCCACCCCCGCGGCTACGAGTTGCGCCACGGTCTGCGTTTCGTAGATTTCCCGCACCCTCTCGGGAGAGAAGCCGGCTTTGCGGCACAGGGCGACGATGCTGTCGAAGGTTCCCGCCCCGGCGGAGCGCGCCATGAGGAGGAGCTGGTCTTGGGAGAGTTCGCCCAGCGACACCTTCTCCTCCCGCGCCAGGCGATGCCCCTCGGGCAACCCAGCCACCAGGGACTCGCGCGCGACGGCCCGCAACGAAAGCCAGTCCGACATCGGCTGCCCCGGCAGGAGAAACAGGAAGCCGACGTCTATGCTTCCGTCCTCAAAAGCGTCGAGCTGCTCCAGGGTCGACAGCGAGTGTAGGGAGAGCTCCACGTCCGGAGCCCTCTTCCGGAACGCCCTCAGCGACACGGGCAACGCAAGGTAGGTGGCCGACCTCACGAAGCCGACTGAGAGGCTACCGACCTCGCCCCGATCCGCCCTTTGCGCCCTCCTCGCCGCCCTCTCGGCCTGCTCCAGCGTCGCCCTCGCCTCCGGCAGCATCATGCGCCCCGCGTGGGTCAGCGTGGTTCGCCTGCCGCGCTCGAAGAGCCTCAATCCGAGCTCGCGCTCCAGATCCGCTATCTGCTGGCTAAGCGGCGGCTGCGACATCCTGAGCCGTCTCGCAGCCCGCCCAAAGTGCAGCTCCTCCGCCACCGCCACGAAGTACCTGAGGTGCCTGAGCTCCATGTCAGTATCATACGCGAAACATATCAAATACGCACTAACAATATATTGGACGTTTCGCCGTCTGAAGCTTATGGTTGGTATCGGACACGAGAAGGAGGGTGCGCGATGCACGAGACTTTGTGGGATCTCCGTAACGTAAAGGAGCGACGAGAGGAAATGGCCAGGGAGATGGAGGAGATCCGTTTGGCGAGGAGTTTGCGGGGTACGGGGGGCGGTTTGCGCAGTCTCATAGCGGGGCTCATCTGGGACCTGAGATCGCGCGGTTCGTCTTCGGAAGGTTCTAGGGAGGCCCGAGGAGGCGGACAAGCGTGCGAGGAAGGCTCGTAAACAACGTTGACATAAACTGCGGGGTCGTCCTGCTCCTCGCCGCGACGTGCGGGATGGCCGTGGGCAACATCTACTTCCCCCAGGCGATAAGCCCGCTGGCCGAAACGGGCCTCGGTGTGGCGCCCGGGTCGGCCGCCCTCGTGGTGACTGCAGCGCAGGTCGGCTACGCGGCCGGCATCTTCTTGCCGCCACTGGCTCCACGCCCGACACCCCGCCGTCGTGCACGCATGATGCAGAAGAGATCCTGAGCCCGGCGATGGAGCGAACCTGGCCATGAAGCGCGTGTCGCATAGCGCGATTTCCACCTACTCAAAGGACACGAAGCTCGATGCGGACCTTGAACTTGGGAATCCTGGCGCACGTAGACGCCGGTAAGACGACTTTGACCGAGCGGCTGCTCCACGCCGCCGGCGTCATCGACGAGATCGGTAGGGTCGACGACGGGAATACCCAGACCGACACCCTGACGCTAGAACGGCAGCGCGGCATCACGATCAAGGCTGCCGTCGTGTCGTTCGTTGTAGACGACGTCACTATCAACCTGATCGACACACCGGGCCACCCGGATTTCATCGCCGAGGTGGAGCGGGTACTTGGCGTCCTCGACGGCGCCGTGCTCGTGATCTCCGCCGTCGAGGGCGTCCAGCCGCAGACCCGCGTCCTGATGCGGGTTCTGCAGCGGTTGCGCGTTCCCACCCTCGTCTTCGTCAACAAGATCGACCGCGCCGGCGCGCAATACGAGAGACTGCTGCGCGCCATCTCCGAGAGGCTGGCCCCGGCGATCGTCCCCATGGGAACGGTCGATGGACTTGGCACCCGCAGCCCCGGCTTTACCACCTACGACGGAACCGACGCCGATTTCGCCGCCGGACTCATAGACTTACTCGCCGACCACGACGACGCGCTCCTCGCCGCGTACGTCCGCGACGAAGACGCGATCTCATACAGCCGGCTCCGTGGCGAGCTCGCCGCGCAGACGGGGAAGACGCTCGTGCACCACGTGTTCTTCGGCTCGGCCGTCACGGGCGCGGGCGTGGAAGAGCTGATCTCCGGCATCACGGAGCTCTTGCCCGCGGCCGAAGGCGACGCCGATGGTCCGGTCTCGGGCGCGGTCTTCAAGGTCGAACGCGGACCATCGGGGGAGAAGGTAGCCTTCGTCCGCATGTTCTCGGGGACCGTGCGGGTGAGGGACCGGCTGCGATTCGGCGGGGACGAGGAGGAGAAGGTCACCGCGATCGGCGTCTTCGACCGCGGCTCGGACGACCGGCGCGACTCGGTCTCCGCGGGGCAGATCGGCAAGCTCTGGGGCCTCGGCGACGTCCGGATCGGCGACGCCATCGGCACGCCGGGAGCGTCCCGCCACGACCACCACTTCCCTCCCCCGACGCTGGAGACCGTGGTCGTGCCACGCCGTCCCGAAGACAAAGGCGTGCTGCACGTCGCGCTCGCCGAGCTCGCCGACCAGGACCCCCTGATCGACCTGCGCCAGGATGGCACCAGGCAAGAGCTGTACGTCTCGCTCTACGGCGAGGTGCAGAAGGAGATCATAGGGGCCACCCTTGCGGGCGAGTACGGCCTCGACGTGGAGTTCCGCGAGACGACGACGATCTGCGTCGAGCGGCCCCTCGGCGCTGGCGAGGCCGTCGAGACGATAGGCGAGGAGACAAACCCGTTTCTTGCGACCGTCGGTCTCCGTGTCGAGCCCGCGGCCCCCGACACAGGCGTACGGTTTCGGCGGGCAGGCGACGTTCTTGGGACGATGCCAGCCGCATTCTTCAAGGCCGTCGAGGACTCCGCGATAGAGGCGCTGCGAGCGGGGCTCTACGGGTGGGAAGTCACCGATTGCACGGTTACCATGACGCACACGGGCTACGCGCCCCGGCAGAGCCACTCCCACCAGGGCTTCAACAAGATCATGTCTAGCACCGGAGAGGACTTCCGCAAGCTGACGCCGCTGGTGCTGATGGAGGCGCTCAAACGCGCTGGCACCAGGGTGTGCGAGCCGATCCACCGCTTCCGCCTGGAGATCCCCGCCGACACGTTCGGGGCTTTGGCGTCCGCGCTGGCTAGGTTACGTGCCGTTCCGCAGACGCAGGAGACGCGAGGTCCGTCCTATGTGCTGGAGGGCGAGATCCCGGCTGTCCGGGTCCACGAGCTGCAGCAGCGACTGCCAAGTCTAACCCATGGCGAAGGGGTGCTGGAGAGCGACTTCGATTCCTACCAACCGGTAGCCGGCGCACCCCCGACCCGGCCGAGGGCGGACAACAACCTGCTCGACCGCAAAGCGTACCTGCTGCGCCTCGCGCGGCGGATCTGACCCTGGAGATGACTTTCATGGCTGCTGGCAAGATGAACGAAGATGATGTGAACATCGATGCGTCGCTCGTGCGGCGGTTGCTCGCCGAGCAGACTTCGCGGCCGCCTGCTCACGAACCTCAATCAGGGAGCCGTGGCGGCGCTGCTGCCGTTCCTGATCACCGAGCGTGGGCTCTATCCTTGCCTCTGTCGGCGCGTGCTTCTTGTTCACGTCCAGGACCGCGAGAGCGTCTTTGGATCCTGGCACTAGCGGTATCCGGTAACGTCGGCCGGCAGGCCGGCGTCCTGGACCTCCACGAGGTAGCGCCAGGCGTCGGGCCTGGAGCCGTCGAGGTCCGTGAAGCCGTAAACCTTGGCGAGGGCGCCGCTGGAAAGGGAGCGACCGTTGAAGCGCGCAACCCCCGGGTCTCCGGCTAGGTGAGCCACGGCCCGCCCCACGTAGCGCGGCGTCTCGGAGATGGCGAAGTGCGGCTCTCTGGCGGTTGCCTCATGCCAGTTGGATTCGCCCACGTCGTAATGGTCAAGCATGATCTCCGAGCGCATCCAGCCGGGTGTGAGGGCAACCGCCGCGCACCCGTGGGACGCAAGCTCCTTGCCCTGCGCCCACGCCATGCGGATCACCGACGTCTTTGCCAGGTCGTAGAACAGCGATAGCCTGTAGTTCGCGTTGTTGTACTCGGCGGTGCCGTCGGTCATCTCCACGACCAGCCCACCCTCACTCTTGATTAGTAGGGGCAGCGCGAAATGGCTGGTGACGATGTGCGTGTCGATCGCGAGCCTCAGCATGCGGAGCCCCTTCTCCAGGGAGTGCTCCCACACCGGCACGTTCCACTCGGCCAGGTACTCAGCCCCCCACACGTCGTTGACGAGCACGTCCAGGCGGCCGTGCTCGTGCTCGATTCGCTCCACGAGAGTCCGCACCTGATCTGGTTCCAAGTGGTCCACGCGAACGGCGATGCCGCGCCCGCCAGCCTCGTCCACGAGTACGGCAGTCTCCTCAATGGTCTCTGGGCGGCCGTACTCGGAGCGCTTCTCGCGCGTGGTGCGCCCGGTCACGTAGACCGTGGCGCCAGCTGCCCCGAGCTCCAAGGCGATCCCGCGCCCCGCCCCACGCGTCCCCCCGGCCACTAGGGCCACCTTGCCTTCCAACCGCGAAGTCATGAGCCTCCTTCCAACCGTCTCAGAAATTATACAACGTATGATTACCCGAGATTATACATACGTTGTATAATTAATCAAGGAGAATTTGACGATGGGTAGCGAAAAAGAGAGGGCGCGGAGGCGTGGGGCTGGACGTCCACGAGCTGGGCAGGAGCCGCTGACGCGCGAGAGGATCCTTGGGGCGGGGCTCAGGATCGTGGACGAGGAGGGCCTTGGGGCCTTGAGCATGCGGCGTCTGGCCGCGCATCTCGGGGTGAACCCGATGTCGATCTACCATCACCTGCCGGGCAAGAGCGCCGTGATCTCGGGCCTCGTCGAGGTCGTCTTCTCCGGGATGCGGATGCCGCCCTCCGAGGGCTTGCCCTGGCAGGGGCGCGTGCGCGCCTACGCCCACGCTTACCGGGACGTCGTGCGTTCGCATCCCAACCTCGCCTTGCAGATCGTCTCCGACGCCTCCGCGGTCTCGGAGGCCGTGCTCTCGGGCGGCGATCCGCTGTATGAGGCGCTGGAAGAAACTGGGCTTACTCCGGCAGAGATCGTGCGGGCCGCGGACACGCTGGTCGACTTCATCCACGGGTTCGCGCTGGGCGAGGCGTCGAGCCCTACCGGGGAGTTCGACATCAGTTCCGAACTGCTTTCACGCATCGAAGCGCAGCCGGCGGGGAGAGTTCCGTCACTGCGCCGGGTGTTCGGGGCGCTCGGGGAAGAGGGCGCGCGCTACGAATTCGACGCCGGTTTCGAGGCTGGGCTTGACATCCTCGTCAAGGGAATGGAAACCATCGCGGACAAAGGAGCTTACCGAGAACGTACCGGTTAAGTTGTGGTTCTTTGCGCAGAACCGTCAGCCAGCCCGGCTACGTGAGTGCGGCCCGCTTTCGGCGATCCGCCATCAGTCTCCTACGCGAGTAGTTTAGAGGTGACCTTAAGTCATCCGGTGGCTGAGGCGATCAACTCCTCTTGCGGGCGAACAGCAAAGCACCACGCTTCGTGACCGAAAGCGGTAGCTCCGTCTCTGCGGCGACGGCCTGCGCCCGGTCGGGGGCGACCTGCTTGCCCACCAGGTAGTCACGCACGGCTCGGGCTGTAGGAAGCTCGAGGAGCGGCGCATCCCATCGCTCCACCTCCGGCTCCTCGAACTGCTCCCGTAGGAGGTCCGGCGCGAGCTCCGCGTCGAAGGTGAGCGAGGTATCCGGCAAAGCGTGGGCGAGCTCCGGGGAGTCGTGGCGGCTGGGAGCGGCCACGGCGATCAGACCGCCGGCCCGCATCACGCGGTGGGCCTCTGCGAGCGCCAGGCGGGGATCTGAAAGGTGGTAGAGGACGTAGAGGATAGCCACACCGTCGAACGACCCGTCCGGGAACGGAATGGCGGTCGCCTCGCCCAGAACGCCTCCGGCCGGGGCCCGGTCGAGCATAGTTCGCGAGTTGTCCAAACCTACCCAGGCACCGTCCGGGAGGTGGCGCGCAAGTTCCCCCTCGCCGCAGCCGACGTCGAGCACCTGGGTGAGGTCCTCGGCGACGAAGCGCCGGGCGACAGGCTCGTGAACATCCCCCACCGCCGCGTGGCGGCGGAGCACAGAGCGTGCGAGGCGCAAGCGGCCGGGGTTCTCGTCGTAGTCGGAAGGGACGGGCTCGGCCGGCTCACGTGGCGTCATCCGCGGACCCCGAGATCGCATCGGGTCCTTCTCGAGGGTTGGTCTCTCGGTGTTACGCTTCTCGGTCACATCCGCGTCCCTTCTCGCCGATCCGAAGTTCCGATGGCTACCTCCCGGTTTTCATGGTCGCTTCAGCGCCCGGCGGTACCGAGGTCGTCGGAGCGGCCGGCTTCGAGTCGCGACCACTGGGCGATGGGTCGTCCGTTGGCGCTCCATACCTCGGAATCCCATGGTTGGGGCCAGCCGGCGAGTCCTCCCAGGTTTCCTGTCTCCCGAACACGGTCATGTCCAACAACCCATGGGTGGGGGCCATCGCCTCCACACCGCGGCCGCTGCCCGTGGTGGTTCGGCGTGCCGTCGAGCGGGCTCTCGTTGGCGGGTTGGTCATCGGTGGCCGCACGATCTAGGCTTCGTCGTACTCGTCGGGGAGACGCATGGCGGGGCCGCCGACCTGCAGGCCGAGCGGGACCGAGCGTCCCTTCGGTTCCTCCCACGCCTCCTGTCTGCCGAGCGCGGTGAGGTCGAGGTAGTGATAGCCGTTGTGGAACTCTTCGATGCCGCGGCCGTACGTGGAGTAGGTGTGGAAGACCTCCTCGCCGACCCGCAGGAACGCGCTGATGCCCGGCAGTTCTGCGCCGCGCATGCCCTCCGTCCACGGTGTTCCGGCCTCGGCGAGCTCGGCCTCGGTGCGGAAGTGAAGCAGCACCGGCGCGACCCGGTCGTCGAGGGTGGCGTGGAAATCGTAGTTGAAGTCGCTGCCGAAGGAGGAGTACCAGGGGAACGTCCAGCCCATTCGTTCCCGGAACGCGGCGAGCTTGGTGTACGGCGCACGCGAGACGGCCACGAGCGTGGTGTTGCGGACGTGCAGTTGCCGCAGCCTGCCGATGCCGTCGGCGGCCGAGGAGCAGCTCGAGCAGAACTGCTCCCAGTCGGGGCTGAACATGAAGTGGTGCATCACCAGCTGCTGCCGGCCCTCGAACAGGTCGAGCAGGCCGACCTTCCCGTTCGGGCCCTCGAACGCGTAAGGCTTGTCGACGCGGACCATCGGCAGCCGCCTCCGTTCGGCGTTGAGCCGGTCACGCATCCTGGTGAGCTCCTTCTCCTTGGTCAGCAGCTCTCTGCGTGCGGCCATCCACTCCTCGACCGATACCACCGCAGGCAGGTGGTCGAGATTGGTCATGCCGGTCACCGTCCCGGGTTCGATCGGCCGCGCCCGGACCGCCACAGGTGGGCGACCAAGGCAACGAGTCCGGCGACTACTCCGGTGCCGACCCCGATCAGCATGGCGATCGCGACCGTGTATCCACGCAGGGCGAGGTCCTGCCAGGCCGGGGCGAACTGCTCGGCGAATCTGACGGCCCCCTCGGGTGGCCGGTGACCCAACGAGGGTCCGAGGCCCCAGAGGAGCTGGTGGACGACAACCAGCGACAGCCCGTACAGGATACCGAGGACGAGGAAGTCGGTAAACGGTCGGCCGCTTCTGCGGGCGATCGCGACGGTCAGCCAGACCGCGAACGGGGCTAGGGCCAGGAAGAAGTAGAGCTGCGAGCCGTTCGGGGCCACGATGCCCAGATCGGCCAACAGCGTACGAGGCAGCCCCACCGCGACCAGCACAAGCATCAACCAGGTCGGCATATCCGTGAGCGGGAAGCTGCGGTTGAGAAGTCCAGGGTCCCGGACCGGCGGATCTACCTGCTCTGCCGCCGCGCCGCGGCCGTTGTCGGTCGTACGAAGTCGCTGCTTCATAGCGTGCTCCCCTCCATAACGTAGACGGTCTCGTCGAAGTCGTCGTGGTGCAAGGGCGGCCCGCCGAAGCCAAGGAGTGAGCCACTCTCGATCACCGAGACCGCGCCCCCGTTCTGCTCGCCGCGCAGGAGGACTTCGCTCGGGGCTCGCTCTGTTGACATAAGCTTCTCCTTCCACCGGGTTGCCCTCGGGATGGTAAGGCGAAACTGGATGGATGCGCATCCACCGAAAGGTAGATCCGAGGGTAGAGATCTTCGCGTTATTTTTTCCTGATCCCCGGCCGCCGTTGGTGGATGGAAACGCCGCAACTGGAGTCGATCGCGAACCCGGCACGAAGTGCCCCGCGTCGTCGAGACCCTAGGAGCGCAAGACGACCATCTGGGTTCACGAGGACGGCGGGATGTTGTGGTTGATCCGGAACAGGTTGCGCGGGTCGTATTTCGCCTTGATGGTGGCTAGCCTCCCGTAGTCGGCGTCGCTGTACGCCGCCCGCACCTGCTGCGGTCTGGCGTAGCCGTTGCCGAGGTAGTTTGGAAACGTGCCACCGGTAGCCCAAGGCCGTAGCCCCTCGATCAGGGTCCCCTGCGCCTCGTCCACCTGTTCCCCCACCCCGGTGGCGCGAACATGCCCAGGTTCATTCCGAACGGCGCGTCCCTGTGGCTTATGGCGCTCGACACCTCGGGCACGCGGCTGAGGGCGCCGCCGAGGTGCCTTATCTCGACCTGGCCCGGCGGGAGTTCGGCGTTGGGGCCGGCCAGCGCCACGATCCGCTCGACCGCCCCACCGTCGAGCCCGCGAAGCAGGACGCCACGGTCGCGGACGGGAGCCGGCCCCGAGGGGTCGCTGTGGACGTCGCCGATGCTGGTGTAAGGGATCTCGGAAACGGAGTCCATAATCGGCCTCATGCCTCGCAGCGGCCGGATCAGGCGTTCACCCTCCGCCACAGGTCCGGTGTAGGCGACGCGGACGTGGACCATGAACTGCCCGCGCACCGGGTCGGGGACTCCGGGCATGTCCGGGAAACGCCGCAGCGCCAGCGACGACGAGGCCACCTCCTCAGACTGCGAAGAGGTCCATTCGAGCCAGCCGCCCAGCACCTCCCCTGTCGCCGCGCCGGGGAAGAAAAGGCCGCCGCCGTAGATCCTAGTAACCGACACCAGGTCCGTCTCGACCGACGTGACCACCCCGAAGTTGCCCTTGCCACCGCGCACCGCCCAGAACAGATCGGGGTGATCTTCGGCCGTGGCGCGGCGCAGTCGGCCGTCGGCGGTGACCAGTTCGATGGCGCGCAGGTGATCGGCGGCGAAGCCGTATCGGCGGCCCAGCATCGGCAGACCCCCGCTGGTCAGGTAACCGACGACGTCGGGCGTGGACCCGACCAGGAACGCCAGGCCGTGGGGCGCGGCCTCCCTTAGCACCGTTCCACCCTTCACGCCCGCGCCGAGCCGGGCGGTCGCCGCGTCAGGATCGATCTCGAGGCCGTCCATGCGCCGGGTGTTGATAAGAACCGCCACGTCCGCCGGAACCGAAGGACCGTGGCCCGTGGCCTGCACCGCCACCGGTAGGTCAGCGGAAGCCGCGTAGCGCACGGCGGCGACGACGTCCTCCGGGCTGGCCGCCACCACGATCATCGCCGGACGGTGCTCGACGCTTAGGTTCCACCCGGTCCGCTCGGCGTCGTAGTCCTCCTCGCCGGGCAGCACCACCCGTCCCCGCACGCTCGACTTCATCCCTATCTCCTGCACGTCCAACTCCTCTCTTGGCCTTGGGGCTGCGTCCCGTAAGGGAACGGACTTGTTCGATTCTTCCTCTCCGGATCAGTGATCCGTCCTCGGTGCGGTGCAGTCGCCACCTGCCGTCCTCGTCGTAGAGGCCCTGGCTCGGGGACGGCGAGTCCTGGTGGCTCTCCGCATCAATGACAAGATCTCGCCTTCGGCTCAATTGCCCCGGATGGTATGGCGGGGCCGGGCGGCCGGACATCCATCGAAAGTTAGAGAGATGGGATAGAGATTATCGTCCCCGGGCCGCCACGGCCATTACCCCGTTCAAGAAAGCAGCGGCTTCCTCTAGTGTGAAGGCCAGCTCGGCGGTCCCGAGCTCGGCGATCGACTTCTACAGGGCCGCCTGTTTGGCGTGGGGACCGGGGTGATCGTGGAATCGCCGCCAGAGCTGATCGCGGCCTTGCGCGAAAAGGCCCGGGCGGTCACAAGACCCTACCCGCAAGCCTGCTCGCCGACCGGAACTACAGCCGCACGAGGTACCGGGGGCCGCTGATGCGGCGCGCTATCCCCCACACCGTCACGAACCGCAAGGGCCGGAAGGAGCGCCGCCCCGAGCTCGACGGCGATCCCGCGCCCGGTCCCGCGCGTCCCGCCGGCAACCAGGGCCACTTTACCTTCCAATCTCGGCGTCATGAGCCTCCTCCCTATTGCCTCATACGTCGTGCGTAATCTCGATCATCGTGGTTCGGCGTCCTCGGGCAACCGGAGCAAGGCGGCTATGAGGGCTGCGAGCAAGACGCAGCCCGTGCCCACCAGGAAGGCAGCGTGATAGCCGGAATTGAGGGCCGCTACGTGGGAGCCGGGATCGGCGCCGCCCGTGGCGTAGGCCGCGACGGCGGCGAGCGCGGCTAGGCCCAAAGCCCCGCCCATCTGCTGGGAGGTGTTCACCAGACCCGAGGCCAGGCCCGCCTCGTTTTCGGGGACGCCGGCGGTGGAGGCCAGGATCACGGCCATGAACGCGAACGACGCTCCGACCCCGAGGACGAGCATCCCCGGCAGCACGTCGAGCAGGAAGCTGCCCTCGACCGGCGTCCGCGCGAAGAGCAGCAGTCCCGAGGCCATGAGGGTTAGCCCGCCGAGGATCGTCGGTTTAATGCCGAAGCGGTTCACGGCCCATGCGGCCGGTCCCTGGGAGATCGCGCCCAAAGCGACCGTCGCCGGCAGGTAGGCGAGGCCGGTTCCGAGGGAGTCGTAGCCGAGGACCCGCTGGAGGTAGAGGGCGGAAAAGAAGAACCACCCGACCATCCCCACCACGGCGAGCGCCATGACGACGTTGCTGACGGTGAGGTTGCGCGAGCGGGCGAAGACGCCCGGCGGCACGAGCGGCGCCTTCGTCCTTCTCTCGACGGCGGCGAAGGCGACCATGAGCGTGGCGGAGAGCAGGATCAGGAGCGCAGAGACGGCGGGCGGGTTGGTGGCTGCGCCGACGATGGCGTAGACGGCCGCCACGATGGAGGCCGTGACCAGGAAGGCGCCAGGCAGGTCGAAGCCGCCTCCGGTTTCGGGCTTGGGGTCTGGGTCGAGGAGCGGACGGCACAGGGCGAGGGCCGCGATGCCGACGGGGAGGTTGACCAGGAAGATCCAGGGCCATCCAAGAGTCTGCGTCAGCACGCCGCCGAGCAAGACCCCGATGGAGGCGCCGCCCGAGACGACGAACGCCCACACTCCCATCGCCCTGGCCCTCTCGGCGGGATCCTTGAAGGCGGTGATGATGATCGAGAGCGCGGCTGGGGCGATGATGGCACCCCCTATACCCTGCAACGCGCGGGCGGCCACTAGCACCACCTGGGAACCCGCGAGCCCGCACAGGAGCGAGGCGAAGGTGAAGAGGGCGAGGCCGACCATGAAGACCCTGCGACGCCCGAAGATGTCACCGGCCCTACCGCCGAGGAGCAGGAATCCGCCGAAGGTGAGCAGGTAGGCGTTGATGACCCACGAGAGCCCCGTCTCCGAGAAGCCTAAAGAGTCTTGTATGGTGGGCAGCGCCACGTTCACGATCGTCCCGTCCAGCACGATCATGAGCTGCGCCGCGCACACCAGGAGCAGCGCGAGCCATCTTCGCCGGCCGCCCGGGCTTCGCTCCCATCCGGCGTTATGCGAGTTTTCGGTCATATCTTCTCCAGCTTTCTTGTCAGTGCGGATTCGGTGGTCCGCGTATTTATAGGGCGCCGCCCTGCTCTCCACCTCAACCTTTGGGTGGAGATTCGGGGTGGAGAACCGGCTCCGTCGCAGGTCGCCCGCATCGTGCGATCGTAGACCCGCTGCAGCCGCCTCAGGCGGTGGTGCGTCGTGCCGGCACCGATCAGCGCGGCCCGTCCATCCATCGGCCGGCTCCGCGGAAGGCCCTGAAGAACGGGACGGCGGGGACGCTCAGCAGCGCGACCATCCTCCGCCATCCGCCCGCGGGTAGCCCTTTGCGACGGTTTCGGGGCTGCGTGTGGAGATACCAGCCGCCCGGAAATCGCCGGCGATACCCCGCTACGTAGGGATAGTCGTCGGCATGCCGTACCGAACGAGCGCGCACCTCCCTGACGCCCATCTCCCGCGCCAGCTCTACGGCCCCCGCGTACAAAGCCACCGCCAGGGGACGCTCTTCGGCCCACGGGTCGGAGACCAGGAGTCCTAGCAGGAGCCGCTTGGGCTCCGTACGATACCGCAGCGCTGCCAGAACCTTACCACCCCTCTCGGCGACCAGAAACCTCTCTTCGAAGGCCAAGGCCCGGTGCAACCCGTTCAGGTCCATAAGCTCCGCGATTCCTCCCTCGTCTTCCTCCAACCCCCAGCGCACCTCGATCCTCGCTTGGGGGTCTACGATGTCGTGCATCTTCGATCCTCCTCTCTCCGGGCCCGCGCTCGGGTGGCGATGGATCGGGCGGCCTTCGACCTTTCGGTTCCTTGGCAGCAAGCCGCGGAACTCCGTCACGTCGGCGTCCACCCACTCGACGCCGTGGTAGCGGTACACCGAGACGCGGTGGTTGCCGTCCAAAACGAAGTAAGATTCGCCGATCTTGTAGAGGCTCACGGGCGGGAACTCCTCCGCCCGGTGGAAGGCCTTATCTATGCGTTTCCATCTCTCTGATACGCTCGCCCTGGCGGGTAGGAAGGCCCTATCGAAGTCCGAGCAGCGCCCGGCACTTCCCGCTATCTGACCCAATGGCACCGTCCTACGGCCTCGACGAACTCCCCCCACCGCCCCGGATATCTTTCTGACCTCGTCGAAGCAGAGCAGCCGGTTCGAAAGTGCGTCTCCCCGTAGACGGGCACCGATTCGCCTGAGCACCGCCTTCCGCCGGGCGAGACCAAAGTCTTTATCCGCTTGCTCATCGAGGTTCATGTATCCGATCATCTGCAAACTGCTTTCTTCGATCTCCTGGCCGGTGCTGCGGGTGGCCAGCCGCTCACCCGATTGCCCATGCTGCGCCGCGTGCTGCACCACCTTCACGGTCGCCTCGATCGAGCTGGAGTTCAGGTCCGTTATCTTGATCTCGGCGATCCTCGGAAGAACCCGGCGGCTCGTGGAGGGGGGAGAGCCGCCGACTCCACCCTTACGCCCCCTAATGTAGCGGCCGGTCGGGCGGAGCGACATCGGCCGAAGGGTGGAGCGGGGGGTGGAGTTTCGGGATAGTACTCCCTGAGTTTTCCAGGGCTTGTCCGTTGCCGGCGTGCGTGGTAGTTTGTGAGCTATGAGGCTACGCACTAACCAGCAGCGTCGATCTATCCGCCCCCGACCCGTTCCGGGTGCGGGGACTCGACGCGACTTTAGCCCAGCCAGGCCAAGCTAGAGCGCCGACACTCCTCTTTCACGGCCGAGACCCAACGGCTACCCGGGACAGGTCCGGGGATTTAACCGTAGCCTTTCGGTCCCCCAAGGTGGCCCGGAAGGTTGGCCCGAGCCCAAATGATTCGTGAAGAGGAGTACCCATCATGACCGCTGTTCCCGAGAAGTTGCTCGACGCCGAACGCCCTGATGCGCGTCGTGCTGCGCGACCTCGGGCACGCCCTCACGGACGAGGAGGCCAACGGGTTGCGCGACGAGGTCTACGCCGCCGTCCACGAAGGCGTGGCCTGGCAGTGGGCGTCTCGATCCGCGCGGTCCTCCTGAGGGTGATCAGCAGGCCGGCGACGATCAGGGACAGTAACGCCGCCGAGGACCTCAGGGAACAAACATATCGCCGGGCCGGGTGTAGGGGTATCGGCCGAAGGGTGGACCTGGGGTGGAGATCGTCCTGGACAGCACCGGCGAGTCGGCCGCCCGCAACGTTAGTCTCGGTGTAGACACCAGAGCCCCGATATCTTCCTTGCGCCTCATGAGCATGCTACACACGGTGGGTCTCGGCGACAACGGTGAGGTTGGACGAGGTCGCCGACCAGGTCAGGCCGTCCGGGAGTGGTGTCAACTCGGGGACTCGTGGGAGCCCATCGCGGTAGCCGAATACGCGCAGGGGCAGCGGACCCTCCCCGCGCACTTCGAGGGTCACGTCCATCCCCTCGGGGGGCACCGCATGGAACACGAACCCCCACCCCGATGAGGCATCGGTCCGCGCCTGGCTGTCTTCCGCATCCATGCTGACGCCATCGACCGTCGCGGCTGTAACGGTGTGGTCTGCGGAGTCGGCGTGAACCGCGAGACGCGAGGCCGCCCCGGGGGTTATGCGCAACCGGATCTCCCGCATGTCGCCGACTCGTTCGCTTTGCGTCACACTAACACCCGCGGGTTCGACTCGAGCTGCGGACGCCGGTCCAGCGTAGTAGCGCGGCGGTAGAGTGAAGATCGGGCTATCTGGGAACCGGTCATCGGTCTTGGCGTGCTGTGCGTCGGCGTACCGATCCGTCCAATGGGCCGGAGCGGGATCGCCGCTGATCCACATGGCCTCTCCCCGGTCGGCGTCGAGGGCGTAGACGAGGCTGGTCTGACGTGGGTGTTGCGGGTCGAAGGTATCGACACGCAGTCCGACGGCGAACAGCGCGAGTGCCACGACTGCCGCCGCCACCGGGACGAGGTAGGCGCCGCGAGGCGCGAGAAGGTCCAGCACCGGCAGGGCGGTTGCCAGGACCAGGACCGCGAAGATCATGGGAAAGACGGCGAAAGCCAGCCCGGTAGAGAAATCTACCTGCGGTAAGAGCAAGGCGATGGCCGGCACGGCGGCCGAACCGCAGGCGAGCCACCGCCACGTCGGATCCGTTCCATCCCGGCTGACCGCGGCGGCCAGCGCAATGGAACCCACGAGCGGGGGCCAAATGAACAAATAGGCCGCCTCCGGAACGAACACGGCGGTGACGAGAGCAAACACGGCCAGCCAGACCCAGATCGCCAGACCGACTTCCTCCGGTGCGTGCCGGCGACGAAGCAGCAGGTACCACGCCAAGGTGAGGGCGGCCGTCAACGCCAGCGCGCCGGCGGCGTACCATTCGGGCCGGTAGGTGTCGCCGAAAGCGAAAGAGCCGTAGGCGGGACGGAACAAGAGCAGGGCCTGCCAGATCCCGATTCCGAGGGCCGTGGTCGTCACCAGGAGCAAGAGGAAGCCTCCCATCGACCACGCGACGCC
>Ga0196962_10000450_pt1 | contig 17120 bp, 12 predicted proteins | sample S3v_20metaG_FD_183186 | JGI IMG/M metagenome (GOLD analysis project Ga0196962, IMG submission 183186) | Soil microbial communities from Anza Borrego desert, Southern California, United States - S3+v_20 | ecosystem: Environmental > Terrestrial > Soil > Desert | place: USA: California | collected... | reverse complement strand
CGCAAGCGGCATCGGGGCCGCGGTCGCGCGCCCGGAGAGGCTCTCCGTCGCCGCCGTTGGCGACGGAGGCGCTCTCATGGCCCTGGGGGAGATGGAGACGGCCGCCCGCTATCGCCTGCCGATGATCGTCGTCATCTACAACGATGCGGCCTACGGCGCGGAGGTGCACCACTTCGGCCCCATGGGACGCCCTGTAGACGTGGCGCGCTTTCCAGACACCGACTTCGCCGCGCTCGCGCGGGCAGCCGGGGCCGAGGGCATCACGGTCAGAAACAAAGGAGACCTGTCGCCGGTTCGGGACTGGTTGGAGAGGCGAGATCGCCCACTCGTAATCGACGCCAAGGTCAACCCGGAGGTACGGGCCGAGTGGCTCGCAGAGGCGTTCCGGACCCATTGAGAGGAGGCACCAGATGATACCGCAAGACCCGGTCGCGTCACTCGTCGAGGCGCTCGGCAGCGGTGCCGTCGAGGTCGTTGACCTGACCCAGCCGTTGAACGAGCGCACCCCGGTTATCCAGCTGCCCGAGCAGTTCGCGCAGACTCCCGCGGTGAAGCGGCACGAGATCAGCCGCTACGATGAGCGGGGGCCCGCATGGGCCTGGTACTGGCTCGAGATCGGCGAGCACACCGGCACGCACTTCGACGCGCCCATACACTGGATCAGCGGCCGCGACGGCAAAGACGTCTCGCAGGTGCCTCCCCGGCACCTCATAGCCCCGGCCGTCGTGATCGACCGGTCTGCCGAGAGCGCCGAGAACCCCGACTACCTGCTCACCGTCGATGACGTGCGCGCGTTCGAAGATGAGCACGGACCGCTACCCGAAGGCGGCTGGCTGTTGCTACACACGGGGTGGGACGCGCGCGCCCAGGACGCCGAAGCGTTCCTGAACGCGCAGGATGGCAACCCGCACTCGCCCGGTTTCGACGTCGAGTGCGCGCGTTGGATCGCCGAGGAGAGCCCCCTCGTCGGCGTCGGGGTAGAGACGGTCGGCATCGACGCGGGTGGCGCGGCCGAGTTCGATCCTTCTTTCCCGGTCCACTTCTATCTCATGGGAGCGGGAAAGTACGGGGTTACGCAGCTCGCAAACCTTGGCGCCCTGCCGCAAACCGGAGCACTACTGTTCGTGGCGCCGCTGAAGCTGACCGGCGGTACCGGCAGCCCCGTACGGGCGCTCGCGCTCGTGCCGCAGGGATAGTCTTTTCAACGGGTCCGTTACAGCGGGTAGTAGAAGGATTGAGCTCCTGCAACCCGCGCCCTCAGCTCTCAGCTTTCAGCCTTCAGCTTTTTGTTCTTGCTTATCGCTGAAAGCTCGGCGTGCATTAGGGTTGAACCCTTATGCAAGACGCTGTATCACCTCAGCATACGACGAAGAGGTGCTCGGCTCGGGAACAGAATAGCCTTCCTCGCGCAGCCCCTCGAGGTGGAGTTCTATGGCCTCCTGCATGTTCTGCTCGACTTCTTCACGAGACGCTCCGGTCGATACGCACCCAGGTAAGTCCGGGGAGTAAGATGAAAAGCCGGTGTCAGTTGGTTCGATAACCACGAGATACTTCATATCTTACTACTTCATTCCTGCCTGCTTGAGAATGCTATTGAGTGTACCAGGAGCCAGTTCATCTCTAGGCTTACCCGGTACGGTAACGAGGCCGGATGTGTGAGGGTGTTTGTATTGTCGGTGACTACTATCCGATGCTGCTCTCAGGCCCGCAAGCCTCCAGTCGGCTCTTGACGGCGTTCAGGAACTTGAGGGCGGCGCCGCCGTCGAGGACGCGGTGGTCGAAGGAGACCTCCAGGTTCATCATGCTGCGTACGGCGATGGCGTCTTCTATGACGACGGGACGCTTGACGATTGCTTCCGCAGAGAGGATCGCCGCCTGCGGATGATTGATAATTGGCGTGGAGACCACGCTTCCCAGGGAGCCCGGGTTGTTGACGGTGAAGGTGCCGCCCGAGACGTCTTCAGTGCCGAGATTTCGGGCGCGGGCGCGCCGCACGAGGTCCTCGATCTTGCGGGCGAGCCCGAGAACGTTCAACTCGTCGGCGTCGGTGATGACGGGCACTATGAGGGCGTCTTCGAGATCGACGGCCACACCCACGTTTATGCGCTTTCTCAAGATTATGCGGTCCCCGTCCCAGACGGAGTTGAGGACGGGATTCTCTTTGAGGCTCTCGACGACAGCCTTCACTATAAAAGGCAGGTAGGTGAGCTTCACGCCCTCACGTTCGACGAAGGCGGTCTTCTCCCGCTCGCGCAAGGCGACGAGCCCGCTCACGTCCACCTCGACCATGGTCCAGGCGTGCGGAGCTTCGCGCTTGCTCGCTGACATGCGATTGGCTATGGCTCTCCTGATACCGGTCAGGTCCTCGACGCGGTCGCCCTCGTAGACAGGGACGCGTTCGATCTCCGGCTCGGGCTCCGCGAAGGCTTCCCGCTCTTCCTGTAGTCCCGGCGCGTACTCTTCGCGCTCCTCCAGTTCCTCGATATAACCTTCTATGTCTTTCCTGGTTACGCGTCCGCCCGTGCCCGTGCCCGGGATCTCCGCTATCTCCACGCCGTGTTCCTCCGCGAGACGCCTGACGACCGGTGAGGAGCGGGTGAGACGTAGGGTTTCGGCATCTTCGACATCGCCGCGTCCGTTGCCATCGCTTCGCGATGTACGTGCTGCCGGGCTCTCTTCGCCCGCCACGGGCTGGGCTTCGGTGTCCGAAGCGGGGAACTCTTCCGTGGGGGCGGGGTCGGCAACGTTCTCCCGTGGCGGGGCGTCGACGGCGGCGGAGTCGCCCTCGGCTGCGACCAGGGCTATCTCGGTCCCCACGTCGACTGTCGAGCCTTCGGAGACGAGGAACTTCTCGATCTTGCCTGCCACGGGCGAGGGAAGCTCGGCGTTGACCTTGTCCGTATCAACCTCGGCGAGGGGTTCGTCTATCTCTACCTCGTCGCCTTCGGCCTTCAGCCAGCGGGTTATGGTGCCCTCTGTCACGCTCTCGCCGAGTTGCGGCATCGTTACCGGTTTAGCCAAGGCACCCTCCTCTAGTAGCGCGCCAGCTCGAGCATGGCCTCTTCTATCTTCTCCGCCGAAGGCAAGAAGTGTTCCATCATCGGCTTCGCGAAAGCCGCCGCTGGCACGTCGGGGGCGCCCAGGCGCATCACGGGGCCATCCAACCACTCGAAAGCTTCGCGCGCCACGATGGCCGCTATCTCTCCCGAGACCGATCCCGTCAGGTTGGCCTCGGAGATCACCACTACCTTGCCCGTCTTCTTCGCCGAGGCCAGGATCTTCTCCTTGTTCAGCGGATACAGGGTTCTAGGCTCTACGACCTCGGTCTCTATACCGTGTTCTTCGGAGAGCTTTTCGGCCACCTCCAGGGCCATGTAGAGCATGAGGCCGTAGGCGACGACCGTGATATCCGCACCTTCGCGGTGGACGCGGGCCTCGCCGAGGGGGACCTCGTGATCTCCGTCGGGAACCTCTTCCTTTATGAGGCGATAAGTACGTTTGTGTTCGAGGAAGAGCACGGGGTTGGGATCTCGGATGGAGCTCTTGATCATGGCCTTGGCGTCTCCCGGGAACGTGGGCGCGACTACCTTGAGGCCCGGAGTATTGCAGAACCAGGCCTCGACGCTCTGGGAGTGGTAGAGGGCGCCGCCAGGCACGACGCCATAGGGCGCCCGGATGGTGATGGGGCAATTCCAGTCGCCGTTCGAGCGGTAGTGGAACTTGGCCGCTTCGTTGACGATCTGGTCGAACGCCGGCGGGATGAAATCGGCGAACTGTATCTCGGCCACGGGGCGCATCCCGTTGACCGAGAGGCCTATGGCGGAGCCAACGATCAGACTCTCCGCCAACGGCGTGTCCATGACCCTCGCAGCACCGAACTCCTCCTGCAACCCCTGCGTAACCCTGAAAACACCGCCGGCCCTGCCTACGTCCTCGCCGAGCACCATTACCGACTCGTCCGAGCGCATCTCCTCGGCGAGACCCTCGTGGATGGCCTGGAGCAGATTCTTCGTCGCCATGGACACCCCTAAGCCTCAGCGTAGACGCCGGAGAGTACGTCTTCGGGATCTGCGAACGGGGCGTCCTCGGCGTACTTGCTCGCCTCTGCGACCTCGGCCTTTATGCGCTCCGAGATCTCATCCCGCTCTGCTTCGTCCAGAACGCCGTTTTCCATCAGGTACTTCTCGAAGCGTACGATGGGGTCCTTCTGGCGCCACTCCTCTATCTCTTCGCGCTCGCGATACCTCCGGTCGTCGTCGTCCGAGGAGTGGGCCGTCATACGGTAGGTCTTGGCCTCGATGAGCGTCGGCCCCTCGCCCGCGCGGGCTCGTTCGAAGGCCTCTCTGGCCGCCTCGTAGACGGCGAGCACGTCGTTGCCGTCTACCTCGTGGCCGGGGAAACCGTAGCCCTCGGCCCGCTTCGCTATAGAGCCCGCGACCTGGAACGAAGCGTGGATGGAGATGGCGTAGACGTTGTTCTCGACGAGGAAGACCAGGGGCAGGTCGTGGATTCCGGCGAAGTTCATCGCCTCGTGCCAGTCTCCGCCGCTGGTCGACGCCTCGCCGCCGCACACCAGTACGACTCCGTCCTCGCCGCGGATCTTGTACGCGAGGGCCGTGCCCGCGGCCTGCGGGTACTGGATCCCGACGGGAGCAGAGGATGTTACGATGTTCAGCCTCCGGCTGCTGTAGTGTCCCGGCATCTGGCGACCGCCGCTATTCGGGTCTTCCTTCTTACCCAGGAGGCTAAGGAGCTGGTCGCGGGGCGTCTGGCCGAGGAGCATGGTCATCCCCGAGTCGCGGTAGTAGGGGTACAGAAAATCGTTGCCGGGGCGCAGGTTATAGGCGGCGCCTACCTGGGCGGCCTCCTGTCCCTGGCAGGAGATAACGAACGCGGCCTTGCCCTGGCGATTGAGGATCCAGGACCGCTCATCGACCCGCCGCGCGAGAAGCATGTAATAGTGCATCCTGCGTAGATCGTCCTCATCCAGCCCCAGCGCCTCGTGGCCAGCACTGGTCTCTCGGATAGCCATAGACCTCCTCCTCTACTCAAAGGTCCCCACGTGAAGAGCCGAAATCACTCCTCTGCCCCCGAATTCTAGCAGACCACTGAAGCCCGCCGGGACGTCTGTTCACGCTGTTGGCCCGTGGGCTACGCAAGAACGCTGGCGTCGTAGTGGAGGACGCCCACGTTGTAGTGCTTGCGAACCGGTGTCTCGGTCAGGAGCTCCGAGAACTTCCTGATCTGCTGCTGGTAGAAACCGTTTGCTTCTCCTTCCTCCCTGTCCTCCTCGGTCTCCCAGAGCGAGATAGAGATCCCTACCCCTGTCTCGTCATCCGTCAGTAGGAGGGCTCCCTTGAACCCCTGCTGACGTCTCGCGACCGGCAGTACGGAGCCCCTGAAGATGCGAACAACCTCCCTCGTTTCCGTGGGAAGAATCCGAAGATCCACCACCCTCGCTTCCATAACGCTTCTCCTTCCAGAAAACCCCAACATTCTGACACCTGAGTATCAAATGGATTATATATCAGCATGTCAGCTAGTCAGCACGCTCAGGCTAGCGCCTTCGCTTGTCGGCCCGCCGCCTCGCTGTGCTCGGCGGCTCGTCAGCACTTCAGCTAGTCCTTCCGTAACCTCGCCGAGAGCGTAGAACCCGACTGCCGCTAGAAGTGGTTCGTCGTGCGCGGCAGGCCGGAGCGGGAGAAGCCGACCTGCTGACAAGCGAGGCGAAGCCGAAGCGTGCTGAAAGCGGAAGCTGAAGGCTGGAGCGGGCTGAGAGACTCTAGATCTCCGGCGTCTCGCGATAGTCGCCGAAGACTTCCTGCATGGCAGCGCTGATCTCTCCGACCGTTGCGTAGGCACGCACGGCCTCGAGGATCGAATACATCGTGTTATCATCGCCCCGGCACGCTTGCTTGAGCTCCTCGAGGCACCGTTCGACCCTGGCGTTGTCTCGGTTCTCCTTGAGGGCCTTGAGACGTTCGACCTGACCTTTCGAGACTTCGGGGTCGATGCGGTGGAGTTCCATCTCCTGCTCGTCCTGGGGTTCGTAGATGTTGACGTTGACCATGTAGCGCTTGTTCTCTTCGAGTTCGCGCTGGTAGCGGGCTGAGGCTTCGGAGATCTCACGCATCGGGAAGCCCTGCTCTATGGCCTGGATCATGCCCCCCATCTCGTCTATCTGCCTGAAGTAGTCGTAGGCCTGTCGCTCCAGCTCGTCGGTCAACGCCTCGACGAAGTACGAGCCGCCAAGCGGGTCTATGGTGTTCGCCACCCCGGTCTCCAGGGCGGCTATCTGCTGGGTCCGGACGGCGATTCGCACCGCCTCCTCAGTCGGGAGGGCGAGGGCCTCGTCCAGGGAGTTGGTGTGCAGGCTCTGCGTCCCGCCCAGGATGGCTGCAAGCGCCTCGAAGGCGGTGCGGGCGACGTTGTTGTAAGGCTCCTGGGCCGTCAAGGAGACGCCCGCGGTCTGGGTGTGAAAGCGCATCCTTAGAGAGCGCTCATCTTTGGCGCCGTACTTCTCTTTCAAGACGGTTGCCCAGATTCGGCGGGCGGCGCGGAACTTGCAGATCTCCTCGAAGAAATCTATGTGGGAGTTGAAGAAGAAGCTGAAACGCGGGGCGAAATCATCGACATCGAGGCCCGCTTCTATACCGGCCTCTATGTAGGCGAAACCGTCGGCCAGGGTGAAGGCGAGCTCCTGGGCCGCCGTGCTCCCCGCTTCGCGGATGTGGTAGCCGCTTATGGAGACGGTATTCCACTTGGGCATGTGCTCTGTGGCGTAGACGAGCATATCCTTGAAGACGCGCATCGAGGGCTCTGGGGGGAAGAGCCACTCCTTCTGGGCGATGTACTCCTTGAGGATGTCGTTCTGGTTCGTGCCCTCCAGCTCCTCCGGCGCGACACCCTGCTTCTCGGCGGCCACTACGTACATGGCCAGCAGGACCATCGCGGGGGCGTTTATGGTCATAGAAGTCGAGACCTCGCCCATCGGGATGCCCTCGAAGAGACGCTCCATGTCTTCCAGGGAGTCTACGGCGACGCCCTCGGTGCCGACCTCGCCTAAGGAGAGCGGCGAGTCCGAGTCGAGGCCCATGAGCGTCGGCATGTCGAAGGCGACGGAGAGCCCGTTCTGCCCGTGATCCAGGAGGTACCGAAAGCGGGCGTTGGTCTCAGCGGCCGTCCCGTAACCGGCGAACTGTCGAACAGTCCAGAGCCTTCCACGATACATGTTCGGGTACACACCGCGGGTGTACGGATACTCGCCCGGATAGCCGAGCTTCTCGTCGTAGGCGCCCTCGACGTCATCGGGAGTATAAAGAGGTTTGACCGGCACGCCCGACATGGTCGAGAACTCGGCGTCGCGCTCCGGGCCCTTCGAGTAAGCTTCCTCCCAGCGGTCCTCCGCGCTCTTCCTGGTATCCAAGGCGTGTTCCTCCTGCGTCTCTAATCCCTGCTCCAAGACTGTAGCATGACTGTAGCATAAGCGGGTGCTTACCCTACGACAGGCCGCGACTGGTCGACGCTGCCCGGCGCCCCAACGGACTCTTCGTGCTCGCGCAGGATGGCGCGGGAGATGACGAGGCGTTGGATCTCGCTGGTGCCCTCGTAGATCTCCGTCACCCTGGCGTCCCTGTAGTACCGCTCCACGGGATGGTCTTTCATGTATCCCCGGCCGCCGAGGACCTGGAGGGCTTCGTACGCTACCTCGTTCGCGACCTGCGAGGCGTAGAGCTTGGCGCGGGCTCCCGCTTCGCCGTGCGGCATCTCCTGGTCTTTCATCCAGGCTGCCTCGTAGACGAGGAGACGGGCGGCCCTGATCTTCGTCTGCATGTCGGCCAGCTTGAAGGCTATCGCCTGGTGCTCGGCGATCGGCTTCCCGAACGTGGTGCGCCCCGCGGCGTATTGCGTGGCGTAGCGGAAGGCGGCCTCGGCGATACCGACGGCCTGCGCGGCTACCCCCATCCTGCCCGTATCCAGCGTCCCGAGCGCGACGCGAAGCCCTCTCCCCTCTTCCCCGAGCCGGTTCTCTTCCGGGACGAAGACGTTATCGAAGAGGACATCGTCCGTGGTCGCCGAGATAACACCCATCTTCTGAGCGTGTTTGCCGAAGGAGATTCCCTCAGCCTCCATAGAGACTACGAAGGCCGTAACGCCATCTCTGGCTCCGCCCTCCGTGCGGGCGAAGAGGATCATGGTCCCTGCGACGCGTCCGTTCGTGACCCACTGCTTGTGCCCCGAGATGCGGTAGCCGTCCTCGACCCGCTCGGCACGCGTCCGGATCGCCGAGGCGTCGGAGCCGGTCTCCGGTTCCGTAAGGGCGAAGCAACCGATGCTCTCTGCGCGCGCCAGCGGCGGCACCCACCTCGACTTCTGCTCTTCGGTGCCGAACATCACGATGGGCAGCGTGCCAGCGCTGGTGTGGACCGCGAGCGTCACGCCGACCCCGGCGTCCGCGCGGCTGATCTCCTCGATCAGGAGACAATATGATAGGAAGTCCATCCCGGCCCCGCCGTACTCTTTCGGTACACACAGGCCCATGAACCCGGCGTCGGCCAGTTTATCCAACGTCTCGAGAGGGACCACGTCGTCCCGGTCCAACTCCGGCGCGCGAGGCGCTACTTCTCTATCGGCGAACCTTGCTGCGCGATTCTTGATCCCTTGCTGGTCTGTACCGAGGTCGAAGTTCACGAGATCCTCCTACCAACCTATGATGGTCTTGTACCTTGTACTGGCATTCGGGCAACCAGTCCTACCTGAGTCTAATAGGACCTTAGCACGGACGGTCCGCTTCGCGGGCGGCCATGCCCTGCCAGATTCGGGGAGACTCACTTAACGCGCCTGACCGGGAAACTACGCCGGACTATAATGGACATTCCGGGAAGAAGGGAACCGCCGAGGGAGGCGTACCGATGCTGGTTAAGGATGAGCTACTGGACAAGGTCGTAGCCCGAATCAGGGAGCAGATGCCGGAGGATCAGGCGCCGCAGGTCGAGGAGTTCGCTCGTCAATACTACGGGTGGGTCGACGCGGCGGACCTGGAGGACCTCTCCCCGATAGACGCTTATGGGGCCGCGCTCTCCCATTGGAGCTTCGCGGGGCGGCGCGAGGTAGGGGAGTGGAAGATCCGGGTCTACAACCCCCATTTCGAGGAACACGGCTGGCAGTCGACCCATACCGTTGTAGAGATGGTGAACGACGACATGCCCTTCCTGGTCGACTCGACGAGGATGGAGGTAAACCGCCAGGGCTACGCCATACACATGATCCTCCACCCCGTAATGAACGTGCGCCGCGACGAGGAAGGCCGGCTCCTCGAAGTCCTACCTCCCGACTCAGACGAGGAAGACGCTATCTCCGAGTCCGTGATCCACGTCGAGGTGGACCGCCAGACCGAGCCGTACGTGCTCGAAGACTTGAAGCAAGCAATCATAAAGACACTCGCAGACGTGAAGGCGGCCGTGGAGGACTGGCCCGAGATGCGCGGGAGGGTCGGGGAGATAGCCTCCGGGCTCGAGGAGAACCTTCCCGACTTCGAGCCTGAGGACCTGGCCGAGACCCGAGCGTTCCTGGAATGGATCGACGACAACAACTTCACATTCCTCGGCTACCGGGAGTACGACCTGATCACGCAGAACGGCGAAGAAGCTCTCTGCGCGGTGCAGGGGACGGGACTCGGCATTCTGCGGCAGACCGAGTCTGGCCCGGTCTCCCGCAGCTTCGCCGAGCTCCCGCCAGGGGTCAGACGGCTCGCCCGCACGCCCAAGCTGCTGAACCTGACCAAGGCGAACTCCCGGGCGACGGTGCACAGACCCTCGTACCTGGACTACATCGGCATCAAGAAGTTCGACGAATCGGGCGAGGTCACGGGGGAGCGGCGGTTCCTCGGGCTTTATACCTTCTCCGCCTACAGCGCGAGCGCCTTCGACATCCCGCTCGTCAGGCGCAAGGTGCGCTATGTGCTGGAAAGGGCCGGTTTCCCCGAGGGGAGCCACAACGAGAAGGACCTGATCGAGATCCTGGAGACCTACCCGCGCGACGAGTTGTTCCAGATCTCCAAGGAGGAGCTCTTCGAGATAGCGATGGGCATACTCCACCTGCAGGAGCGACAGCGCGTCAGGTTCTTCGTCAGGCGCGACACCTACGGACGCTTTTTCTCCTGCCTCGTCTTCGTGCCCCGCGACCGCTACAACACCGTGATCCGGGAACGCATGCAAGACATACTCCTCAAGGCCTTCGATGGGGCGAACGTGGAGTTCAACGTCAGGCTCTCAGAGTCCGTGCTCGCACGCATCCATTTCATAATCTACACGAAGCCGGGAGACACCCCAGAATACGACGAGGAGCAGATCGAAGCCCGCATCGTCGAGACCACACGCTCCTGGACCGACAACCTCTACGACGCCATGATCGAACAGTGCGGGGAGGAGCAGGGCATAGAGCTGTTCCGCAAGTACCGCGACGCCTTCTCCCCCGGCTACCGCGCCGGCTTTCTGCCCCGCACGGCCGTCTCGGACGTCCAGCGGATGGAGACCCTGAAATCCGAGGACGACCTGGGGATGAGCCTCTACCATCCCATCGAAGAGCCCGAAGACTTCCTCGGGTTCAAGCTGTTCAGGCTCGGCGATCAGGTCTCGCTCTCGGAGATCCTGCCGCTCCTCGAGGACATGGGCGTCGAAGTGGTCGACGAGCGCCCGCACGAAGTGAAGCCGGCGGGTTCGCCTCCGGTCTGGATCTACGACTTCGGCCTCGTGCACGAGGCCGACGACGAGTTACAGACCGGAGAGGTCAAGGAGATCTTCCAGGAGGCGTTCGCCGGCGCCTGGCGCGGTGCCGTGGAGAACGACGGGTTCAACCGTCTCGTGCTGCGCGCCCGACTTACCTGGCGTGAGATCACCATCCTCAGGGCCTACTGCAAATACCTCCGCCAGGCAGGCTCGACGTTCTCCCAGAACTACATGGAAGACGCCCTAGTCAACAACCACCACATCGCCAGGCTCATCGTGGATCTCTTCGAGGCGCGCCTCGACCCGTCGCGCCAGAACACAGCGGAGGCGGAGAGCGAGCGGTTGAAGGAGGAGATCGAAGAAGCCCTCGAGGAGGTCGTGAGCCTGGATGAGGACCGCATCCTGCGCTCGTTCCTCGACATAACTCTGGCGACGCTGCGGACGAACTACTTCCAGAGCACGCCGGATGGGGATCCCAAGGCGCACCTCTCCTTCAAGCTCGACCCCCAGAGGATTCCGGGCCTGCCTCTGCCGTTGCCCAGATTCGAGATCTTCGTCTACTCCCCGCGCACCGAGGGTGTACACCTGCGCGGCGGAGAGGTCGCCCGTGGCGGAATCCGCTGGTCGGACAGGCGCGAGGACTTCAGGACCGAGATCCTGGGCCTCATGAAGGCCCAGACGGTGAAGAACGCCGTAATAGTCCCCGTCGGGGCGAAGGGTGGTTTCGTGGTAAAACGCCCGCCCGCTGAAGGAGGCCGCGAGGCCCTGCAGCAGGAGGTCGTCGCCTGTTACAAGACCCTGATCCGGGGCATGCTGGATGTTACGGACAACATCTCGGGCGATGAGATCGTCCCTCCTCCCGACGTCGTGCGCTACGACGATGACGACCCCTACCTCGTCGTCGCGGCTGACAAGGGAACGGCGACCTTCTCGGATATAGCCAACGGCCTCTCGGCCGAGTACGGCTTCTGGCTCGGCGACGCCTTCGCCTCCGGTGGCTCCGTCGGCTACGACCACAAGGAGATGGGTATAACTGCGAGGGGGGCCTGGGAATCTGTCAGCCGGCACTTCCGGGAGCTCGGCCACGACACCCAGAACGAAGACTTTACCGTGGTCGGTATCGGGGACATGTCGGGCGACGTGTTCGGCAACGGTATGCTCCTCAGCCGCCACATAAAGCTTGTGGGCGCCTTCAACCACATGCACATCTTCCTCGACCCCGACCCGGACCCGGAGAAGAGCTTCCAGGAACGCGAACGCCTCTTCGGGCTGCCCCGCTCATCGTGGACGGATTACGACGAGGATCTTCTCTCCGAGGGCGGCGGCATCTTCCCCCGCACGGCCAAGTCGATCCCTCTCTCCCCGCAGGTGCGCGAGATGCTCGACCTAGAGGCGGAGTCCATGACGCCGAACGAGCTCATCAACGCGATGCTCAAGGCCAGGGTCGACCTGCTGTGGAACGGCGGCATAGGGACCTACGTCAAGGCCAGTTTCGAGAGCAACGCCGAGGTAGGCGACAGGGCGAACGACGTCCTCAGGGTAGACGGTAACGAGCTCGGATGCAGGGTGGTCGGGGAGGGCGGGAACCTCGGTTTCACGCAGATGGGACGCATAGAGTACGCTCTCTCGGGCGGCAGGATCTACATGGACGCCGTCGACAACTCCGCAGGTGTCGACTGCTCCGACCACGAGGTGAACATCAAGATCCTGCTCGACGCCATCGTCGAGGCCGGCGACATGACCGAAAAGCAGCGCAACGAGCTGCTCGCGAGCATGACAGACGAAGTTGGGGACCTCGTTTTGCGCGACAACTACCAGCAGACCCAGGCCATAAACCAGGCCCTGGCCCTCGCCTACCCCATGGTCGACGTGCACGCCCGCTACATCCACTCCCTGGAGCACGAGGGCAGGCTCGACCGCAGCCTCGAGTTCTTGCCCGACGAGGAGGAGCTCGGCGAGCGGCGCTCCGATAACAAGGGGCTTACTGCTCCCGAGCTCGCCATACTGTTGTCCTACAGCAAGATCACCACCTACCAGGATCTCCTGAACTCGGACGCCCCCGAGGACCCCTATCTCTCGCGAGAGCCGGAAAAGTACTTCCCGACACCCTTGAGAGAGCGGTTTTCCGAGCAGATCCACGAGCACAGGCTGCACCGGCAGATCACGGCCACCCACGTCACGAACAGCCTGATCAACCGCAACGGCCCTTCCTTCGTGTTCAGGCTGGGCGAAGAGACGGGGGCCGCAGCACCCGACATCGCCCGCGCCTACACGGTGGCGCGTGAGATCTTCGACATGCGCGCCATGTGGGACGGCATCGAAGCCCTGGACAATACGGTCGGGGCGAGTGTACAGACCAGAATGACGCTCGACGCCCGCAAGCTCGTCGAGCGCGCCACCCGCTGGTTGCTCCGCTACCGACGCCCGCCGCTGGACATCGGGGCGACGATCTCGCACTTCTCCGGAGGGGCCGCGGAACTCTCAGAACGCATCCCCGAGATCCTGCTAGAAGGCGACCGCGAAGCGGTGGAGAACGCCGCCCAGCGCATGATAGACGCGAACGTGCCGCCGGATCTGGCAAAGCGAGCCGCGAACCTGGGCCCGATGTTCTCCGCGCTGGATATCACCGACGTGGCCAACTCCACGGGTGAGTCCCTGGATACGACCGCGGCCGTCTACTTCATCCTGGGCGACAGGCTGAGGCTCCACTGGTTGCGCCGCCACATCGAGGCGCTTCCCCGCGATAACCGCTGGCGCACGCTCGCACGCTCTGCACTGCGTGACGACATCTACAACCAGCAGGCGGCGCTCGCCGCGGAGGTGCTGACCGACACCCCGGACGACAAACCCGTCGAGGAACGCATAGAAGAATGGGTCGAAGCCAACAAAGGACCCGCCGAGCGCACCCTGCAGGTTCTCACCGATATAAATTCCAGCGGCACCTTCGATCTCTCCACCCTCTCGGTCGCGCTGCGGGAGATCCGAAACCTCATAACGACCCCCGAAACCCCACCGGAGGAGGCAAAAGCCACCGCCCGAACCTAGGCCCCACTTCCCAACGACTCCTGGTGCGCCCTGGCGCGCTCGACGTACTCGCTCGCGCCGCGGGCTATATCCGCAGCCAGCTCCTCGCTCACGTCACCGGCGCGTTTGGCGGGAAGGCCGACTATTAGGCTCTGGGGCGGAAACTCGCGGCCCTCGGGGACGACGGCGCCGGCGGCGATGATGGAGCCCTCGCCGATCTTCGCGCCGTTTAGGATCGTGGCGCCCATCCCTACGAGACAGTTGTCCTCGATCTCGCACCCGTGCACGACCGCGTTGTGGCCGAGGACGCATCCCTCGCCGACGACCGCGGGATAGCCTGGGTCGGCGTGGAGGATGCAGCCGTCCTGGACGTTGGACCTGGCCCCGATACGGATGGGCTCCGTGTCGCCGCGCAACACGGCCCCGTACCAGACGCTCGATTCTTCACCCAGGTGGACGTCCCCGATGACGAAAGCTCCCGGTGCGACCCAGGCAGAACGTGCGATCTGAGGCGTGATGTCGCCGTGCGGAAGCACATTGCTCCTTTCGTTCAGATCTCTTTCGCCGCTCATACTTCCACAAGCACGGCGTCGCCCTGGCCGCCGCCGGAGCAGATACCCGCGAGGCCTTTGCCGCCTCCTCTGCGCCGCAGCTCGTAGAGGAGCGTCGTCAGGATGCGCGCGCCTGAGGCGCCTATGGGGTGGCCGAGCGCCAGGGCGCCGCCGTTGACGTTGACGATGTCGGGGTCCACGCCCAGTACGCGCGTGGAGTGGATCGCGACGCCGGCGAAAGCCTCGTTTATCTCGACCAGGTCCAGGTCGTCCGCGTTCCAAGCTGCTTTCTGGAGCGCGAGCTTGCCTGCGTTGCCCGGAACGGTGAGCAGGTTGGGCGGTTCTTCGGCTACTTTGGCGTGCGCCACGATGGAACCGAGTGGTTCGAGGCCACGTCTTTCGGCGAAGCGCTCGCCCGAGAGCACGAGGGCGCCGGCGCCGTCCGTGACGCCGGGGGCGTTGCCCGCGGTCACGGTGCCGCCTTCGTCAATGGGCGCAAGAGACGCCAGCTTCTCCAGGGTGGTGTCACGCCGGATCGGCTCGTCGGCTTCGACGTAGTCCATCTGCCCCTTCTTGCCGGGGACTTTGACGCCGACGATCTCTTCGTGAAGCCGCCCTTCGTCGGTCGCAGCCGTGGCTCTCTGGTGGCTCCTGAGCGCCCACTCGTCCTGCTCTTCGCGGGAGATATCGAACTTTTTGGCTCCTTCGGTACCGAAACGGACCATGTTCACGTGTTCGAAGGCGTCGAGCAGGCCGTCGTGCATCATGGCATCGAGCGAGGGCATGTCGCCCATGCGCATGCCCCAGCGGGCCTTCGGCAACAGGTAGGGGGCGTTCGACATGCTCTCCATACCACCGGCCAGGATCACGTCGTAATCTCCGGCACGGATCAGGGTCTCCGCGAGCGTCGCGCTCCGCAGCCCGGAGGCGCAAACCTGGTTCAGGGTCTCTGTAGTCAGGGAGAAAGGGAGCCCCGCGTGGAAGTTGGCCTGGCGGGATGGGATCTGCCCCACACCGGCCTGCACCACGATACCGAAGATGGAGTGCTGCAGGTCTTCGTCTTTGATGCCGGAGCGGTCTATGGCGTCCCTGATCGCCGCCCCACCGAGCTCCGGAGCGCTCAGAGGGGACAATGCGCCGCCGAACCTGCCGAAGGGTGTGCGCGCCGCCCCGAGAATCACCGTGCGTTCCAATGCGACTCCTCTGTCTGGAGGACCAACGACCATAGTCTAAGCCTTCCTGGGAAGAAGCGCGCGTTTCGTAGTTCAGGCGCCCCCAGATATAGGGTCAGATCTGAGATTACTCTCGAATTGTGAAGCTGGTATCGTGAGTTAGGAAGGGCTAGGTGATGGACCCCAGTTCCTCTCCCGTCATACCCGCGCAAGCGGGAATCCACTGCGGCGGGCGCTGCGTACAATCAACCAGAGGCGATCTACTAGTTTACGTATTACATGCTATCTTTTCGGTTGCAGAGCACATCAAGAGGAGGATCCATGAAGGTAAAGAGGTTGGATCACATAGCACTCTATATGGGCAATAGGGATGTTGCCGCCAAATTTCTGACCAAGCACCTCGGGTTCCACGTCGTGGACCACACAGAACGTTACACCCTGGTGGGGGCCGGTGGCAGGCTCGGCAAACTCACCTTGTTCGACGCCCCGCAGGGTACGACGCCTTCTCCGGAGGAGATCGAACGCATAACCATACGTGTGGCCGACCCGGAAGGTGCCGCAGCGAGACTCCCGCAAGAGGCCGGGGCCGAACCGCGCGATGGAGGGTACTCTTTCACGGGCCCTGAAGGGCTCCCGCTCGCCCTGGTTCCCGGCGAAGGGGAGTTCGCGGACTACGATCTCGATGGCTTCGTCCTGCGGTCGGGATCCCCCGAGGAGTCCGCGCGCACCTTCGTCCAGATGGGCTTCGCCCCAGGAGACGACGCCACCACCGTGAAAGCGGGGGAGTACAGCATGGGCCTCACCGGCTCGTCACCCGATGCAAACGGAGGAGGCATGCTCTTCCATGTCGGTTGCCTCGTAGATTCGGCGGAGGACCACCGCAAGGAGGCCGAGGAGCGGGGGCTTGAGGTGCAGGATTTCGTAGAGGGCCCGAACACCCTCGCCGTCTTCGTTCGCGGGCCAGAGGGCGTGAGCGTGGAGTACGTGGAGCACAAGTCTACGTTCTCCCTGACCTAGGGTAGCACCGGTGCGCGTCGTCATCGCCGGCGGCGGGCTAGCCGGCCTGACAGCCGCCCTGAGGGCCACTGAACTCGGCGCGCAGATAACGTTACTCGAGAAGGGTGAGAGCCCCGGCGGATCCTTCGTGTACTCCAGCGGCTATATCTGGTCGTATGTTGACCTGCCTACATACCGCAGGGAGGCGCCCGGCGGGAACGCCTCCCTGCAGAGGCTCATTCTCGAACGCCTCGAGTCCGGGCTGACCTGGCTGGAGCATAGAGGAGGCGCGCTCCTCGCGCGCGAGACGGGCAATCCCCTAACCTTCGGCGCCCGCTTCGACCCCGAACGAACGGTCTCGGCGCTCGTCGATCGCATAGAGGCCGCAGGAGGCGAGATTATCGCTGACAGCGCGTTGGAGACGCTGGTGGAGGACCCGGCTGGGCGCGTAACAGGTGTGCTTGACCGGTGCGAGAGGGAGTATGAAGGCGACGCCGTGATCCTCGCCTCTGGCGGCTTCGCGGGCGACCCCGAGCTGGTCGGGCGCCACATTATCGGGGGGCCCGGAAGGATGCGGGTCCGGGCGCATCCGAGGAGTACGGGTGACGGTTTTCGGGCGGCGTTGCGGAAGGGCGCTCTCGCGAGCGCCG
>Ga0196962_10000447_pt1 | contig 17263 bp, 16 predicted proteins | sample S3v_20metaG_FD_183186 | JGI IMG/M metagenome (GOLD analysis project Ga0196962, IMG submission 183186) | Soil microbial communities from Anza Borrego desert, Southern California, United States - S3+v_20 | ecosystem: Environmental > Terrestrial > Soil > Desert | place: USA: California | collected... | reverse complement strand
GACGATCCTCGGGAGCCGGGGCAACGTGGTCGCGAACGTCAGCGGCGCGCCAGAGCCGCTGACGAGCGCCGCGGCGCAGAGCGGCAGCTACAGCTCGATCCTCCCCCACTCCGGCACCGCCCGCGGCTGCGCGGCCGGCCGCATCGGCCCGGGCGGCATCAACCAGCCGCCCTTCACGCCGAACCAGTACCTCGGCGCCTACGGCCACGCCGCCATGCACGCCCGCGGGCTCGACGGCGAGGGCCAGACCGTAGCCCTGGTCGAGGTCGACGGCTTCCGGCGCAGCGACGTCGCGGCCTTCGCCGAGTGCTTCGGGGTCGAGGCGCCGCCGATCCGGACGATCCCCGTGCAGCCGCTGCGCGAGCCGTACCTCGGCGGCAGCGAGACCACCCTCGACCTCGAGGTGCTGAGCGTCGCCGCCCCTGGGGTCGAGCGCATCGACGTCTACGAGGGGGTCGCGAACGAAGCCGGGATCATGCTCACCGCCGGCACCGCGCTCGGCTCGCCCGGCAACCGCCCCGACGTGATCTCGATCTCGCTCGGCATCTGCGAGCCGAAGTACTCCGGCCACCTCGTCTACCGGCGGGCGCTCGACAACATCTTCGCCACCGCCGCCGGGGCCGGCATCTCGGTTCTCGTCGCCGCCGGGGACAGCGGCTCCAGCGGCTGCCGGGTCGTGACCAGGACCGAGAGCACGGCGCTGCCGCTGCGAGCCGTCAGCCTTCCCTCCAGCTCCCCCTACGTGACCGCGGTCGGCGGCACCAACCTGCGCCTGGACGGGCAGAACCGGATCGTCTCCGAGATCGTCTGGAACGACTGGCCGGAGCTGGCAGGGGCAGGTGGCGGCGGGGTCAGCCTGCTCGCGCCGCGCCGGCCCTGGTGGCAGAAGGCGCCGGGCCTGCGGCGTTATGGGCTGGGCCGCGTCGTCCCCGACATCGCCGCCCTCGCCGACGTCTTCCCCGGCTACGCCTACTTCTGCACCTCGGCCGACGAGTGCCGGGAATTGCCGCAGGTCAATCCGGGCTGGAGCTCGATCGGCGGGACCAGCGCCGCGACGCCGCTGATGGCGGCCGGCGTGGCGCTCGCAAACCAGCACGCCGAACGCCGCGGGGAACCCCCGCTCGGGTTCCTCAACCCCCTGCTCTACGGGCTCGGGTCCGACACCCGCTCGCGGCGCGGCGTCTTCCGCGACGTCACCGAGGGCAACAACGACGTCGGGGCGCTGCTGCCGAAGGAAGTCGAGGGCGGGCAGCCGCTCGGCTGCTGCGGGGCCAGGACGGGCTACGACTGGGCCAGCGGCTGGGGATCGCTGAAAGTGCTCGGCCTGGCCCGGGCCGCCTCGCGCGTCGCCGGCGCCGCTCCGCATCCGGCGCCCTAACCTCTGGCGCGATGCGCGTCCCCTGGCGGGAGATCGGAATCACCCTGGCCGGGATCTTCCTGCTCGCGGCCCTGGTGCTGGCGGTGCCGGACCTGCGGGACGCTTTCAGCGCCGCGATCCAGGGCGATACCGACGAGGTGCAGCGCGAGATCGACGGCCTCGGGTCCGCCGGCCCGCTGCTGATCCTCGCCCTCTGCCTGATCCACAGCATCGTCTTCTATCCCGCCGAGATCGTCGACGCCGCGGCCGGCTTCGCCTACGGCTTCTTCCCGGCGCTCGTCCTGGTCATGCTCGGCTGGCTGCTGAACGGCTTGATCTGCTGGGCGATCGGCCGCTCGGTCGCCCGTCCCCTGCTGGATCGCTGGTTCGGGGAGGAGCGCTTCGAGCGGGCCGAGCGGTCGATCGAGCGCGGCGGCGCGACGCTGCTGCTGGCCATGCGCCTGATCCCGATCCTGCCGTTCAGCGTCGTCTCCTACGCCGCCGGGACGGCGCGGGTCCCGCTCTGGCGCTTCCTCTGGACCACGACGCTCGGCTATCTGCCGATCACCGCCATCTCGGTCTACTTCGGGACCCGGCTCGAGGGCCTCTCCCTGACCGACCCGCTCGTCTTCGGCAGCGCCGCGGCGCTGCTGCTCCTCTTGCTCCTGGGGCACTGGGCGATGCGGCGCCAGGCGGGGCGTCCCGCGCCCTAGGCTGAGCCGAGCCGTTGCACGCGGAAGCGGAAGACCGCCGGGGTTCGGTCGACGTTGCCCAGACCGTCGCGGGCCCTGACCCGGATCAGGTGCTTGCCGAGCCTGAAGCGGCGCGAGAGACGAGCGCCGCAGGCGCGCATCACTCCCCGGTCGACCTGGCATTCGAAGCTGGCTCCCGGCTCGTCGGCGGAGAAGCGGAAGCCGAGGCGGACGGAGCTCTTCCGCGTCCGCACCAGCGCCGGGGGACGCGAGCCAAAGGAAGTTCGGGGTGGCCGCGCGTCGATCGCGAACTGGGCGCTGGCGCTGCCGGCGTTCCCGGCCGCATCGACGGCGAGCACCGCGAAGGCGTGAGAGCCGTCGGCGAGCGAGGACGGGGTGGCGAAGGGCGAGGTGCAGGCCTGGGAGACGCCATCGATCCCACAGGTGAAGCTGGCCGGCTCGCTCGCCACGAAGGCGAAGGCCGGGGAGGGATTGCTCGAGCTCTGCGGCGGCCGCTCCGTGAGCACGACGACCGGCGCCCGCGTGTCGATCGCGAAGCTGGCCGTGGCCGTGGCCGTGTTCCCGACCTGGTCGGTGGCCGAGACCGTGAACGAGTGCGGGCCGTCGGGCAGCGCCTCGGCGGCCTGAGGCGACTTGCACGGTTTCGGGGCGGCCCCGTCGAGCGAGCAGGTGAGCGCGGCAGGCTCGCTCGGCGTGAACGCGAAGCTCGGTTTGGGGTTCGCGGAGATCGCGGCTGGCTGCTGGCCGAACGCGATCGCCGGGGGCGCGGTGTCGACCGTGAAGGAGAAGGCGGCGTCGCCGGGGACGTCCACCCCCTCCACCTCGAACAGGTGGGGCCCGTCGGGCAGCGGGGTCGGGGGCGTGAACGGGGAGGCACACGGTGCCGGGGCGACTTCGTCGATCGAGCAGGTGAATTCGGTGGCCGAGCTCGCCTCCCAGCCGAAGGTCGGCGTCTGGTCGGCCGTACGGCTCGCCGGGTGTTCGGTGATTTCGATCTCCGCCGGTGGCAGCAGCGCCGCGATCGCCGAGTCGGCGCTGAGCAGGCCCGCGCCGACTGCGTTCGGCCCGAAGGAGCCGACCGGGACCGCGGTCGAGGTTTGAGAGGCGCGGAGGGCTTCCACCGTGGCGGCCGGTTCTGCCTCGAGCTGCAGCGCCGCCACGGCGGCCGCGTGCGGAGCCGCCGCCGAAGTGCCGCAGAAGCGCCATTCGCCGTCGCCGGCGAGGAAGGAGAAGAACGTCGTGGCGCCGCAGTCGGTGGCGGCGAGGTCGGGCTTGGCGATCGCTTCGGGAGAGGGCAACGGGTCGGCGGCGCTCGTCCCGAGAACCGGTTCGAAGTGGTGGGTGACCGGGCCGCGCGAGGAGTATTTCTCGACTTGGTTGTCGTCGTTGTACGGCACCGCCGCCAGGGCGACCGCGCCGCTGGCGGCTGCATGCCCGAAGATCGTCGGCCCGACCACGTCGCCTTCGCTCGAGGTCGGGTACTCGGTGTTCGTCACCCCGCTCCCGTTCTGCAGCAGGGCGAACTTCACGATCGGCGTCCCGGGCTCGGCTTCGGGATTGCATTCTTCGGCGCAGTTATTGATCACCAGGCGGACGGTTTTCGGCGTCGTCCCCGTGTTCTCCCATTCAGGCAGCTCGACCGGCCGCTGCAGGCTGCCGACGTTGTCGTTGTCTTCGGCCGTGAGCAGGTTGCCGCCGAGGTCGAAGAGGTAGGCGTCGAGGTCCGTTTCCACCCCGAACCACGGCTCGGCCCACTGCAGGTCGAGGTTCAGCGTCGCCCCCGGCGAGACCGTGATCGCGAACGTCGTGTCGGTCGCGCCGCCGGGATCGAAGTCCATGCAGTGGGCGGTGCCGGCGGGGATCAGGCCGAGCAGGAACGCCGGGCACGTTTTCGCGTCGCGGTATTCCGGCGCTTCCCAGGAGGCGATCTCGTTCCCGCCTTCGAACAGGTTGTTGTTGCCGGCGGCCGAGAAGTAGGCGGCTCCGTCGCCGACGACTTTGTCCACCGCCACGGCGATCGGACCGTCCTGGAAGAACGGCTCTTCGAACCAGATGACGTCGTCCACGATCACGTCCGCACCCGCGCCGGCTTCGGCGAGCGGCTTGGCGAGCGTTTCGATGTTCTGGGCGAAGGAGATTTCGCTGAGGAACGCGGTTGCGAAGGCAAGGGAGGCGCCTGGGGCGACGTCGTGGACGAGCTGGAGCATTCCCCGCCCCTCGTCGCTCGCGGGGCCGGGAAAGTCGGCGAGGACGTTGACGGGCGCTTTCTCGCCGGGGCAGGGGTTGCCCGAGCCCGGCAGATCGCCGCTGAGGACGTCTTCGCCCGCGTGCGTGGCAACGGGGCCGCTCTCGTCGGCTGCCAGGGAGGCCCGGTCATAGGAGTCCGAGAGAACGCCGACCGTGACCCCGCTGCCGTCGACGCCGTACTTGCTGCGAGCCGTGGCGGCGTTCAACTGGGAGACGCCCTCGGAGATCCGCCAGCCGCCTTCGCACTGCGCCCCCACCCCGAAGAGCATCGGCGCCCGCTTCTCGGCTACTCCCTCGACCCCCCGCACGTCGGCGAGCCGACGCAACTGGGCGGGGGCGATCGCGACCGTCACCGTCTGGTAGCGGCGACTGGGGGCGACGATCTCCGCGCCGGCGTCGCCGAGCTCGTCGAGCGCAGCGAGCGCGCCGCGGTCGAAGCGCACGTCGACCAGGACTCGGCCACCGAGGCGCAGCAGGCTGCCGGGCCCGTCGGCGGAGACGTCCAGCTCCCGCGCTTGCGCTGCCGGCGGCAGCGCTCGCACCTCCGGCTGCGCCAGCTCGGCCAGACGGGGCGAGAGCTCGGGCGAAGCGGGCGGACCCGACATCGCCGACGCCGTGCTGGGCAGAAGCGTGCAGGCAGCGAGCAGCGCGGCGAGCGAGCAGCTTTGCCACGAACGGCGACTGCAACCGAACCCAAAGGTCATCTGAGGCGAGATATCGACACGACTGGACCTTCCTTGAAACACCGCTGGACCGTATTCCGAGCGCTTTCCTTGCTACGGTCCCCTTCGTTAGGGCCGGTTGATACCGGCAAAGTTTGTGCGTAGCGCTCGCGTCGTTGCTTCACCGCATCCTCCGCGTTCGCAGCACACTAAGTGGAGGCAATGCATGCCGACCGGAACTGTTAAGTGGTTTAGCGACGACAAGGGCTACGGGTTCATCACGCCCGACGACGGCTCGAAGGACGTATTCGTGCATCACAGCGCGATTCTCGGCGAGGGCTTCAAGTCCTTGACCGAGGGCGCCAAAGTGAGCTACGAGTCAGAGGAAGGCCCGAAGGGCCCAGCCGCTGCGAGCGTTCAGCAGCAGTAGTCGCCGAGACTTAACCAGTCTGCGAAGCCCGCCGCCAGGCGGGCTTCGTCTTGCTGGGGCCAGTTCCCTACCCTCTCCCAAGCTATGAGCACGACCCGAGACGACCTCCGAAACGTGGCGATCATCGCCCACGTCGACCACGGCAAGACGACGCTGGTCGACGCGATGCTGTGGCAGACCGGCACCTTCCGCAAGGGCCAGGACGTCGCCGAGCGGGTGATGGACTCGATGGACCTCGAGCGCGAGAAGGGGATCACGATCCTCGCCAAGAACACCGCGATCCACCACGACGGGGTGAAGCTGAACATCGTCGACACGCCCGGCCACGCCGACTTCGGCGGCGAGGTCGAGCGCGGCCTGACCATGGTCGACGGCGTGCTGCTCCTGGTCGACGCCTCCGAGGGGCCGCTGCCGCAGACGCGATTCGTCCTGCGCAAGGCCCTGGAGGCGAAGCTGCCGGTGATCCTCGTCGTCAACAAGGTCGACCGGCCGGACGCCCGCATCGCCGAGGTGGTCGACGAGGTCTACGAGCTCTTCCTCGACCTCGACGCCGACTCCGACCAGATCGAGTTCCCGATCGTCTACACGAACGCCAAAGCGGGCTGGGCTTCGCTCGAGGAGGGGGTCGAGGGGGAGAACCTCTCCCCCCTGCTCGACCTGATGCTGGAGCGCATCCCGCCGCCGACCTACGACCCCGACGCGCCGCTGCAGGCGCATGTCACCAACCTCGATGCCTCGCCCTATGTCGGTCGCCTCGCCCTCTGCCGGGTCCACAACGGGACGATCCGCTCCGGACGCCCGATCGCCTGGTGCCGCGCCGACGGCAGCGTTCAGCGGGCCGCGGTCTCCGAGCTGTACATCACCGAAGGGCTGGAGCGGGTCAGCGCGGAGGAGGCCGGGCCGGGGGAAATCATCGCCGTCGCCGGCCTCGAAGAGGTGACGATCGGCGAGACGCTGGCCGACCCCGAGGACCCGCGCCCGCTGCCGGTGATCGAGGTCGACGAGCCCTCGCTCTCGATCGTCCTTGGCATCAACACCTCGCCGCTCGCCGGCCAGGAGGGCAGCAAACTGACGGCGCGCCAGATTCGCGACCGCCTCGACGCCGAGCTGGTCGGCAACGTCTCGATCCGCGTCATCGACACCGAGCGTCCCGACGCCTGGGAGGTCCAGGGCCGCGGGGAGCTGCAGCTGGTCGTGCTGCTGGAGCTGATGCGGCGCGAGGGCTTCGAGCTGACCGCCGGCCAGCCGCGGGTCGTCACCCGTGAGATCGAAGGCGAAGTGCACGAGCCGGTCGAGCGGCTGGCGATCGACGTGCCGGAGGAGCACGTGGGGGCGGTGACGCAGATGCTGGCCGCGCGCAAGGGTCGCCTCGAGCAGATGGTCAACCACTCGACCGGCTGGGTGCGGATGGACTATCTGGTTCCCGCCCGCGGCCTGATCGGGTTCCGCACCGAGTTCCTCACCGAGACGCGGGGCACCGGCATCCTGCACCACGTCTTCGACCGCTGGGAGCCCTGGGCAGGCGAGCTGCGCACGCGCCAGACGGGCTCGCTGGTGGCGGACCGCCGCGGCCAGACCGCGGGCTACTCGCTGATGAGCTTGCAGGACCGCGGGACCCTTTTCGTCGGCAGCGGCGAGGAGGTCTACGAAGGGATGATCGTCGGCGAGAACGCCCGCTCCGACGACCTCGACGTCAACCCGACCAAGGCCAAACAGCAGACCAACATGCGCGCCGCCAGCGCCGACGTGCTCGTGCGGCTGGCTCCGGCGACCAGGCTCAGCCTCGAAGCCTCGCTGGAGTTCCTGCGCGAGGACGAGTGCGTCGAAGTGACCCCCGAGTCGGTGCGCCTGCGCAAGGTCGTGCTCGACAAAATCCAGCGCCTCAAGGCCGCCAAGCGCGGCGACGCCGCGCCGCGGCTGGCCTAGCGCCCCAACAGGCGAGCCACTCGCGCCAGCACTACGCGCGGTTCGCGGGCGAAGCGGACGTCGGTCACCCGGGTCATCTCGATCCCGACAAGCAGCAGGTCCTCCTGACGCAGCCGATCACGCTCGAAAGCCCGGTTGGTGCCATGCGTGGCGTAGCTGTCGAGTTCAACCGCGAAGCGCTGTTCGGGCCAGTAGACATCGAGCTCGAAGCCGGCCTCGACGAAGTTCGCCACCGGACGGGGTAAGCCGGCGGCCGCGGCCACGGCGAGGAATCGGCGCTCGAACTCCGAACGCGTGAACGGTGGCGGCGCGTAACGGGCAATCGCGCTGCGCAGCCGACCCCAGCCATGGTGTCCGCGGGTGCGGGCGAGCAGGTCCTCGACTGTCGCTAAGTCGAACAGCCTCAGCTCTTCGGCCCGCTCGAGCATCCGCTGCAGCCGGTGGGCGCGCAGGACGGCTGCAAGGTCCAGCAGGGTCCGCGGCACCGCCGTCGCCGGGATGTCCTCGACGAGCTCCCGATCATGATCCAAGAGCCGCCGCGCCCGATGGATTCGTACCGGCAGCCGCGCCCGCCGCGCAACCGGACCGGTGACGTGAAACGGCTCGGGGCTCCACCGTGCAAGGCCGTGCAGCCAAGCGGCCGAGTAATGGCTCAGGACTGCTCCCGGCCCGCAGGCAAACACAGCAGCCAGGCACTGCCCATGTCGCGACAGCCGCGCATGGCCCACCGCATAGACGCTGCGACCCACCCGATGGAGGCGCCCAGCGTTCGTCGCGCGCTTGATCGCGCTTTCCGTGTAACCGAGCGCCCGGAGTTGGGAAACCGAGACGACCCCATGCTGACCCTCCGCCAACTGCGCAAGCGCTCGCTGGCGCTCCACCGCCCGCCCACCAGCGCGTGGTTGAGCTTTCTGCCGCATAGGGACGGAAAGCTCAACCACACCCAGAGTTCTCCCCCTGCCACGTGCCAGGGGCGGCGGGTGAGCATGAAAAAAGCCGCCGGCCCGAGGACCGGCGGCTTGGTGAAGCGAGTTGCTTGGGGCTAGACCGTGGCGGCTGCCTGCTCGGTCTGGCTGCCCTCGGAAGCCTTGGCGGCTGCTTCGGCCTCGGGCGTGCGCTCGTCGATGTTGCGCGGGAGCAGCACCTCTTTGGCGATCACCAGGCGCTGGATCTGGCTGGTGCCCTCGTAGAGCTGCATGATCTTCGCGTCGCGCATCAGTTTCTCGACCGGGTACTCCTTGATGAAGCCGTACCCGCCGTAAACCTGGACGGCGTCGGTGGTGACCTCCATCGCCGAGTCGGCGGCGAAGCGCTTGGCCTGCGAGGAGACCAGCGTGTTGCGCTTGCCCTGGTCGAGCAGAACGGCCGAGTTCCACATCAGCAGGCGGGCCGCGTCGACCTTGGTCGACATGTCGGCGATCATGAACTGGATCGCCTGGTGCATCGCGATCGGGACGCCGAACTGGACCCTTTCCTTCGAGTACTCGGCCGCGAACTCGAAGGCGGCGCGGGCGATTCCGACTGCCATTGCGGCGACGCCCGGGCGGGTGCGGTCGAGCGTCATCATCGCCAGTTTGAAGCCCTTGTTCTCCTCGCCGATCAGGTTCTCGGCGGGGATCTCGACTTCGTCGAAGGAGATGGTCGCGGTGTTGGAGGCCCGCTGGCCCATCTTGTCCTCCTTCTTGTCGACGCTCACCCCGGGGAGGTTGGCGTCGACGACGAAGGCGCTGATTCCACGATGGCCGGCATCCGGGTCGGTCTTGGCGTAGACCGTGAACCAGTCGGCGTAGGTGCCGTTGGTGATGAAGCACTTGGAGCCGCTGATGACGTACTTGTCGCCCTTCTTGACGGCGCGGGTCTTCATCCCGGAGACGTCGGAGCCGGCATCCGGCTCGGTCAGGCAGAAGGAGGCCAGTTTGTTGCCTTCGGTCAGCATCCCGAGGTACTTCTTCTTGGTCTCCTCGGAGCCGCCGATCGTGACCGGAGCTGCGGCGAGGCCGTTGGCCATCAGCGAGGTGCCGATCCCCGAGCAACCCCAGCCGATCTCCTCCTCGATCAGGCAGCCGGAGAGGTAGTCGAGACCGGGGCCGCCGTAGGCCTCCGGGATGTGCGTGTTCATCAACCCGACCTCATAGGCCTTGTCGAGGACATCCTGGGGCCAGGTGCCGTCCACGTCGTACTCCCAGGCAACCGGGCGCATCTCTTTTTCGGCGAAGCTGTGGGCCAGCTCGCGCAGGTCTTTCTGTTCGTCGGTCAGGGTGAAGTCAACCACCGGTCGGTGCTCCTTTTCGTCAGTGCTGAAGGCCGTTTGGGAGCGCCGCCGCCCGGCGAGCGCACCACCGATTGACTGGTCAGTCAACCAAGCCGAAGGTTAGCGGAAGACCCCGCGCCCATGTGGGTCTACTCTTGGCCTGTGGATCTGCCCTTGGCGATCTCCGCAGCCGAGAAGTGCGCCGTCGTGTTGCTGTTCACCGGCATCGCGGCGCCGCTTGCCGGCTTCGTCTTCTGGCGCGTCGCCGGCGGCTGGGACTCGCTCGGCCAGGGGCCTCTGGCGATCGACCAGGACCTGCCCGTCCCCCACTACCTGCGCAGCCCGGAAGCCGCGGTGGACCCGGCCATCCAGGCCGCCGAGGTACGACAGATGCTGGAGGCGAAGGCGCACCGGCTCGAGCGCCGCGGCGAGGCGCCGATCGACGTCGAGGCCGAGACGACACGGCTGCTCCAGCCCGCGGAGGAGCCCGGAGCGGCGGCCCGGCAAGATGCCGAGCTGCGCGCGGAAGTTCGCCAGCTCGTGGTCAGCCGCAACGAACGGCGGATGCACAAGGGCCTCGAGCCGCTCGACGTCGAGGCCGAGACCGAGCGTCAACTGGCCGATTTCATAGGATCGCGGTGATGGCGCGCACCGAGGAGAACCTCTACGAGATCGAGGAGCTGCTGGTTCAGCCCGGCACCTACTTCAACCCCCAGACCGAGGTCGTCGTCGTGGTCGACGACTCCGCCTCGATCGACCAGGAGATCTTCAACTTGGAGGCCTACGAGGGGGCCGACTGGGTCCGAATCTCCGACGACGTCCCGATCGACGAGGACGGCCGCGACCGCGCCCTCGAGGACTTCCAGACCCAGTATCACCCTGGCTCCGCCAACGCGGTCTCCGATACCGCCCTCGAACAGAGCGACGACGAGCCCGAGGCCGACGACCGGGACGAGGACAGCCCCGAGCCCGTCGAGCCCGGTCGCGAGGAGTGATGCTGGCCGAGGGGGACGCGGCGCCCGACTTCACGCTGCCCGACCAGAACGGCGAAGAGGTGACGCTGTCGGACCTGCGCGGCGAGACCGTCGTCCTCTACTTTTACCCCCGCGCCGACACCCCTGGCTGCACCACCCAGGCCTGCGGAATCCGCGACCGTTCCGACGAGTACGCCGCGGCGGGGGCCCGGGTGATCGGCGTCTCCCCCGACGATCCGGCCGCGCTTCAGAAGTTCGACGACAAGCACGAGCTCGGGTTCACCCTGCTCGGCGACGCCGACCACGCGGTCGCCGACGCCTACGGCGCCTGGGGCGAGAAGTCGATGTACGGCAAGAAGTACATGGGGATGCTGCGCTCGACTTTCATCATCGACGCCGACGGCAAGGTCGCCCGCGTCTTTCCCAAGGTGCAGCCGAAGAAGCACGACTCCCTCGTGCTGAAGGCGCTCGGCGAACTCGCCGCGGCCTAGCTCAGGCGCTGACTACAACCGCGACGATGAAGCTGGTGTAGAGCACGAACCAGCCGATCACCGACGGCAGCTTGAAAACGCCGGCCCGGTGCAGGCTCTCGTAGGCGAGGATGCCGCCGGCGACGCCGAGGCCGATCGAGAGGATCGCGTTCCCGCTCAGATTCCAGTCGGTGAACATGAGGCCGATGCCGACCGGGATCGTCGACTGGAAGACCATCGCGCCGGTGATGTTGCCGAGCGCCAGCGCGTCCTTGCCTTCGCGGACCCAGAAGAAGCTGTTGACCTTCTCGGGGAGCTCGGTCGCCAACGGGGCGAGGATCAGCGCCAGCACCAGGGCGTCGACGCCGATGCTGTCGGCGATGTGGAGCAGCTCCTCGACGAAGAGGTGGGCGCCGCCGACCATCGCCCCCAGCCCGACCAGGAGCTGGAGGACGCACAGCCCCAGGGAGGGGTCCGTCTTACGCTCGCCGCGCGGATCGAAGAAGAGCGGGTTGAGCGTCTCCTCCCCCTGCACCTCGCCGCCGCCGCGCAGGGTGCGGGTGATGTAGAAGAGATAGGCAGCGAGGAAGACGACGCCGACCGCGATCCGCAGCGGCGTCGGCGGGCCCCAGGCGAGCACGCCTGCGCCGGTAAAGAAGACGAGGAAGAAGATCAGGTCCCGCTCCAGGGTCGGCCGGTGGGCTTTGAGGCGCAGGCCCTGCTCGCGACGGTCGCGGTAGAGGTAGGCGAAGAGGCCGACCAGCCCCATCGCCAGCGTCGCCAGGAGGAAGGGAGCGCCGACGATCGCCCCGATCGCCACCCCTTCGGAGCCCTCGTTGGCGTTGAGCAGGGCGACGATCGCGATCAGCGTCTCCGGCATCGCCGTGCCGACCGCGGCGAGGATGCTGCCGACCGCCCCCTCGCCGAGGTTGAGCTTGTGGCCGATCCACTCGACCGCGTTGGTGAACAGCAACGCGCCGGCCAAGACCACCGCGAAACTGATGATGAGCAGGACTACTTCCATCGCGGCAACCTATCCATTGCGGCGAGGCGGGTCCCGGGTAGGACTCGGCAAGCCTCCCCATCTGTTGCGCAGGCGAGTCCCACCCGGGACCCGTCCCTACGCGAAATAGAAAGCAAGCCCAAGGACGAAGTAGACCGCCAACAGCTGCACTCCCTCGAACCAGGTCGACTCGCCGTCCTGGGTGACGTAGTTGGCGATCAGGATCGCCAGCAGGATCGCCCCGAGCTCGAAGCCGTTGAAGACCAGCGCAAGCGGATACGGGCCGAGGAAGAAGGAGGCGATGACCAGCACCGGAGCGACGAAGAGGGCGATCTGCGCGCTCGACCCGATCGCGATGTTGACCGCCAGGTCCATCTTGTTTTTCATCGCCACGAGCACCGCCACCCAGTGCTCGGCGGCGTTGCCGACGATCGCGACCACGATCACACCGACGAAGAACTCCGAGAGGCCGATCGCGTGCGAGGCCTCCTCGATCGAGCCGACCAGGACCTCCGACATCAGGCCGACCAGGAGCCCGGCGCCCGCGAGGGCGATCATCGAGGTCCGCGTCGACCAGCCCCAGGTGTCCTCCTCCTCGTACTCGGGGTTGAAGAGGGCTCGGTGGGTTCGCAGCGAGAAGAAGAGGCCGACCACGTAGGTGCCGATCAGGACGATCGCGACGGCGAGCGAGAGGTGCTCGACCGTCGAGTCGTAGTTGATCGCCTCCGCGCTCGGGCCGGGCAGGCCCTGCCCCTCGACCAGCTCGAAGATCGCCGGCATCAAGAGCGCCGCGGCGGCGAGCATCAGCATCGTGCTCTGGACGCTCGCGCTGGTGGCGTTGAAGGTCTGTTTGTCGCGCCCGATGCCTCCCGCCAGCATCGCCGCCCCCATCACGAGCAAGATGTTGCCGAGGATCGAGCCGACGACCGATGCCTTGACCACCTCCTGAAGGCCCTGACTGAGGGCGAACAGGGCGATGATCAGCTCCGGGGCGTTGCCGAAGGTGACGTTGAGCAGGCCGCCGATTCCCGGCCCGGAGCGCGCCGCCAGCTCCTCCGTCGCCCTGCCCATCAGCGCCGCGGTGGGAATGATCCCCAGGGCCGACGCCGCGAAGACGATGGTCGCCGAGGCATGCAGCAGCTCCAGCGCCACCGCCGCAGGGATCAGCGGCACCAGCAGGTAGGGCCAGCCGTGAGGAGTGAAGAGGAAGGCGGCGTTGAGCCGCGGACCGTGGGGCTGCTCCATTTACTGGATCATGCCCGCACACTGCTGCAGGTCGGCGGAGGTCCGGGCGTCTTTGAGGCACTCGAGGTAAGCCTGCCGGCCCCCGCCGCCCCCTTCGGAACCGCCAGAGCCGCCCGCAGAGCCTCCCGAGGACGAGCTTTCGCCGCCTTCGAGCAGGCGTTCGAGCAGCTCGCCCAGGCCCTCGCCGCTGCTGGTGCTTTCGATCAGTTCGACCGGGTTGACCCCCAGCTCGAGGAACAGGTCGGAGAGCGGCTTGGCGCCGGAGGGGGCGGAGATCTCCTGGTCCTCGTTGACGCCGCTGAGCACGACTTCGAAGTCCACTTCCACGTCTTCGCCGCTCGTGCCCTCAGGCTCGATCACCAGCTCGCCGACCGCTTTGCGGATGATGTCGTCGTCACCGACGTAGACCTCGACGTGGGCTTTTTTGACCGCGTCGGCCAGTTCGTCCCGCGCCTCCTTGAGTTCGTCGAGCGAGCCCGAGCCGGCAGCTTCGATCTGCGCGCTGCAAGCCGGGTCTTCCGCCAGCTCGATCACGGCGTCGGCGGCAGCCCTGCTGTCGAGCTCGCCGCTGACTTTCGTCGTGGCGGTGCCGTCGACCTCGACGCCCCCTTCGCTGGTCAGTTTGTCGGCGAAGTCGCCGACCGCGATGCCTTCGGCGGCCTCCTGGCAAGCGGTCACGTCGGCCGGGTTGCCTTCCCCGCCTTGGTTCTGGGCTTCTTCGAAGCTCGATTTGACGAAGCTGTAAGTGGTCGGGTCGACTTCGTACTCAACCCCTTCGTAGTTGACGTACGCACGCCCCGGAAGCAGGACCAGGCCTCCCTCGAAGTCGACGTCGTCGCCCCGCGCGGTCCCTTTGGCGGTCGCGGTCATCGCCAGCTGGGGCAGATCGTCGCCGCTGTTGCCCTGGAACGGGCCGGAGAGGCTGATGTCGAGATCGCCGCCCTCTTCCCCTTCTGCTTTCACGTCCAGCGAGAGGTCGAGGCTGCCGCTTTCCACCCCTTCGAAGGTGGCGTTGTCGAGGACCTGCTGCGGGTCGTCGCTGCCTCCGCCGCCCCCACAGGCGGCAAACGCGGTCGTCAGGGCCACCAGCGCGGCGAGCAACGCGAACGTGCGAAAACGGCTCAAGGGGACAGGCTCCTCCTGGTCGAAGACAGAGTCGGCCAGGGATTCTAGGTGGGTCTAGGGTCGGAGCCCCGGGAAGGCGTCCGCGGCGGCCAGCTCCAGCAGGCGCGCGAGCGCTTCTTTTTCGCTGAAGATGGAGAGGGCTTCGAACCCTTCGATGCCGATCTTCGCCAGCCAGACGCCGATCGGTTTCGATTTGGCGGGAGCCTCGATCTCCGGTTCTTCGTTGACTTCGCCGAGGGTGAGCTCGAAGTCGGTGGCCACCTCGCCACGGTCGCCGTCCCGCGGCTCGGCGACGATGCTCCCCGCCATCCTGCGGACGATGTCGTCATCGCCGACGTAGACCTCGATCCGGGCCGTTTTCGCGGTACCGGTCAGATCGTCCGCGACCGCCTCGAGATCCTGGGGCGACAGGCCTGCCTCCGCAAGCTGGGCCGCGCAGGCCGGATCCCCGGCCAGCGCGAGGATCGCGTCGGCCGCACGATCGGCGTCGAGATCGCCGCTGACTTTCGTCGTGCTGGCGCCCTCGACCTCGACGCCGCCTTCTGCAACCGGGTTTTCGACCAGACCGGTCACGTCGACGTCGGCGGCCGCTTCCACACAGGCGGTCACGGCTGGAATCGGCGCCTTGCCCCCGCGACCGGGCGCGATGGGCAGGAGCGCCGGCAGGGCGATGTTGAAGGTGTTCGGGTCTATTTCGTACTCGACTCCTTCGTAAGCGAGGAAGCCGCGTTCCTCGAGCAGCGTGATGCCGCCCTCGAAGTCGATCTCCTCCCCTTCCAGCCTGCCCTCCGCCCTGGCCGCGACGGCGAGTTCGGGGAAGCCTTCCTTGACCCGAAACGGGCCGGAGAGGGTCACGTCGAGGTTGTCTTTTTGCCTGCCGCTGGCTTTGGCGCTGAGCGCGAGATCGACGGTCCCGCTGCTGACCCCGTCCAACGTGGCCCTGGCGAGCACTTTCGCGGGAGCTTCCTCCTCACTGCCTTGACCGCAAGCGACCAGGAAAAGGGCGAGCAGCGCCACCACGGCCGACAGCGCGGGATTTCGAGCCTGGCTCAGCACAGCGGCTGAATGCTAAAGCGAATTCTTCGCTTTAGCTAACCGGCGTCCCCGGTGCGGCTTTCCTCGATCGGAGGAGGCCGGTCCTCGGTGGTCAAGTTCGCGGCCAGCGGGAGCAGCAGCGCGCCGAGGAAGATGAGGACGATTCCGGCGCCGACCAGCCATTTGGCCCCGCTCAGGTGGCCGAGGATGCCGACCGCGAAACCGGCCAGCATCATGAACACGTAGGGGTCGGGGTCGGTCGGGAGCAGCGCGGCGAGCGGCAGGAGGAGGTCGAACACAGGAGCCTGATTATCATCGCCCCCATGGCTGAAGGCTCTGTCGCCAAGACGAAGGAGGCGCTCGCCCGGGTCGGCTACCTCGCCGACGAGCCTGCCGCGCTGGTCTCCTACCTCGCCCAGGAACTCGGCAAGCCGGTCCTCGTCGAGGGCCCGGCCGGGGTCGGCAAGACCGAGCTGGCAAAGGCGCTCTCTCGCGCAACCGGCCGCGAGCTGGTGCGGCTGCAGTGCTACGAGGGCCTCGACGAGGCGAAGGCGATGTACGAGTGGAACTACCGCAAGCAGCTGCTGCGGATCCAGGCCGGCGGGGAGGCTGGCTGGGAAGACGTCCAGGAGGACATCTTCAGCTCCGAGTTCCTGCTCGAGCGGCCGCTGATGCAGGCGATCGCCAGCCCCGAGCCGGTGGTTCTGCTGATCGACGAGATCGACAAGACCGACCAGGAGTTCGAGGCGATGCTGCTCGAGCTCCTCTCCGACTTCCAGATCACGATTCCCGAGCTGGGGCAGATCTCGGCGACGACGATGCCGATCGTCGTCCTCACCTCGAACGACTCGCGCGAGCTGACCGAGGCGCTGAAGCGGCGCTGTCTCTACCTCTGGCTCGACTACCCGAGCCTCGAGCGCGAGATGGAGATCGTCCGCCTGCACACGCCGGACCTGGCGGAGACGCTGGCGCGCCGCCTGGTCGAGGTGATCGGGATGGTGCGCGCGCTCGACCTCAAGAAGCCGCCCTCGATTGCCGAGTCGATCGACTGGGCCCGCACCCTGCTGCTGATGGGCGCCGAGGACATCGACCGCGAGACCTTCAACCAGTCGATGTCGATCATCGTCAAGCACCGCACGGACATCGACCTCGTCGCCGAGCGGGTCGGGGTGAAACTTGCCGACCCCCTACGGGCCCAAGGCTGACGCCGGGCCGCCGGGGCTGGCGGCGAAGCTGCTCGGGTTCTGCGAGGAACTGCGCAGCGAGGGGGTCGCGGTCGGGACCTCGGAGATCCTCGACGCGTTCGCGGCGCTGGAGAAGGTCGAGTGGACCTCGCAGGCGGACTTCCGCGAGGCGCTGGCCGCGACGATCGCCAAGTCGCAGGACGACAGGCGGGTCTTCGAGCTGCTCTTCGACCGTTATTTCTTCCGCGCCGCCGAGGCGGAGGCGGTGCAGCGCGACGTCACCGAGCGCGGCGATGGCGGCGGCGAGGGAGGCGAGGCCGGGAGCGGCGGCGAGCGGATCGACATGGAGGAGCTGCGCGAGCAGATCCGCGAAGCGATCGCAGACGGCGACGAGGACCGGATGCGCGACCTCGCCCGGCTGGCGATCGCCGCCTTCGGCCGCGGCGAGGGCTCCGGCGTCGTCGGGGTCGACGTGCAGAGGATCCGCCGCACCCTCGGGCTGACCGCGGGCCAGCAGCCGCCCACCGAGGCGGGCGAGGAGCGGCCGCCGATCGACCGCGAACAGCTCAACCGGTTCGAGCGCCACCTGCGGCGCGAGCTCGAGCGCGACCTGATCGAGCGCACCGAGACCCTCCCCCCCT
>Ga0196962_10000446_pt1 | contig 17326 bp, 16 predicted proteins | sample S3v_20metaG_FD_183186 | JGI IMG/M metagenome (GOLD analysis project Ga0196962, IMG submission 183186) | Soil microbial communities from Anza Borrego desert, Southern California, United States - S3+v_20 | ecosystem: Environmental > Terrestrial > Soil > Desert | place: USA: California | collected... | reverse complement strand
GCGCACAGCAAGGCGGCGAGCGCGGCCGCCGATAGGCGTTTCCAGAACATGGTCGTCTCTCCCTCCGTAAGACGTGGCCGCGCGCGCGCGCGGGAGGGCGCGCGCGACGCTCCGGCGCACAGGGTCTGCTCGAATAGTTCAGGGGAACGGATTAAGGTGCGGTCAAATTCTAGCGCGCGGGGCGGAGGTTACGCAACGCGGCGGACGGACGGAGAGGCCCCGCCCCGGCGGTTGTGACGCGGCGCGCGCGGCCGCGGGCGGCCGCGATTCTGACAACTCGGTTCGCGTCTGCTAGAATTCTCGAAAATTCGTCGGTAAAAGTTTTGTCTGAAGAATGTCTCTCGAAACCGATTTCGTCGTCGTCGGGAGCGGCATCGCGGGGTTGCGCGCGGCCGTCGAGCTGGCGCGCGCCGGGGCCGAAGTCACCGTGCTGACGAAAGACCGGCGCGAGGAGTCGAACACCGAGTACGCGCAGGGCGGCATCGCGGTGGCCCTGTCCGAAGACGACGAGGCTTCGCTGCACGAGGAGGACACGCTGGCGGCGGGCGCGGGGCTGTGCGACGAGCGAGCGGTCGAAGTTCTGGTGGAGGACGGGCCGCGCTACATCCGCGAGCTGATCGAGTGGGGGGCGGAGTTCGACCGCGAGGGCGGACGGCTCCTCTTCACGCGCGAGGCCGCGCACTCGCGCCCCCGCATCCTCCACGCGCACGGCGACGCGACGGGCCGCGAGATCGTCCGCGCCCTGCTCGCGCGGGCGGGCCGCGAGCCGCGCGTCTCCTTCCTCGCCCACGCCGAGACCCGCGGCCTCGTCGTCGAGGACGGGCGCTGCCGCGGCGTCCGCTACCTCGACCCTCTGGTGCGCGCGCCGCGGACGCTGCGGGCGCGCGGCGTCGTGCTCGCCACGGGCGGCGCCGGCCAGCTCTTCCAGCACACGACCAACCCGGCCGTCGCGACCGGCGACGGCATGGCGATGGCCTTCCGCGCCGGAGCGGAGCTGGCCGACATGGAGTTCGTGCAGTTCCACCCGACCGCTCTGAACCTCGAAGGCGCGCCGCGCTTCCTCATCTCCGAGGCGCTGCGCGGCGAGGGCGGCGTCCTGCTCAACGCCGAGGGGCGGCGCTTCATGCCGCGCTACCACGAGCGCGCGGAGCTGGCCCCGCGCGACGTGGTGACGCGCTCCATCGTCGCCGAGATGGAGCGCACGGCGACGCGCACGGCCTTCCTCGACATGACGGCCTTCGACGCCCGCCACCTCCGCCGCCGCTTCCCCAAAATCTACGCCACCTGCCTCGGCTTCGGCCTCGACCTCGCGCGCGAGCCCGTCCCCGTCTCGCCGGCCGCGCACTACTTCATGGGCGGCGTCCGCACCGACCTCGAAGGGCGCGCGACGCTCGCCGGACTCTACGCCGCGGGCGAGACGGCCTGCACGGGCGTCCACGGCGCGAACCGTCTGGCCTCGAACTCGCTGCTCGAAGGTCTGGTCTTCGGCGCGCGCGCGGGGGCGGCCGCCGCGCTCGACCTCGCGCGCGAGACGCCGCCCGCGCCGCGGGCGTCGGGCGCGGCCGAGGCTGAAGAGGTCGCGCCTTCGGCCGAGGAGTTGGGGCGCGCCGTCGCGGCGGCCGGGGCCGTGCGCAAACGCGTCCGCCGGCTGATGTGGGAGCGCGTCGGCATCCTGCGCTCGCGCCGCTCCGTCGAGCGCGCGCTCGGCGAGTTCGGGCAGATCGCGGCCGCGCCGCTCAGCCCCGCCCCGCGCAACTTCCTGACGGTCGCGCTGCTCGTCGCCCGCTCCGCCCTCTGGCGCGAGGAGTCGCGCGGCGGCCACTACCGCCTCGACTTCCCCGAGCGCGACGACGCGCGCTGGCGCGCCCACTCGATCATCCAGAAAGATTCGGGGCTGGCCGCGGGCGAGACGGTGGAGTTCGGGGCGGAGGTGAGGGGTTAAGGGATGGCAACTTTCAAACAACTGCACGAGTGGTCTTTGACGCCGCGCGAGGCCGTCGAGCTTCAGAAACGGCTGCGCGAGCGCGTCAGGATCGAGCCGCTCGGGAAGAAGGTCGAGACCGTCGCGGGCGCGGACATCAGCTTCAACAAGTTCGACCCGACGATCTACGCGGCGGTCGTCGTGCTGCGCCTGCCGTCGCTCGAAGTCATCGAGGAGGTCGGCATCGTCAGCGAGACGCGGTTCCCGTACGTGCCGGGGCTGCTGTCGTTCCGCGAGTCGCCGTCGGTGCTGGAGGCGTGGGCGAAGCTGAAGACGGAGCCGGACGCCGTCATGTTCGACGGGCAGGGGCTGGCGCACCCGCGCCGCGTCGGCATCGCCTCGCACGTCGGCCTGCTGATCGAACGCCCGACGCTCGGCTGCGCCAAGTCCGTCCTCGTCGGCAAGTACGAAGAGCCGGGCGCGGAGCGCGGCTCGTGGACGCCGCTCGTGGACAAGGGCGAGACGGTCGGCGCGGCCCTGCGCACCAAGAACCGCGTGCAGCCCATCTACGTCTCGCCCGGCCACCTGATAGATGTCGGGGCGGCCGTCGAACTCACGCTGCGCTGCGACGGCGGCTACCGCCAGCCCGAGCCGACGCGACGCGCGCACCTCCTCGTCAACGCCCTCCGGCGCGGCGAGCGCGCCCCGACCTCGGAAGACCCCGAAGAGGGGCGGGGCGGCGGGCCGGGCGCGCAGGGCAGTTTCGGGTTCTAATCCGTAATCTCGCGGACGACGCGGCAGGGGTTGCCGGCGGCGAAGACGCCGCGCGGGATGTCGCGCGTGACGACGCTGCCCGCGCCGACGACCGAGCCGTCGCCGACGCGCACGCCGGGGCAGATGACCGCGCCGCCGCCGACCCACACGTCCGAGCCGATCTCGACGGGGCGGGCCAGCTCCAGACCCGTCCGCCGCCCGGCCGCGCTCATCGGGTGCGTCGCCGCGTAAATCTGCGCGGCCGGGCCGAACATCGTGCCCGACCCGATCCTCACCGCGGCGCAGTCGAGCACGACGCAGTTGAAGTTGAAGAAGACCCGCTCGCCGAGGGTGATGTTCGAGCCGTAGTCGCAGAAGAAGGGCGGCTCGATAAGCAGCCCCGCGCCGGCCGCGCCGAACAACTCGCCGAGCAGGCGCGCGCGCTCCCCCGCCTCGTCGTCGCGCGTGTCGTTGAAAGCCTTGAGCAGCAGGCGCGCGCGGCGGCGCTCGGCTTGCAGCCGCGCGTCGAGCGGGTCGTACAACTCGCCGGCCAGCATCTTCTCCTTTTCGCTTCTCATCGTCGCTCCCGTGGGCCGGCGCCCGCGGCCGGCAGCAAACCCCTCCCGCCCATGAAGCCCAGTAACTCTTCGGCGCTCGCGCGGTGGCCCTCCTCGGTCAGATGCCAAACGTCGTGGTAGCCGGAGTTGTTGAGCATGAAGATGTCGCTTTTCGCGCGCCGCCTGAAGGCGGGGAGGAGGTCGAGGCTCAAGATCGAATTACGCTCGCAGAAGGCGGCGAGCTTTTGCTGAGGGAAGAAGGGGTAGCCCTCGTCTAACTGGTAGGCGAGGGGGAAGAGGGCGACGACGAGGGCCGCGCCGTCGGCGCGCACGGCGTCGCGCAGCCGCGCGTAGTGCGAGGTCAGCCACAGCCATTCGGGCGACGACTCGTCCGTCAGCACTTCGATGCTGATCGGGTCTTCGCCCGTGATGTAGGTCGGCACGCGCTGCCCCTCGCCGAAGTCTCTGGGGCGGGCGAACAGGCGCTTGACGGCCGGCTCCAGCGCGCCGTAAAGCTTCGAGTGGCGCAGGACGGGCGGGCGCGCGTCGGCCGCGCGCGCGGGGTCGCTCATCCGCCGGATTTTGGGGAGGACGTGGCGGCGGTCGTATTCGAGGTTGGGGATGGCCGCGTCGGGAATCTCGACGCCGGGGGCGTCGCCCCAGTGGAGGCGCGGGTTGACCACGTCGTTCATGCAGAAGGCGACGACGACCACGTCGGCCCCGAACTCCCGGCCCCGGGTCAGGTAGTAGTGCAGCTCGTTGTAAGGGCCGTAGCCGGAGACGGCGGCGTTGACGACCTCGGCGGAGGGCCGGCCGCGCTCGCGCAGCAACGCCTCCAGACGATTCGGGAAGGTTCTCCCCGCGGGGACTGACGCGCCGTAGGCGAGCGAGTCGCCGAGGACGAGGACGCGGAACGTGCCCGCCGGCTTGGGAACGGTCACCTCTTCGTCGCGCGTCCCCTGCGGACTGATGTCGGGGTGCTCCGGGTTCAGGCCGTAGAGGAACGGCTCGCCGCTCACGACGTGCAGCGGCACGGGTGGCGCCTGCGGCGGCTCCTCACCCGCCACGAGCGACCGCGCCGCGCCGTAGCCGCGGAGGGCGACCTCAAGCAGCAGCAGCAGCAGCAACACCGCCACGACGGGCACGAGCAGGCGCAGGAGAAGTTTACGCATGGGAAAGAGGTAGACAGTAGTCAGTAGTCAGTAGCAGAAACCTTCTGTTCGGGCCGCGGGGTGAAGGCGTCAACTTCCGCTTCCCAACCTACTGTCTACTGACTACTGTCTACCGCCTTTTGAATTCCAGCTCCCTGAAGTCGAAGTCGGGGTTGGGCACGTCGAGCTTCATCTCGGAGACCTTGCCGTGCGGGTCGAGCGTGAAGGTGACGAAGCCGCGGGGGAAGGGGTAGACGATCGACTCGCGCCACTTGATGCGGAAGGTGTCGAAGTGCCAGTGTTCGAGGTCGCCGACGAAGTTGGGCGAGGGCGCGAGGCGGACGACGAGCCGGCCGCCCTCCTCGGCCACGAGCGCGTCGCCGAACATCTGGCCCGTGTAGGTTCCGGCGTAAGCCGCGGGCGCCAGCGACGGCTTCGTGCCGGGCACGCGGGCGTCCTCAAGCTTCTTCAGCTCGGCCTCCGTGCGCTCGCGGGCGGCCCTGACGCGGGCCTGATAGTCGGCGCTCCAGTCGCGGCGGGGGACGCCGAGGAAGGTGTCGAAGATTTTGTTCGAGACGACGACCGAGAGCGGCGTCTCGCTGTTGGTGAGGACGACGAGGCCGAGGTTCTCTTCGGGCATCAGCGCGACGCGCGAGGTCATGCCGTCGAGGCCGCCGCCGTGCGAGACCAGCAGGCGGCCGTGGTAGTCGTTCAGAGACCAGCCGAGGCCGTAGAGGTTGAAGTGCGTCGTCGGGCTGAAGCGCTCGTTGGCCTCGGTGATGCCGGAGACGACGGTGTGCGGCGTCCACATCTCACGCGAGCGCGCGGCGCTGAAAATTCGCCTGCCCTCGAAGGCGCCGCGCCCGAGCTGGAGGCGGAGCCACCGGGCCATGTCGGCCGCCGAGGAGTTGATCGCGCCCGCGCCGCCCGCGTTGTCGGCGTTGTCGTAGCGGATGACGCGGAGCTCGCCCCCGAACTCGTTGTGCGGGGCGGCGACGTTCCGCGCGCCCGTCAGCTCGCGGTGGCGGCTCGTCGTGCGCGCCATGCCGAGCGGGGCGAAGAAGCGCTCGCGGACGAAGTCGTCCCAAGACCTGCCGGTGACGGCCGGGACGATCTCGCCGGCGGCGAGGAAGAGGATGTTCTGGTAGCCGAAGGCCGAGCGGAACGAGGACACGGGCTTCAGGTAGCGGACGCGGCGGATGATCTCCTCGCGCGGGTAGCCGGACTCGAACCAGAGCAGGTCGCCGCCGAAGGTGGCGAGGCCGCTGCGGTGGCTGAGGAGGTCGCGCACGGTCAGCTCGCGCGTCACGAACGGGTCGTAGAGCTGGAAGCCGGGCAGGTGCTTCGTCGCCGGGTCGTCCCAAGTGAGCCTGCCCTCGTCCACGAGGACGGCGAGCGCCGCGGCCGTGAACGCCTTCGTGTTCGAGGCGATGGCGAAGAGCGTGTCGGCGTCGACCTGTTCGGGCTGCCGGAGCCGGCGCACGCCGTAGCCTTTGGCGAAGACGACTTTGTCGTCCTTGACGACGGCCACGGCGAAGCCCGGCACGTTCCAGTCGCGCCCGGCTTTGGCGGCGTACTCGTCAATCTCTTTCAGCCGCTCGTCGAGCGTCTGCGCGGGGGCGGCCGGGGCGAGCAGGAGGAGGAGCAGCAGGAGGAGCGCGGGCCGGGTCGAGAGTCTTCGCATCGAGAACGCCTTTCGGGGTGGTGAAATTCGAGTGGGCGATTCTACAGCGAAAGGCGCGCGGGTGTCAGGCAGAAGCGGCGGCCGGCGTAAAAGCCGGACGGCGCGCCCCGCGAGGAAGCGCGCCGCCCGGCCGTGTCGGTCTTAAGTCTGCGGGTTACTTCTTCTCTTCGACGACGGTGAACTTCGACGAGGGCGAGAGCGACTGCCCCGACACCTTGTCGCGGACGCGCACCGCCACCTCGTACTCGCCGGCGGCGAGGTTCTGCGTCGGGAGCAGGCGCGCGAGCGTCAGGCGCTGCCCGCCGTCGGAGAGGCCGCGCCAGTCCTCGGCCTGCTTGAAGAGCTCCCTGCCGTCCTTCGACAGCACGTACTCCACGTCCACCGAGGGCCGCAGCGTCGTCTGGTCGATGCCGGCGTTGTAAATCTGCATGTAGATGCCCACGTCCTGACCGCGGTTGTAGACGCCCGAGACGTTCGGCAAGACCTTGAAGGGGCCGATGCTGAACATGCCCGGCAGTTGGTCGTTGAGGGCTTGCAGCTTGACGGCCAGCACGAGCGACGAGTGGCCCAGCTTCTCGGGCACGAACTTCGGCACCTCGAAGCCGATGGACTTGACCTGCTGCGCGCCCGAGTTGATGTCGCGCACGAGCACGTCCACCTTGTAGACGCCCGGCGAGAGCGGGAGCACGCGCTGGTAGGCCGACTTCTGGTTGCGCTTCGAGGTCAGCTCGTCCACGGTGGCGTGCGTCACGACCGGGTCTTCGAAGCTGGTGATGCGGCGCGAGGTGACGGAGGTGACGCGGCCGTAGATGGAGACGCGCGCCTCCTGCACGCCGCCCACGTCCTTGAACGTCAGGTCGTTGTTGTCGGTCTGCACGGTCAGCGCCGTCATCACGCGGTCGTCGGAGGCGCGGTAGAAGGAGACCTGCGTCGCCACGTCGAGCGTGCTCGTGTCCTCGGCGCCGGAGCCGACCGTGGCGAGCAGCGACTGCTCCAGCACGGAGTTGACCTGCGGCGGCTTCTGCAAGTCGGTGTAGAGGATGAGGCGGTCGAAGGGGCTGTCGGAGGAGCGGCCGCCGACGCCGCTGTAGCCGAAGGCCCCGAGGCCGGCGACGCGGTCGGCCTTGCTCGACAACCCCAGTTGCTCCATCAGCGTGAGGCCCGCGCCGGGGACGTGCAGCAGCGCGTCCTTCTCCTCGGGGTTGCGCGCGATGCGGTACTCGCCCGTGCCGGTCGGGTCGACGAACTCGATCTCGATGCCGGAGCCGATGCCGGGCAGGTGGCGGTAGAACCAGACCTCGAAGGGGTAGGTGGTGGTCGAGCCGCCGCCGTGGTAGGAGGGGCGCTCGTAGCTGCCGCCGGCCGGGTGCGTCTCGCGCTCGTGCGGCGGGCCGTACATGATGTAGATGCGGCCGCGGTCGCTCTTCCAGCCGGGGATGCCGGAGGCGAAGTGCTGGTTGGCGTAGGCGACGCGCTCGTAGTGCTCTTCGAGGTACTCGTTGGCCTCGGTGTCGGGGTCTGGGTCGCGGCGGCGCCAGAAGGCCTCGATGAACTGCTCGCGCTCCTCGTCGGTGGCGAGCTTCTTGTAGGCCTTCTTCTCCTCGTCGGTGATGATGTAGGCCACGTCCTCGTTGAGCCACTTCTCGAAGACCTTCGACTTCTCCTGGCGGACGTTGCGCTCGCGCGCCATCACGTCCTGATCGTCGCCGCTCTTCTTCTTGTCCTTCTGCGCCATGGCGGCCGCGGGGCCGAGCGCCACGAGCGCCGAGGCCAGCAGCAGGGAAACCATCCGCCGTTGACGAGCCATCGCTTTTAACACTCCTTCGAATCCGTGCGCCGAGATGAATTTTAGGGGGGCCGGCCCCTCGGGGTCGGGCGGGCCTGAAAGGGTTCGGGGCGGGCCGTCCGGCGGCCACGAAAATGGCGACGCTGGCTGCCCCGAAAAAGCCACTCTCCCGCGCGGGCTAAACCCAGTCATCGCCTGACTTTTCGCTTGAATTGTAGAGCCTCGCCGCGGACACCGTCAAGATGCGGCGCGGGGGCGCGGGGTTGCCCGGCGGGCGGGTGGGCCGGCCGCGCCTCGTCTCCCGAACTAAAGGCCCGGCCGAACCTCCCGCCCGCCCGGCCGAACCGAGCATCCGGAACGCTCAAACGTGATTACCGGGAAAAGGTTGGAGGATACGGCCCGGCCGATTTTTTGGCCCGCCGCGCTTCACGGCGCCTCGGCCGTGCGCTCGCGCCCGAACATCCACGCGATGAGGACCGAGAGCAGGTAGAGGACGACCATCGGGGCCGCGAACAGCATCATGTTGAGCACGTCCGAGGTGGGCGAGAGCACGGCCGCGCCGCCGAGGATGATGATGAGCGAGACGCGCCAGTGGCGCACGAGGAAGCCCGCGCTGACCAGCCCGATGCGGGAGAGCACGTAGGTCACGGCCGGCATCTGGAAGATCAGCCCCATCGCCAGCATGATGAGGATGATGAAGTCGAAGTAGTCGGTCGCGTTCAGGAACAGGCGGAAGTCCTGCCCGAGCCCGAGCAGGTAGGAGACGGCCGGCGGGAAGAGCACGTAGTAGGCGAAGGCCGCGCCGACGAGGAACGAGACGGTCGAGAGGAAGATGAAGGGGATGGCGTAGCCGCGCTCGTGCGGGTAGAGGCCCGGCGAGACGAAGGCCCAGACCTGCCACAAAAGGAACGGCACCGAGATGCAGAGCGCCGCGTAGAGCGAGACCTGAAGGTAGAGCGAGAAGGGCTCGATGGCGGTGCGCACCACCAGCTTCTCCTCGATGCCGTCGGCCCGGCCCGGCGCGGCCTCGAAGTCCACGGGCAGGCGGACGCCCTTCGGGATGACGGAAGGCCCCGCGAAGAGCGGCTCGTCGGTGAAGACGCCGAGGCGGCCCTGATGGTCGCGCGCCACGCGCACCGCCACCGAGGCCCCCGTGGGGATCACGCTCGTGCCCAGCTTCGTCGCCTCGGCGAAGACGTAGCGCCCGGCCTCGCCCTCCCTGACCTCGCTCAGCGGCACGATGGCCTCGCCGCCCGTCAAGCCTTGCAGCGGGACGGGGCGCTGCGCGGCGTCCGCGAGCGCGCGGCGGACGGGGACGGAGAGGAAGTTGTAGATGTGGTCGGAGACGAACCAGCAGGCCATCAGGGCGATGAAGACGAAGGCGGCCGAGCGGATGAGCCGGCGGCGCAGCTCGTCCAGATGGTCGAGGAACGACATCTGCGCGCCCAGCTCTTCGCCGTCGCGCTCCTCGTCCTGCTCTGTGCCCAGAAGGGTGGAAGACATCTCGTTAGGTGTAGACGGTAATCGGTGGACGGTTGACGGTTAATAACGTCTTCGTGCCTTCGGGGCGCGAGCCTTCGGGGTCTGACGGGCGGCGCCCGATTCTCCGTCTTCAAACCCTCTCGCGCTCGGGGCCGGGCGGTTCGACAGGCGAGTCGTCCCGGCGATGGGGCGACGCGGGCGCGTCGGCGCCTGCGCCCGCCGGGGCGCGGGCGATGGGCTGCCCCGGCGGCTCGGGCACAGTCTCAGGCTCGGCCCCGCCGGTCCAATCTTCGAGTGAAACGGGCTCGCCGGCCGCCGTCTCTTCCGGCAACTCGCCGCGGGCGGCGCCCGCCTCCGGCTCGGTCTGCGGCTCCGTCTGTCGGCGCTCGACCTCGACCTCGTACTCCCACGTCCGCCTGAAGTCCTCGGACGCGCGCTTGAACTCGGCCATCCCCTTGCCGATGGTGCGGCCGATCTCGGGCAGCCGGCGCGGGCCGAAGATGATCAGCGCCACCAGCGCGATCACCATCAGCTCGGTCGTCCCGAGGAACTCGAATACGAGTAAAGGCATAAAGGAATGCCGGGCGGTGAGTGCGGAGTGACGAATCGAAGCGCCCGGCCCGCTTCAAATTCACCATTCATCGTTCCGCACTCGTCACTGTTTTTTGTATTCCGGCGGGTAGTAGATGACTTCGAGCGCGCGCCCGCCGATGCCGCGCGTGTAGAAGGAGACGGAGCGGTCGCGGTGCTCTTTGACGGGGCGGTTCTCGCGCCGGGCCGCCTCGTCGAGCGCCTCGCGCGACTCGACGCGCAGGGCGAGGTGGGGCGGGTGCTTCGAGCCGGGCGGCAGCAGCGCCACGCCGAAGCCGCGCGCGTCGCGCAGCATCGCCCAGTCCTCGTAGAGCGTCTCGACCTCGAAGCCGAGCCGCTCGTACTCCGCCACGTCGCGCCGCAAGTCCTCCGACTCGACCGCGATGTGATCGACCACGCCCGCCACGCGCAACCCGGCAGCCTCCCGCATGGAACCTCCGAAGACGACAGTCTGGAGTTTGGAGTCCGGGGTCAAACGGCTTTTTGTTCCGACCCCGGACTCCGGACTGTAAGTTGGATTGTAACCCCTCGCCGCGCGGGCGCAAAAGGCGGCCGGGGTTTCGCGGGCGGGGCGCGGCGGGGCGGCCGGCCGACCGTTCTTGACAGCGGCGCGGCCGGTGGGCGACCCTCGCGGGCAGAGGGAGGCGGAAAAATCTTTTGTCCGAACGAACCCCGCGCATCGTCTCGCTGCTGCCGTCGGCGACCGAGATCGTCTGCGCGCTCGGCCTCGCCGACGCGCTCGTCGGCGTCACGCACGAGTGCGACTTCCCGGCGGAGGCCGTCGCCGGCAAGCCGCGCCTCACCCGGAGCCGCGTCTCGCACGAGACGATGTCGAGCCGCGAGATAGACCACGCCGTCCGCTCGCAGCTCGACGGCCACGGCTCGATCTACGACCTCGACGAAGGACTGCTCCGCGAGCTCAGGCCCGACCTCATCATCACGCAGGAGCTTTGCGAGGTCTGCGCCGTCAGCTACAAGACCGTGTGGCAGGCCGCGCGGCTGCTCGAAGGCGACGTTAAAGTCATCTCGCTGGAGCCGCACGACATTCAGGACATCTTCGCCAACGTCCGCGCGGTCGGCGGGCTTTCGGGTCGCGCGGCCGAGGCCGATGCGCTGGTCTCGGAACTCGCCGTGCGGCTCGACGCTCTGGCCGTCCTCCTGACGGAGGTCGAGCGTCGGCCGCGCACGCTCGTCCTCGAATGGCTGGAGCCGCCCTTCGCGCCGGGCCACTGGGTGCCCGGGCAGGTGGCGCTCGCGGGCGGCGACGCCTCGTTCGGCCACGCGGGCGGCAAGTCGCGGACGACGACGCCGGAGGAGATCGCCGAGTACGCGCCCGAGGTCGTCGTGCTCGCGCCGTGCGGCTACTACAAGGAGGACACGCTGCGCGCTCTCGACTCGGCGAGGTTGCCGCGAGGCTGGTCGGAGTTGCCGGCCGTGCGCGAGGGGCAGGTCTGGGCCGTGGACGCGACCGCGTACTTCAGCCGCCCCGGCCCGCGCGTCGTCGAGGGCGCGGAAATCCTCGCGCGCGTCATCCACCCGGACACCTTCGGCGCGCCGTCGGACGCCGAGGCCGTCCGCGTCCCCGCCGAGCTGATGCGGGCCGGCGAAGCTTAAAACTCATCAGGCCAATGGCGCGGGCTAAGAAATCGGCGGCGACGCTGCACGGCTTCGCGGAGGCGGCGGAGGGCGTCGGGGCGACGGCGAAGAAGCTGGAGAAGGCGGCGCGGCTCGGCGCCTACTTCGCCGGCCTCGGCGACGAAGACCTCGCGCGGGCCGCGCGCTACTTCGCCGGCCACGCCTTCCCGCTCCACGACGCGCGCACGACCAACGTCGGGACGGGCCTTTTGCGCGACGCCGTCGGCGAAGTCACCGGCCTCGACGTGGAGAATTTGCGCCCGCGCTACGTGCGGCTCGGCGACTCGGGCGACGTGGCCTTCGAAGCTTTCGCCGAGGCGAAGGGCGTTGACGCGCCACCCGCCTTAACGCTCGCCGAGGTCGAAGCCCTCATCGAACTCCTGAGCGGGACGCGCGGCACGAAGAACAAAAAGACGCTCCTCGTCGGGGCCCTGCGGAGCGCCTCGCCGCTCGAAGCCAAGTACCTCGTCAAGCTCCTCGTCGGCGACCTGCGCATCGGCCTCAAGGAGGGCTTGGTCGAAGACGCCGTGGCGCGCGCCTTCGGGCGCGAGCTGGCTGACGTGGCCCGCGTCAACATGCTGACGGGCGACATCGGCGAGACGGCCGTGCGCGCGCGGCGCGGCGCGTTCGCGGGCGTCTCGATGCGCCTCTTCCACCCGCTCAAGTTCATGCTCGCCACCGCGGCCGCCGACCTCGCCGACGTGGCGCGCACGATGCCCAGAGAGTTCTACGTCGAGGACAAGTTCGACGGCATCCGCGCGCAGGCGCACGCGCAGGCGGGCCGCGTCGCGCTCTACACGCGCACGCTCGACGAGGTGACGCACCGCTTCCCCGAACTCGTCGGGCCGCTCGAAAGTCTCCCCTCGGACGCGCTGCTCGACGGCGAGATCGTGCCCGTGCGCGGCGCGCAAATCCTCCCCTTCCTCGAACTACAGAAGCGGCTCGGCCGCAAGACCGTCTCGGCCGAGCTGCTCGCCTCGGTGCCCGTCGCCTTCGTCGCCTACGACCTGCTCTACGTGTCGGGCCGCGTGCTCACGGACGAGCCTTTCGCCGAAAGGCGGCGCGCGCTCGAAGGCCTCCTGACGCGCGACCCGGCGGCGGCCGTCAGGCTGTCGGAGGCGAAGCGGTTCGAGGGGGTGGCGGCGCTCGACGCGGAGTTCGCGGCGGCGCGGGCGCGCGGCAACGAGGGGCTGATGATTAAAGACCCGCGCTCGTCGTACAAGCCGGGCAAGCGCGGGCGCGAGTGGCTGAAGCTGAAGCGCGCGCTGGCGACTTTAGATGTGGTGGTGACGGCCGTCGAGGTCGGCCACGGCAAGCGCCGCCACCTGCTCTCGGACTACACCTTCGCCGTCCGCCGCTCCGAGGACGACCCGGAGCTTTTGAACGTCGGGAAGGCCTACTCGGGGCTGACCGACGCCGAGCTGGCCGAGCTGACCGAGTGGTTCCGCGCGCACACCGTGCAGGAGTTCGCGCACGGGCGCGTCCGCGTCGTCGAGCCGAAGATAGTTTTAGAAGTGACCTTCGACCGCGTGCAGGAGTCGAAGCGGCACAAGAGCGGCTACGCGCTCCGCTTCCCGCGCATCCTCCGCCTGCGCGAAGACAAGGCGCCCGCCGACATAGACACGCTCGACGCCGTCAAACGCCTCGTGGAAGGCGCGGAATAAGACAGACCCGCGGGCGGCAGCGGGCGCGTCTCAAGTCACGTCGGCGATGACCGACGGGGCGACTTGAGACGCGCCCGGTGCCGCCCGCGGGTCTGTTCTTACCGGCTCGCTTACGCGCCGCGGGCCGCGGCCGTCGTTTCGGCGGCGAGGAGGCTGCGGAGCATCCACGCGGTCTTCTCGTGAACCTGAAGGCGTTCGGTCAGCAGGTCGGCGGTCGGCGCGTCGTGCGCCGCCTCGGCGAGCTTAATCACCTCGCGGGCCGTGCGCGCGACCGTCTCCTGCCCCCCGACGAGCTGGCGGATCATGGCCTCGGCCGCGGGCACGCCCTCGGCCTCCTTGATCGAGGTCAGCCGCCCGAACTCCTGATAAGAGCCGGGGGCGGGGAAGCCCAGCGCGCGGATGCGCTCGGCGATCTGGTCGACGGCGAGGGCCAGCTCGTTGTACTGCTGCTCGAACATCAGGTGCAGGGTTTGGAACATCGGCCCCGTCACGTTCCAGTGGAAGTTGTGCGTTTTCAGGTAGAGCGTGTAGGTGTCGGCCAGCAGCCGCGAGAGGCCGGCCGCGATCTCGCGCCGCGCCGGCTCCTCGATGCCGATGTCAATGGGCATGGCCATCACCTCCGCCCCGACGTTGGTTGACATAAAGACTCTCCTCCTTCGGTATCAAATCCCCTTCACTCCGCGCGGCACGACGCGCAGACGCCGCGCAGCACGACCTCGCACTGCTCGACCGCGTGGCCGCCCTCCAGCTCGGCGGGCGGCGCGGCGGCGAACGACTCGACCGGCACGTCTTCTAGCCGGCCGCAGACGCGGCAGACGAAGTGGTGGTGCGGGTCGAGGTTCGACTCGTAGCGGGCCACGGCGTCGGCGAGCCGCACCTCGCGCACCAGCCCGGCGTCGCGCAAGGCGTTCAGCGTGTTGTAGACGGTCGCGCGCGAGGCCTGCGGGAAGCGGCGGTTGAGCGCCGCCCCGATCTGCTCGGCCGTCGGGTGGCCGGCGGCCCGCGTCAGGTGTTCGAGCACGGCGAAGCGCTGCGGCGTCAGCTTCAGCTCCGCCTCCCGCAGACTCGCCTCGATCCGGTCGCGCTTCTCGTTCGCCATGTGTTTAGATTAAGTCTAAATTAAGATTTCGTCAAGTCGCGCGGGGCGGTCGCGCGCGGTCGGCGGATCGAGAAGCCGACTCGCCGTCAATCCGCGCCCCGAAATCCGCGCCCCGCAATCGCCCGCCGCGGCCGGTTGCCGCGTCCCGGCGAAAGGGGCGATAATCCGTCACCCGCCCGCGCGGCCGAACGCCCGGCGCTCTGACGAACCATGCTCATCCTCGGCATCTCGGCTTATTACCACGACTCGGCGGCGTGCCTCGTGCGCGACGGCGAGGTCTTGGCCGCGGCGCAGGAGGAGCGCTTCACGCGCAGGAAGCACGACCACCGCTTCCCGGCGCACGCCGTCGAGTTCTGCCTGCGCCACGCCGGCGTCACGCCCGACCACCTCGACTTCGTCGCCTTCTACGACAAGCCGCTCCTGAAGTTCGAGCGGCTGCTCGAAACCTACATCGACTACGCGCCGCGGGGGCTGCGCTCGTTCCTGATGGCGATGCCTTTGTGGCTCAGGGAGAAGCTGTGGATACGCGAGCAGGTGTCGCGCGAGGCGGGCTTCAAGGGCAAGGTGCTGTTCACCGAGCACCACGAGTCGCACGCCGCCTCGGCCTTCTTCCCGTCGCCCTTCGAGCGCGCGGCGGTGCTGACGATGGACGGCGTCGGCGAGTGGGCCACCTCGTCCTACGGCTACGGGCGCGGCAACGAGCTGCACCTGCTCGCGGAGCTGCGCTTCCCGCACTCGCTCGGCCTGCTCTACTCGGCCTTCACTTATTACACGGGCTTCAAAGTCAACTCCGGCGAGTACAAGGTGATGGGCCTCGCGCCCTACGGCGAGCCGCGCTACGTCCGCACGATCCTCGACGAGCTCGTCGACCTGCGCGAGGACGGGAGCCTGCGGCTCAACATGAAGTATTTCAACTTTGCCGCGGGGCTGACGATGACCAACGCCGACTTCGACCGCCTCTTCGGCGGCCCGCCCCGCCGGCCCGAGAGCGAGGTCACGCAGCGCGAGATGGACCTCGCGCGCTCCGTGCAGGAGGTGACCGAGGAGGCGATGCTGCGCATGGCCCGCCACGCGCACAGGGTGACGGGCGAGAAGAACCTTTGTCTGGCGGGCGGCGTGGCGCTCAACTGCGTCGGCAACGGGCGCATCCTGCGCGAGGGGCCGTTCGAGAAAATCTGGGCGCAGCCGGCGGCCGGCGACGCGGGCGGGAGCCTCGGCGCGGCCCTCTCGGTCTGGCATCAATACCTCGGCCGCGAGCGCCGCGTCGAAGAGGTCTGCCGCGGCCGCGCCGACGGCATGCGCGGCGCGTACCTCGGCCCCGAGTTCTCCGCCGACGACATCGAAGAGTCTCTGGTGACGCTGGGCGCGCGCTACCGGAGGGTGCCGCGCGGCGAGCTGGCGCGGGCGGTGGCGCGGCTGCTGGCCGACGAGAAGGTGGTCGGGTGGTTTCAGGGCCGCATGGAGTTCGGGCCGCGCGCTCTGGGGGCGCGCAGCATCCTCGGCGACCCGCGCTCGCCCCGCATGCAGTCGCAGATGAACCTCAAGATCAAGTTCCGCGAATCCTTCCGCCCCTTCGCGCCCTCGGTCGTGCGCGAGCGCGTCTCGGAGTTCTTCGAGCTGGACGAGGACTCGCCCTACATGCTGCTCGTCGCGCCCGTCGCCCGGCGCCTGCGGCGCGAGACGGGCGGCGAGGAAGAGAAACTTTTCGGCATCGAGCGGCTGAACGTGGCGCGCTCGACGATCCCGGCCGTCACCCACGTGGACTACTCGGCGCGCGTGCAGACCGTCAGGCGCGAGGAGAACCCGCTCTACCACGAGCTGCTCACGGAGTTCGGCCGGCTGACCGGCTGCCCCGTCCTCGTCAACACCTCCTTCAACGTCCGCGGCGAGCCCATCGTCTGCACGCCGGCCGAGGCTTACGCCTGCTTCATGCGGACGGGGATGGACGCGCTCGCCCTCGGCGAGTTCGTGCTGCTCAAGGAGGAGCAGGGCGAGAGCGCCTTCGCCGAAGACGCCTCGTGGCAGGAGGAGTTCCAGCTTGATTGAGCCGACGTTCGGGGCCGGGGCCGCGCGCGAGGGCGCCGGCGTGACGCGCGCGCAGGCGCGCAAGACCGCCTGCGTCGTCGCGGCCGTCCTGCTCCTCTTCGCCGCGTGGCAGTTCTACCGCGGGAGGGTGTGGGCCGTCGCGGTGTTGGCCGGGCTCGGCCTGCTGCTGCTCGTCGCGGGGCTGTTCGTGCCGGCGGCGGCGCGGCGCTTCCACGTCTTCTGGATGCGCGTGGCCGTCGCGCTCGGCCACGTTAACAGCCGCGTCCTGCTCACGCTCATGTACTACGGCGTCTTCGCGCCCTACGGCCTCGTCTCGCGCCTCGCCGGGCGCGACCCGCTGCGGCGGCGCGGGCGCGGGCGGGAGAGCTACTGGGTCGAGCGCGAGCGCACGCGGCAGCCGAAAGAGCAGTTCGAGCGACTATTTTAAGAATGGTGCCGGGCGTCAGGCGCCGGGGAAGACGGTTCCTTTAACTTCTCGCCCGGCGCCCCGCGCCCGGCGCCCTCCGGAGAAAGATATGGGCAAGCTTTCCCTCGCGGGCGAGGTGTGGCTGTTTCTGCGGCAGAACAAGAAGCTGTGGCTGCTGCCGATCATCATCGTCCTGCTCGTGCTGGGCGCGCTCCTCGCCTTCGCGCAGACCTCGGCGCTCGCGCCCTTCATCTACACCATCTTCTAGGGGTTTTTGATTTCAGATTTTCGATCCGCGACGGCGGGGCGCGCGGCCCGCGTCTTTCAATCGAAAGTCCGAAATCAAAAAAATTCCCGCGCCCCCGCGGCCGGCTCCGCTGTTAACGCTTCCGGCGGCCGCGCCGTCTTTAGCGTCGGAAGGACGCGAGAGGGCAGCTTCCCCTGAATGTATAAAGTCGAGACCACGAGCGGCCTGCTCCTGATGGACGCGGCGCGGCGCGAGGCGGCGGCCGACGCCGCGCCGCCCGGCGCCGGGGCCGTGCCGCCCGAGG